>Ga0209648_10000700_pt1 | contig 26130 bp, 21 predicted proteins | sample GraSoi2013_115cm_FD_185830 | JGI IMG/M metagenome (GOLD analysis project Ga0209648, IMG submission 185830) | Grasslands soil microbial communities from the Angelo Coastal Reserve, California, USA - Sample 9_17_2013_115cm (SPAdes) (version 2) | ecosystem: Environmental > Terrestrial > Soil >... | reverse complement strand
CAGCGAAAGAAAGTATCGCAGCGTCGTCTTCGAGTACGAAATACCGGCAGGGAAGCAAGCCTGATCAAGCCGGTAAAGCGCCGAAAAGTCCCGCGGATCATAAGGGCGAAGCACAGCCGCCATAGCCCAGATTCTACCGTAGGGGCGCAGCACTGCTGCGCCCCATCCCCGATTCTTCCCCTCTTTAGGAGGCGGGGTTGTTGACTGTCGCTATCAAAGGGTATACGGTCCTAACAGTGCGGGCCTCGGGAGTCCGGTTAACAATAACAAAGTGATGAAAAAGGAGGTCGAATATGGCTGCACCTGCTATGAGTCCATCCGTTGAGTCAGTCCACCGGACAACGCTTCCCGAACTGATGTGGGAAGACATCCGAGAGCCTGGCGCTTATTGCGAGCGTGGTTCAGGTGACCTTTACCGTATTCCCAAAGAGGCTCTGATTCAGGGAGCTTCGCCTGTGGTAGTCAAAGAGAGCCGTGGTTCCTCTCGCCTCGTGCAAATCAGCAAAGATCCATTTGTAACTTCGTTGGAGGCACGGCTTACTTGCGCCCAGCACAACATTCAACCCAACTTCTGAAGAATCCACTCCCGAGGCCCGTACCGCAGCGTTCTTCAGTTGATCGAGTCATGGAGAAAACGAGTCGACATACCCCACACAAACAGCCCGCGGGATCAAGCCGGTAAAGCGCCGAAAAGCCCCGCGGATCATAAGGGCGAAGCACCGCCGCCATAAGCAAGATCCTACGCCGCCCCGGGCATCAATCGCTCGTAAGCAAATGTAGCGGCCGCGGACCGTCGCGGGCGGTTTCTTCGGGCAGGACAACACCCTTCGCCTGTCATTCCGAAGGCGGTTTTCGCCGAGGAATCTGCTTTTTGCTCACACTCAAACGTCAGGGTACGGCTTCACCAGCACTGCAACGCTTCGCTAATCTAATCTCCGGTGGTGGCTTCCGCCTGCACCACTCAGTTGTTGCTATTCTTACCGCAATTTGGTATGGTCCGTGTGGCGTCGGATGACCCCTCGGGGCTTCTGACGACTACCAGAATTGGCAAGCATACGCTGCCAGAAGGAAAATACATGCTATTCCCCACCAAAGTAGTCGAATTATTTCCCAAAGATAATGAACATTTGAAGCGGCTCAAGGACCCGGTCGAAGCTGCGCTTTTCCATATGGAGGCATGGCTTCCGTTCTCAGAGGCCGCAAAGTTAGACCGTGGCAATGCAAACGTCAGGCCAGCATCCGAACGCAAGAAGCCATTCCGCGACATGGTGGACACGGTAGAGAAAAGCCCTTCGACCTTCCATCTGAAAAACCGCGGAATTATCTACCGCTGCGATAAATTCGAGTTCGACAACGCGAAGCGGGTGCTTCGCGTGACGATACCCAACATTGCGCCTGCCGAGTTCGATGAACTTGAGAACGGCGAGCCTAAATTCGGAATCGCCGACGGTGGACATACCTTCGAGGTTATTCAACAGACCATTGACCGGGCCAATGAACTGGCCGAGCGCGAAGGCTGGATAGAACCCTTCGTAAGAGTTCACTTCCTAGCAGGCCAAGCGTTCGACAGCGGCGAACTTGAGCAGGTCGTCGAGGCCCTGAACACTTCATCTCAGGTGCAGCAGTACACCCTCGACGAATATCAGAACAAGTTCGAGGAACTGAAAGAAGCCCTGCAAAAGGGGGGCTTCGACCCGAGCCTCGTGGCCTTCCGCGAGAACGAAGAAAAGGATTGGGACGTGCGCGAGATTATTCAGCGCATGGCCTGTTTCCTCAAGGACCGCTGGAAGAGCACGCAGCCAGCGTCAATGTACAAGTCAAAAGGCAAGGCACTGGACTTGTACACTAACGAAACCACGCATGATGAATTCCGCAAACTCTACGATGTGGCGGTGGATGTCATCACTCTTCCTGAGTTCATCCAATCGGAATTCAGTAGGGGTGATGCCGTGAAGGGCCGCAAGTTCGGCAAGGTACGAGCAGTAAAAGCCCTGAAAAAGACGCAGACACCGGCAGGCACGAACTACTCGACCGACCACGAAATGGACTTGGCGGCATCCTTGCCGATTGCTGCCGCGTTCAGGGAGTTGCTGGAACTGAAAGGCGATAGGTACTACTGGAAGGCTGACTACAAGGAAGTGTTCAAGGTTGCGGCCGAGGAACTGTACAAGGCGCTCTTAAGCAAAGTAAAAACGGCGAAGGCAGTGAACAGTCTCGGAGCAGATACGGAATACTGGACGCAGTGTGCAAACATCGTCCTACGGGCCAAAGACGACGTACTGTCTCGGTAGCACTTGAAAGAGTAAGGCGGGGTGCAGGCGTGAAGCTCCTCGCCCCGCTTTATTTTTCTCAAGCTGAAGAGCCGTTATGCGAAAAATACAAAGCCATGAGGAACTCACAGAAATCATTCGACAAGGGGATAATGCCCGCTCTGATCGCAAGATGCTGCATCAGGTAAACTGTGAGTCGTTAGAAGTTACGTCCACAAGAGCGTATGACAAGCTGTTGAAGGCTTGAGCGAAGCCAAGAGTACGGCGCAAACGGTTGGGTAGTTTGTGGTCGGTGCTGCTGACGGACCAAGAATTTTTTGATTGAGGCATGTGGACCGCAGCCTGCCCTGAACCGAGCGCACCTTTCAGTTCCGAAGCCCATCGTTTAGCGGGATTTTACGGAGAGTTATGGTAGAAACGATCGTTCCAAATGACAGCCTCCGCCTTTTTCTCACGTTCTTGGACGAACTAAAGCAGGTGAATGTACTCGCAGCCACGAATACGATTGGCTCTCAACTTTCCACAATGGGAGCCGTGCGGGGCAAGGAAGAGCTTCGAGACCTGCTTGATGCCACTGGCGTCGATCACTACATCATTTGCTCCGGGGAGCTTTTGACAGCGATCTTTACGGCCTACGAGAAAACGCCCAAACAAATAGTCGATGGCCTCGAAAAAGAGTTCAAGAGGGCGCAGGAGTTGCAATTGAAAATACTCAGAGGCGAGACCCTCACGGACGAGGAGCGATCGTTCACCGTTCGCCCTTATTTGCACGTCTGCTCCAGTTCGGTGAAAACCGATGATGGCCTGGAGCGCGTTCGTGCTTGGTTTCGGCGACGGCAGATTTCCTAAACACTCTGTCAGGTGCCGCATGCTTCGGTCTTTGAAGCGCGCGGCTTTGACTAACTCTCGGCCCTTCAATCGCTTGGGTGCCCCCAGACGTCCGTCTTACGTCTGGGTCCGTCTTCCTCGCTGCTCCCGCCCGCAACCCATTGACTTCACGGACTTTAATTTCTCACTTGACAAACAGTGACGGATGCGGTAATCTCTAACCCAAGGTTCTGCTGACAGTGTCCCCGTCCCGCCCCTCCTTTTCCCCGCAACCCCATGTGTATCCGCGCAGTTCCTCTGATTCCACGCCTAAGCGCCTGCCATCTCGAACAAACCTGATCGGTCCCATGCCCAAGCTCGACCTTAACTCTCGACCCCTCAATCGCTTGCAGCCTCTTTGTCGTCGCGAAAAACTTCAACCCCTTTGGAATCAAGCAAATCCAGCCTCTTTTTCCAAAATGCCGGGGTGTGGGGTGGGGCATCCCGAACGAAACTACGGGACACCCAGGGTATGGGTATCTCGGACGGTTCTGCGGGACACCGCAGGTGGCATATCCACTTCGGGACTCTCAGGTTCCACTCTGCTCACGATTCTGCTTGGCGAGCCCATCTCATCACCCTTTTGCCTCATCTCTGACCGCTCCTCCATTTCCTTTAGAATCAGCACTTGCAAAAGTGTATCAAAACAAACAACTTTAACTCCCTTTATAATCAACACTTATGAAAAACCAGGGGAGGGGGGAGGGTCGGTCCGGCAAACCGCGCTATAATCCCGCCGCTCAATTTGGTGAGGAGGATTCATGAGGCGGATTTACGGTGGTCGGATCGCTGTCTTCGCAGCGGTCATTATCTCGGGGCTTATCGGCATCCAGACGTTCGGAGGGCAGAGCCAGTCCAGCTCGGCGGGACTGCCGAGTGAAACGCCGGCTAAGCTTGAGCCGGCTACTTCGAGCTTCGATTATGTGCGGCGGGTCGTGATGATACCGATGCGCGACGGGGTGAAGCTGCACACGGTCATCCTGGTGCCGAAGGGGGCGAAGGGCGCGCCGATTTTGCTGACGCGCACTCCCTATGACGCGGATGCGCTGACAAATCACGCGGCGAGCGCGCACCTGGGGCCGGCGCTGAGCGGGTACGACAACGCCACGGAAGTGATTGTGGAGGGCGGATACATTCGCGTGGTGCAGGACGTGCGCGGGAAGTACGGGTCGGAAGGCGATTACGTGATGACGCGTCCGCTGCACGGGCCGCTGAACCCGACGCCGGTGGATCATTCCACGGACACGTACGACACGATTGATTGGCTGGTGAAGAATATTCCGGAGAGCAACGGCCGAGTCGGCATTTTGGGAATTTCGTATGACGGATTTTTGCCGTTGATGGCGCTGGTGAATCCGCATCCGGCGCTGAAGGTTGCGGTGCCGATGAATCCGATGGTCGACGGGTGGATGGGGGACGATTGGTTTCACAACGGGGCGTTCCGCGAGCAAGGCATGTCTTACATCTACGACCAGGAGGCAACCAGGAATAACCGAGAGACTTGGTGGACGAACCATTTCGACGACTATGACCTGTTTATGGAGGCTGGCTCCGCAGGCGAACTGGGTCGGCGGCACGGGCTGGAGCAAATGGGCTTCTGGAGGAAACTCTTGGAACATCCCAGCTACGACGCGTTCTGGCAAGAACAGGCGATGGACAAGATTCTGGCCGCGCAACCGCTAAAAGTGCCAGTCATGTTGGTGCACAGCTTGTGGGACCAAGAGGATATCTACGGAGCGCCTGCAGTTTACAAAGCGATCAAACCTAAAGATACAGACAACAGCAAAGTTTTCCTGGTGATGGGGCCGTGGCATCACGGGCAGGAAATTGGGGACGGCAGCACGCTGGGTGCGGTGAAGTTCAACAGTGAGACGGGGCTTTATTTCCGGCAGGAGATTCTGGCGCCGTTTCTGGCGCAATATTTGAAGGATGGCGCGCCGAAGGCCGATGTGGCGCCAGTGACGGCATTTGAGACGGGGACAAACAAATGGTTGCGCCTTTCGAGTTGGCCGGCAGGATGCACGAGCGGTTGCACGCTTAAGCCGACGCCGCTATATCTTGGCGCGAGCCTAAGGCTAAGTCTCGGTACATCGAAAGCGGGCCAAACCTCATTTGAGGAATATGTTTCTGATCCAGCAAAGCCTGTGCCGTTTGTATCCCGTCCGGTGCGCGCCGAAGGGGACACGTGGCGCAACTGGCTGGTGAGCGATCAGCGGGAGGCTTCGGGGCGGCCGGATGTTTTGGTGTTTACGTCGGAGGTGTTGACCGCGCCGGTGAAGATCAGCGGGCAGCCGGTGGCGAATCTGGTGGCGTCGACGAGCGGAACGGATTCCGATTGGGTGGTGAAGCTGATCGATGTGTATCCGGACGAAGTGGCGGGGCAGGCGGCGATGGGCGGATATCAGTTGATGGTTGCGGCGGATATTTTCCGCGGTCGCTATCGCGAAAGCCTTGAAACGCCGAAACCGATTGCGGCGGAGAAGCCGCTGCTGTATCGATTCAACCTGCCTACGGCGAACCACGTTTTTCTGCCGGGACACCGAATCATGGTGCAAGTGCAGTCGAGCTGGTTTCCGCTGTACGACCGCAACCCGCAAACGTTCGTGCCGAATATTTTCTGGGCGAAGCCGGAGGATTATCGCAAGGCGACGCAGCGCGTGTATCACTCCAGCTTCGTGGACCTGCCAGTGGTGACGATGCCGTAGCGAGGCCGGAGAAAGGCGCCCGCGACGGTCCGCGGCCGCTACACTTGCTTGCCCATTTTGCGCGCGGCAAGCAGATTACGTTGATGACAGGACGCTTTTGGCGCGGCGTCGGAGGGATGCTCGCGGGCTTGACATGGTCGGATTGCTGACCTATGGTCTTGCCGAAAGACAATCGGGAATCCGCGTATTCCCCGCCTACCCAAAGGATTTCCGATTGGGAGGTTCCTCATGCCGCTGGATATCACGACGTTCACCCTGGTAGACAAGCCGACAACCCTGAAGGAAAGCCTGGCAATCCTGCAGCGGGACGATTACACCTGCCAATATTGCGGGCTGGATGGCAGAGCCACTTTTGAGAACGCTCTGGTCATGCGCGTGGACTTTGTCGTTCCGCGAGCAAAGAAGGGCAAGAAGGATCCGAAGAACCTGGTGGCCTGCTGCGGTCCGTGCAACACGATTAAGGGAACACGAATCTATAAAAACTTCTACGAGGCCAAGGAGTACGTGCTGGCGCAGCGCGAAGAGTTGCGGAAGGCGTGGGAGGCAAAGCAGGCGCGTCCCGCTGCGAGGGCGGCAAAGGCGTAGCGGAAGATCGCTAGGGTTACGCGCACATCTGATTGCGCAGGTTTTGACGTTGAGGTCCTTTGGCCCGGCTGAAATGCGCCGGGACCTCAGGACGACAGCGTCGCGTAGAGGCTTAGATTGTGCCGAGCTGGGGCGCAGCAGTGCTGCGCCCCTACTTGGCTAGAGCTTGACGGTGACGGTTTTTACTTCGGTGTAGTTGGAGAGGCCGTACTCGCCGAGTTCGCGGCCGATTCCGGATTGCTTGTAGCCGCCGAAGGGGGCCGCGGCGTCGAAGACGTCGTAGCAGTTGACCCAGACGGTGCCTGCGCGAACGCCGTCCGCAATGGCGTGGGCCTTGGTGATGTCCTTGGTCCAGACGGCGGCGGCGAGGCCGTAGAGCGATTTGTTGGCGCGCTCAACGACTTCGTTGATGTCCTTGAATTTCAGAATGGACATGACGGGGCCGAAGATTTCTTCCTGCGCGATCTTCATGTCGTCTTTCACGTCGGCGAAAACAGTGGGCTCGATGAAGTAGCCTTTATCGCCAACGCGATTGCCGCCCGCGACGAGCTTGGCGTTTTCCTTTTTACCGGCGTCGATGTAGCCCATCACTTTGTTGAACTGATCCTGATCGACTTGCGGGCCTTGCTCGGTGTTTTTGTCGAAGGGATTGCCGACGGTGCGCTTCTTGGCGCGCGCGGCGCTCTTCTCGACGAATTCGTCATAGGCTTTTTCCTCGACAAAGAGACGCGAGCCGGCGCAGCAGCACTGGCCTTGGTTGAAGAAGAGGGCGAAGTGCGCGCCTTCGATGGCTTTGTCCATATCGGCGTCGGCAAAGACGATGTTGGGGCTCTTGCCGCCAAGCTCAAGGGTGACGCGTTTGAGATTCGAATCAGCAGCGGCGCGCATGATGAGGTGGCCGACTTCCGTGGAACCGGTGAAAGCAACTTTGTCGACATCCATGTGCCGCGCGATGGCGGCGCCGGCGGTGGGTCCGTAGCCGGGGAGAATGTTTACGACGCCAGGCGGGAAGCCAGCTTCCATGAGCAGCTCGCCGACGCGCAGGGCGGTGAGCGGAGTTTGCTCGGCCGGTTTTAGGACGACGGTGCAGCCGGCTGCGAGAGCGGGCCCAAGTTTCCACGCCTGCATCAGGAGCGGGAAATTCCACGGGATGATCTGGCCGGCAACGCCAACGGGCTCATGCTTGGTGTAGGTGAAATAGGGGCCATTCACGGGAATGGTCTTGCCCTGATTCTTGTCGGCCCAGCCGGCGTAATAACGATAGCAAGCGATGGTGAGGGCGACATCGGCGGCGCGCGCGACGTGATAGGGCTTGCCGTTGTCTAGAGCTTCGAGCTGCGCAAGTTCGTCGGCATTTTTCTCGATGAGATCGGCGAGCTTGTACATCAGATTGCCGCGCTGGGAGGCGGTGAGCTTCTTGCGCCAGGGGCCGGTCTCAAAGGCGGCGCGGGCGGCGCTGACGGCCTTGTCGACGTCGGGAGCGTCGGCTTCGGCTACCTGGGTGATGACTTCGCCGGTTGCGGGATTGATGGTTGGAAAAGTCTTGCCGGACGTGCTGTTTACCCATTGGCCGTTGATGAGGAGTTTGGTGGCGCTGATTTTGACATTGGGTTCGATCGCGGTCGTTGCCGTTGCCATGAAGCCTCCTAATTGCGGTTCGCGCCGGAGGAGGGTGCGGAGCGCTACCCTTTTTGAAGCTCCGCTGGGCGCGAACTGATTGCCGAGAGGACATCGTATACCCCTAGGATGAATGGGACAAGGGTACGTTCGGAGCGAAAAGCAGGTCTTCGCATTGTCCGGTTGCGGCGAGCAGGAGCGAGGCGACGGTGAGAGTGTCGAATGAATGGAAGGTCGCGCTGGCCGGGGAAAGGCGCCCGCGACAGTCCGCGGCCGCTACACAGGCGGAGGAAAAGGTGAAGAGGAACCAGAAGCAAAGGCGAAGAAGCCGGTGAGGCTCGGCGCGGGCACGGGTGTCCCGTGCCCCTACAACCGAGGTCGCCCCTGCTCTCGATCAGTCGGTGGGGCCGGGGGAGACGGCTGGTGCTGGTTGAGTCGCGGGCGCGATGTCGGTGCGGGTGACGTAGGAGGCGAGGAGGAGGCTGGAGAGGAGGAGGAGGCCGGCGAGGAAGTAGGAGGCGCCGGGGAAGTTGATGGGAGTGGTAGGCGAAATGGCTAGGGCTAGGACTTGGGTGAAGAGGAGCGGGCCGATCATGCCGGTGATGGCGCGGACGCTGTTGATGGCGCCTTGGAGTTTGCCCTGCGAGGTGGGATCGACGCGGCGCGACATTAGGGATTGCATGGAGGGGCCGGCGATGCCCCAGAGCCCGAGGAAGGGAATGGCGGACAGGAGCATCCAGCCGCGCGGGGCGAACGCGAAGCTCAGGAAGCCGAGCGTGCCGAAGGTGAGGCCGGAGAGGACGCTGCGGCGCTCGCCGAAACGACGGACGAAGGGGCCTACAAGAACGCCGGAGACGACGCTGGTGCTGACGCCAACGACGGCGAGGGCCAAGCCGACGTCGCGGCCGTTCCAAGCGTAGCGATATTGCGTGTAGAGGACGAAGACGGCGGGCAGGGATTGCTGAGCGAGGTAGAAGAGACTCATCACCGTGGCAAGACCCGCAAGCTGAGGATGCGAGCGGAGGAGCGTGAGGGAGCCGAGCGGATTGGCCATGTGCCAGGCAGATTTGGCGCGGCGCTCGGGCGGAAGCGATTCGGGAAGAACGAAGAAGCCGTACATGGCGTTGGCCAAACTGAGCGCGGCGGCGGCCCAGAAGGGAAAACGCAAGTTGATGTTGCCGAGAAATCCGCCGACGGCAGGACCGATGATAAAGCCCATGCCGAAGGAGGCAGCGAGATAGCCGAACTTCTTGGCGCGTTTATCGGGGGGAGTGACGTCGGTGACGTAGGCGAAGGCGCTGGAAATGTTGGAGGCGGTGATGCCGGAGATGATGCGTCCGACGAGAAGCCATTTGAGCGAGGGGGCGAGGGCCATGAAGATGTAGTCGAGGCCGAGACCGAAGCAGGAGATCAGGATTACGGGGCGGCGGCCGAAGCGGTCGGACCATGCGCCGAGGATCGGGGAGAAAATAAACTGCATGAGGGCCCAGGCGAAGCCGAAGTAGCCGGTGATGGCGGCGGCGCGGGCGATGTTGCCGCCCTCGAAGTGGATGATGAGGTTGGGGAGAACGGGCGCGACGATGCCGAACGCGAGGAAATCGAACATCACCGTCACGAGAATGAAGATGAATGCGGCGCGGCTGGACTTCGGCTGCGGAGTTAAGGGCACGCTGGAGGACAAAACCGGCTCCTAAAGAAGGGAAGATTGTAGCGGGGAACGAAGCGGCGCGACAGAGGATTCGATGAGTGGGCCGGAGTTTTTTGTTGCAGGTTCTTGCTGCAGGCTTCGGGACGAACAGTGAGAGGCGCGCCAGCAAGATGCTGGCGCTACGGTGGGCCGCGCTGAAGCACGGCCCCTGCAACATTTCAGTGGGGCTTACACTTCTAGGATTACGGGGAGGATTAGGGGGCGCTTGGAGGTTTGTTTGTTGATGTAGCGCTTCAGGTCCACGCGAATTTTCTCCTTGATTACGGACCAGTCGGATTTTTCTTCGGAGTTGGATTGTTCGACAGTTTTCAGGACCACGTCGCGGGCGCCGGCAAGGAACTCCGTGCCATTGTCGCTGAACATGCCGCGGGTGACGATTTCGGGTTGCGACTCCATGCGACCGGTGTGCTTGTCGATCGCGATGATGGGCACGACGACGCCGTCTTCGGAGAGATGCTTGCGGTCGCGGATGACGGCTTCCTCGATCTCTTCGAGGGAGCCGGAATCAACGCAGACGCGGCCGGCGGTCACGGGATCGCGACGGAAGGCGCCGTCTTCGGTGAATTCGACGGTGTGGCCGTCTTCGAGCAGGAGGATTTCACCGGAGACGCAGCCCAGTTGATAAGCAAGCGCGGCGTGGCGGAAGAGATGGCGGTATTCGCCGTGAACGGGAATGAAATACTTTGGCTTTACCAGTTGCAGGACAAGTTTTTGTTCTTCCTGGCTGGCGTGGCCGGAGACGTGAATGGTGCCGCCGGAGTTGTCGTAATAGACGAGCGCGCGGCGACGGAACATGTGGTCGAGCATGCGGAAAATGGCTTTTTCGTTTCCGGGAATGATGCGGGCAGAGAGGATGACGCTGTCGTTTTCGTCGACGGAGACGAAGCGATGATTGTCGACCGCGATGCGGGAAAGAGAGGACATGGGCTCGGCTTGGCTGCCGCTGGCGAGAATGACCAGGCGTTTGGGGTCGAAGCCGCGAATGTCTTGCGGGCGGACGACCATGCCGTCGGGGATGCGGAGATATTCGAGAGAGTGGGCGATTTCGACGTTGTCGACCATGCTGCGGCCGACGAAGGCGACTTTGCGGCCCACGCGCGCGGCGATGTCGATCACCTGCTGTATGCGGTGGATGGAAGAAGCGAAGCAGGAAAGGATCACGCGGCGCGGGGCGGCGCGGCAAAGCTCTTCGATGCGCGGGACGATGTTGCGCTCGGAGCCGGTGAAGCCGGGACGCTCGACATTGGTGGAGTCGGAGAAGAGGGCGAGGACGCCGTCGTGGCCATAGCGGGCGAAGGCGTGGAGGTCGAAGGGAGCGCCCCCGACTGGAGTTTGGTCAATCTTGAAGTCGCCGGTGTGAATAATCACTCCGAGGGGAGTGCGCACGGCGAGCGCGACGCAATCGATCGTGCTGTGCGTAACGGGAATGAATTCGATTTCGAAGGGACCAATTTCGACGAGGCGTCCGCCTGGGATGACTTCACGGAGTGTCGTGGATTGGAGGAGTCCGGCTTCGTCAAGGCGTTTCTTAACTAGTGCGAGCGTGAAGCGCGTGCCGTACACGGGAACGTTGAGTTCGCGAAGGATGTAGGGGAGCGCGCCGATGTGGTCTTCGTGGCCGTGAGTGAGGACGATGGCACGGACGTGAGCGCGATTCTGCTTGAGATAGGTGATGTCGGGAATGACGAGGTCGACGCCGAGAAGCTCAGATTCGGGGAACATCATGCCGGCGTCGATGACGAGGATGTCGTCGCCGAATCGCAGGGCCATCATGTTCATGCCGAATTCGCCGAGACCGCCGAGCGGGATGGCGGTGAGGGATTGCGCAGGTTTGCTCAAGTAGGATTTGTCTCCACAGTGTAATAGGGAATCGTATCACAGCGGGGCGGGAGAGGACGTTTACAGTCGACAGTTGTCAGTTGACAGTTGAAAGTTGGGAGAAAGGGAAAAAGAAGATAACGCGCGCTTCGGGGCACTCACACTCTCGATGATTCAAGGGACCAAACAGGGGGAGAAAGATCCAACGCAGAGGCGCTGAGAACGCGGAGGAACGCAGAGGGGAGGAAAAAGCAGGTCCCTCGGCTTCGCTCGGGATGACAGTTTGGTCAGATGGCGGCACCTACCGCGAATTGGTTGGTATGGGCTCCCGAGTGAAAGCGGCGGCCCTTCGAGGTTCCCCTCGAAGCTCGGGGTAAACAGGGCAAGACCGCCGCACTTCAAGAAGTTCCTACGGGCCGGGGCTGAAGAGGTGGACTATTGCTACGAGGATGACCGCGCCGAGGGTTGCGGCGGCGAGGCTGAACAGGAAGCCGTAACCGACAATGCCGAGCCGGCTGAAAATCCAGCCACCGAGGACGCCGCCGACGAGGCCGAGAATGATATCGGTGATGCAGCCGAAGCCGCGGCCGCGCGCAATTTTTCCGGCCAGCCAGCCGGCAATCAGGCCAATCAAAAGCCAGCCAAGCAGGGAATAGCGCATCTCTACTTCGACGGTGCGCGTGTGCACTTGCAAGAGCGCGAGCATGAGATCTCCTTAGAGAGGTGAAACGATGTTGGAGGTTCGCTGGGTACCGCATTTTAGCGCAAGTGAGAGACAAAGTTGGAAAGGTTCAAACCGCAGCGGGCTGCTGCTGCGTCAGGCAATGCAGCGTGCCGAGGCCGAGGACAAGGTCGCGGCAGGCAATGCCAACGACTTCGCGGCCGGGAAAGAGAGAGGCGAGAGTGTTGAGGGCCACGCGATCGTTGGGGTCGTTGAACGTGGGGACGATGACAAGTTTGTTGGCGATATAAAAATTGGCGTAGCTGGCCGGAAGGCGCTGATTATCGAAATAAATTGGCGCGGGCATGGGAAGAGTTTCAATGCGGAAAGGGCGGCTGTTCAGGTCTTTCATGGACTTCAGTAGCTCGTAGTTTTCTTGCAGGGGGACGTAATTGGCATCGTGCGGATCCTGCTCGACGACGGTGACGATAGTGGTAGGGCTGACGAAGCGGGCGAGATCGTCGACATGGCCGTGCGTGTCGTCGCCGGCGATTCCATTTTTCAGCCAGAGAACCTGGGTGACTCCGAGATAGCTGCGGAAGACGTGAGCGTAATCTTCGCGGGTGAATCCGTGATTGCGCTGCTGGCGCTTGCTGAGCAGGCATTCTTCGGTGGTGAGCAGGGAGCCGCGGCCGTTGACGTCGATGCTGCCGCCTTCGAGCACGACGCGGTGGCCCTTGTACACGGGCTGCCAGGCGAGGCGCTTGAGCTTTTTATTTACGTTGGTGACGGCGAGGGCGTCTTTTTTGTGGTTCTTGTACTTAGCCCACCCGTTGAAGAGCCAGTGCGTGTAGGCGACTTCGCCGGCACTGCTTCGCACGCAGATGGGACCGGAGTCGCGCATCCAGCCGCGATCGGTCGGGACACTAAAAAAGTCGACAGCGGCGAGGTTCACGCCGGACTTTTTCAGGATGTCGCGCGCACGAGATTCCGCAGCGCGATTTTGAACGAGCAGATAGACGCGCTCAACGCGCGCGAGGTGGCGAACGATTTCGGCGTAGGCCCAGGGAATCGAGGGAAATTTGCCGGGCCAGTCAGTCTGTTCATGGGGCCAGCCGAGCCAGGTGGCTTCGTGATGCTCCCACTCGGCAGGCATCCAGAAACCACGTTCGAATGGAGTGGAACCGCTCGCGGGTGTGGGCATGTGGATTATTCGCCCAGCCAGCGATTCAAGATGGGGCCGTAGGCATCGATGCGGCGATCGCGGAGGAACGGCCAGTTGCGGCGAGTGTCTTCGGTTTTTGCGGGATCGCACTCGACGACGAGAATTTCTTCTTTATTATTGGAAGCTTCCGAGGCGACTTGGCCGAAGGGATCGGCGATGAAGGAATTGCCCCAGAACTCGAGGCCGGCGTCACCGTTGGCGGGATTGCCTTCGAAGCCGACGCGATTGACGACGGCGACGTAAACGCCGTTGGCGATGGCGTGCGCGCGTTGGATGGTCTTCCAGGCATCGAGCTGCGCGGCGCCGAATTCCGCCTTCTCGTGAGGATGCCAGCCGATGCTGGTAGGATAGAAAATAACTTGCGCGCCACTGAGCGCGGTCACGCGGGAGCCTTCGGGATACCATTGATCCCAGCAGATTTGCACGCCAATTTTTCCGTATTGGGTTTGGAAATTGGGAAAGCCGAGATCGCCCGGGGTGAAATAGAATTTTTCGTAGTAGAGCGGGTCATCGGGAATGTGCATTTTGCGGTATTTGCCGAGGAAGGTGCCGTCGGCGTCGAGCACGGCGCAGGTATTGTGGTAGACGCCGGCCGCGCGGCGCTCGAAGAGAGAGACGACCAAAACTACTTTTTTCTCTTTGGCCACTTTTGCGAGCGCTTCCGTTGCAGGGCCAGGAACGGGCTCGGCGAGATTGAAAAGGTCGGCGTCTTCCTTGCGGCAGAAATATTCGCTACGAAAAAGCTCATGTAATGAGATGATTTGTGCGCCGCGCGCGGAGGCTTCGCGGATTTTGTCGATCGCGCGGGAGAGATTTTCCTCGGCGTTGGTGGTACAACGCATTTGAACGAGGCCGACCGTAAACTTATTCGCCATAAAGTTAGTTTAACATCGGGCGCAAGCGACGGCGAGTGTGCCGTGGGTTGCGCAAATGACAAGAAGTAGCGCATCGATGATGAAAAAATGCGGTGAATCTTGTCAATCCATGATAAAAATCAGTTGCCAATTTTTTCCAGGAGAGAAAATGTCGAAGCAGCAGAAGAAGACGGTCACGGGGCGGGTCCTGCATGATCCCGTGAAAGACAAGCTGCGTCCGATATATCCGCTGGATCTGTCGCGCTGCCGCACGATTGACGATTTGGTGCGCGCGATGGGGAACACCGCGTTTACCGGACGGCAGATCGGCGACGCCGCGGATATCGTGGAGGCAATGGCGCGCGACAAGGATTGCTTCGTGGTGATGACGCTTTCCGGCGCGCTGACGGTCGGCAAGATGGGGCTGGTCTTCTGCGACCTGATCGAGTCAGGTGTGGTGAACGCGATCGTTTCCACGGGCGCGCTGATGGCGCACGGACTCGTGGAGGCGACCGGGCTTTCGCACTTTCGCTATAACCCGTCGATGGACGACAAGGAGTTATTTGAGGCGGGCTATAACCGCGTCTACGATTCACTGGAGCCGGAGACGAACCTGGATCACGTCGAAGATGTGATGGACGAGATGCTGACGAACTGGGACGCGGAGGAGACGGTTTGTAGCTGGAAGCTGCATCGCAAAATCGGCGAGTACCTGCACAAGGGCTTTCCAGGGCGGGGAATCTTGAAGTCGGCGTACGAGCACAATGTGCCCGTGTTTGTGCCGGCGTTCAGCGATTCAGAGTTGGGGATCGATTTCGCTCTGCACAAGATTGCGCGGCAAGATGCCAAGCGGCCGGTTTTGCGATTTGATCCTTTTGAGGACTTCGAAAAATTCGCAGGGACGATGCTGGCGACGAAGCGGATGGGGATCTTTACGATCGGCGGCGGAGTCCCGCGGAACTGGTCGCAGCAGTTCGGAGTTTATGCTGAGTTGCTGGCGAGGCGTGGCTATAGAAAGCTGCCGCTGAAACGCTACAACTATGGCGTGCGGATTTGTCCCGAGCCGGTGCATTGGGGCGGTTTGAGCGGCAGCACGTACACCGAAGCGGTGTCGTGGGGCAAGTTTGTGCCGCCGGAAGAGGGCGGGCGTTTTGCGGAAGTGTTCGACGATGCCACGGTGGCGTTGCCGCTGATTGTCGGCGCGGTGCTAGACCGCATCGGCTATTTCAAACGTGGGGACAGCAAATAGAAACCCGCCTGCGATCGTGGGAATAGCAGATAGAAGAGTGCCTGCGATCTAGATTCCTGATTTTTCCGAGCGTGCCAGCTAGTCGTCTTCACCGATGAGGATGGCGGCGCCGAGGACCGTGGTCCACAGGCCGCGCTTGTCGCCGACTGCGGATTGCGTCACGTTGAGGGTGCGGACGATCTTGTTGGAGATGCGGTAGACCTCTTTTTTCTCATCCCAGGAAAGATCCGGATCAAATTCCACGTTCAGAGTGGTCGCCAGCATCTCCGCGGCGAGCTCCTCGGCATATTCGCCAGCGACTTCCTCGGTTTCGCCGAAGGAATGGTGCTCGGAGAGATACCCGTACATGGATTTGTCGCTCGGAAGGGCGAGGCCGATGCTGGCGGCGATCAGGCGATGAGGTTCCTTGGTGGAATTTTCGCTGATGACGGTGAAAGCCACCTGGCCGGGCTTGATGTGCTTCAACCCTTCGCTGCGCGAGATCAATTTGCAGTTGGGCGGGAAGATGGAGGAGACGCGAACGATGTTGCAAGCTGCGATGCCTGCGTTGCGAAGAGCGAGCTCAAAGCTGGAGAGCCTTTCGCGATGTTTACCGACGCCCTTGGTGAGAAATATTTTCTTAGCGACGAACGCCATGGTGCCGGTGTGCGGTGCCTCCGTAGGAATATGACATAAAAATTTTCGTGCTGTGAAAAAGTAACAAGAAGGTTTTGCAGTGTCAATCCAATTCCGAGCCTGACGGCAGGATTTTCACCACAGAGGACACAAAGTACAAAGAGGAATCAATCGGAGACGGTGCGCTGCAGGAGTTTTCCGAGGGGATTGCAGAGCGAAACGACTTTTCCGAGGTCGTCGGAGGTGAAGTCGGGGCCGGCTACTTTCGGGTTGGCGCCTTTACGGCTGATTTGTATCACGCCGACGACACGATCGCCGGAGAGAATCGGGGCGCTAATGATTTTCTGGATGACTTCGGCGCCTTCAGTGGCGAGTTTTGCGCCTTCGAAGACGCTCGCGTGTTTGACGGAGGTGAAATCGTTGATGATCTCGGGGCGGCTCTCCCGGGCTGTGCGCGCGGCGAGCGCGGATTTGCTGGAGAGCGGGATAAAGCCGACATTTTTCAGGGCTTCCGGCACGACGAAGTACAAATGCTGCCAGCGATGAGAGATGCCAAGGATGGCTACCTCGTCGGTGCGGACGGAAAGGTTCCTGGCAATGCGCTCTGCGACAGACGCGAAGGAGATTTGTGTGGCGTGGCCAGTTTCGCCATCCAGGGCGTCCGCGAGACGTTCCAGTTCTGTTGCGAGATTCATGTCATGTCCGGAAAACCGTAATGTATTAGATGCGGCCAGGCGAGAGGTCCCAGCAGAATTTACGAAACGCAGGATAGCACCGCGACGAACTGGGCGCGGCGAAAATAGAAGTCGCGTGGGCTCAATTCGTAAACGGCGGAACTTGCGAAACGTTCACTGCGTCCGAACGGAATTGCGCCAACTTGCATCGCGTTTGGCAACTCCCTATACTGAATTTGCCGCGACTCATGGCTTGAACTCGAAATGACGCGGCGGAGAGGGCATGTCTGCCACGGCAACCCGGCCTGAAACCAGCTACCTCCTTCGCAAACTACATTCGTTAAGCGGCATCGTTCCTGTAGGCGCTTTTTTAGCGGAGCATTTTTGGTCGAATAGCTCCGCGCTGGTGAGCGCGGCGAAATACAACGAGACGTCGCAAGAACTTCAAACCATTCCATTTCGCGTCTTTGTCGAATGGGCGTTTATTTTTCTGCCGATTTTGTATCACGGCGGGTATGGCGTTTATATCTGGCTGCGCGGCGAGTCGAATGTTTCGCAATATCCGTGGGTGAAAAACTGGCTGTATACGTTTCAGCGCTACACGGGAATTATCGCGTTCGGCTATATAGGCTGGCACGTTTACACGCAACGCTGGCTGACGCACGGGATGTCGACCTATAGCGAAGTGGCACAGCAGATGCGCAACCCGTGGGCTTTTGCGTTCATGGTGGTGGGAATCGTGGCTTCGTCGTTTCACTTGGGAGTGGGCATCTGGAATTTTCTCTGCAAGTGGGGACTGGCGGCAACGGTGCGTGCGCAGCGGGCGGCTGGGCAGTTGGGCGTGGCGGTTGGCGTAGTGTTTAGCTTTGTGGGCGTATTGATTGTTTTAAGCTTTCGATTCGACTGGCATCCCTTCGCTTCCTATTTGACACAGAGATGAGACAACCGAAAATCATCGTAGTCGGTGGAGGACTGGCCGGCCTGATGGCGACGATTCGTGTGGCCGAGGCCGGAGTTGCGGTAGAGCTTTTTTCCATTGTGCCGGTGAAGCGCTCGCATTCCGTGTGCGCGCAGGGCGGAATCAACGCCGCGAAGAATCAGAAGGGTGAAGGCGACACCACACAGAAGCATTTTGACGACACGATTTATGGCGGCGACTTTCTGGCGAATCAGCCTTTAGTGAAGCGTATGTGCGAGGCTGCGCCGGGAATCATCGACCTGCTCGATCGCATGGGAGTGATGTTCAATCGCACACCGGAAGGATTGCTGGATTACCGGCGGTTTGGCGGCACCTTGTACCACCGCACCGCGTTTGCGGGAGCGACGACAGGCCAGCAATTGTTGTACGCGCTTGATGAGCAGGTGCGGAGACACGAATCCGAAGGCCGCGTGGCGAAGCGGGAAGGCTGGACGTTTTTGTCGGCGGTGATCGACGATGCCGGCGTTGCGCGCGGCATTTGTGCGATGGATTTGCGGTCGATGGAAGTGAAGACATTTCCCGCGGATGCGGTGATTTTCTGCACCGGTGGGATTGGCGCGATTTTTGGCCGCTCGACGAATTCCGTGGTGTGTACCGGCTCGGCGCAATCGGCGCTGTTTCAGCAGGGCGTTGATTACGCGAACGGCGAATTCATCCAGGTGCATCCGACGGCGATCCCCGGGGAAGACAAGCTGCGCTTGATGAGCGAATCGGCGCGGGGCGAAGGCGGACGCGTTTGGGTTCCGCGAAACCCCGCGGACAAGCGGGCACCGAAGAGCATCCCCGAAGCAGAGCGATTTTATTTTCTGGAAGAGTGGTATCCGAAGTATGGAAATTTGGTGCCGCGGGACATCGCAACGCGCGCGATTCACCGCATCGTGTATCAGGAGAAGCTGGGGATTGGCGGGCAAGCGGCGGTATATCTCGATGTGACGCACATTCCGCGCGAGACGCTGGACCGCAAGCTCGAGGGCATTCTGGAGATTTACGAAAAGTTTCTCGGAATCGACCCTCGCGAAGAGCCGATGAAAGTGTTTCCGGCGATGCACTATACGATGGGCGGTTTGTGGGTGAACGACCAGGACCAGGCGACGAACGTGCCGGGAATTTACGCGGCGGGCGAATGCGAGTATCAGTATCACGGCGCAAATCGCCTGGGGGCGAATTCGCTGGTGTCCTGCATTTTTGGAGGCGGCATCGCGGGGCCTGCGGCAGTGAAATACGCGCGCAACCTGGAAAAAGGTGTCGAGTCGGTGGAAGTGGGCGTCTTTGCACGAGAGCAAAAGCGACAAGAGGAGATGAATCAGGCACTGATCTCCCAGCAGGGCGCGGAAAATCCGATTACGATTTGGAAAGAGCTGGGCGAGATCATGACCGAGCACGTAACGGTCACGCGCATCAACAAGAATCTGGAAAGCGCGCAGGGTAAAATCAACGATTTGCAGGCGCGCTACCGGAAAGTCAATCTGAGCGATCGCACACGCTGGTCGAATCAGACGCTGAACTTTGCGCGCGAACTGGGAAACATGCTGATTCTGGCGCAGGTGATCACCGTTGGCGCTTTGCGCCGCAACGAGTCGCGCGGCGCGCACTATAAGCCGGATTTTCCAGAGCGCGACGATAGCAATTGGCTCAAAACTACGCGGGCGAAATACGTGAACAACGAAATCCAGCTTACCTATGAGCCGGTGGACATTTCGCAGCTTCCGCCCCGGCCGCGTAGATATGACGCGGCAAAATGATTGACAAGAGTTTCCGGCGTGTCTTAACGGAAGCCGAGGTTTGAGATGCCAGAAGGCAAACAGGTCATCATCAAAATAAAACGGCAAGCCAGCCCCAAAGAGGTTGCGCGGTGGGAGGAGTTTGCGCTGCCGTGGCGGCCCTCCATGAACGTGATTATTTGCTTGCGGGATATTGCGGAGAATCCTGTCACTCGCGAAGGCAAGCAGACGACTCCCGTGTCTTACGATTCGAATTGCCTGGAAGAGGTGTGCGGCTCGTGTGCGATGCTCATCAACGGCAAGGCACGCATGGCCTGTTCCGCGCTTGTGGATCAACTCGAGCAGCCGATTCGCATTGAGCCGCTGTCGAAGTTTCCGGTGGTGCGTGACTTGACGGTTGACCGGCAATTCATGTTCGAGAGCTTGAAGCGCGTGAAGGCGTGGATCCCCATCGACGGCACGTACAATCTCGGCGAGGGCCCGCGCGTCGCTCCCGAAGTGCAGGAGAAGGCGTACCCGCTCTCGCGCTGCATCACATGCGGCAACTGCCTGGAAGTTTGTCCGCAGGTCAACGAGCACAATAATTTCATGGGCGCGGCCATTTTCAGCCAGGTGCGATTGTTCAATATGCATCCGACGGGCGCGATGCACGCGAAAGAGCGCATCCAGGCAGTGATGGGGCGCGGCGGCATCGAAGACTGCGCCAACGCGCAAAATTGCGTCAAGGCCTGCCCCAAGGAAATTCCTCTGACCGAATCGCTTGCGGAAGTTAATCGTCAGGCGTGGAAGCAGGCGCTTTTCGGCTGGCTCGCCGGTTAACTGGTCGGCAACATCGCGTAAGAACGCCGCAAGCTGCACCCGACAAACGCTGCCATCATTATTTGACATACGATATTGACAAGGATGGTTTGCGGGCCTTGGGCTCAAAATCCGAATCCGCGCATGCGATCGCAGTTGGGCAAGGGCTCCTGGGCTTGAGCTTGGGCGACGCCGCGACGCAAGAAACTTCCGTTCAGCCGCGAGTTGGTCGTCGTTTGGCACTGACCTGTTTAGTCCTGGGCGTAATTGCTTTGGCTCTCTTTCTAGCTGGTATCGGCAATCCTGCGAAGATTTACTACGATGAGGGCCTTTATGTTCCAGTGGCCAAGGCTTTTCTGAACAATGCTCCGGATCCAAGTCCCTACGGTCCGCCGCTGGGAAAATTTCTAGTTGCGATTGGTATCAAGCTGGTTGGCGACAACCCGTTAGGCTGGCGCATTGCCAGCGCCGTTTGCGGCTCGCTCACTCTTGTGGCCGTTTTTCTTTGGACCTATCTCCTCTCCAAGGATTACGGCATCGCTTGCATCGCTGCTGCGCTGACCCTGGTTAACAATTTTCTTTTTGTAATGTCCCGTGTTGCGATGATGGACGTGTTTCTGGTTTTCTTTCTGCTTTGGGGCTTGGTGGCATACACCGCGGCGCTTGAATTGGACCTCGGAAAAGCGAAACGCCGAATTCTGTTGTATTGCTCCGGTATCTCGATAGGGCTGGCCGGCGCATGCAAGTGGAATGCTGTGGATACGTTGGCAGTTTTACTTCTTACAAGCTTCGCGCTGTTCTGGATATCCAAACGACCTTTTGGAAATTTGAGCCCTTCGATTGCCCGCTATGCTGAAAACGTCCGGCAGATTGGTATTGCGAGTGTGCTTCTGGCCTTCTTAGTTTGTCCGGTCGTCTCCTATACCCTTACGTTCTGGCCTCAATGCCGCAGTCTTCATTTGCCTTTCGGGCTACACCAATTTTTGGCCATGAATCGGTACATTTGGCGATTTCATCTGGCGGTGGGCGGAAACCGATTTATTGTCTCGCCCTGGTACTCCTGGCCGCTAAACCTCTCACCGCAGCGCGCGCTGTCCTATCTGCTCGGCAATCCGGTAGTCATGTTGGGAGGCGTGGCGGCATTGGTGTTTTGTTTCTGCCGCTTCTGGAAATCTTTCGCTTTCGCCGAAGGCCTGATCGTTCTTCTTTACGCAGCTAATCTGCTGCAATGGGCGGTGACGCCAGCCAAATGCACTTTTTATTATTACTACTTTCCCGCAGCGATGATCCTGGGCGTAGCCATCGCACTGACGCTGCGTAGTCTTCCGCAGAGAAGAATTTTTAATGTCCGCATCAGTCTTCTTGTTTTGAGTGCCGCCGCTATCGTCTTCTTGTGGTGCCTCCCCAGGATGGCTCATTTGGAAGCGCCCTGGGACTGCGCTCTTGGATGTTGGTCTTAGGCCTGCGAACGCATCGGCGGCCCTTCAATGTTCGGAAGCGGGCGCTTTTCGGCTGACGGGTAGGGTAAACTCTTTCGGACATCCGCAGGACTTGCCCGTTTGGTGAAGAGCACCGGGCGTGCAGAGCTACGAACCGCGGGTACGACGCTAATTTCGGGGGAAGCCGGCGAGGTGAAATGGATCGAAATATTCTTGTTGCTGCTGCGGCATTGTGCGCGGTCGGAGGAGCGCTCATGACGGCGAGTCCGAGAGCGGATGACATTTCAGCGCGAGCGCGCAAACTGCATTTCGCGTCGATCGTGGTGGATACGCACGACGATACGACGCAGCGGTTTCTCGATGGGGATTTCGACCTCGGGGAGCGGAGCTCGGCCGGCAGCATCGACATTCCGCGAATGAAAGAGGGCGGGCTCGGCGCGATTTTCTTTTCCATCTGGATTCCCAGCAAAATCACGGGGCCTGACGCGGTCAAGCACGCTTTGACCCAAATCGACGCGGTGCGCGAGCAGGTGCGCAAGCATTCCAATGACATCGTTCTCGCTACCACGGCGTCGGAAGTCCGCGAAGCGCGCAAGAAGGGCAAGGTTGCGGCGCTGATGGGTGTCGAGGGCGGGCACATGATTGCCAGCAATTTGGGCGTGCTGCGTTCGTACGCGGCGCTCGGTGTGCGTTACATGACATTGACGCACAGCGGAAACGATGAGTGGGCGGACTCTTCCACGGACGCGCCGGCTCACAACGGGCTAACGGATTTTGGCAAAGACGTCGTCCGCGAAATGAATCGGCTGGGCATGATGGTGGACATTTCCCACGTCAGCGACAAGACTTTCTACGACGCACTGGCCGTCAGCAAAGCGCCCCTGATCGCCTCGCATTCTTCTTGCCGCGCTATCTGCGATGCCAAGCGCAACATGACCGACCAAATGATTAAAGACCTGGCGGCGAAGGGCGGCGTGATCCAGATTAATTATCACGTCGGCTTCCTCAGCGAGGAATTCATGAATGCCGACAAGAATCCGGAGATCACGAAAGCCATTGCCGCCGAAGTCGAGAAACGCTGCGGCGACAAGGAAGGCTGCCAGCTGATTGAAGGCGACCGCATCACCCGGGAATACGTGCAGCAGGGAAAGCTGCCACGCGTGGACTATGCAAGGATTATTGACCACATCGATCATGCCGTGAAGCTGGTCGGCGCGGACCATGTAGGCCTCGGCTCTGATTTTGATGGCGCGAATATGCCGTTCGGCATGGAAGATGCCACCAAGCTGCCGCAGATCACGGAGGCGCTGCTGCGCAAGGGCTACTCGGAGGAGGATGTGCGCAAGATTTTGGGTGAAAATACATTGCGCCTGATGACAGAGGTCGAGAGGGTGAGCCGGGAACTGAATTCCGCGAAGTAAGAGAGAAACACCGCACAGGAGAGGGAGTTGTAATGAGCGTAAGTCAGAAGATCGGGAAAATCGCAGTCTCGGTTTTAGTTTGTACGACATGGATCGTCTTGATTTCGGCCACGGCCGGGACAGCGCAAGCACAGGCTCCGGCGCAGCAGCAAAAGACGGCGCCAAAGAGTGGAGGAGCAGGGCAGGGCACGACTACAAAGAAAACTTCTTCCACGGCTCGCGCGTATGACCGCGCGTTGCTCCGGCCGGCGCTGCTGAAGGACAAGGCTCCGGAAGAGTACAAGGTCAAGTTCGTCACCACGCGCGGCGAGTTCACGATTAACGTGACGCGCGCTTGGGCGCCGCTCGGAGCTGACCGCTTCTACAACCTCGTCAAGCATCATTTCTATGACAACGCCAGCGTCTTCCGCGCTGTGCCGACCTTTGTCGCGCAATTTGGGATTAGCGCGTATCCGGCCGTCACCAAGGCGTGGAAGGGAACGGATATAAAGGATGACCCGGTTACGCAAAGCAACAAGAAGGGGTACATCACATTTGCGACGGCTGGGCCCGATACTCGCACCACACAGGTGTTCATCAACCTCAAGGACAACTCTGCGTTGGACCGCCAAGGTTTCGCGCCGTTTGGGTTGGTGGAAGGCGACGGCATGAAGGTGGTCGAAATGTTCTACGACCAGTATGGCGATAATGCCGGGATAGACCAGAGCAAGATCGAAACCGAGGGCAAAGCCTACTTGGACAAAGGCTTTCCCAAGCTGGACATTATCCAGTCGGCTACGCTGCTTACGAGCGCGCCTGCTACGGCGTCTAAACCCGTGCCACCTAAACGCGCGACGACTACGAAGAAGCCGCAGTAGGCGGGCATCTGTTTTTCAATTTCGACGGATTTGCTTTTTGCGTTGCCGGCAATTTGACTTTGGTAGGCCGTAAAACGTATTCTCTACTTTCAATGAACATCTGTTGCCAGAAGATGTGTTGTTCTTGCGCGTGTAACGCTGCGTGTCGCAAGACGAGCATCTCTGGCCAGAGGAGTTTCCGGACTTAGACGTAAAGTAAGCGAAAGTTCCGAAGCCCACGTTGCCAGAGTTCAGGCCAACGTGGGTTTTTTGCTTTTTGGTGCGAAATTTTTCAGGGCGGGACATGAGCGAAATCAAGGAAACGAAAGCGCAACGCGTCGAGCGGCTGAAACGCGAAAAGAATGCGTGGGAGCATTTCGACGAGATTCGCGCGTTTGCGCGGCAAGGGCACGCTTCGATTCCACCGGAGTGGTTGGGCACATACTTCCGTTCGTGGGGCGTTTACACGCAGGGCGACGGCGCCGGCGTGGTCGGCGGAAAGAATGGCGAAGGCAAAGCGACGCACTTCTTCATGGTGCGCATCCGAATTCCCAACGGCCTTCTGAGCAGTCAGCAGGCGCGTACCATCGCCGACCTCGCCGAGCGTCACGCGCGCGGCGTTGCGGACATTACCGTGCGGCAGAACGTGCAGTTGCATTGGGTGACCATCGAATCGCTGCCGGAGGTTCTTGAGACACTTTGGCAGGTGGGATTGTCGACCACTGGCGCATGCGGCGACGTGGCGCGAAATATTACGGGATGCCCGCTGGCTGGTTTTGATGCCGACGAGATCTGCGATGCGTCGCCATTGGCTTTGGAGCTGGACGGGCAGCTGGGAGGCAAGGCGGAATTTTACAATTTGCCGCGCAAGTTTAAGATTTCGATCACCGGTTGCCGCTCTTGGTGCACCTATCCTGAGATTAATGATGTCGGGCTTACTGCCATCACGCGGAAGCGCGCGCACGGCCAGGAGGTTGGATTCTCGTTGCGCGTGGCCGGTGGTCTCTCCACCGATCCCCACCTTGGCGTTCGCCTGAACGCTTTCGTGCGCTGGGAGCAAGCCGTGCCCGTCGTGCGTGGGGTGGCAGAGCTCTTTCGTGCATCCGAGGTGCTCCGCCAAAACCGCGAGCGTGCACGGCTGAAATTTCTTTTCCTGCAGCACGGGTGGACCGCCGACTCGTTTTTGGCCGCTCTGCAAGAGCGGCTTGGGTTTGCGCTCGATCCCGCCGAACCCGAAGAGCTTCCTTCAGACATTCACCGCGATCACGTGGGCATTCATCCGCAGAAGCAGGCCGGCCTTTCGTATGTGGGCGCGAACATTTTGCGTGGGCGGATAACACCGGAGCAATTGCGCACGGCTGCGAATCTCTCGGACCGTTACGCCGACGGTCATCTCCGCAACACCATCATGCAGAACCTGCTGATTGTGAATGTTCCGAATGAGCAGGCGTCCAGAGTTGCGGGCGAATTGACTGCGGTCGGCTTGCCGGTACGAGCTTCTGCGTTTGCCCGCGGCACCGTGGCTTGCACCGGCTCCGAATTCTGCAAACTCGCACTCACCGAAACAAAGGGTTTCGCGCGATGGCTCACCGAAGAACTCGATCAGCGGCTGCCGGGATTTCAGGAGCAGCTCAAGTTGCACGTCACCGGCTGCCCGAATAGCTGCGGCCAGCATTGGATCGCCGACATCGGTATTGAGGGCAAGAAGTTGAAAGTGGACGGGCGGATGGTCGACGCGTATTACTTCTGCGTCGGGGGGAGCGTGGGCGAGTTTGCGTCGATTGCGCGGCCCGTCGGTTATCGCTGCGCGGCTTCGGAGGTGCCTGACGCCATTGAGCGATTGCTGCGCGAATTCAACGAGCAGCGCGTGCCGGGTGAAAATCTACGGCGGTTTTTCGCGCGGCACACGAACGAGCAAATCCGCGCGCTGCTTGCCGGCGAATCGGTCGCGCCTGTGGAACGCGACGCCGCGACTGGTCCTGTGCCGATGGGGGTGGAAGGCTAGTCATGAGCCTGCTGCCAATTTTCGTGAAGCTGAAAGATCGGCTGGTCGTCGTGGTCGGCGGCGGGACAATCGCCCAGGGGAAG
>Ga0209648_10000699_pt1 | contig 26149 bp, 28 predicted proteins | sample GraSoi2013_115cm_FD_185830 | JGI IMG/M metagenome (GOLD analysis project Ga0209648, IMG submission 185830) | Grasslands soil microbial communities from the Angelo Coastal Reserve, California, USA - Sample 9_17_2013_115cm (SPAdes) (version 2) | ecosystem: Environmental > Terrestrial > Soil >... | reverse complement strand
CGGTTCCGAAAGGCGCAACCGCATTTCAATACACAGTTAGCACGCTGGGCCGATTGACGGACGAAAAGCAGTTCGGCGAAATCATCGTGAAGACCGGCGCAAACGGACAAGTCACTCGCGTGCGCGATATCGCGCGCGTTGAGCTGGCTGCTCGCGATTACACGGTGAACAGCGGGCTCGGTGGAAAACCGGCGACCGCGATCGCCATTTACCAACTTCCGGGCTCAAACGCGCTCGCGACTTCCGACGCCGTGCGAAAGAAAATGGCCGAGCTCAAACAACGCTTCCCGAGCGGGCTCGACTACACGATCGTTTACGATCCGACCGTTTCCGTCCGCGAATCGATCCACGAAGTGCAAAAGACGCTCTTCGAAGCGATCGCGCTGGTCGTTCTCGTCGTCTTGATCTTTCTTCAAACCTGGCGCGCTGCGATCATTCCACTGATCGCGATTCCGGTTTCATTGATCGGCACGTTCGCGGCGATGAAAGGCTTCGGGTTCTCGATCAACAATCTCTCGCTCTTCGGCATCGTCCTGGCCATCGGCATTGTTGTCGATGACGCGATCGTCGTTGTAGAAGCAATCGAGCATCACATCGAAGATGGTCTTAGCTCACGTGACGCAGCCCGCAAAGCCATGACCGAAGTTGGCGGAGCATTGGTTGCGATCGCGCTCGTGCTTTGCTCGGTTTTTATCCCGACTGCATTCATCAGTGGCATCACTGGCACATTTTTTCGACAATTCGCGCTGACCATTGCGGTTTCGACCGCAATCTCGGCGCTCAATTCGCTTACACTTTCGCCGGCGCTCGCCGCGCTCCTGCTTAAGCCGCGCGGCGCGAAGAAGGATTCATTTCAACGCATCCTCGACGGCCTGCTCGGGTGGTTGTTCAAAGGTTTCAACAAAACGTTTGCCTGGGCCTCGAACGCATACGGCAATTCCGTCGCGCGCCTTGTTCGACTTGCCGTCATCATTTTGTTCATCTACGCCGGTTTACTTGGCCTGACCGGACTCGGTTTCAAAATTGTCCCGGGCGGCTTTCTTCCGACACAGGATCGCGGCTACGCTGTTGTGTTCGCGCAATTGCCAGACGCGTCGTCGCTCGATCGTACGCAAGCGGTTGTTGACAAGATCACGAAGATCGGGCGCGAAACAGCCGGTGTGCTTAACACCGTCGAATTCGCGGGATTTAATCTATTTGGCGGCAATCAGACCAACACGGCCGCCGTGTTCCTGCCTTTCAAAGAATTCTCCGAACGAAAAACGCGGGATCAGGGATTGCCCGCAATTCTGGCGAAAATAAATGCGCGTGTTCGCGCCGAGATTCCCGAAGCGCTGGTCATTGCTTTTCCGCCGCCGCCGGTGGCCGGTATTGGCAACGCCGGCGGCTATAAACTCTTCATTCAAGATCGGGGCAATGCCGGTCTCGACGAACTGCAAACGCAAGCATTCGCCATGATGGTGAAGGCAAATCAAACGCCCGGCCTGGCGAATAATCTGACAACCTTTCGCGCGAACGTCCCGCAGCTTTGGCTCAACGTCGATCGGGTCAAAGCGAAGAGCATGAACGTGCCACTCAGCAATATCTTCGGCACGCTCCAGACATATCTTGGATCGACCTACGTAAACGATCTGACGCTCTTCGGCCGCACCTATCGCGTCACCGCTCAGGCGGACTCTGAGTTTCGTCTGAAATCCGACGACATTCGCTTACTTAAGACGCGCAACAATTCAGGCGGAATTGTTCCGCTCGGTTCGGTGGCAACCGTGCAGGAGGTGAGTGGCGCCGACCAAATCACGCGCTATAACATGTTCACGGCAGCCGATCTGAGCGGTCAGCCTGCGCCGGGCGCGAGCACCGGCGATGCGTTGGCAGCCGTTGACAGCCTCGCCAAACAAATTCTGCCGACCAGCTTTACCAGCGAATGGACCGAGATAGCGCTGCAACAAAAGCTCGCCGGCAATAGCGCGATTTACATTTTCCCTCTCTGCGTTCTGTTCGTTTTTCTTCTGCTCTCGGCCCTTTACGAAAGCTGGTCGTTGCCGCTTGCCATCATTCTCATCGTCCCGATGTGTTTGTTCAGCTCGATCTATGGTGTCTGGCTCCGCTCGATGGAGAACAACATCTTCACCCAGATCGGCTTCATTGTACTCGTCGGACTCGCTTGCAAGAACGCTATCCTGATCGTCGAATTCGCGAAACAAATTCAGGATCGCGACAAAAAAGATCGGTTCACTGCCGCGGTCGAAGCGTGCCGTCTTCGATTGCGTCCAATCCTGATGACGTCGTTCGCGTTTATCTTCGGCGTTCTTCCGCTTGTTGTTAGTTCAGGCGCAGGCGCGGAAATGCGGCAAGCCCTCGGGACAGCCGTTTTCTTCGGAATGCTCGGAGTCACCGGATTCGGTCTGTTCCTTACCCCCGTCTTTTACGTCGTCATCATGTGGTTCAAAGAGCGGCGCGACAAAAGGCGGGCAGCTGCGTCAACACAATCCGCATCGGCTTTGACGGCGGAACCAGCCGTATGATTGACAGTCTTCCAACGCCGATCGCCGTATATCTGGCCGCTGGGAACGGCGGCGACAGCGAATGTGCACGACCTTGAAGGACAGAGTGAACGATGCTCGCTTTCTTCAAAACATAGTTTCAGGCTCTATATCAAGGATAACGACTCCATGACCTACCGGCGATTGTTCACCATCGCAGCGTCTGGCGCGCTGCTGACCCTCATGTTGTTTGCCGCAGGTTGTTCCCGCAAAAAGGCTTCGGCCGGTCCGGCCGCGCCGGAGGTCCTGGTCACGACCGTTGTGCCGAAGGATGTGCCTCGGATCCTGGAACGGGTCGCCACGCTGGACGGTTTCATTAACGCGAATATCAATGCGCAGGTGCAGGGCTACATCGTCTCGCGCGATTATCAGGAAGGCAGCGTCGTCAAAAAAGGCGATCTGCTTTTTCAAATCGATCCGCGGCCGTTCGAGGCTGCATTAGCACAAGCGAAGGGAACCTTGGCAAGAGACCGAGCTAATCAGGTGAAAGGGGACGCTGACGAAAAGCGCGCGATCGACTTGTTTAACAAAAAAGTGATCAGTGATCAGGAGCGCGATACGGCCATCGCAGCCGCCGGTTCAAGCAGAGCAAACGTCGAAGCCGACGAAGCTGCGGTGAAACAGGCTGAGATCAACGTCGGTTACACGAAAATTACGGCGCCGATTGATGGCGTCACTGGATTTGCGAACAATCAGGTCGGCGATCTGGTTGGTCCAAGTACGGGACCACTTACAACCATGTCGCAGATTGATCCGATAAAAGCAATCGTCACCGCGGGCGAAGGGCCGTTTACCGATTTCGTTTCGCGCCATCCCGATGCGACGGAGCGCGAGGCGTACATAAAGAGCCTCGAGTTCGAATTAATTCTCAGCAGCGGCAACGTCTATCCGAAAAAAGGAGCATTCTACGCGCTCGATCGGAACCTTGATACAAAGACTGGTTCGATTCGATATTACGTGACCTTCCCGAATCCCGGAAACATTTTGCGGCCGGGACAGTTCGGAAAGGTGCGCTTTGTCGCTGATATGAAAAAAGGCGCGATGGTCGTGCCGCAGGAAGCAGTGACGGAGCTGCAAGGCAATTACCAGGTCGCCGTTGTCGATCAAAACAACAAAGTCAGCATTCGTCCGGTGAAAACGGGCGAGCGCATCGGCGCGTTGTGGGAAGTAACCGATGGATTGAAACCGGGCGACCGAGTCGTTGTTCAAGGGTTACAAAAAGCGCGCGAAGGTTCGACTGTGACGGTGAAAGAGTGGACGCCGCCGGCCGACAAAACGGCCGCCGCAACACCGACGTCTTCACCGTCAGCGCCTTGAGCCATGTCCGAGTTTTTCGTTAGGCGACCCATCGTTGCGATAGTCATCGCGATTCTGATGACGCTCATCGGCGGCGTGTGCATTCTCGCGTTGCCGATCGCGCAATATCCGCAGATTGCGCCGCCGGAGATTCAAGTGCAGACGCACTACACCGGCGCGGACGCGCTCACGATCGAGCAATCGGTCGCGGCGCCGATCGAGCAGCAGATGAGCGGCGTGGACAACATGAATTACATGTACTCGATCAACGCCAACAGTGGCGACATCCGATTGATCGTGGACTTCGACGTCGCGACCGATCCAAACATTGATCACGTACTCACGCAGATTCGGGTGTCGCAGGCGCAATCGCAATTGCCCGCCGACGTGAACAACTACGGCCTGACCGTTAAAAAATCGACAACGGCGCCACTGATGTTGATCGCGCTGTATTCGCCGAAGGGAAGCTACGACGGAGTTTTTCTGGCGAACTATGGTTACATCAATCTGTTTGATCAACTCACGCGCGTTCCTGGAATCGGAAATGTTCAGGTATTCGGCGCCGGCCAATACGCGATGCGGTTGTGGGTCAAGCCCGACCAGCTCGCGAAGCTCGGGATCACCGTGCCAGACATCATCACCGCAGTGCAAAAGCAGAACACGGTGAATCCCGCGGGACAGGTCGGCGGCGAACCGATTCCGAGTGGACAGAAATTCACTTACACTGTGCGGGCGCAAGGACGACTACAAACACCGGAGGAATTTGGTGAGATTGTCGTGCGCGCAAATCCGGATGGCTCATTTGTGCGCGTGAAAGATATCGCGCGGATCGACCTCGGCGCGCAAACTTACAACTTAAAAGGCCGGCTCAACGGACGACCAGCGGCGATTCTTGCTGTGTATCAGCTGCCCGGAACCAACGCCGTTAAAGCAGCGCAAGGTGTACGGCAGCTGATGGTGGAAGCGAAGCAACGCTTCCCGGCCGACATGGATTTCGCAGTCTCGCTCGATCAAACGCTTTCGGTCACGGAAGGCATCCGCGAAATTTTGAAGACGTTGTTCGAGGCGCTCGCGCTTGTCGTGCTCGTCGTGTTCGTTTTCCTGCAAGGCTGGCGCGCCACCCTCATTCCGCTCTGCGCGGTGCCGGTCTCGTTAGTCGGAACGTTCGTGGTTTTCCCGTTGTTCGGATTCTCGATCAACACGTTGTCGCTGTTCGGACTCGTGCTGGCAATCGGTCTCGTCGTCGACGATGCGATCGTCGTGGTCGAAGCAGTCGAGCGTCATATTGAAGAAGGAATGTCGCCACGCGACGCGACTCTTCAGGCGATGCGCGAAGTATCAGGAGTGGTGGTCGGCGTCGCACTCGTGCTTTCGGCGGTGTTCATTCCGACCGCGTTCCTTCCGGGTATCACCGGCCGGCTGTATCAACAATTTGCCCTTACGATTGCGATCTCGGTCATCTTCTCGGCGTTCAACGCGCTTTCGCTAAGTCCGGCTCTTTCCGCCCTGCTACTCCGCCCGCGCAAGAAAGCACGCGGGCCGCTCGGGTGGTTCTACGATCGATTCAATCGCGTGTTCGGCAGAGCAACCCATGGATATGTAAACTGGTCGCGGCTAGCGATCCGAAAAGCAGTGCTCAGTTTCGCTTTGCTGGCCGTTCTTGCGGTCGGTGCCGGTCTGTTTGGATCGCGATTGCCGAGCGCGTTTTTGCCGGAAGAAGATCAAGGCTACGTTTTTCTGGCGCTGCAATTACCCGATGCGTCTTCGCTTGAGCGCACCGACAAGGTTTCTCGAGAGATCGAGGATTTTCTGAGCAAAACACCCGGCGTGCAATACACCACCAGTGTCATCGGCTTTAGTCTGCTGAGCCTGGTGTCCGACACCTACCACGCGTTTTTCTTTGTCACTTTCAAGCCTTGGAGCGAACGAACCAAGCCGGAGGAACAATACGAGGCAATCAAGGCGCGACTGAATAAGTACCTCGCAAGTCTCAGTGAAGGGATCGCGTTTGCTTTCCCGCCACCGGTGATTCCGGGCGTGGGCACTTCCGGCGGATTCCAATTCATATTGGAAGATCGCGCAGGAAAAGATGTCGGCTTTCTAGCGCAAAATATGAAGACGTTTCTCGACGCCGCGCGCAAGCGTCCCGAGCTCAGCACTCTGATTCCGACGTTCCAACCGAACGTGCCGCAGGTTTTTGTGAACGTCGACCGCGACAAAGTGATCAAGCAGGGAATCGATCTGACCTCGGTGTATCAAACGCTCCAGACGTTCATGGGCGGATTTTTCGTGAACTATTTCAATCGCTTCGGCCGAACCTGGCAGACTTACATCGAGGCCGAAGGCGATTACCGTACTGATGCGAAGAATGTGGGGCAGTTCTTCGTTCGCAACGCGAACGGCACTCCCGTTCCGCTCGACGCGATCTCAACCATCAAGGACATCGCTGGTCCCGAATTCACGCTGCGGTACAACGAATATCGCTCGGCACAAATCAATGGCGCCGCCGCGCCCGGCTACAGCTCGAATCAAGCGATGAACGCGTTGGAAGAAGTTTTCCGGCAAACGATGCCTAAGGAGATGGGCTATGATTATCTAGGAATATCGTTCCAGGAAAAAAAAGCGCAGCAAGGAGTTTCTCCGAGTGTGGTTTTTGGAATGTCGCTCTTGTTCGTGTTTCTGATTCTCGCTGCGCTTTACGAAAGCTGGTCATTGCCATTCAGTGTGCTGCTCGGCACTCCAGTCGCCGTGCTCGGCGCGTTCCTCACGCTCTGGCTGCGCGGGATGCAAAACAATATCTACGCGCAGATCGGTTTGATCATGCTCATTGGATTGGCTGCTAAGAACGCGATCCTCATCGTCGAGTTCGCGAAGGACGAATATGAGAAAGGCAAACCGCTGCTCGACGCGGCGCTCGAAGGCGCGCGCCTTCGTCTTCGTCCGATCCTGATGACTTCCTTCGCATTCATCTTCGGTCTTCTGCCGCTTTGGTTTGCCAGCGGGTCCGGTGCCGTCGCGCGCCGCGTGCTCGGCTCGACCGTCATCGGCGGAATGGCCGCCGCGTCGGCCATCGCGATTTTCCTGATCCCGGTAACGTTTTATGTCATCGAGCGATTCTTCGCCGGCCATGAACGCGCACCGGAAGCAACGCCAAGCGTGAAACCAGTGGCATGATCGACAATCTTCCAAAACCAATCGCTCTTTACGTCGCGGCCGAGAACAGCGGCGACACCACTTTGTTCGATCAATGTTTCACCGAGGACGCCGTCGTGCGAGATAAGGGCAAAACGATCGAAGGTTTGGCTGCCATTAAGAAATGGAAAGCCGAGACCAAAAAGAAATATCAGCACACGATTGAGCCGCTTTCGTCCATTCAGAGCGACGACAAGACCATCGTTACGAATAGGCTCAGCGGAAATTTTCCCGGCAGTCCGATCGAGCTGGAGTTCGTCTTCATGCTCGATCGCGACATGATCGTTTCACTGGAGATTCGGTCGTGAACGGACGATCTCTCATAACCCCAAACGGAGTAACAAAATGATACTGCAAATCTACACAATTATTCACACACTGCTCAGCCTGATCGCAATTTTTACCGGCTTCGTCGTTCTGTTCGGACTGTTCGCCGGCAAACGTCTCGACGGTTGGACCAAATGGTTCCTGATCACCGCAGTCGCGACCACGGTGACCGGTTTTTTCTTTCCGTTTCACGGAGTGACTCCGGCCATCAAAGCTAGGGATCATTTCGTTGGTCGTGCTGTAGTAACGATCTACGCGCGGTACGCAAAGCATCTCGCCGGAGGGTGGCGCTGGATCTATGCCGTCGGTGCCGTGCTCACTTTGTATTTCAACGTCTTTGTCGGCATCGTGCAATCGTTTGAGAAAATCCCGGCACTAAACGCAATGGCCCCGACGCAAACCGAGCAGCCATTTAAACTGACACAGGTTGCGGTTTTGGGTTTGTTTATCGTGCTTGGTTTCGTCGCCGCGATTCGATTCCGGTCGGAACCTGCCCGCCTTGCTTAAACGAATCGGAACAGTTCCGATAAATGATGAGGCTGCAGCCGGATTTCATTCACCAATTCGTTCCGGGCAGTTCGAAACGCACGCTCTTGCTGTTGCATGGGACCGGTGGAAACGAGCGCGATCTCATCCCGCTTGGACATGACCTCGATCCAAACGCTTCGTTGCTCAGTCCGCGTGGCAAAGTGTCGGAGAACGGGATGCCGCGCTACTTTCGGCGCCTGGCCGAGGGCGTTTTTGATTTCGAAGATTTGAAAAAACGGACTCACGAACTGGCCGACTTTGTGATCTCGGCAGCGAAGCACTATGAGATCGACATCAAAAAAATCGTTGCAGTTGGCTATTCCAACGGCGCCAACATCGCCGCGAGCATTCTGTTACTTCGCCCGGAAATATTTCCTGCTGCGGTCCTTTTCCGGGCGATGGTACCGCTAGTGCCTGAGACCCAACCAGACCTCTCGGCTGTGCGCGTGTTGATCGGCGCAGGATCAGTCGATCCAATTGTTCCAGCGTCCGAGACAAAACAGTTGGCCGAACTTTTGCGCAACGCAGGAGCAGACGTCACGATTCGGGTTTTCCAAGGCGGTCACGGACTCACGCCCGGCGATGTCGATGTTGCGCGAGAATGGCTCGCGAAATTGAAATGATTAAAGGCAGCGAAATTCGAAAAGCAGATCATCCGATCGAATCACTTCTGCTGGATCGTTGGTCGCCGCGTGCGATGTCGGGCGAAGAAATTCCGCAAGAAGAATTGATGCGGCTCTTCGAAGCAGCGCGCTGGGCTCCATCTTCATTCAACGCCCAGCAATGGCGCGCGCTCTACGCCCGCCGCGGCACCGAGCATTGGCAGACGTTCTTCGATTTGCTCGTCGAAGGGAACAAAACCTGGGCGAAGAACGCCGCGGTCCTGATCGTGTTCATTTCGAGAAAGCTTTTTGAGCATCACAACGAACCATCGGTCACTCATTCTTACGATGCTGGAGCCGCCTGGGAAAATTTCGCGCTCCAAGGCTTCCATCAAGGTCTGGTCGTACACGGGATGGAAGGGTTCGACTACGAGCGCGCGCGAAAAGAACTGCGGATCCCCGATGAATTTCAAGTCGAAGCCATGGCGGCGGTCGGTAAGCCGGGATCGAAGGAGCTGCTTCCCGAAAAATTGCGAGCGCGCGAAAGTCCGAATGACCGCCGCAAACTTTCCGAGAGCATTCTCGAAGGGCCGTTTCAGGCTAGCTGACCTCGTCGCAGCGCGTAAGGTGCTTACAATGACGCCCGACGAACAGGGAGACGAACAGTTTTATCGCGACACGGCAAGTGTCGCCTTTCCAAAACTGGACGATCGCCAGCTTTCTCTGCTCGAGCCGCTGGCGGAGCGACGCGTCGTAAAGCGTGGCGAGCTGGTTTACAAAGCCGGAGAGCGCGATCTTGGCTTGACCGTTGTTTTGCGGGGCGAGATCGAAGCTTTTGAGCAGCGCGACGGAACCGAACAAATTCTCGCCACCGCACGCGAGCGCGACTTCATGGGCGACGTCGCCATGTTGCAGGGCACATCAGCCCTGGCCAGCGCGCGCGTGACCTCACCGGACGCGGAGATACTTTACGTGCCTGCGGCCGAGCTCCGGCGCGCGTTTGCCGAATTGCCCGGTGTCAGCACGACCATCGTGAATGCGCTGATCATGCGCCGCCGACGGCTCCGGCGCGATCGGGAGTTTGCCGGGTTGCGTGTTCTCGCGACAAGTGGCGCTCGCGAAGGACATCAGCTCGATGATTTTCTCGACAAAAACCGTATCCCGCATCGGCTCATTGAATTTGAGAGCGAACCAGGACAAGCGCTGGGCAAACGTCTGCACCTGACCAATCGCGATTTGCCGGTGTTGATAACGCCGGCCGGCGCTCCTTTGCGCAGACCTTCGTTACGCGAAGTCGCGCAAGTGGTGGGTCTGCTTCGTCCACTCGCGTTCGAGAATGAAAGCGAGATTATGTCGGACCTTGCGATCGTCGGTGCAGGTCCGGCCGGTCTCGCCGCGGCCGTTTACGCCGCCTCCGAAGGATTGAAAACAGTCGTGTTGGAAAGTTACGCTCCCGGCGGACAAGCTGGGTCCTCCTCTTTGATCGAAAACTTTTTTGGTTTCCCGACTGGGATCAGCGGCGGCGATTTGACCTGGCTGGCGCAGCTTCAGGCCTATCGGTTCGGCGCAAAATTTTCAACGCCGGCTCAAGCACTCTCTCTTAATTATGATGTTGGTAACGAATATCGCGCCTGTCTCCAAGTCGAAGGTTGTGGTGCCGTGCTCCGGGCAAAAAGTGTTCTGATCGCAACCGGCGCAGATTACCGCCGACTCAACGCAGAAGGACGCGAACAATTTGAGAATATGGGCGTTTACTACGCGGCGACGGCGCTGGAGGGTCAGATTTGTCGTGGACAAACCGTCATTGTGGCGGGCAGTGGCAATTCGGCCGGCCAGGCTGCGATGTTCCTTTCGGATGGCGCCGGCAAAGTGTTGCTCGTAATCCGTGGCGACGATCTCTCTAAAATGTCGAGTTATCTTTCGCGGCGGGTGGAAGCGCATGAGAACATCGAGATTCTCTTTCACACCCAAATCCGAAAAATGTCTGGCGGCAGAATGCTCGAAGAAGCCGAGCTGGAAGATACAAAAACAGGCGAGCGGCGCGTTGTGCGAACACCGGCGATTTTTTCCATGATCGGCGCCACTCCATGCACTGAGTGGCTGCCACTCGAGATCGAGCGCGACGAAAAAGGATTTATCAAAACGGGTACGCTCGTTGCGAACGCGCCCGTTTGGAAAGAGAACAAACGGTCGCCCAGCCCACTCGAGACCAGCCTGCCTGCCATTTTTGCTGCGGGCGATGTCCGCTCCGGCTCGGTGAAACGTTGCGCCGCTGCCGTGGGCGAAGGCGGCATGGCGGTCGCCGGCGTGCAAATTGCACTCGCCGCATCGGCTGAGCGCAGTTAGAAAACATCGAGCGCTTGCGCGAGTAAGGAACCAATGCCCGTTTGCCCGCACATCGAAGCCATCACCTCCGTGAAGCAGCCGGAAATTCGCGAATGCGCCGAGTGTGTGAAGATCGGCGACTCGTGGGTTCATCTCCGCACCTGCCAGCAATGCGGCGTGACATTGTGCTGCGACACCTCGCGAAATCGCCACGCCAGCAAACATGCGCACGTCACGGGTCATCCGGTCGTCGCTTCCGCGCAACCCGGCGAGCGCTGGTTGTATTGCTTTCCTGACAACGCATTTGGCGAATACTGAATTCGCACAAATGTGGGCGCTTTTTCGAGATCCCTGCGATGAAAATGTAGTCCGCGCGGGCGCTGCTACAGCGCCATGTGAAAAATCACGCGGCCGCTGGGTCCTTGCCGCCACCATCCTCGCATCGAGCATGGCGTTCATCGACGGTACGGTCGTAAACGTTGCGCTGCCGGCGCTGCAAACAAATCTCAAGGCGACCGCTGTAGACGTGCAATGGGTCATCGAAGCTTATTCTCTCCTGCTCTCCGCGCTCCTCCTCGTCGGTGGTTCGCTCGGCGACCACTACGGACGCCGAAACATTTTTTTGATCGGCGTGGCCATCTTCGCCTTGGGGTCGGCGACTTGCGGATTTGCCGCGAACATCCATCAACTGATTGCCGCCCGCGCACTTCAGGGATTGGGCGCGGCGCTTCTCGTCCCGGGCAGTCTCGCCATTATCAGCAGCTCGTTTTCGCAGAACGAACGCGGTCGCGCGATTGGAACCTGGTCGGGTTTTAGCGCGATCACTACAGCTGTCGGGCCAGTGCTCGGCGGATGGTTGATCGAGCATGTCTCATGGCGAGCTGTATTTTTTATCAATCTTCCGCTGGCGCTGGTCGTTATTTTGATTTCGCTTCGTTACGTCGCCGAAAACTCGGACAGAGAGAACGCGCGAATCGATTGGCTGGGCGCAATTTTGGCCGCGCTCAGCTTGGGCGCGCTGGTTTATGGATTGATCGAATCATCGCGACTGGGTTTCAGCGATCGATCGGTCGTCGCCGTTCTGGTTGTGGCCGGGATCCTCATTATCGCCTTCTTTTTGTTTGAAGCGCGAACTTCCAAACCGATGTTGCCGCTCTCGCTCTTTCGCTCCCCGATATTTACCGGAACGAACCTCTTAACGTTTCTGCTTTACGCGGCGCTCGGTGGAAGCCTGTTTTTTCTGCCCCTGAATTTGATTCAAGTTCAGCATTACGCCCCGACTGCGGCCGGCGCCGCGCTGTTGCCGTTCATCTTGCTCATGTTTCTGCTTTCGCGTTGGTCCGGCGGGCTGGTTGCACGGTGCGGATCGCGACTGCCATTAATCGTCGGTCCGTTGATCGCCGCCTGCGGCTACGCGCTTTTTTTGCGGCCAGGTATCGGCGGCAACTATTGGATAGATTTCTTTCCGCCGGTTGCCATGCTTGGGCTCGGGATGACAATCAGCGTCGCGCCGCTTACGACGGTGGTCATGAGCTCGGTCCCACAAAATCGATCAGGGATCGCTTCGGGCGTGAACAACGCGGTCGCGCGGACGGCCGGCCTGGTTGCAATCGCGGTTTTTGGAATCGTGATGCTGCAGATTTTCAAGGGCGAGCTGGACCGGCAAGTGACGAATTCGAAGCTGCCGCCGACAGTGGTGGATTCGATCCGAGCGCAATCCACCAAACTCGCGGCCATCGCCATTCCGGAAAATCAGGATGCGGCGACGCAGCAGCTGATTCGTCGTGTCATCGACGAGTCATTTGTCTCCGGCTTCAGAATGGTTATGGCAATCGGTGCCACCCTAGCGATGGGCGCTGCGGTCACGGCAATGACGCTTATTCGGGGGAACGAAATGAGGGTATAAAATTTTCGACCAAAATAGTTGACTAGTCAGTCTAGTCATGTAAAAGGTTGTGTATGCCAAGAGTAAGCAACATGAAAGAACGCCTGACCGACGCGGCATTGGATTTGATGTGGGAGAACAGTTACGGCACCACTTCGGTGGACTCGATCTGCGAGCGAGCCGGAGCAAAGAAGGGAAGCTTTTACTATTTCTTCAAATCGAAGTCTGAGCTCACTGTCGCGGCATTAGAGGCAGAATGGAACAAAAACAAGGCGAACATGGACGCGCTTTTTTCGCCAGCGACTCCACCGCTCGAGCGGTTCGATCGCTACTTCGATTATGTGCACGACCGTCTGGCCGAACTGCAACAAGAGTGCGGTTCGATCCTCGGATGCCCTCTGTTAAGCATCGGGAGTGAGGTGAGCACACAGGACCAGGGCGTACGCGCTACCGTCGACCGCATCTGGGATCGGAAGATAAAGTATTTCGAGTCCGCGATTCGGGACGCGCACGCGCAAGGGTTGATTGTGGCGCCGGATCCCGAAGCGAAGGCGAGGGCGCTTTTTGCCTGCTATCACGGCACGCTCGCCCAGGCGCGAATTCAAAACGATGTCGAATTGCTCCGTGATTTTAAGGAGGTCGCGCGGGATGTTTTGGGCGTGAAACACGCACCGACAACGAGCTCGTAATCTATTTTTTTGCCAATTTTATAGACGACCAGTCAAATATAAACCCACAGAAACCGAAAAAACTCAGCCCTATGAAAACTGAACCACCGCTCGAATCGACAGCAGTTTTCCTCCAGACGGTTTCGGTCGCCCTCGGGCAGCTGAAACACCAGTTACAATACGCCTACGAACGGGCTTATCCCGACCTGCGCGAAATCGTTCACCTCGTCCTCGATGAGGAAGAAACCAAAGCGTGGGAACTCTCATTGTTCCCGCATTTGCTTCTTCCTGATCTGGTCGAAGCGCACATCGAGAAGCTCAATCTCCAGCCGGCCGAGACGAAGCATGAAGACGTCTTCGTGCCACCGCACTTCGACGAAATGCCCGTTTATCAATCGGCACTCGCTTTATGTGGATAGTCAAACTCAACAAAAAGAACCTATGAAACCAGGCAATCTCATTGACATCATCGAGCGGTCTCAGGCGCGACGCGCTTTACGAGAGGAGCGCGACCTGAACAATTTCCACGCAGTGATCGGAGGCGCGGTCGCTCGGCTTGGACCGGCCAAAAATGGCAGGACGGGCAAGGGCGGATTCGGAGTGGAGAAGCTGCGCGTTTTCACCGACCCAGGTTGGGACGTCTCATTCTGGTTCGCTGTTCTCAGCCCAGTGTTTGGGATCCTGGCCGGCTTTCTCGCCGCTTTCTTAATCTACCATTGAAACACGCCAACCTGACGAACCTTCAAAAAATTGTGACCACCAAGCCAATGCAAAATTAATGGAGAAAATAAAATGACAACGATCGAGAGACCGCCAGATAAACTTAGAAAAATTGCTCTCCAGAGGCGTGCGAAGGCAGAGTGGAAAGGAGACCTCATCCACGGAAGCGGCCGGCTCACGGTCGGTAGCGGCGCGCTCGACATCCCATATTCGGTCAGGTCGCGTTTTGAGGGCGGTCAGTCTGCGACGAACCCGGAGGAGTTGCTTGGCGCAGCACACGCCGGGTGTTTCACGATGGCGCTGGCCGCGCAATTGTCTCGCGCTCAGTTCGCGCCAACTCAGATCCGCACCGACGCGAATGTGGCTTTCGAAAAAATTGGCGACGCCTTCGCCATTACCGGAATTGAACTCGTCACCTCAGCGGACGTGCCGGACATCGAGGACGCGACGTTTCAGAAATTTGTCGCCGACGCAAAACAGAACTGTCCGGTGTCGAAAGCGCTGGCTGCAATCGAAATCCGCGTCAAGGCGACCCTCGAACAAACGACCCGCTCGCGATCCTCAACCGACTCGCCAGAGCTGAGAGAGACAACCAGAGCATGAGCGTATGAGTAAACTTGAAGGAAAAATTGCGGTTTTTTGAAAATTAAAAATGAAAGGAAACGAATGAAAGACGGAAAACTGAAAGGAAAAGTTGCAGTGGTAACCGGGGCCTCCAAGGGAATTGGCGCGGGCATCGCGAAAGAGTTCTCGGCCGAAGGCGCGGCCGTGGTCGTGAACTACTCGTCCGCAAAAGAAGATGCGGATCGCGTGGTTGATGAGATCACGAAGCGCGGCGGAAAAGCCGTCGCGGTTCAGGGCAACGTCGCGAAGAAAGCGGACGTCGAGCGGCTCTTTGCGGCAGCGAAGAAAGAGTTCGGCAAGATCGACATCCTGGTCAACAACGCGGGCGTTTATGAATTCGTACCGCTGGAAGAGATCACCGAGCAACATTTCCACAAACAGTTCGATGTGAATGTTCTCGGCCTGCTTCTCGCCACTCAGGAGGCGGTCAAGCATTTCGGGTCCGGTGGCGGAAGCATTATTAACATCGGCTCGCTCGCCTCTTCGTTAACTCCGCCGACTGCGTCGGTTTACAGCGCCACAAAGGGCGCGGTCGACGCGATCACTAGAACGTTGGCCAAAGAGCTCGGTCCGCGCAAAATCCGCGTAAACTCCATTAATCCTGGCATGGTGATAACGGAAGGAGCCATAGCCGGCGGTTACACCGAAGGCGACATGCGCAAGAACTTCGAAGCGCAGACTCCGCTAGGCCGCGTCGGTCAGCCGCGGGACATTGCCCCGGCCGCGGTCTTTCTCGCGTCCGCCGATTCTGAATGGATCACCGGAGAAACACTTCGCATTGCAGGCGGACTTCGTTAGTCGAATGAGAAAATGAATTTAGAAACAACAACACAAAGGAAATCAAAGACATGAAAACTAAATTACATTGGCTCGCGCTGCTTGTGAGCGCGGCTTTGACCGCACCAATTCAAGCTGGTGGCGGTAATCATGGCGGAGGAAGCGGTGGGGGTGGAGGACACTTCGCCGCGTCCGGTTCTGGTTCGGCACGAAGCGGTGGAGGTCCATCATTCCATGCCATGCCGGGGCAAAGCTTGGGCGGCGGACGAATGATTTATTCAGGCCAACGTTTCTCATCGGTTGGGATGCGTTCGCCGAGATCGATGGAGTTCCGTCCGCAATACGTCCATTCAAATGCGGGTGGAGCGGTTAGTCGGGGACAGGTCACGCGTGGAAATATCAATCGCGGCGATCGTGTTGCCCGATTCTCGAACGGAGAAAATCGTGGGATTACTAACCCGCGCCACGGAGGAACTGCCGCAGGCCGAGTCCGGAGCGGAAATGGTCTGCCGACGAATTGGCGGAATCACGTCGTGGCGCAGCATTCGGGTAACTGGCACCGCGATTGGGATCGCAACCGCGACCATACGTGGAATGGACATCATTGCCGATTCATCAATGGTTCCTGGGTCATCTTCGACTTCGGATTCTATCCATGGTGGCCGTACGGGTATCCCTACGACTATTACGCTGACGATTACTACGGTTATCCATACGGTTACGACCCGGGCTATTACGACTCAGGCGCTTACCAAAGCGGAGAGTATTACGGTCAGAACGGCTACGGCGATGAGTACGCCAACTCAACCGTTGCTGCCGCGCAGGAACGACTCGCGCGCGACGGTTATTATCGTGGAGAAATAGACGGTATCGTTGGCCCCGAGACGCGACGTGCGGTTGCGCGCTACCAAAGCAACCACGGCCTGCGCGTTAATGGGAATCTGACGCCTGACACGCTCGGTGCCCTGGGCCTGCGGCAAGTCGCCAGTTAGTGAGAAGGAAAAGGCGAATGAACTCGAAATTAAGAATAAATGGTGGTCGGCGGGGGGCCGGCCACCACTGGCGAGGAATTCTCCAGCGCCGGCAGCGGCGATCTCACGATCCGATGCTGGTGTTGAACATGTCGATCTTTAACTTCAGCGACGGTTGGGAACGGATTTTTAACCCGTTCAAAGTTCACGAGCATGGCACCAGATGAGGATCGGATCCTGTCGGTTACACACGCGGTAAGAATTCTTCGCGGACAATCTTTCCGTTTTCTACGGTGTAAACGCCGACTTCGGACAGTTGTCTCCGCGCTTTCGAGTTCTTATCGGTAACGTCGGCGTCATATTGGACTACGAACCGATCGTGCGCGACGAATGGTCCGTTCGCTTGAAAGCTATGGACCTGCATGTTCTCCAGCCACCAATCGGCCTTTTCGCGGACGCCGCCGATCCCACGTGTCTCGGGTGAGCTGCCATCCATCGTCCGTGCTTCCACACTAACGATGTCTTTGTCGTAGAGCGTGTCGAGCGCCTCGTGCCACGCTTGCTTGCGAACCAACTCCACTACTTTCTGTGCAACTTGTTCGGTATTCATTTTTTCCTCTCCTGTTTGGATCGACCATTACTTGTTAAAGAATTTCTCAAGTTTATCGAGAACGCTGTTCCACCCTTCGTTATGCCGATCGCGTGATTCTGCGCTGGGCAGCTTCTCGTGAATCAAACGCACTTCAGTGCCGCCATCGCGATCAGAAAGCTCCACCGTGACGACGCTGTTGTGCTCTTCCCAATTCTCGTCGTCATCCCATTTCCAGCTGAAGACAATCTTCTTTCCCGGAACGAACTCGCGGTATTCACCGAATACAGTCATCTCCTCGCCTTCCGGATTGGTGAGATCCCAGCGATACTTTCCGCCTACGCGGGCATCGGCCACAAGGTTGCGAGTCCGAACACTTTCGGGCCCCCACCATTGTTTTAATTGCGCCGGGTCGGTCCACGCCGCGTAAACGCGTGCCCGCGGCGCGTTGATGAATCGTTTGATCTCGAGCGATGTTTTCTCTGATGTTTTTGTAGTCATAATTATTTGTTCTCTTTTGATTCAACGAATTTCTTGAGCTCTGCGCCAATGATCTGCGTCCAACCGGTCTCGAAATTCTTCCGCGCGTAAGCGGGCGTTTTCGGAAAGGTCTCGATTCCACTCTGCGTCAACCTTAGTCGCGTCTTGTCGCCTTCGGCGGACAATTCAAACGTCACTAGGGAATCGCCTGGCTCTCCTTTGTAGCGCCAGGTGTAGGCGATCTTCTTTTGCGGCACGACCTCCATGACTTTGCAAAGGTGATGGTAAGTATTGCCTTCGTGCTCGACCACGAACTCGAATTCAAAGCTCACTTCGGGTCTGAATTCCTTCAGATCGAAATACCATTGCCGCATTTGATCCTCATCGGTGACTGCGCTCCAAACTTTTGCGACCGGCGCGTTAAAAGTTCGCTCGATGATCAGCGGCTCACTTTTCGTGGCCAAAAGTTCTCCGAGGCGTTCCAAGGTTTGTGTCATGCCGACTTCAAACCCGCCAACGTATTTCTCGGCCCCGGCCGTCGCGCTGATGAGACGGGAATGCATGGTGAGTTTTGTTTTTCCGTTTCGCTCTTCCAGGGTCAGCGTATGCCGGAATTCAAAAATCGGTTCCCCCTCTTCGTCCAAGGCCCCGGTCGTTGTCACCAGCCGTTCGGGCGGGAGGACTTCATGAAACTTTCCGCCCATCGGATAATCCGTGCCGTCCGGCCCGCGCATGACGACGTAAATTTTATTGCCTGGTCGCGCGTCCCATTCGCAAATCGGCGCGGTGAATCCATGCGGTCCCCACCATTGCGCTACTTGTTTTGCCTCGGTGCATGCTTTCCAAACCAGTTCACGAGGCGCATCGAATTCCCGCGTTATAATAAATTCCTGTCCGATCTGATTCTTCGCTTCAGCCTTAGTTGTCATATTTCTCGCTTCCTCCTTAAGCCAGGTACTCGTCGTGCCGCCGGACCCAGTCCATCGTTGAGTCCTGATTTTCATCGCGACCCTTCGGCACGAGATCGAGGAAGTTGTAGGTGCCGACCAAATGGTCGAGGCCACGCGCGTAGGTCGAATAAGTGTGAAAGACGTCGCCGGCTTCGTCCTTATAAAACACGCTCAACCCCGGAAGCTCGTCGCTGATGAACTCTCCCGTCGCGTAGTTGTAGTAAACCTTGTTCTTCTGCTCTTCCTCTTTGGTGAATGAGACGTGATAGTCGAAGTTGAAATCGTTGCCCTGCGATGACAGCCATTTGAAGCGCCAGCCCAGACGTTTCTTGTAGGCTTCGAGTTTGGGCAACGGCGCTCGCGAAATCGCAACGAAAGTCACGTCGCGATGCGGAAGATGCCGGTTGGCGCCGTCAAAATGATCGGCCAGATAGGAGCAGCTCTTGCAGGCTTCGTCCCAATCGGGACCGAACATGAAGTGATAGACAATCAATTGATTGCGGCCGTCGAACAGATCGGCCAGCGTCTCTTTGCCATCCGGCCCATCAAACACGTATTCCTTGTCGATTTTGACCATCGGCAACGCCCGCCGCGCCGCGCTGAGCGCGTCCCGCTGACGGGTAAATTCTTTTTCGCGCGTCAGCAGATCTTTTCGCGCAACCAGCCATTCCGCTTCCGATACTACTTCTCGATCTAATTCCATTTCCGCTAGTTTCATTTGGCCTTTCCTTCGTTTGGTTTTTTCTTTTCCTCATGCGGTGTCGCCGCCGAGGAAGCGCGGAAAGCGCGGAGTTGCACCAAGCCGGGTCGATCCTCATCTGTTTTGTTTGGTTCGTCGTGCCAGATCCACCACTCGTACGTCGGAGTCTGGGGGTAGCCCTCCGGCGAGTCCTCCCAGTCCTCCTGGCGCCCGAGCGCAGTGATGTCGAGGTAGCTCCAGGTGCTCCCCATCGCCTCGTCGCCACGGTTGTTGATGAAATAGGTGCGGAACACACTGTCGCCGTCGCGGATGAACGCGTTCGTGCCGTGCCACTCGTCCACGCCGAAGTCGTTGTCGAAGTCGTCCGTTATCGTGTACCACGGCATCTCCCAACCCATCCGCGCTTTCACGCGCTCGATGTCCTTCTGCGGCGCGCGCGATGCGAACGCGAGCGTGGTGTCGCGGGCGTTCAGATGGGCGACGTGGGCGACCTGGTCGGCGACCATGGAGCAGCCGACGCAGGCATGCTCGGGCCAGCCTTTCACGCCGGGCTCGAAGAACGCGCGGTAGACGATCAACTGACGTCGCCCCTCGAACAGGTCGAGCAGGCTCGCCCTGCCCTTGGGCCCGTCGAACTCGTACTTCTTCTTCACGGCCACCGACGGCATCCGGCGACGTTTGGCCGCCAGCGCGTCACGGGCGCGGGTCAACTCCTTCTCCTTCACGAGCAGCTGCTGACGCGCAGCCTCCCACTCCTGCGCTGAAACGATCGGTGGTGTCTTCATTTTCGGTTCCTCTGATTTTCTCTTTGTTTCTTTCGCTTAAGAAATTTCGAGAGCGCGAGTGTGGTCAACCCACCACTCGAAGTCGCGCCGATTGCGACCAAAACGAGATTGGCGAAGCATGCGGGACACATGGTTACTTATTTCCTTTCTTGGCCACAGCTTTGTTTGTTTTTTCCAAATAGACAGCCAAGCGGTCGAGCGAGCCTTCCCAGAACTTGCGATATTCCTCGACCCATTTTGCGGCTTGCTTGAGCGGCTTCGCGTCCAATTGCATTTCATGAACGCGGCCGTAACGCCGACGGCGAAGCAGTCCAGCTTTCTCGAGAACGCGCAAATGTTTTGAGACCGCGGGCAGCGACATCGCATGGGGACGGGCGAGATGGGTAACGCGCTGATCGCCCCGGGCGAGATGAGCGAGGAGTCGGCGGCGGGTGGGATCGGCCAACGCGGCAAAAGTCCGATTCAACGTTGCTGAGTAATATTTAACCATCTGGTTAAATATCTAACAGAACGTTCTACTTCATGCAAACAATTTCTTTCGGCCATCTTTCGAGCGTCCTCTGTCGCCCTTAGCTCGCTGCCTTTTACAGCAGTTCGCTAATCGCGTCCGCGGCCGCCAGAAGCGGCCAAGCCGAAATCGCCAGGAGGGCGGCGAACACAAGCGCTTCAATGGCGAACTCGATCTGATTCTCGCCGGCGAAAAAAACGCGGGCGAATTGGCCGAGCGATCGACGCGCTGTCGATCTTGTTACCTTCTTATCTTTGCCGATTGTTCGTTGAATCTTTATCACGCGCATGACTCAGCGTAAGCCGCGCGTTAGCGCGGTCACGTTACGAATTGTCAAATCGACGTGACGATTCAGTAACAACGCGCGACCCGCCGCGCGGAGTTCAACTGGTCGCGGGCAGCGCGCAATGTTCGTCGCAGAAACGCCGGATTTGATTGTCGATCTTGTCCCGAACGCGTCGGGTTTGTTCCAGTTTTTCTTCGAGCGGGCCAGAGAATTTCGAAGGATCGGGGAACGACCAATGCAATCGCGTCGCTACACCGGGAAAAATCGGGCAACTCTCGGCTTCTGACTCGTCGCAAACGGTGATCACGTAGGCGAACAATTCGCCCGATTTGAAAACATCGAACACGGCCTGTGTTTTGTTTTTTGAGATGTCGATGTCCATTTCACGAAGCACTTCCACCGCCAGGGGATTGAGCGTGCCCGGATCCAGGCCGGCACTGTGGGCGTCGAAGAATTCGCCGCATCGCTTGTTCAGCAAAGCGGCCGCCATCTGACTGCGCGCGCTGTTATGCACGCAAATAAACAAGACTTTCTTTTTCATCTGAGAGTTTAATCGGTTCGTGCCAGCAGGCTCGGCTCTTCCGGTTGAACAAAATCAGCGATTCGTTTTGGCGTGACCGTGACATGCATGCCGATATGCGCAAGATCGTAAAGCGCAATCACGTCGCGTGAGCGCATCCGGATACAGCCGAAGCTCGCGGGAGTTCCAATTCGGCGTTCCTCCGGCGTGCCATGGATGTAAATGCAACGATCGCGTGCGCCGCTGTTTTGCTCTTCCATTCCACGCAACCAAATTACGCGCGACACGATCGCGTCGCGGCCTGGCGCATTAGCATTTACAACTTCGCCGGTGGGCACGCGGTTCTTGATCACCGCCCCGGCCGGCAAATGATCACCGAACTTCGCTGAAACAAACAGTGTGCCGAGGGGCGTTCGGTAAGTTCCATTGCCATCGCCGAGACCGAACCTCGATGTCGAGATCGCATATTTCGAAATCAACTTGCCACGATCAATCAGCGCGAGCTGCTGGTCGGGAACGCTGATGATGATCTCAGTCGCCGCCGAAAGCGCCAATGAGATATGTGTCGTCGCCAGTAAGATCGCCAACGCAAACAGCCGTTCCTTCATGTTAGTACGCCTTCCGGAACGGCAGTTTTCGCTAATCGCGGCGCCGGAAACGGCGGATAACTGACCAGCTCGATTCTGCCGTCGCGCTGCTCGACCATTGCGGTACAGCTCTCGACCCAGTCTCCGCAATTATAATACGTGACGCCGGTGAATTGATGGACTGCTGCACTGTGAATGTGTCCGCATAGAACAGCATCAACCCGGAAGTTCTCGGCGTAGCGAACAATCGCTTTCTCGAATTCGCCGATAAAACTAACAGCGTCCTTGACGCGCTTCTTGGCGTAGGCGCTGAGCGACCAGTAACCGAGACCAAATCGCCGACGGACGAAATTGATTGCCGGATTGAGCGAGAGCAGGAATTGGTATCCGGCATCGCCCAGATAAGCCAGCCACTTTGCATTCTGAACGACGGTGTCGAGTTCGTGCCCGTGGATCACCAGAATGCGGCGACCATCAGCCGTGGTGTGAATGGCGTGTTCCTGGATCGAAATGTTTCCGTACGCGCCCCCAAACGTATTGACGAATTCGTCGTGATTTCCAGGAATGTAAACGACCGGCACGCCTTTGCGTGCTTTGCGCAGAATTTTCTGGATCACGTCGTTGTGCTGCTGCGGCCAATAGCGACCGCGGCGCAACTGCCAAATGTCGATCAAATCGCCGACGACGTAGAGTTTCTCGCAATCATACTCGCGCAGGAATTGGAGCAGCGCCTCCGCATTGCTCGTCCTTGTCCCAAGATGAACGTCGGAGATCCAGGCCGCCCGAACTCGGTAGAGCGCTTCCGTTCGTGTTCCTGTCGGCGGCGGTTCAAATGGAAATCGCGGGGACGTTAAGGTCGACATTGGAGCATTCCATGAATAGGGAAAGCCCGTCGGGGCGTCCGCCCGGCGGGCTTTGATTGACCTAACCAGTATTCGCTATTTGATTGGGACAAATCCAACTTGTTCGACAATTTTTTGGCCGGCGTCGCTGACCGTAAAATCGATAAATTGTTTCGCCAGGCCGGTTGGTTCGCCGTTCGTGTAATAAAATGTTGGTCGTGCGTAAGGATAAGCTTTGCCCAGCACGCTCTCTTTCGACGGCGTGGCGCCATCAATCGCTACGACTTTGATGCCGCTCGCTTTGGCGTAGGCCAGTCCAACGTAACCGGCGCCATTGGGATTTTTTCCAACTTCCTGCGCGATTTGTTCGTTGCCCGCCATTTTTTGCGAGTCCGGCGCGTAGTCGCGCTTCTTCATCGCCAGTTCCTTGAACTCCGAATAAGTGCCCGAGGAGGTGTTGCGAGTGTAAACCGAAATCTTACCTCCGGATCCCCCCACCGCGCTCCAATCGGTCACGTCGCCGCTGAAGATTTGTTCCACCTGCTTTTTGGTCAGGGCTTTGATTGGATTCGCCGCGTTCACGATCACCGCGATCCCGTCGTAGGCAACGATTGTCTCTTTAAAGTTCACGCCTTTGGCCTTTGCTGCCGCGATCTCTTCCGGTTTGGTCGGACGGCTCGACATTCCAATTTGGGCCGTGCCGTCAATGATCGCGGAGATGCCGGTGGTCGATCCTTCCGCGGCAATGTTGAAGGTTGTACCGGGATGTTGCGCTTTAAACTCTTCCGCAAGCTGCGGCACCAACTTTGCGCCGAGCGTGTCGGATCCTTTGATGACGAGAGTGTCGGCTCGCGCCAGAAGAGTGCCGACCGTGAGAGCGACAAGTGTAAGAAGTAATTTTTTCATGATTTTTTGGTTGTTTTTTTTGAGCTGGCCGCTGCCCTGTGTCTTGGCAGCCAGCGGAACGGTTTCGGGTTTAGAACATCACCTGCACGCGCGCGATCACTTCATCGAATTGGTCGTCGCCAAATTGCGGATTCGCTTCGCGGAAATCCGACCAGGTGTGCACGTAGTTGACCATCAATTTGATCGAATCGCCGTGGATGTAGTAGTTCAGCCCGCCGGTGATGGAATGGATGCCGTCCTTGTTCACTTGGTCGGGATCGAGCGCTTCCCACTTCACCACAGCTTGCAATTTTTTCGGAAGCAGGAAGTAGCTGCCTTGAACGTACCAACCGCTTGGGTCGAAGTTTTTAAATCCGGGCGCCACACCGGCTACGGTGCGACCATCGACATCTTCAGCGAGGTATTCGCCGATTAAATCAAACGGGCCGATGGTCAACCATGCGTCCGCGCTCCACGCCGTCCGCTCGTCCGCTCCCGGCAAGACGAACGGCGAGAGCGAACCGTCCTTGTTGACTAACAGGTTCAATGTTTGCGAGATATTTGTCCCCTTATCGTCGCGACTGTTGAGAACGTCGCCGCCAAGCTTCAGACTCGAATCCTGACCGAACAGCTTGCCTTTGAACGGCATCAACTCGAGGCGGCCGACGGCCATGAAGTTGTTGTTGTCGTTGATGGTGGTGTTGCGTCCGTTCCCGTTGAAGATGCCGGCGTAGTAGGTAAGAAGGTCTTTCTGTTCCGGCCAGATACTGGTGAATGGTTTGCCCCAGAGCTGCACGCCGATCTGACGCTCCGGCGTAATCGCGCCGGTGGGAAGGCTGCGCTCAATCGTGAACAGGCTGGTGTCGGGTGTGGTCTGCTCTAAACCGAATGGCGCTTTCCATTGGCCGATTTTAATTTGCGCCGCCGGAAATTGATGCCAATTGATGAAAATGTCCGTGCCGGAAAACGCGGTGCGGCTCGATGAAATGCCGTCGCTGTTTCCGAAGTCGCCTTCGATCTTGAAGTCGAAGTTCTCCGCAAATTCGCCGGTTAGATTGATTCGTGCCCGGCGCAACCGAAACCGATCTTTTAGCTCGGTCAAACCGAAGCGCCCTTCAAATGCTGAAACGTCGCCGTCTTCGAAATTAAACTGAATGAATCCGCCGAGCGTGAGCTTAATTTCCGGCCCCCGCGGAAGGACGTAAACCGGCGGTTTCTCGGGGGCGGCGACATTTTTCTCGACATACGTTTTCCCGTCAGAAGTGACTTTCGTTTTCGTCGGGCCTTCTGCAGGAGCGGCGGGCGCAGACGCCGTCTGTCTTTTCAAGCTTTTGACTTCGCTTTCGAGTTCAGCGTTGCGCGTTTGCAATTGCTCGACCGCGCGCTCCAGTTTCTGGAGCCGCTCGGACTCGGACGATGACTGGGCGGCAAGCGGTTGCGCCGCCAAGAAGACGAGGGGAACCGCGGCAAGGATGGTGAATTTTTTGATTAACATTTGTTTCTCCCGGTTGTGGTGAGGTTTTTCAGCGATTTGCTTCCAGCGAATACGATGGAAGCTAAAAGGCGATTGTTACGGCCTTATGACGGTGAAGTGACAATCAGGCAAACTTTGCGCGAAAACGCGGAACCATTCTTTTGTAATAAAACGCGGTCGCTAGGACTTTACTTAGCTAAGATCGACATCTTCCGATGGATGGAGACGAACAAAGAGTCCGGTTTTTAAGTCTGCTTCGGCCGATCGAGGGCGATCTCGAGAATTATTCACGCCGGATGGTGTTTGATCGGCGCGATCGCGAGGACGCGCTGCAAAACGCGGTACTGCGTGCCTTTCGTGCCTTCGATCGTTATCACGATGACGCCAGTTTCCGTGCCTGGATGTTCAAGATTCTGACGAACGAAATTTTTGCGATAAATCGCAAGCGCGGCCGCATTGCGGAACTCGAAGTCGCGGTCGAACCGGAGGAAATCGAGGAATTCGCCGGGCTCGATTTTGCCGGTGAAGCGCCGACTTCGGGGGAATCACTGGCCGACGCCCTCGACGAAGAGTTGCTCAGCGCCTTACAAACTTTGAACGGCTCGGAGCGCGCGGTCCTTCTCATGCGCGCGATCGGCGATTTGCGTTACCGCGAAATCAGCGAATGCCTCGGCATCCCGCTCGGCAGTGTGATGGGAAATCTTTCACGCGCCCGCCAAAAAATGCGCGACGCGATTCTGCGCGCGAGAAGGAGATCGTTGCTATGAAATGCGCGGAGGCGAGAAAACTTGTTCGGCTCTATCTCGACTCGGAGCTGGACGCCAAAAACAGCTTTGAAGTCGAGCAGCATCTCGAATCGTGCGCGGAGTGCGCCGGTTTGTTCGAGGCGGAGAAGAAATTCGATGCGCGCCTTGACAGATTTTTGCGGGGCGGTCAGGCGACACGTGCGCTTTGGGAAAAAGTCGAAGCGCAAGTTGCGCCGTCCCGCAGTCGCGGGATCAAAGCGCTTTGGCCGGTCGCGCTGGCTGCTTCACTCATCATTGCCGCAGGCGCCGTCTTGTTCGCGAAATCGAGAACTCTTGATC
>Ga0209648_10000698_pt1 | contig 26156 bp, 20 predicted proteins | sample GraSoi2013_115cm_FD_185830 | JGI IMG/M metagenome (GOLD analysis project Ga0209648, IMG submission 185830) | Grasslands soil microbial communities from the Angelo Coastal Reserve, California, USA - Sample 9_17_2013_115cm (SPAdes) (version 2) | ecosystem: Environmental > Terrestrial > Soil >... | reverse complement strand
TGATCAACGACAGTGACGTTCGCGTCGAGCCAAACTACTTGCGCACCGTGGTCGCCCCCTTGCGCAATCCCAAAGTCGGCGGCGTCACCTGCCTGTACGTTTCGATCCACGACAAATCGTTCGCCCAGCATCTGCACTCCATCGGAATGATTTCCGACTTCTATCCCGGGATTTTAGTCGCGCGCCAACTCGACGGCATCAAGTTCGCCCTGGGACAAACCATCGTCACCACTCGCGCCCGTATCGCCGGATTCGGCGGCTACGAAGCCATCGAGAATCGCCCTGCAGATGACCTTCTCGCCGGCCGCTTGATCGCCGGGCAGGGCTTCGAAGTCGAACTCCTTCCGTACGCTGTTCAGACCGTTCCAGATTACGACTCCCTCAAGCATCTTTTCATAAAGCGCCTCCGCTGGATGACCGTTATGCGCCACATGCGTCCCTTAGGACACTTGGGACTCGCCTTCACGCAAGGCCTGCCGTGGTGCCTCGCCGTTGCGATCACACATCCAGCCGCAATCGGCTTCTCTTATCTTGGCGCCTACCTTTTCTTCAGGGTTTTGATCGCCTGGCTGATCGGCGTCTGGGGACTCAAGCAGGGCAGTCTCTGGAAGCAGATGCCTCTCATCATCGTGTGGGACGCGACCGCGTTCATGATCTGGCTGTTGACTTTCGGGCGCAATAGCATTCGCTGGCGTAATGTGGATTACCGGATTCGCGGAGGAACGCTCGTGCCGGTCGTCCAGGCTCCCGCTCAGAATTCTTCTCGTTGATCAAGCCGCACGCCCGGTTGACGAGAGGATTTTCCTGCCATGGCTAAAGCACCTGACTACGTTATCCTCGGCCGCGGGCGTTGGGCGCAGCGGATGCGCCAAATCATCTCCGGCGAGGGGCGAAGCGTCGCGTTGATCGAAGAAACGAGGCAACGTCCTTCCGAAAACGAATCGGACTACCTTGAGCGCCTCGCGAATGCAATGAAAGCAAGCCGTGCGCAGATCGCGTGGCTCTGCGTGTCGCCTGGCTCCCATGTGTGTTTGATGGTCCAGGCGGCCATCAATGCGGGGTTGCACGTCATCGTGGAAAAGCCCTGGTACGGTTCGAGCAAACAGACGCAGAGATTGCAATCGCTGGCCCGCGCAAAAGGCCGCGTGATTGCCGTCCACTTTGAATACCTGGTCCTCAAGGAAGTCGAACAATGGAGAGCGGACTTTCACCCTGGAACGGAGTGCAGTTTTGGCGGGCGCTTCTTCCTGAGCCGTTCCGACCGGTCGGGAATCTCTCCCATCGACAATCTCGGCTGTCACTTGCTGGCGATTCGTGAATACGCTGTTCCTGCCTCAGCCATTTCCGAAATTCGCTGTGACTATGAGCTTCCCGATGAGCGGCTAGTATGGATTGACGTAGGAGGGCAGCCGCTTTCTTCGATCGATCTCCTAGCTCACCGTCAACCGATTATCCAGCGTTTTATGCAAAAAGTTGAGGCCGCACTTGATGGCGCGGCCATTCCTTTTGATTTGGAATTTGCGCTGCGTGTAGCCGTACAACTCAATGCTTATAAGAGCAGAGATCCCGCGAAATGATTCTTACGCCTTCTTCGCTTTTACAGCCGCCGATTGCGCATGAGGCGCGCGGGATTCCGTGGCTGAGATTCTTGCCGGCATGCTCATCTGCATGCGGCGATCGTTCTTCGGTTCGCGCCAGTTGACCTGCGGAAGCATCAGCGAAGCATCCACGCGATCGCGGTACTTCATGGCGATGTTCATGAGCGAATCGAGCAGCGAATCCGAAAGATGGTGAGGCTGCAAGCCGAGGTCCACCAGCTTCGAATGCTTTGCGTTGTAATAGTGTTGTTCGGCTTCGACGCGAGGATCCGGAATGTGATCGATCTCCACGGTTACGCCGAGTTTTTTCGCCGCCGATTCCACCATTCGGGCCAGATCGAGCACGGAGAACTGCTCGGTGAACTGGTTGTAAACGCGGCATTCGCCCTTGGCTGCGGGATTGTGGCAAGCGATCTCGATGCACCGGACGGTGTCGCGGATGTCGAGGAAACCACGGGTCTGACCGCCCTTGCCGTAGACCGTGAGCGGCTGGCCGATGGCAGCTTGCACGCAGAATCGATTCAGCACGGTGCCAAACACGTCGTCATAATCGAAACGATTAATGAGCGCTTCATCCAGCGCCGTTTCATCCGTCGTCGTTCCATAGACCACACCCTGATTGAGGTCCGTGGCGCGAATGCCCCAGATCTTGCACGCAAACATCATGTTGTGGCTGTCGTGCACCTTCGAGAGGTGATAAAACGATCCCGGCTGCTTCGGGAAGGGAACTACATCCTTGCGGCCGTTGTGCTCTATGGCGATGTAGCCTTCTTCGATGTCGATGTTCGGGGTGCCGTATTCGCCCATCGTCCCGAGCTTGACGAGGTGGCAGTCCGGTAGGAATTCGCGCATGGCGAAGAGCACGTTCAGCGTGCCCACCACGTTGTTCACTTGAGTAAACACGGCGTGCTTGCGGTCAATCATCGAATATGGAGCCGAACGTTGCTCCGCGAAATGCACGATGGCTTCCGGCTCGAAAGACTTGAATGCGGAAGAAAGAAAATCGTAGTCGGCCACGTCTCCAACGAACATCTCGATAGTCTTGTCGGTCAAGTTCTGCCAGACCCGCACGCGATCCGTCAACGGGCGAATCGGAGTCAGCGTCTGCGCGCCCAGTTCGTGGTCCCAAAGGCGCCGCAAATAGTTGTCAACGATGGCTACCGAATGTCCCTTCTGCGACAAATAAAGTGCTGTGGCCCAACCGCAATAGCCGTCGCCGCCAAGCACGGCAATCTTCATGTACCCTCCTTAGGGTTAACCTCTGCGAATTTCCGCGTCAATGCAAACTGCGAACGACTCTCCCTTGCCTGCGCAGCGGGCAAGCAGGGACCTTAAGCGAAACACGGCTCTGACCTGGGTCTTCTTTTTTTACCTGTATACCGATGGCTTTGCAAGCGGGTTTTTGGAAGCTGCTGACAATCGGACCATCCCCTCCTGTTGGCCGGAGTGTTCCAACGGATGATTGGTAAGAATAACTTTGCCGCCTCCAGAAGCCACAATGTTCAGTTTATCCCGGCCAACCAAATCTTCGAAGCGCCGCAGGTTTGTCTGGAAGGTCACTAGATAAAAGCGCTGCGGTTCGAGCCAGAGGCTCTTGAATCGGTTGTCGTCGATGAAGACGTCCTTGGCGCCAGGAGCATACGAGCCATATTCCAAATTGAAGTAACGTCCGTTCAGCGTTAAGGCATCGCGATTGGTGTAAAACGTGACGGAAGAAAAAGTCCAGTAATTACGCTCCTGGATCAACTCTCCATCCGGGCATTTGAGGAGCGCCTCAGCCAGTTGCCGCGACGACAGAAATGGATCGAATGCGACCATCGCCACGCGAGCAGCGTGAAAGAACAATACCATCATGAGCGCCGCGGCCAGGAACGCCCGCTGGCCCAGCCGCCGGAACGTTCCTAGTGCTCCCAGCAAGAAGGCCACCGAAGCTAACACCAGCGGCAACCGCAGGTACGCGAACGAATCGAATGTGAGATCCATCATGTGCCCGAGCGAAAGCTTGTAAGCGCCCGGATGATGGCCGAGCGCCTGCGAAATATCTCCCGGCGCCGGAAGCTTGTGGACCGCCACAAAAATGCCGAACGTCGTTATCGCTGCCAGCGCTGCGATCGCGCACAGAACTCTGGTCCCGCGGCGAATCCAATCACCTCCCACAGCCATGGCCGAACCCAGCAGCAGCGCGAGCGCCGGGTAGCAGGGCATCGAGTAATACTCCTGGGTCGTGGAAAACGTGAAGAAAATCAGGATGAATCCGGTCCAGCAAAGCGCCAGCAGCCGGGCTCGCCCTGCTCGATCCACTGGTTTGTACGGTAGTTTGGCGATAGCCGGAAAATAGACGCTCCAAGGAAACAACCAGAGGAAATGGAAGAGCCAGAACCACAGCCGTGGAACAGTGTCGTAGTCGCGTGGATAGCGCAAATTCAGAAAGCGCAGCAGTTGCTCGTTGATGAAATAGAACCACAGAAAGCCATGGTATTGCCCCGGTCCACCGTGAAGCGCGAACGAGAAGTAGGGAGGGTTTCTGAGTGTCGCGAGAATGTGCCACGGCGCGGCGATCAGGAGGGCGATGAAGAACCCGCTGATTGGTCTGAGCCGTTGCCACGTGCGCAGGACAAAGAGTTGCTTTGTCAGCAGAAGATAGATCAGCGCGCCCCCGACGGGAAAGACGAGTGCCACTAAACTCTTCAGCAGTAGTCCGGTTCCCAAGCTGGCTGCCAGCACAAAGGCCCAGAACCGCGGATGCGGTTCTTCTTCGTCAATCGCGCGCAGAAATGCCCACATCGCCAAGGCAATCGTGAAAGTCAGCATGACGTCTGGAATTAATATGCGTGTGAATAGAAAGAGTCCTACGCAACTGCCAACGCACAGGCCGGCGTACAGCCCGGCGCGCCTCCCGAAGGCCCAATTGCCAAAAGCCGCGGTGAGCCAGGCGAGCGACATAACGGAAAGAGCGATCGGAATGCGCGCGACCCAATCGTGTAAACCGAAAAGTTTGAAAAATATCGCCATGATCCAATAAATCAGAGGGGCTTTTTCCAGATAGGGAACGCCGTCCAGGCGGGCGGTAACCCAATCGCCGGAAGTCAGCATATTTCGAGCGATCTGCGCTTGAATCGCGTCCACGTCATCCATCAGGGAAGGCGGAGAAACGCAACAGCCCAGGTAGATGGCTCCGGCGACGGCCAAAACGGTCAGATAAACGCGCCAGCTCTTGCTTGTAAGGTAGTCTTCGTCTCCGCGGACGACGCTGCCTGAATTCGCCATTTTTTCATCCAGAGAAATAGTATCAACAACCCCCAAAGGTGATAGCCAAGATTGGCTTTTCTCTCCAGATGCAATCGGAGATAGGTATCCAGGACATCGGTTCGGAAAAGGTCGCCGTATTCAGCTGCGCCATCATGCAATGCGTCAACCAGCAGCGAGCGCAGCGGCCCGCGAAGCCATTCGTGCGCGGGAATATCGAAGCCGATTTTCTTGCGCTGAAGAATTGCAGGCGGCAGCTTCTCCTTCATCAATTCCTTGAGTACGAATTTCTGCTCTGCGCCACGAATCTTCAGGGAAGCCGGGAGCTTGGCGGCAAACTCGACGATGCGGTGATCGAGGAAAGGAGGCCGCACTTCCACGGAGTGCGCCATGCTCATGCGATCGCTTTTCGTCAGAATGTCATCAGCGAGAAAGTATTTTTGATCAAACCAGAGATACGGCGCCAGGTCGTCCGAGGTGGATGGCAACCCGTCCGTCTCGGCCAGAACTTGGCCGAGGGAATTTGGCAGTCTCTGTTTGAGGAGCGCGCTCTTCTCGGCATCGGAAAACGTGCCGTTCCAATAGACATGGGCGCGCGCTGAAGGCATCAGCGAGCCTTCCAGAAAACGCTTCACCTTGTATTCAAAGCTGATTTTTTCGTCCGAAACCGGCCAATGATGAAAGCCCGCAAGAGCCAAACGGGGAATTGCACGCGGCAGAAGCCGTGCGCGCGCGGCGAGACGATTCGCCCGATACGTCAGGTAGCCACCGAAGAGCTCATCTGCGCCCTCGCCGCTGAGCGCCACCGTCGTTTTCGTCTTGCAAAGCTTTGAAAGGAACCACACCGGAAGCGCGCCGGCATCGGCGCTCGGTTCGTCAGAATAATACGCGAATTCTTCGATGGCGCCGCGAAGGTCCAGTTCCGGAGTCAGGTCCAACTCCGAGTGATCCGTATCGTACTGTTTTGCCGCGCGGTGAACATATTCCGTCTCATCGAAACTGCGGCCGCGAAACGAAATCGAGAAAGTTTTCAGTTGCGAGCTGGAAGCCCTCGCAGCGTAGTGAAGAATCGTCGATGAATCGATGCCGCCGCTGAGCCAGACGCCGAGCGGGACATCTGATATGAGATGCTCTCGAACGGCGTTTTGCAGCAGAGCATCGAGTTCTTCCTTTGCCGCTTCGAGAGTGAGATTCTGGGACACACCAAAGGGCAACCGCCAATAGGCGCCCGTGGAAATCTCGCCGTCATTCCATTCCAGCCACTCTCCCGGAGGAACTTTTTCAATGCCCTCGACGAGCGTCCAAGGGGAAGGGATGTAGTTCAGCGCGAGGTAACAATCAAGGCCGTGCAAACTGAGCCGGCGCTCCATCTCCGGATGGACGAACAGCGCCTTGAGCTCCGAGCCGAAGAAGAGATCCTCTCCGAGGCGCGCGATGTACAGTGGCTTGATGCCCATGCGGTCGCGGGCAAGAACAACGCGTCTTTTTGATTTCGTCCACAGCGCGACGGCGAACATGCCCCGCAAGCGCGAAAAACAATTTTTGTCCCACTGAATGAACGAGCGCAGGACGGTTTCGGTATCGGAATGCGACACGAAGCGATGCCCGAGTTTTTCCAGCTCCGCCCTCAATTCCAGGTGATTGTAAATCTCGCCGTTGAAGGCAATTCCAAAATCGCCGTCCTCCGAGAGGATGGGCTGGTCTCCGGACTCCAGGTCAATGATTTTCAGCCGGGCGGCGCCCATTGAAAAAAGCTTCGACTGGAATACGCCTTGCTGGTCCGGTCCCCGGTGAATCAGCGTGGCGGTTGCCTGGCGGATGCGCTCGGGCGGCGCACTCCAATTTTTAGTGGTGAATCCTGCGATGCCGCACAATTCCGGACACCCCTCGCTCGTTTCCGAGTGGAAATTGAGTTACCTGCCTTCTTCTGATCAACCCTCAAAGAATATCATCTTCTTTGTTCTGTTTCAGGCTGCGAGCCTGCTGCCGCTGTTCTCAACGAGCTACGGGAAGCGAGCGCAATAGCGCGCTGGCTCCATTCCAAAGAATTTGGACGCCGATGCAAACGAGGAGAAACGAAGATAGCCGCAAAATGATGCTCATGCCGCTTTCGCCGATGACGGCGGCGAGGCGGTCAGAGAATCCGTAGCAAAGGTAGACGCTTACCGACACCAGTGCCGAACCAATCACCGCGGCGAGGATCGCGAGGAGGTTCGGGCCGAGGTGGTGCGGCTCGTTGGCGCCAAGCGTGATGGCCATCGATATGGAGCCTGGTCCAACCGTAAGCGGGAGAGTGAGAGGGTAGAAGGCGCTGCGAAAAACGTCGTTGGGATTCACTTTTTTCTGGACTTCTGCGCCGCGGTCCACTTCCTCTTTGCTTTTCAGCATAGTCCAGCCGTTGGAGATGACGATCAGGCCGCCACCGACCTGCACCACGGGAATAGAAATTCCGAAGAAATGCAGAACGTGCGTGCCGATGAGGAACGAGGCAATCAACAGGATAAAACTGTTCAGCGCGACCTGGCGCGCGAGGACTCGGCGCATTGGCTGAGGATATTCGCGGGTCAAGGCGAAGAAGACGGGGCTGCCGCCAACCGGGTTGACGATGGGGAACAGCGCACTGACAATTAGCACGATACTCTTGGCGGCTTCGAGCAAGGTTTCCTCCGGAGAGGAGAGTATAGCCGAGGCGAGGCTTTGTCGGTTTCTGGTCGAGAGGGGGCGATGCCCCCACCCCCCACTAATTTACATGAATATCAAAGGAAAGGACTTATGAAATTTGCATTTCGTAATTGATTGATTCTAAAGGACGCGATTTAAATTGATTGGGTTCGCAAAGGCGGAAATGGCGGCCTTGAAATGAAAAAGCGGGAGCGAGCTCCCGCAATCCACATGTAGTTTTCTACAGGGTTAAGTGTGGCACAAAATAAGGAAAAGTCAAGAAAATTTTCTGGGGCTTTGTTTGCCGAGGGGATTACGGGGCGGTTCCCCAGTTCCCTGTTTAAACAAAGAAAGCAAGCAGCTTTAGCACACCCGCGCCGGGTGTTTTGCGCCAAAGACTTCGGAATCGATAGAAAATAAAGGCCGGAGGCAGCGAGAATTATCGCGTGCCTCCGGCTTCTGGCTTTCTGATCTTATTTGAGGGCGGCTACTACAGGCTATTCGCAAAGGATTGCACGTTGGAGAGCAAGCTCTGCGCCGCTTGAATCAGGCTAGAAGCCTGTTGGTCCGGGATAGGCTGATTGTTGAACTCCGCGGCTTCCAGCAGCGCAAGGATCTGCGCAGCCAGAGCATCGCGTTGGCTGGTAAAAGAAGCAAGCTGGTTCTCGACAAAGGAATAAGTCGCATCTCCGGCATCGCTGCTTTCCAGGCCCACCGTCGAAGCTCGCAGGCTTGCCAGTCCTAGGGGGCCGACGGGAGCGTTAATCTGTTTGAACACCTGGGCCAAAGCAACGAAATTCCCGCCTTTCTTTACGGCCGAAGGCTGCGCCCAGCCGTCAAGCTTTTCGGTCAGAGCCCGGCCTTCATGTTGGTAATCGTCCTTGAGTCCGAGCAGAACCAGCATTGTCGGACGAATGTCCGTGTGATCGGACCAAGTGGTATTGTCGATTCCTGCTTGATCGACGCCCGGACCTACCATTCCCAGCCACGTTGTGGTGATGTCTGACTGAAAGTCGCCGTGATTCCACGCAAATCCGGGCTGCTCCGTCACGCAGGCCGAAAAGCAGTTCGGCGCTCCCGCGAATAGGAAGTAATTCGGATCAGCGAACAGGACAAACGTCGGCGTTCTTGCGGGATCACCTGTAATCATGTGAAGCAGCTTCATCTCCACAGGATCGGCCATAGCCTGCGTAATCGTGTCTGTGTTTCCACTAATCGGGTTCGCGGCCGCAAGTTTCCCGGCGGCGCGCTCGAACGTGCGCGTGACGTTTGCCGCCGGGGCAGGATTCCCAGTGATATAGACTGCCGGCGCGGAGTCTGCGTGGACCTTGAATGGAGTTGTAATGCCTTGCTCCGTGGCCAGCAACCCCGCAAGGTTGGCATTGAGCTCCCCGATCTGACTGTACGTGCAAGGAACGGTTACTCCATCACAACCTGCCGGAGTTGGCGCTCCACCGGCAAAGTGGTCGCCTTCATCAGAAGTGAAAACGAAGAGGGTGTTGCTCTGATCGATGCCGTCCGTCGCAAGTCGATCGAAAAAGGTCGCGAAAGCGGCGTCATAGGCCTGCAGCGCGGCCACATACCCGGCTTCGCCCGGACCATAGGCCGGCCCACTCGGATGCTTGTCGTGTGCGTCGGAAATATACGCGTATGTGACGGGAACCCCATGCTCCTGCAGCGCAGCAACATAACCGAGGGACACCGCGGCGGCCATTCCATCAAATCCTGGAAATCCAACGTGCCCGCTCGTGTCTTGGATGACGTTTCCATTCAAGTCTGTCAACGGTCCGCCCGGGCTGATCTGCGCCTCCACGTATTTGTGCCCGAATAAGCCGTTGAAGCCCGAATACCCTCCCGGTTCATCCGGCAACAAATCCGGCCGGCCGTTGTTTTCGGTAGAGCACAACGCAGCACGCGCCGCGCAGTGGATCCCAATCCCTACAAAATCCGCGAAAGCTTGTTTGGGATTCGTGGCGACCTCACTCGCTTCGGCCGAACTTGCTCCGAACACAGTAGGGATATCAATCGCGGTGTTTTCCAGAATCGTGTTGGCCGTCGCCACCGCCCCGAAATTGCATCCCGCCCTCGTATAAGGAACCCACGGTGCCGGTGCGTTCTGCCCCGTCGCTGTTAACATGTTGTACTTTGTGTCTGTTGGCGCGGAAGAGGTCGGGTCAAAGATGGGCGCCGTCCAGTACGCGAACGAAACGCCCAGGTTGCTGGTTCCATTCGGATTGAAATACCGGAAACTGTTAGCCACCGGCACGCCATGCTGATCCGGATAGACGCCCGTGAGCGAGGTGAGAATGTCGTTCGCCGTGTGGGAGATTAGCGGTGTGTGGTGATTCGTGAGGATGACGCCGCTCTGTTCGAGGAAATTGAGGAGATGGGGCATTTGCTCCAGGTCCGAAGGAACATCCGGGTTATCCCGTGTAAAGTGCGTGTTATCGAACTGAATGTAAATGACATGACTGACCTTGCCTCGCGGCGAGTTCAACGTGCATCCCCCCTGCGCGCTTGACGCCGCAGCAGTCGAATGAGTCGCTTCCTTTGCCGGGGCTGGCCCAGCAAGGGAAGCTGGAGCGACCGGGTAGAATAGGAAAAGGAAAGACACCGCCCAGGCGATGGCCCGCCGGCATCCTTTTCTTGAATGTTTTCCCAGTACTAGAACCAGAGCTTTCCTCGCATCTTCAACATGCGCTTTCATGAGGCCTCCTTCTTTGTTCGTAGGGAGATGAGACTTGCACCTTCTACTAAGATTCGACTGTGGTTGGATTACTCTATTGAGAATTTCGTGTGAACGCAACGGATTTACGTTAGAGTCTCGGTGCCACGTTTGAGGAATGGGATGCCAAATCGGCAAAAAGTCGGGGAGCAAAATACCAGGAGACCGCGAGAGCGTGTCAGAGTGTTGATCACGGGCGGCCGGATTCAAAGACGAATTCGGGCGCTGGCTCAGCAAATCCGCGATGATTTTCCCGGTGAACCGCTGCATCTGGTGAGCGTCCTGAAAGGCGGCGTTTTCTTCCTGACCGATTTGGCAAGGAATATTCCGGGAGAAGTTTCTTTTGATTTCATCGCGGTGTCCAGCTATGGCGAAAAGACACACTCGTCGGGGCAAGTGCGCTTGACGCGCGACCTGGACTCCAGCATCGAGGGGAAGACGGTCATCGTCGTGGAAGACATTCTCGATACGGGGATGACGCTGCAATACTTGCTGCGGCTGTTCCAGCAACGCAAGCCCAAGCATCTGCGCGTGGCGGTGCTGTTGGATAAGCCGGAGCGGCGGATCGCGGCGGTACGCGCAGACTACGTCGGTTTTTCCATTCCCAACGAATTTGTGGTCGGTTACGGACTCGATTATGCCGAGCGATACAGGAACCTGCCTTACGTTGGTGTGTTATTGATTGGCCCTGGACTGAAGAAAAAGCCTGCGGAAGATTAAGACTGCTTTGAACCAGTCCTCAATAGCGGCAACCTCTGATTGGCCATCGTGTAAGAATCAACCGCGGACGACCAAAATGGCATGATTTCACCCGGATGGAGACTGCCGCAGGGCTCACCCTTCGCCGGCTGCTATAATAGGCTGGCTCCATGAATCAAACGAATGCACAGTCAGCTGCAACTGCTTTGAATGGCCGCGAGGAGATTTCCGCCGAAGTTCTTTCCACACTGGCGGAAATCGGCGAGGAAGTAAACGCCTCGCTGGACTTGGACGAGGTTTTGGCGCGAACAGCGGCGCTGATCAAACGGCACATCGACTATGAAATCTTTGGCGTGCTGATGATCGAAGGGGATGGAAGTTATCTCCGGCATCGATTTTCCATCGGCTATGCGCGCGAGTTGGCGGACAATTTGAGGATTCCGCTGGGGCAGGGAATTACCGGAACCGCGGCGGCCACCGGGCGCGCTGTGCGCGTCAGCGACACTTCAAAGGACCCGCGGTATATCAATGCAATTGACAGCGTGCGCTCCGAACTGGCCGTGCCGCTGATGCTGCAAGGAAAGTGCGTCGGCGTTCTGGATATTCAGAGCCGCCACCTCGATTATTTCACTCGCGACCAGCAGAATATTTTGACGCTGCTGGCGAGCCGGCTGGCGGTGGCCATTGAAAACGCGCGGCTGTTCCAAAAGGTACGGACGCAAGCGGACACGCTCTTACTGCTAAGCGAAGTCGGCCGCGAAACCAGCGCGATCCTGGAGGTCGAAGAGCTTCTGCGCCGCGCCGCGGAACAGACCAAACGCGTGATCGATTACCAGATCTTGAGCATCATGCTCTATGACGAGGAGCAAAAAGTTTTTCGCCACCGAGTGGACGTAAAGCATGGCCACCACGTCCAAGGAAAGCTGCGAGCGACATCCGGCGAAGGCATCGTTGGGGCGGCAGCGACATTGAAAGAACCGGTTCTCGTGCCGGACGTGACCGTCGATCCCCGCTACCTGATGGTAAATCCGGAGACGCGCTCGGAATTGGCCATTCCGATGATGCACAAGGGGAAAGTGATCGGCGTGCTGGATTTGGAGAGTCCGCAACTGAACTATTTCACCGAGGATCACGTGCAGACGCTCTCGATTCTGGCCGCGAATCTAGCCGTTTCACTGGAAAATGCCCGGCTCTACGAGCAACTCGCGCGTGACGAGGCGCGGCTGGAGCGGGATCTGCAGGCGGCGAAAAGAATTCAAGGCGCGCTGCTGCGACCGGTTCCTGCGGAAGACTACGGGTTGGAGATGGCCGCCAGGTATCTTTCCGCGCGGGAAGTGTGCGGCGACCTCTACGAGTTTCTGCGTTACGGACCGCAGCAACTCGGAATTGCGTTGGGAGACGTCAGCGGCAAGGGAACTGCGGCGGCGCTCTACGGAGCGGTGGCCATCGGCATCATGCGGAGCCTGGCGCCACAAAAATTGCAGCCAGCGGAAATGCTGAAGCAAATGAACCAATTGGTGGGCGAGCGGCGCATCGAAGGGCGATTCATGACAGCGTGCTTCGCAACATGGCAAAAGGGCCGGCAGAAGCTGCGAGTGGCGAACGCAGGGCAATCGCAGCCGCTGCTCTACAAAGACGGGCGCTGCGGAAAGATCGAGTTGACGGGATTTCCGCTGGGAATTTTTGAGGATGTCAACTACGACGAATGGGGAGTCACGCTCGAACCGGGAAACATTCTTGTGTTTCACTCGGATGGAATCGCGGAGACCATGAACAGCGAGAACCAGTTTTTCGGCGCCACGCGGATTATGAAGCTGATCGAGCAGCACCATGAAGCGTCCGCCGCGGAGATTGCCGACATGATTCTCCGCGAGGTGGATTGGTTCACGCAGAGCGCGCCGCTTGCGGATGACCGGACATTGGTGGTCGCAAAAGTCCGATGAGCGGTTCGAATGATTCGCCAGCACGCAAACTCAAGTACATAGACCCAGCTTCTTTCACGCCACATTTCGATTGGAAAAAGGTCCGGCCGCGGAGCGCGGGGAGCGAAGTAGTGACGTGCGAAAGTGTGCCGCTGGATTCAATCGCCATCAAATTTGGCACGCCAACGTACGTGTACAGCCGCGCTGCAATTAGCGATGCCTACCAGGAATTGCACAGCGGGCTTGGCGCGCCGCATACTTTATGTTTTGCCGTAAAGTCCAACGGGAATCTGTCCATCTTGAAATATCTGGCCAAGCTGGGGAGTGGATTTGACATTGTGTCCGGCGGCGAGCTCCACTCCTTGCAGCGCATAGGCGTGCGGGGCGATCGCATCGTTTTCTCCGGGGTCGGAAAAGATCGTTACGAAATTCGTGAAGCTCTGAACTATCGCGCCCGCGCGTCCGCCTCGCCCGCGGGAATATTGCTTTTCAACGCCGAATCCGAGGCCGAGCTCGACATTCTAGTGGAAGAGGCGGCACGGCTCGCCGGACGCGGAAGCAAACCACCATCCGCTGCGATTCGGGTCAATCCCGATGTGCAAGCCGGCGGTCACCCACACATCGCAACCGGGCGCCACGAGCACAAGTTTGGCTTGGACTGGCCGGAAGCGAAACGACTTTACCGGGCACATCGCAATTCGAAATGGATCCGCTGGCAGGGAATCAGCGCGCATATCGGCTCGCAAATTACGACGCTGGTTCCATTTCGCCGCGCGTTGGAGCGGCTGGCTGGCTTTGTCGAAGAGTTGCGCCTCGGGCAAATCGATCTGCGCTTCCTGGATGTTGGAGGTGGCCTCGGCGTGCGCTATTCGGATCAGAAACCTCCCACACGCGCGGAATATGCGCGGCTGGTCTCAAAAATGGTGCGCAAACTTGGCGTGCATCTCTTGCTCGAGCCGGGCCGTTCGATCATCGCGCCCGCCGGCGTGCTCCTGACACGCGTTGTCTACACGAAAACGAATCGGGGCAAGACGTTTGTGGTCGTCGATTCGGCGATGAACGACTTGATGCGCCCCGCGCTCTACGGGGCGATCCACCCCATTACGAAAGTTGCGCAAGAGAGGAAGGAGAATAACGCCCATCGCCAACGGGTCGACATCGTCGGGCCGGTTTGCGAGACCGGCGACTGCTTTTTGCACAATTGGCCGCTTGGAGAAGTGAAAGCCGGCGACCTGCTCGCGATCTGGGCCGCCGGTGCTTATGGCATGGCGCAAGCGTCAAACTACAATGCGCGATGTCGTCCCGCGGAAGTTCTGGTCGATGGCAAACGATTTCGGCTGATTCGCCGGCGGGAAACGCAGAACGATTTATTACGCACCGACGTACTCGGCTAGTTTCGTCCCGCTTCGTATTCGATCTTCCCCCCCACGATGGTCCACCGCACGGTAGCGTCCTTAATCTTCTCGGGCGCAACGGAAAACAGGTCCGTGTCAAGAATCACCACGTCGGCGAGTTTGCCCACGGTGAGCGAGCCCTTCTCCTTGTCACGAAATTCTGCATAGGCGGAGCCCATTGTGTAGCCCTCGAGGGCTTCTTTAAGGGTTAATTTTTGCTCGGGAAACCAGCCGTTCGGATTCTTGCCGTCGAGTGTGGCGCGCGTCACCGCGGCATAAAGACCAAGCATAGGATTCAACGGCGCAACGGTCCAATCGCTTCCGAAGGCCAGGCGCACGCCGTAGTCCAGGAGCGTTCGAAAGGCGTAAGTCGTTTTGCATCGCTCATGTCCGATGCGCTTTTCCGCCCAGCGGCCGTCGTCAATCGCGTGATAAGGCTGCACGGATGCGATGACTTCCAGCGATGCGAATCGGGCGAAGTCGTCGGGGCGCAGATGCTGCGCGTGTTCGATACGCCAGCGGCGGTCGTCTCGCGGACCGTTTTGCTTTGCTACCTCCGTGTAGACATCCAGCATGATGCGGTTTGCCTTGTCACCGATGGCATGGACGGCGAGTTGCAATCCCGCCTTGTCCGCGCCGAGGGCCATCTTGAGCATGTTGCCCTCGGGCAGCATCATTTCATTCGGCAGCCCTGACGTTTCTGGTGCGTCTGTATAGGGTTGTTCGAAGAGCGCGGTGGTCGAGCCCAATGAGCCGTCCGAGAAGCCTTTCAAGGCGCCGAGGTGAATCCAATCATTCCCGAAGCCCGCGCGAAGCCCCGCGGTGGCGGGAGCCTGCCACTGAGGAAGCGGTGTGATGCAATAAATCCGCAGCGTCAGCTCACCGCGCGCGGCAAGCGCCTGGTAGGCGCGCACATCCTCGGTGCTGCTGATGTCGTGGATGCTGGTTACGCCGGAGTGGCGCGCTTCCTCCATGCCCGCGCGAATCATGCGAAGGAGCCGTTCCTCAGATGGCGGCGGAACGACGCGGTCAACAAGGTCCATGGCCGCGTCTTTCAAGAGACCAGTAGGATTTCCATCTTTGTCGCGAACGATGGTGCCGCCTGGTGGATCCTTTGTTTCGCGAGTAATTCCAGCAAGCCGAATCGCCAGCCCATTGGCAAGCGCCATATGGCCGTCATAGCGCGTCACCAAAACAGGAGTATCCGGAGTCACCGCATCAATCCAATCGTGCGACGGCAAAAGCGTTCCGCCCCAGAGTTCGTGGTCCCAGGTTCCTCCCAAAATCCATTCTCCCTTGGGGAGTTTTTTGGCGTACTCACCGATGCGTCGCGAGAATTCCTGCGGCGTTGCTGCGTCGCGTAAATGCACGCTGCTGATCTCTCCGCCGCCGCTGCTGAAATGCACGTGCGCATCAATGAAACCCGGGAGGACACTTTTGCCTTGCGCATCGATCTTCTTGGTTCGCGGGCCCACCCAATTTGCGATTTCCGTGTCCGTACCCACGGCGATGATGCGGCTTCCTTGGATCGCTACTGCTTCCGCCTGCGGGTGCGCATGATCCACCGTCCACACGCGCCCATGCACGATTACCAGATCAGCGGAAGCATGTTGCTGCGCATTCGCGCTGGCGACAGCGAGCAGCAACAATCCCATTGATAAAAAAGCGCATTTCATGAAGTTCTCCATTTCTGGATTAAGCTGGATTAAGAGTGATGCGGAGGTTTCTGCGCAACGGTAGCCTACGCTTCGCCCCATTTCAGTTTGTTGCGCAAAATCTCGAAATACGATTTCTTGGGCGGCTGGATTAACTTCAGTCGTTCTTTCGCGCGCGAGGCGCGGACAATATCCTTTGGCTGCAAGGGGATGCCGCGTTGCCCGTCGAGGGTCAGAAAGACGGACTCGGTGTCCCCAGAGAGCTTCAGCACAGCGCAGGACGAGTCGCGTATTACCACAGGGCGATCACTAAGAGTGTGCGGGCAGATCGGTGTGATTACGAAGGATTCCACAGCGGGATGCACGATGGGCCCACCCGCGGAAAGGGAATAGGCCGTCGAGCCAGTTGGGCTCGCTACGATCAGGCCATCGGCGCGATAGCGGCAGACAAATTCGCCGTCAATGTCGAGCTGAAGCTCGATCATGCGGGCGAGCGCGCCTTTATTGATCACTACTTCGTTCAATACGCGCTGACTATCGATCACTTTGCCGGCGCGCTCGAGCTCCACACTGATCATGACGCGTTCGCTGAGAGAAAAGCGGCCCTCGAGAGTGTCATCGAGGGCGGGATGCAGCTCTTCCAGAGTGAAGCTGGTCAGAAAGCCGAGGCTGCCCATGTTGACCGGCAGGATTGGGATTCCACGCGGGGCGGCGAGATGGGCGGCGGCGAGCATGGTGCCGTCGCCGCCGAGTACGAGCAGAAGTTGCGACGCGTCAGCTACGCGCTGGCGCGTTTGCCCCTTCGCTCCGCCTGGCAGAGAACTAGCGGTTTCCTCGTCAATGAGAGTCTTTATGCCGCGCGCAGCGAGCCATTTCAACAATGGCGGAACAACTACTGCGAGATTCGAACGGCGAGGGCGAGAAATGATGCCTATGGTTTGAAAGGATTTTCCGGGGTGCATGTGCGTCTGCGATTCTACCCCAGGCCCTTTTTGCGTGCGTGCAGAAAATATTCCTGATTGCCTTCGGCTCCCAGGAGGCGGCTTGGGCGGACTCCTAAGTATCCCAGCCCAATGGATTCAACGGATTTGCGCACGGCTTGGACAGCCTGATCGTGGAGGGCTTGGTCTTTCACGATTCCGCCGGGGCCAATCTCTTCGCGTCGCAATTCGAATTGCGGTTTGACGAGAATGAGGAATTCGGCGCCTGACTTCGCTACCGCAACCGCGGGCGCGATTACTTTCCGCACGGAGATGAACGAAACATCGATCACCACCAGGTCTACGGTTTCAGGAAGGTCTTGCACACGCAATTCGCGTGCATTTCGCTTGATTGAAACTACGCGCGGATTACGACTCAGCTTCCAGTCAAGCTGTTCGACGTTTACGTCAACGGTGTAGACACGCGCCGCGCCGTGCTGTAGAAGACAATCCGTGAAGCCGCCGTTCGAAGCGCCTATATCCAGGCAAACGCGCCCGCCCGGCTCGATCGCAAAGTCTTCCAGCGCGCCTTCCAGCTTCACGCCGCCCCGGCTCACGAACTTCTGCAGCCTGTTGATGATTTCGATCCGCGCGCCTTCCGCCACGGGCACGCCAGCTTTCTCTGCCCGTTGGCCATCTACGTGGACTTCCCCGGCAAGAATCATAGCCATGGCTTTCTGCGCGGACTCGGCGCAGCCTCGCTCCACGAGTAGAAGATCAAGCCGTTTGCGGACTGCCTTTGGTTTCATGGGACGTTCGAGCGATCAAGCGCGGCGAAGCACAAGAAATTCGGCGATTTCGCGGAGCCTGGCGGCACGGTCACCGTAGGGAGCGAGTTCCGCAATGGCCTTGGTGGCGAGGTCGTTGGCAATCTGGTGGGAGCGCTCCAAGCCGTAAACCGCCGGATAGGTTGCCTTTTGCTGTGCCATATCCTTGCCCGCGGTTTTGCCTAGCGCAGCGGAGGATTCTTCGACGTCAAGAATGTCATCCGTTACCTGGAAAGCCCAGCCGATGGTCTCTCCGAATCGCCGCAGCCGCGCGACGTCTTCTGAGCCTGCTCCTGCGCAAAGCGCGCCGGCTGTGATGGAGGCGCGGATCAGTGCGGCTGTCTTCGAGCGGTGGATGTACTCCAGCATTTGCGGCTCGACGGGCTTGCCTTCAGCCTCGATGTCCGCGACTTGGCCGCCGACCATCCCGTTAATGGTGCCGGCGGCAGAGGCAACTTCCGTGAGGATAGCGGCGCGGCGCTCCGCGGCGGCCGGTGTCGCTCCTATCGTTTCGAACGCCAGCGTCAAAAGGGCATCGCCGGCGAGGATCGCGATGGCTTCACCGAATTTCTTGTGACAAGTGGGTTTGCCGCGGCGAAGGTCGTCGTTATCGAGTGCCGGCAAATCATCGTGGATCAGCGAGTAAGTGTGAATGAATTCCATGGCGCAAGCAGGGTGCAGAGCCGCTGTGACATCGCTGGCAAAGACGCGCGCTGTCTCGAGACATAGGATCGGCCGTATCCGCTTTCCACCGGCGAAGACGCTGTAGCGCATCGCCGTATGAATAGAAGCAGGTTGTTCCGTTGCGGCTGGCAGGAGCCGCTCAAGAGCGGCATCGACGGTCAGGCGGCCTTCCTCGAAAAATGGGGGAAGTTTCATCGCGGCAGGGAATAGGCGCGCGGCGGGTTGCCGTGGCGCGTCACGTCTCGGTCTCCCGCTCGGGATCGAATGGTTCGGCGGCGAGCTTCCCATCGGCTTTCTTCAAGAGAATTTCCACTCGCCCCTCGGCCTCTTCCAATTGCTTCTGGCACTCGCGCGAGAGCGCGACACCCTCTTCGAACAGTTTCATCGCGTCGTCCAAAGAGAGTTGCGGGCTCTCCAGGCGGCGGACGACTTCCTCAAGCCGGGCCAGCGAGCGCTCAAAATCGGGCTTTTTCGGCGGCTCGGGTTTCTTGGCAGCAGGTGAATTCACGTAATCGGCCCGTATCCTTTGGTGATGCCTACTTCTGACAGCGCCCGCAGCAGTAAGTTGACCGGCCACCCTGCGCAATCCGCTGGATCGGCGCGCCGCAGCGGTGGCAGGGTTTGCCTTCGCGCCCGTAGGCGCGAAGGATTTTTTCCAGCCCCTGGAACCACCACTCCGGATTGCGAAAGTCGGGCGCCGGACGCAGACAGCATTCTAAGGCACGCGCGAGAACGGACACAATTGCTTTGTGCAGGCGGTGCGCTTCTTGCGGTTTCAAGGTGTTGGCGCGGCGGCGTGGGTCAAGGCGGGCGTGCCACAGCGATTCGCAAGAGTAGATGTTGCCGATTCCGGCTACCCGCGATTGGTCCAGCAAGAAGTCTTTCAAGGGACGCTTGGACGTGGCAAGCAATTGAGCTAACCGGCTGGAGGTGAAATCGCGCGACAGCGCGTCAATACCGAGGACTCTGAGCCCAGGGCATTCCTCAGCGGATTCCCATAGGTGAACCCGGCCAAAATGACGGCGATCAGCGAAACCAAGCACACCCTTGTCCAGTTCGAGCGCAACGTCAACGTGCGCACCGTTTTCGCGCTGGTTGGCACGTTGCAGCAATTCTCTGGCATTTGCAAACCATAGCAGTTGGCCGTCGAGTTTGAAGTGCATCGTTAAGAGGCCGCGATCCAGAACGAGAAGCACATACTTGCCCTTGCGACCGACACTGCAAATGCGTTGGCCTTGGACAAGGCGAGCAACGCGCGACGGGGCTTGCGGCTTAGTGGCTATCGGGTGAAAGACATGAACACAGCGGATTCGCCGCCCCTCCACTAGCGGACGGAGCGTGCGAACGACAGCTTCCACTTCCGGGATTTCAGGCATAAGCGCGGTGTGGGATCAAGAGCCAGGCTTTAGCGTCAGCGTGTGTTTCCGTGCTTTTGCCTCGGCAGCATCGCTGAAGGGCGCGAAAATAGGCTTGCCTTCGTACCAATGCGAAAACTGATCTGAGTAATGCCTGCTGCCGGGTTGGCCAGATTGCCCAGCGGGAATGAGCAGAATCGATTCATCCCAATTTGCCGGATTGGCCACGAAGCGCATAGCGGGGCCGTGAGTCTTCATGGCCGCGCGCACACTGTACTGCGTTCCTGATTGAGGCTTGTCCGTGATGCTGAGGAATCGTTTCAAGAAGCCCTCCCGCCCGATGGGATGAAACATGTCTAGGGAATCAAAGCGCTTCCATGCCCAGTCTTCAACTTGATCGCTCTTGCTCTGTTCGGCCAATTTGGTTACAGCCGTGTCGGCAGCCGCGGCAAGCAATTCGTCATAGTTTTTGTACGCGGGGGGCAGCCACTTCGCGGGCCGGTCCGTAAGAACTTTCTGCAGAAATGTGGTGCTCCTCCACTGATATAGATTCGTTTCTTTGCCAAGGAACGGTTCGAGGACCAGGTCGATGGCTGCCCGGCGCGCCGCCTGAAGGAAAGAAACTTCCGGAGAATCAGCATCGGCGATTCCGTTCCAATCCTTCAGACCTTCGATGAGCTTTTGTGCGCGCAGGTCCTTCGGCTTCACCGTTTTCGCTGCCGCCGTCAATTGTTCAGCCAGGAATACGTGGGGATAGCTATACGTATCTGTCTGAACTTTCAGCATGTCCTCCGGACGTAAATCTTGCCGGTCATGCAGCAAATCGTAAATCCGCGCTGTTCGATATGGCTCTTCCCAGCGATCCGTGAGGTACGGTTTGTAATTTGGCCCCACCACGCGCGCATTGGCGGTGGCAATCAATCCACTTTCCGGATTGAGCGCCTGCGGCAGCTGGTCAAAAGGAATATAGCCGGTCCACTCGTAATCGTCTGTGTCGCCGGGAACCGGCACTTCCCCATGCCCCTTCTTGCGAATCGGCACACGCGCGGCCATCACGTATCCGATATTGCCCTCCACATCGGCATACACTGCATTCTGCCCCGGACCCCACACGCGCTTCATGATTTCGCGGAATTCCTTCCAGTTGCGGGCTTTGCCAAGCCAGTTGTAGCTGTTGGCGAGTCCGCCCGGCTCCGTCGCCGTCCAGCGCAGCGCGTATGCCTTGTCTCCCTCGCGATGAACGACCGGGCCGTGGCGCGTCACGATAACTTTCAGGTGCTCGTCCGGCTGGCCTTTGACGTGAATGGTCTCGTCAATGACCTGCGCCTTTGTCCACGCGCCCTTCACTCGGTACTCATCCGGCGAAGCAGGATTGAATGTCTCGATGTATAGGTCCTGCACATCCGCTTGGTTGTTTGTGAACCCCCACGCGATGCGGTCATTGTGCCCGATGATGATCATTGGCGCGCCCGGCAAAGTGAATCCTTTGACGTTCCAGCCCGGCGCAGTAAGGTGCATCTCGTACCAGATGGGCGGAATGGAAAGCTCGAGATGAGTATCGTTGGCGAGCAACGGTTTGCCGGTGGCCGTGTGGGCGCCGCTCACAACCCAGTTATTGCTCCCAAGTCCTTGGCGAATCTCGTTCCGCGATTCCTGGAGAAATCCTTGAATCGACTCCGCGATAGCACTGGTCAAGTCGGCGTCGCTCTCCGCTGTCTCGCCGCTGCCAGATCGCCCACGGCTCGCTTTTAGCACCGCGTCCGGCTCCATGTCGTCGTCGTCATCTTCATCGTCGGCGTGCGCTGCGGAGCGCTGCGAGCCATCATCGATAACCTTGGGGTCGCCGACAACAAAATGGTCCATCGCTGCCTCTTCCGAAAACAAGTCCCTCGCGCGTTCTGCCCCGGCGCGTTCCGTGACTTTGGCGCGATTCAATTCTCTTTCCCAGGTGTCCGCCAGTGTCCGATACATGTAGCCGGAAATGGCTAGAGTATCGGAAGGCAGCCAAGGCGTAGGCTGGTAGTGAAGAAGTGAAAATTCCAGCGGAAGATTGTTTTTGTGCTGTCCGATGAACTCATTCACGCCTCGAGCGTATGCATCCATGACCCTGCGAGATTCGGCGTCGAGGAGCGTGGCATCGCGCTCCGCGGCGTGGGCGAAGCCATACGTCCGAAAGCTCTCGTCAATCTTGAGCGTCCTCGCTCCCAAAATTTCAGAAAGTTGCCCGCGCGCCACGCGCCGCAGCAGATCCATCTGCCACAGGCGGTCCTGCGCAATGACGTACCCCTGCGCCTCCGCAAGATCCTCTAGCGACCCGGCGCGAATGTGCGGCACGCCCCAGCGGTCACGTTCGACGGTGACTTCCCGATGGAGACCGGGCAGGGAAGCGCTTCCATCGATTTGCGGCAGCGGGCGGTAGATAAACCACCACGCTACAGAGGCCGTCACGATCACAAGAATGGCGAAAACCCAATAGAAGACCCGAAGAATCGTTCGCAAGTTCACTCCCACCGCGATTACGCAAAAATTTAGTGTAGAGGAGGCGCTTCTTGCGTGCAACCGAGTCGATGACGAGTGTGAGCCGGGATCGCCGTGTTTTCAAATTTCGCCGGCGCTCGATAAACGATCTCCCGATCGGACTCCGTACTATTTTTTACTGGGAGGCGGAGCAGGCTTCAAATCCGCCGCCGACTTTTGCAACTCGCTGACCGCCGAAGCATTCAGCTCATAAAGAGCTGGTTCGTTTTCCCGCTTCGCCAGGTAATTCTCACCCTTCTTCGAAATCGTCGCTTTTTCCAAGCGCTTGCCGCCATCGGAAGTCACCGTCAGGTCCAGCGCCGCCGCGGCGAATCCGGTCTCAGCGAACTTGCTCGCGGAAAGATCACGGATTTTGTCGACAAGCGTGGACACAGTCCCCGCGTCCATTTTCGTGCCGTTGGACCACCAGTCGCTTCCACTGCGCGTCAGGAAAAAGCTCTTAGATCCGTCGTGAATCTCGATTTTCTCCGGTTCGGCAAAGCCGAAATCGAACAGTTTCTTGTTTCTGAAATCGTCCAGGCCCTTATCCAGCCCCGTCCCGCTCCCGCTTGAAATTTTGTAAACGCCCGACACTGCACTGGACTTTGCGTAGTAGTCGTCCTTGTTCTTCCGGACCTGTAGTTCCTGCGTGCCGGAAACGTCCGTCACTCGCACCGTTGCAAAAGGAGTCCCCGCCCCAAACGCCGCAGCCGTTTTCTTCTCATCTTCACTTCCGCTCAAATCCATTTTCGCATCGCGCAAAGTCCTCAGCAGCTCCTCCACTTGCGAGCGGTCCGCGCGAAACGGTTTCGGTTTTACGATCTGCCATTCGTTTTTGCTCCGCCCAAACGCAATGGTTTGCTTCTTGGCCGTCAATTCGATACTGGAAACTTTGTCCGAATCAAACGGCAGCAGCCGTTTGTCCCGCAAGTCATTCGTGGACTTGTCAAAACTGTTTTTCTTGTAGCTCGAAAGCGCAAAGACGCGCGCGTCGCCTGCGATAGCGGCATAGACCGCCGTGCCCGCTGGCGTATCGTCACCGATCAGCAGCTTCACGGTTTTCTTGTTCTTGTCCGTGATGTACAGTTCGATTGCCGCCGGCGCCAGGCCGTACTGTTCGATGTTGCTCGCCTTCTCTTCGACGGTGCGGTCAGAGCTGAGCGACGAAAGCGTCGAGAGCATGCTGGAGACCGCGTCCGCATCGGCGCTAAGAGGTTCTGGTCCTGCGATCACCCACTTGGAATCGTTGCGCTGCAACTTTATGATTTCGCCGTCGCGCTTCTTGATATCAACATCCTGAATTTGATCTTCCGGCAAGCTCAGCAACTTAACCGTGGTCGTTTCTACTGGCGTTTTGTCTGCCGTGGCGGTTTTCTTGTTGGACCACCAAATCACCCCGCTGAGCACAAGCAGAAGCGCGCTGGCCGTCAGGAGACCCTTGGACTTCATGGGCTATCTCCGCCTCCACCAGGTAATCAATCCAAATCCAATCACCGCGAGGGGGAATACCACCACGCTCAGCCAGAACGTGGCATTCAGCCTGCCGCTGGTCATGTTGAGCGGGCGATCTTCGGGAGCCTTCGGGCGAATGGAGATTAGATCTTCGTCCGAGGAGAGCCAGTTGACAATGTTCACCATCAAGTCTCGGTTTCCGAGCGAACGCGAACCCGCAATGCTGTTTTGCGCGACATGCGAAGTGCCCACGACCACGAAGCGGCCTTGTGGTGAACCGCTGAGCGTGCCCGCGATTGCCAGCGTCAGCGGGCCTTTCTTTCCTTTCGTGGGATCGACGGCGCCTCGAGCGCTTATGGATGTAGTGGCCACACTGGCATCCGTCGTGGCGACCAGCTTCGAGAGCGTGGCTTTGCCCGCAGTCTTCGTATCCAGCGTGCGAGCCAATGGATAAGCAGTTGGCACACGCGTGAGCGGTTCCGTGATGGGATGCGACTCATAGCCCACGATGAACGGAACTTCGGGGCCCAAGCGGAAAAGCTGCCCCACGCCGCTGAGATCGAGCGCCAGGTCTTTGTTGGGAGTCACTCCCCAATCCGCCAGGAGCTTTGCCAAATCCTCGTTCTCGCTCGGAGGTTCGGACTCGCCCAGCCGCATCGGCGTATCCAGCAGAAAGAGTGCGCGGCCGCCTCCCTCCACAAATGTTTTCAACGCGTTGACCACCGGAGCGGGATAGTCGTTTTTCGGTCCGGCGATCACCAGCACCGTGCAACTTTTCGGAACTTCGAGAGAAGCAGTTGCGGATGCCTGACCAATAGCCAGGGGCTTGTTGTCGCTCGGCGCCGCTGGCCGAAGGGTTTCTGTGCGAACTTTGTAATTGTCACGCTCCAGGATCTGTTTGAACAGCGAATAGCCGCCAGCGTCGGTGTCGTCAATGGAATGCTCGCCCGCCGCGGAAAGCATGCAGACCGTGCGTTCCTCGGATTTGAGCGAGCGGATCAAAGCGCCGGTGAGTTCTTCCTCGCTCAGGCTCTTCGCGCTTTCGCGCCGCGTGCCGCTATCGACGATAACTGCGGAATCCGATCGGAATCCGGCGGCTTTTGCCACTTGCGGTTTTCGCTCCGGGTCGATGTACGTGACGTGTAATCTTGGCGACAAACTGGAATAGCGGTCCAGCGTATCGCGAGCCGTGCGGAATTCGTTTTGCGGACCGAAGTAGTTGAGTTGGACGTCCCTCTTCAGGCCCTTGACCACTTTGACCGTTTGGTCCGAGAGGCTGAACTGCTTGTTCGTGGTGGAGTCGTAAGACTTGTCGTAGCGATTCGCCAGAAAATTCACGGCCGCAAGAACCGCGAGCACCACCAGGATGTAAACACTCGCGTACGCCGTATATTGCGTTTGTCGTGCCTTCAGCCACGCGGGCGCCATTCTAGGACCTCCACCGCAGCGATTCCATCTGGCGCGCCGTCAGAAACAACGCAAGAAAAATGAAGCTCACATAGAAAATAGCGTCTTTCAAGTCCAGGATGCCTTTGCTGAAATTCTCCATGTGCGGCACGATGGAAACGTAGTTCAGCACTCGTAAGGCCGTGGTGCTGTCGTACTCCGTGAACCAGCTCAGCATGTAAAGTCCGAGACTCACAAAAAAAGCCGCGCCCCCCGCAATGATCTGATTGCTCGTCATCGCCGAAATCAGCGCGCCGATCGCCAGCAGGCATCCGCCTTGCAATAGAAGCCCAAGATACGCCACCAGAACCGGCTTCCAATCAGGCTTCCCCCAGGCAAAAAGGAAAGTGATGTTGAGCATCGACATCCCCAGGACGAAGAGATACAGGAACATTGCTCCCAGCCACTTACCCAGAATGATGCTGAGGTCCTGAATCGGAGACGTCAGCAGCAACTCGATCGTGCCGTTGCGTTTCTCTTCCGCGATGAGCCGCATGCTGATCAGGGGGACGAGAAACAAAGTAATAGTTCCGGCGAATCCGAGCAGTGGGCGGATAATGTACTCGTTGACGTTCATCGGCGGCGCTCCTCCCATCATCTGGGAGCGGAACCCCATATTTACGAATTCGCGCGTGGCTGAAAAAAAGACCAAACCGAAAATGAGCGCGAACAGAGCCATCACCGCGTAAGCGATCGGCGAGACGAAGTAACTGCGCAGTTCCTTGCGACAAATTATCCACACATTTGTCATTGCGAGGTTTCCTTTGACGCTGATGCTTCCGCCGCGGATGCTGCGGCATTTTGGTCGCCCGTGAGCTGCAAAAAGATTTCCTCCAGGCTCACTGCCTCCGTGCGCAGCTCATTCAGATTCCAGCCCGCTTCCACGACAGCGCGAGCAAGGTCCCCGCGCACAAACTTCTCCTTCAGGCTTTCCACCTCGAACGTATCTCCAGTCGGCTTCTTTTCCTTGAATGACACTCGGCCTACGCCCACGACTTTCGCGAGCGACTCGAGAAAGTCGTGGGCGTAGGCCGAGTGTCATTCAAGGAAAAGAA
>Ga0209648_10000697_pt1 | contig 26208 bp, 19 predicted proteins | sample GraSoi2013_115cm_FD_185830 | JGI IMG/M metagenome (GOLD analysis project Ga0209648, IMG submission 185830) | Grasslands soil microbial communities from the Angelo Coastal Reserve, California, USA - Sample 9_17_2013_115cm (SPAdes) (version 2) | ecosystem: Environmental > Terrestrial > Soil >... | reverse complement strand
TCCGCTCTTCCAGGTAACGCATAACACCGCTGGCGGCGTCGAGGCCGAAGGCGCTGCCACCTGTGAGCACGACCGCATTGACTTCTTCGACCAGGTTCATAGGGCGGAGCAGGTCAGTTTCACGAGTCGCAGGCGCGCCGCCACGGACATCGACGCCGCCAACGGCAGGCGTATCGCACAGGATGACAGTGCAGCCGGTGGCCGCCTCGAGGTTTGTGTCGTGTCCCACGCGAATGCCTGGGATGCCGGTGATGTCGTCGTGCATGTGCTGGAGGTCCATACCTTTCTAGATTCTTCAGAATCCTAGCCAGAACAACAAGATCGATACTCCTATTGGTACGGTCAGGTTATCTGTTCCCCAGGGTGAGATTGCTTCGAGGAGCGTCGCTACAAGGGCCATGATGAATGCGGCCAGCAAGATGATTGGGAGGCTAAGTGAGGAGAGGATGGCCAATGTGATCGCGACTGCGACGAATGAAAAGACAAATCCGGCGAGTGAACCCTCGAGGGTGCGTTTGTGCCCCCCGCCGCCGGGGATGGCATAGCTGTGTTTGCCAAAACGCTTGCCGATGATTGTGGCAAAGGCATCTCCCCAGGTCATAGCCATGATGCCCGCCATTGCATAATATTCGTACCCCCTGGGAAAACCCTGTTCCCAGCCTAAATGAAAGATGAACAGGAGCAGGGTACAGGAAAAGGCGAAATAGACGGTACCTGGCGTTGCACCGTCTTTGGGATCCATAGCGCTGACGATGTGGAAACGCAGAAACAGGGCGTTGAAGAGAATGAAGGTGGCTGTAGGGATGATAGCCAGCCACCAGTGGTCGAAGAGGAGCAGGATGGCCCATATCCACATACCTGCTCCGATGTGGATGATTTTGCGGGTCAGGACATAATACAAATCTGCCTCTTTTGTGGTCGGAGCAGCCTCTAGAGGTGGTTGAGCACTTTTTAGCTCATCGATTCCACCCGATTGCTCTTTGGAGAAGAGTAGATGAGCTAAAATCCTGGGCTTTCTGCGGTATAGCGTTTCAGCTAGAAGCAGGAGCGAGATAGCGTAGGCATACGAGAAAATTAGGCCAAGTATATCGCCTGTTGACATGATGCCCCCTGGACTGCTAGCAGAATTCTTGTGTTTTTGTTATCCTACCACATATATGCCTCGCTTATCCTAGGTTTCACTCTCTGTTCATACTACGTCGCAAATTGATGAGCGCCGCCTGGAGGCGCTTTTTCAGCGTGTTTTGTGATGTTTCCAGGGCCTGAGCCATTTCTGGAAAGGTCATCCCATAGTAGTAGTGCAAGACGACGATGACCCGCTGCTTGTCGGGCAACTGCTCGACGGCTTGTTTGAGGTCCCAATGCTGCTCTCTGGAGCCTTTCGTCTCATCGCTGAACTGGACAACCGCATCCCATTTGTACTCATCAACGATGCGATGACTCAGTGCGGTGGAGTTCACCTGCTGACGCTTCAAGTGGAGAGACTGGTTCACGACGATGCGCATGAGCCAGCTATGCAAGGCACCAGCCTCGTGCAGATCAGGGAGGTAACGCCATGCCCGGATGAGCGCCTCTTGCAGAACGTCCTGCGCGCTCTCATAATCTCCCACAATCAGGCGTGCCATGTGCAACATGTATGTCCCGAACTGCTCAGCGATTGCGCCAAAGGCGTCGGGATCGCCCTGGAGGACAGATGCTACCAGTTGCTGTGGTGAGCTTTGGGAGTACAGTTCCCTCGTTGCTCTCTGCTCCTCCTGTTCTACACCCAGTATTTCTTTAGTGATCATCTAGAACCATTCCTTTACGTGCTCACCTGTTCTAGCCCATTACACAAGAACGAAATCACCTACGCTGGCCTACTTACACAAGATCGAAATTAACGAAAGAGGGTACAACTGCTGTCGATTTCAAGAAAAGAACGTAACCCCCCGCTTTAGTTTACCCTCTTCGAGTACGCATATCCATCGTTAATTCACTCTATTTTTGCTCACTTGTGATTATGACGCATGGATCTGAGCATAGAGTGAATTAACTATTAGCTGGTCATCGCTAACCCTCCTTTCTAAAATCGTGGTATGCTAAAGTGGAATGCTCAGCTTGCCGGGCTATGGGATAATGAGGTTTAACAAATGAAGGGGGATTGCGGAACAGCCAGCAAGGGCGGATCATGCAAAGTAACTTTTTAATGCGGACATCATCACATCCACCGAGGGCCGATAAATCGGCGATGGGCACGATAAATCGGCCCCTACTGCTGATCGAATGAATTTGTCAAAGTGCATAATCGGCCCCTACGGATGGCCGGTGTATTTTGTTAATCTACATTCTCGGGGGGCGAGCGAAGCGAGGGCATCCAGAAAGGAATTTTGGTGATCGACATCTGTATGTTAGGAACGTGCGGCATGATGCCCATGCCGGGGCGCTGGCTGTCGTGCGCCCTGGTTCGTTGTGGGTCAACGCTGACACTGCTGGACTGTGGCGAGGGAACGCAGGTACCGTGGAAATCGCTGGGGTGGGGCTTCCGGCAGCTTGGTGCTATCTGCTTTACGCATATGCATGCTGATCACGTGGCGGGTCTACCAGGCGTACTCTTCATGGTGGCACACGCGGGACGAACGGAGCCACTCGACATCTACGGGCCGCCTGGCACGACCTACATCGTCGAGGGGCTCAGGCGCATTGTTGCAGAACTCCCATTTCCGGTGCAACTGCACGAGCTGAAAAGCGGGGAGCATTTTTCTCTGCCTGGTGGATTGCGCGGTTCCTGTGTTGCTGCTGCACATGGCGTTCCCTGCCTGGCTTATCGCTTCGAGCTGGGGCGCAATCCCGCCTTTCTGCCGGAGCAGGCGCAAGCCCTGGGGCTGCCCGTACAGCTCTGGTCACGACTACAGCGTGGGGAGATAGTGGAATACAACGGTCAGACGATTACACCCGGCCAGGTACTTGGTCCTCCCCGGCGCGGCATTTCAATGGCGTTTATCACCGACACAAGGCCGGCACCGCAACTGAGTACCCTTGCCCATGATGTTGATCTACTGATCTGTGAAAGCATGTATGACGATCCAGAGGACTTGCCATTAGCAAAAACAAATGCGCACATGCTGGCGGAGGAAGCTGCGGGCATAGCTCAAGCAGCAGGTGCACGCTCACTGCTGCTGACGCATTTCAGCCCCAAAATCACTGATCCGTCAGTGGCGGAAAAAGCGGCGAAGCGCGTTTTTGCAAACGCGCGAGCCGCCAGGGATGGGATGATTGTGACCCTGGAATATCCCTCCTAGCATTTTTTTCTGGTGCATGACTACTGCTTTCAAGACGCCTCTGGCAAGTGCTGGGTGCGGTCTTCAACGTCGTTCGATTCTACGGATTCCGGAGCTGTTGACTCAACCAGGTGTAAATGGTCCACGTTCCCCAGGTGCAGGTCAAAGAAATCATTCACCTTCTTCACATAAGCCTGGCGATCCTCAAAGTAAGCGCCACAGTGATCAGCATTGGGAAGGAACAAGAGTTCTTTTGGTTCCTGCGCGGCTGCGTACAGTAATGCCGCATCCCTGGGGTCAACAATAGAATCCTTGCCGCCATGAATAATCAGGATGGGCCTGGGTGCAATGCGAGCAATATCGCGCAGCGGTTCAACCTGGCGGAAACGATAACCTGCGCGCCACCACAACAGGTAATCAGCTACCCAGGCGAAAGGAGCGGATGGTAGATGGAATGCGCGGCGGAAATTGTAATCAACCACGCTCAAGTGCGAAGCAAAAGCGCTATCCACTATCAGCGCTTCTACGTCGTTATTGCGTGCACAGGCCATGATAGCGACGGCTGCACCCATAGAGTAGGCTATAACGCCCAGGTGATTCTGCGGCGCACGCTCCTTCGCGTAAGCTACCGCTCCGAGGAAGTCGCCGATCTCACGATAACCGAGCGTGACCGGTGTGCCGACTTCTAATCCATGTCCATAATATTCAAAAGCCAGCACATTATGGCCGGCCTTCCAGAGATGGGCGCTTATACCCAGAGTATCGGCCATACGAGTACGATATCCTGGACATACCAGAATGGTAGTTGTGGCTCCCGGGTAGGGAATGTACCAGGCGCTTACTTTATGATCTCCATGCAGGTCCGGGAAAACAACTGCCTCGGCAGGAATATCGAGTTCATAGGGACTGAAAGTATAAAGATCAAAAGGGTTGATTTTTTTGGGGCGGATAAGCGTTTCCACAACATAGAGCGCTACAGCGAAGAGTATTCCCACTGTGCCTATAACACCGCTCACTCCACTGACCACGATCTGCTTTAATGAAGGATGAATAGGCTTGAAGTTTTGTAATTGCAGCATTGAAACTGCCGCCTTTCCAGCTCTTGATTGGCACGAAAGGACGTTTAGCGGGTGATCACGCTAAGCCGGGTAGGGTGAGATCAGGGCAATCCCACTCTTATAAATTATAACGCTGAACAAGGTAAATTTATGCCTGCTTACACAACCTAAGAATAAATTATGCTTGCTTATATGATATGTACGTCTAATGGCCTTAAGAGTTCTAAGATTTTAAGGAAGCTCAAATATTTATATGGCCTCACAAAGCAATGCCTAGCCCACGCAGTACCATCTGGACAGCGATAGCTACCATTACTGGCAGGAAAATCAGGCGCAGGGTTTTGTTGCTCAGGTGGGTGAGGATATCACAACCCCTCGTGCCTGGATAAGGGTAGAGCGGCCAGCCAGGCCTGAGCGCGATTCCCAAGCAGGGCGCGGCGAGCGTCGGTTACGATCTGCTCAGGTACTCCAGGGCGTCCGCGTACCCAGGGCCTGCGCAAGGTCAGAACGCGGGTCATTACTACATCTACTACAGGCTGGCAGCCGACAAGAGCTACGCCGCTTTGAGAAGGCAGGTTGTCTGCGTCTGTGCCAATCCATATCCGGTGCAGCCCTTCGCTCTGCAATTCGCTGAGCATATATGCCAGCAGCGCTGGGTAAAGACGCTGTCCGCGATAGGCTGGTAACGTCGCACAATCCCAGATATATGCTTCGCTTGCCTGGAGGCGGATGTTCAGACCTAGCTCTCCAATGCCTTCTTCATCGAAGGTTATCCAGCCGTATGTGGCAAGCCTGTCCTCGACTCTGCCAACATAACAGCGCCTGCCGCTGGCGAAACGTTGAAGCACTGGCGTAGGGTCGTCAAGCCCCATCGCCTGGGCGAGCGACGAAGCTGCCTCCGGACCGGCCTGCTGGAAAGTTGTCGCGACACGTGGTGCAACGCTCACCAGCGGCGATGCATCGAGGTTGAACATCCAGAGGATACCCATGTGTTGCGAGCCAATCTCGGAGGCATCTGCCATGCCAGTTACACCTCCGTTGGTGCCAGGGAAAGTGCTTTTCGCCCGGTCAACTCGGCAATCGCGTCGGCGAGGTGGGAGTCCTGGATATTGTAGGCGCCGGCAGCAACTCGTATACGATGCGCGGTAACGAGTACATCTACAACAGTGTAGCCCTCTGGGGGAACGAACTTGTAACAGGCCATTTCGAGCAACTGTCCGTTGGGATCCCGAAAGTAGATCGAGTCCATGAAACCACGATCTATATTCCCGGTGTTCCAGATGCCGCGTTCATTCAGCCGCCGGGCGACCTGGGTGTAGGTAGCACGAGAGACGGTAAGGGCAAGGTGGTGGAGATTGCCGATACCCTCTGGATTGGGTGCAGGATCATCTGGCCGCGCGGGACGCACGAAGAAGGTGATCAAGCGCCCATCTCCTGTATCGAAGTAAAGATGAGTTTCCCCTGGAACGTCCAGGTTGGGCTGGTCCATCACCAGCGGCATACCCAGCACATTCTGGTAGAAGTCGATAGTTGTTTCGCGGTTAGAGCCGACGAAGGTGATGTGGTGAATACCCTGAGCCTGGATTGTGGACATGGTTATACCTCCAGATGGCATCCGCGCGGGATGCTATGTTACCCATTGTACAAAACAGCAAGATACGTCCGTTCTCCTGTGGGCTGCGTCCCTGCTAAATCCTGAAGAACATATGCCGAACCTGATCGATCACCTTTGGATCACCACTTGTCTCTCCGCCAGGGAAGCGCTGGAAGGTGGTGAGCACGAAGTCTGACGCATTTTTGAAGTGGAAAAGGGCTTGCACGCCATCAAGATTATCGGCTGGCGCGTAGGTGTAGGCGCCGTCTTTCACGCGTACGCGCCATTGACCTCCCCACTCACCATCGATCTTCACGCCGAACTCGATGTCCAGGCCCTTGACCGATTCCTGGTCTACCGTGGACATCATGAGGATGAACATGTACGGGACGAGTACACCCGCTGTCCGCTCGTCCAGCTTTGCGTCTTTCTGTCCGAGACCCCAGTTCATATCCCAGGTGTGAACGCCATAGTCCATAACATGGAAGGCGGGATAGAAGAACGTCGGCAGTGGACCCATGTAGGGGTGAGTGACGTTGAAGCCGCTCCACTCTTCAGCAGTCAAGGCATCGAAAATAGCCAGCATCTTGTCCGAATCGGATTTTAGCCGGGCGATGACTTCTTCACGCGGTACGCTGCGAAATGCCTGGGCATGGTCGTTGAGTGTCTCGCCCATCACCAGCAAACCAAGTGCATCAGCCGATTCGTTGTTGCGGGCCATGTCCCAGCGTGACAGGTAGCCCTCGGTCACGTCGATCATGTGGCCGGCAATGTCGCGCACTTCCCACGCCGCGCAGCGGGTCTGCACATACCAGTTATCAGGGTCGTCAATGATGTCGTAGAAAGTAGCACGCTCGGTGCGCACCACGTCGAGCACGGTATCCTTACCGCTGTGATCCATTGAATTAACTGCCATGAAAACCTCCTTTATGTTGTACGTAACGTTTTCAACCACCAAGTTATAGTATACGGAGCAGGCGTCACTGGAACGTCACCGGACCGGTACTCAGAAAGATTGAGCTGGTGTTCCTTGCTTTTCGTCCTGAGGCAGTGCTGCTATGCAGCTTGCTCGCGCTAGCGCCCAACGGCAAAGAGAAGACGCCACTGCCCACCTGGCCAACTGACGCTCATCGCATAGCATCCGGCTTGCGGAAGGTAGAGCCCTGTGCCCCAGGTGGGAAACCCTGCTCGATTGCCCGTCCGATCCAGAACGAGCGGACGGACAGGCTTGTTCGGTGCCGGGCCTCCTTCCCCGATATCCCACCAGGCTTCGCTTCCGGTCCTGAGGTTCGTGACCCGAACGACGACGATGTCGGGAAAGTTCGGCCCAATGGGCCAGAGAATCTTCGTAACCGGCCACGGCGTATAGCCGAACTGATCAAGATTCAGGGTAGCATTTGCCGGGAGACCCGACTCCCAGACTGCTCCACTTCCTGTCAGGGGAGCACTGCTGAATTGCGGCAAGACCTTGGAGCCGAGTGAAGGACCCGAAGGACAGTCTTGTGGGGCTGGAGCGAGCAGTGTTGCCACCGGGGAGGGACCAGGTGAGGTTTGCTGCGTGGGCTGTTGCCTCACCGTGGGCGAGGGGGAGGACGATCCCTTGCCCAGCAGAGCAGGCTGTGAGCAGCAGAAGGACCAGGAGGCCCCAGACGAACCACGGTAGGAGAGACCCGTGCTTGTGCAATGTCATCTTGGGAGAGATCATAGCAAACTCCGTTTCTAGAAAACAGGCAGTGCAACTTCTCTTTTCATTCCATTGTACTCTGTCTCCCTGAAATGGATCTGAACATCACCGACTGGGTCAAACAACTCGCCGCAGGATGCGGTGTTTTTGCATGCCGCTGTAGTGCTGCGTTCGTTAAATCCGCTTGAAGCATAAACGCTGCATAAAACTGCATAAGCTAGCTTTAATGGCCGATCCGTTTTGTTACAACATTTAACGAACGCAGCAGTAGGTTTCCGCCTGTCGCCGCACTCGGGTGAAACCGGTGTCGTAGGTGTTGAAAGCTCTCTTCAATCGCCATCGTCTGGGCTCCCTCCGCGGCTCTGACGGGCTGTGTTTCCGCAGGTGCTGCTTTCTGATGGGTTGGTCAAGTCTGTGGACGTTCTTCTCCGTGTCTTTGGAGGCGTCTTCGCTGCGTCGGAGACTTGGGTGCCTGAAGCAGTGTCGATGTCAATCTCCAAGATGGTCATCAGACGAGCGAGCATCTGGTAGTAGCCAACGGTCAGCAGCACTTCGACGATCTCTCGCGGCGAGAAGTACTGGCACACCTGTTCAAAGAGGGCATCCGGCAGGCGCGGCTCCCGCAGGACCTCACGGGCGACGGCTAGGGCCAGGCACTCTTTGCTGTCAAAGACCTCTGCTTCAAGCACCCCTCGCTCTACGAGGGCAATCTGCTCGTTGGTGACTCCAGTTGCTTGCGCGATCGGTACATGCTGTACCCACTCGTAGCGTGCCTCGGTCTCTTTCGCCACTTCTAAGATCACCAGTTCGCGGATTTTCGGGTCTAGTTCGAGCTGACCGAGAATAGCTCTTCCCAACAGCAAACTGGGTACAAACGCTGTCTCCGCATGGGCGAGCAGACGAAAAATGTTGAGTTGTACGGGCGGTTGAGCCAGTCCTTGATGGACGACCTCAGAACTCTGTGAGAGGTCAGGATAGGGAAGACGAGTCATGATTCTGTTCTCCTTTTGGAACGTTGGGAGGATCAGCGAACAGTGGAAAGCCCACCATCAACGACAATGGATTGCCCAGTGATGTAACTGGCCTCATGAGAGAGCAGAAAGACGGTCGCGTAGGCCACTTCCCATGCCGTCCCTTGTCTGCCTAAAGGAATCGGCGTTTGCGCTCGCTCGGGACGCACCATGGTGGCGAGACGACCCAGGGCAGTATCGATCAGGCCAGGGACCACCAGATTCACCCGGATGCCCTTGGGGGCTGCTTCCTTCGCCACGTAGAGGCACAGCCCCCAAAGGGCGGCCTTCGAGGCCGCGTAGGCTGGGATCTCTGTGGTCGAAGGCAAGACCGCAGCGGTTGAAGACGTCAGCGTCATCGCACTGCCCAGTTCCAGGACTGGAAGGGCATACTTACAACTTAAAAAATGCGCTCGCACGTTGAGGGCAAAGACCCAATCCCACTCAGTGACGCTGGTCTGCTCTAGTCCCTGACCACGCCCCATGCCGACGTTGACCACCAGCCCATCCAATCCGCCAAGCTGCTTCACCGCCGTCTCAATCATCTGTTGGACACTCGTTTCATCGGTGGCATCAGCGGTAAGAGGAAAGGCGGTGCCACCCTCAGAGGCAACGAGCCCGGCGGTCTGGGCTGCGGCATCTCCATTGACATCAGCGACGGCCACAGAGGCTCCCTCTCGACCACACAGCAGACTGATCGCTCGTCCATTGCCCATCGGAGCCCCTTCCATTCCAAAGGTCAACTGACCTCCTCCAACGACCAGAATGCGACGGCCTGCTAAGCGTCCTCGTCCTGGTACTGTTCCTTGTGCCGAAGCCTCGAGGCCGTGTTGCACAATGGTTTCTGTCATCATGTTCTCCTTTTGTCATTCTGCCCGTTCTTTTGAACGGCACAGAACGCATGTCTTCGATACACAGGCAGTTTTTTCCGCTGCCTGTCACAAGATGGTTAGCGAGAAAGGCGTGCGAGTCCACGCTCGATCTGCTCAGGTGGTATTCCCAGTGCCTGGAGGTTCCAGCGAGCCAGGAAGCGTCCGAGCGTCTCGGCATCTGCCGTGAGCGAGCCCTCGATCACCTCTTCGACCACCTGAAAGATCGACCCTTGGTAGGCCGATGCCACGAGGGACATCTCTTCGGGACTTATCAAGAGTCCTGCATGTTCCAGAAACGTCGGGAGGCGAGCAGCAAAATGATGGAGGATGGTCCTTCGTAGTTCAGGGTGCCCAGTTTCCGTGAGCAAGACACGTGCCAGGTCCGCCTGGCTGAGGACCGCCTTGATACCAGCAGCCAGAGCGACGGCGAGTTGGGCAGACCCTACTGGAACGTCTGCCACCGCAGCATCAATTTCCTGACCAATGACCTGGGCGAAGTCAAGGGTGACGGCCTGCAGCAATGCTTCTTTATGTGAAAAGTAAAAGTAGCAGTTGCCGATGGATGTTCCTGCCTCTTGAACAATCTGCTGCATCGTCGTGGGTTCGTAGCCTTGTCGAACAAAGAGATCACGCGCGGCGGTGATGATGCGCTTCTGCATGGCTTGTCGGCGCTGCTCGGTTCGTTCTGTCACTCGGTAGGGCATCGACGTTTCCTTCCTTGTATAGAATAGCATTCTATCCTTAAATATAGTATAGAATATCGTTCTATTTTTGTCAAGGGGGAAAAGAGCCAATGCGAAGCATCCTATTGAAAACAGCGAGGCCCTCTTCACTGAGAAAAGAGGGAACAGAATTGAGCGTTCCCTCCTTTTGATGCAGGGCGTCTGGTGCCGTATAAGGGATACAGAGTGTTGAAAAGCCCTCTTGCAGAGCTCATCAGGAAGGGGTACTGCACTCCCGCTTGCATTTGCAAGAATCAGAGCCAAGCAACAAGAAAACAGACCCATCCTCCAGAGAAGGACGAGTCAACCACCAATACGTGGCCAAAAAGAAGGCATAGATGGCCTCCGCTGGGAAAGGACGGCGTCCCCATCCTCGTTTCTTGAGGTAGCACCCGCAAAGGGTGCCAGGATAATTCATCAATCTCGGTCTACATATCGAGGTGAATTCGTATACATTCGCAAATCCGCATTTGCTTTTTCTCTCTACAATCACAACTCCGCAGCTACCGCGAGTGCTCGAAGTTCGGCACGCGCATCATGTACTATGAGTATCTTGCGAGCTTGAGCAAGAAGCGCATATCCGTCATGGGGAGATGGTGCATAGAGTAAGGCCGCTTCACCACAGGCAGCTTGCGTGCGGGCGATTTCTAGTGGGAGACCGAGGTGGGCTGCATGTTCCAGCGTTTTGGCGAAGAGAGCGTTCGCACCAGGCCAGTCATTGCGCATAGCCAGCAGACGGGCTTGTAGTCGTTCACCCTGCAGGAGCAGCAGCGTGCGTGCGTGGGACTGTGCGGTCTCCAGGGCGGTATCGAGGTGAGCCTCCGCCTCGTTGATACGCTCATGCAGCAGCAGCGCCTCTGCCAGCCAGAGCTGGATGCGTGTACGAAGGTGCCAATAGCCAAGTTCGGTGATGAGCGTGAGCGCCTCTTCAAGGAGTGCGATAGCGCCCGCGAGGTTGTGCTGGCTCCGTGCGACGAGGGCCAGCCCGGCCCGGTACCCTGCCTGCCGTTCGAGATTGCCCAATTCCTCCGCAAGCGCGAGTCCACGCTGGAATACCTCTGCTGCTGCCGCCCATTCGCCCAGGTAGAGGTGAATTTCACCCTCGGTGCTGAAGAGGTGTAAGAGCGCGCCGAGCATCTCATAGGTTTCGGCCAGTTTCTTGCCTTTTGCTAAGGCGTGCTGGGCGGCTTCGAGCTGGCCGAGCAGGAGGCTATGATAGGCGAAATTATTATGGGCCAGGGCGAGGAAGTAGTGGACATGCGCGGCCTCAGCCGTGCGAGCCGCTTCTGCATACAGTTCCAGCGCGTGCTCCAACTCCCCACGTTGCGCGGCCACGTTGCCGAGTTCAAACAGGGTTGCACAGAGGTCGCTCGTGCTGTCGGTGAGGCGGTGGGCGGCGACCGCTTCTTGCAAGTGACGTTCGGCAGCAGCAAGATCGCTTCCCTCCATCGCCAGCGCTGCGCCAAGGAGCCGGTGTCCTCGCGCGACGAGGGCCATGTGCTGTGAAGCGCCGGAGGGTATATCGATTGCAAGACCTGCCCGGGCTGCTGATGCCGCTGCCTGGTAGTCGTTGGCGACGAGAGCGAGTTCACCCAGTTCCAGGTGCGCTGTAGCCTGGGCAGATGGATCAGGAAGCTTGCTGGCAAGGTCGAGATGTCGATGATGCCAGAAAGTAGCCTCATCGAGTTGACCAAGCGATTGGTGAACCTGGCCCAAAGCGTAGGTAAGACGGAGCATTTCGCTCGTTGAGGCAGCCGGCGCGAGGAGATCATGGAGGTGGTGGAGGAAATTTGCTGTCTGCGCACTGGCGTTATCCTGTACTAACTCATCGAGTACTTGCAGGCCATAACGCCGCGCTCGCTCGCTGTCTTCGCCAATGACGGCATGCAGCGCTACCTGTCGCAGCGGGAAATGCTGTTGGAGCGCAGGACAGGCTTCAAGGATGACAGCCAGCTGGCGGTGAATCAACTGGCGGCGCAGGTGGCTGAGGTGATGTAAAAGTGTCTCTCGTAACAGGTGGTGAGCTAAAGTAAATGTGTCGTTGGCGCTTTCAAGCAACATCCCTCTCGCCACCAGGTCTTCAATGATAGGCACGAGTTGATCGGCTGGTATGCCGGGGAACTCGCGCAGCAGCGCAAACGGGAGAGGCTGGTTGGCTACAGCCAGCATGTCGAGCAGGGAGCGTGCTTCTGGCGAGAGGTTGGTTAAGCGCCAGCCGACCAGGTCGTGAGTGGTTTCGGGTAACGTGTATGTGGCACGCCAGCGCAGCCAGCGGCCTATATCGAGCCTCAGGCCATCTCCGAACGGGATAAGGATAGCCTCGGCCTGCAACTGGGAGATGATTTCTGCCAGGACGAAAGGGCTACCACCCGACCACTCGTAGAGCCAATCGGCCAACGTGGTGCCGGCCCAATTGCTGTGAGCCGGGTCGATACCCAACATGGAGGTAAGTGTCGTAACACTCTCCAGTGTTAAAGGGGAGAGGGATAAAAGGTGGAGGTCACCGTGACGGCGGCCCAGGGTGACGAGTCGCTGCAGGGCCGGGATGGCTCCAGCATGTTGGACGGTTCCTACCAGCATAACCGGCAGATTGCGTAGTCGCGTGGCGAGGAAGCCAAAGAGGTGAAGCGTCGAACTATTGGCCCACTGCAAATCGTCTATGGTGAGCAGGAGCGGATTGCCACGAGAGAGCGTACGCAGCGCCTGCAAGACGTGCCAGAGGAAGCGTCCCTGCACGCCCGGGTCAACTGCAGGTGACTCTGAGAGGAGGTCGCTCAAGTCGCCGACGCCGGCATTTTGAAATGCTTCGATGAAGGGACTGTAGGAAAGCAGGTCGTCGAAAGGCGAGCAGGAGCCTTGTAAAATGATCCAGGATGGCGAACCGGCTGACACTATGCTCACCAGTTCCTCCAGGAGGCGACTTTTGCCACTGCCGTTCTCGCCTTGCAGTAAGACGGTGACGCCCTGTCCCGCGAGTGCGTCCTGGCCGGCCGCGAGCAACCTGTTGAGTACGTTCTCGCGCCCAACGAAAGGTAATGCCTGTGGAGTGCGCATGGAAACGCGGGTCTTTATTTTGTCCTCAGATGCCACACTGCGCCGCGTTCCCAGTGCCACGGATACAAGAGCCAGGGTTTCTGAGGAGGGCGTAATGCCAAGCTCGTGTCGCAATTCGTTCTCGAACTGGCGGTATTGGCGCAAGGCCTGCCCAATCGCTCCAGTGCGCAGGTACAATGCTATCAGCCGCTGCTGCACTTCCTCGGACAGTGGATCAAGCTGGACGAGGCGCTGCACACAGGTAATCGCCTCATCCCAGGACTGCCGCTGTTCAGCCAGGGCTGCCAGGCGCTGCAGCGCAGCAAGGTAGGACTGCCTCACCTCGCTCCCCTCGAACCGCAGCCATTCCTCGAACAAGGGCGCATCGGCAACGACGAAGCCTTGCAGCAACGGGCCATGATACAGTGAGACGGCTTCGGCCAGGGCGTTCTCGCTGCTCTCTACCAGGAGACGGCGAAAATGCGTGAGGTCGCAAGTGTCGTATTCTAGCTCAAGGGAGACAAGGTCGCCGTCTCCAACCAGCGCCTGATCTGCTCCTTGAGTGTGCAAGGCATGCCGAATATGGTAGAGGCTTGAGCGGAGCGAGTGGCGTGCATTGCTGTCGGGAGACTCGCTCCAGAGCAAGGAGGCAAGGTGATCGCGGGTATGTGATCGCCCGGTAGCCGCCAGGTAGTAGAGCAATGCCCTGGCCTTCTGTTTATGCAGAGCCAGGGGTACTCCTGCAATCCGCGCATCGGGTGCGCCAAGCAGGCGAATTGTGAGTTGAGCTGTGACACCGGTCATCAGGCCACCTCAGGCATGCACTCACGCGCGAACAGGCGGATCGATTCAAGGCGTGTCGCGTCTACAAACCTGATAATGAGTTCTTGCACACCTGCCTCTTCAAATTCCCCCAGGCGTTGGCGAATCATCGCGGGAGTGCCAATCAGTTGGGTTTGGCGTAGTTCCTCGAGATCGCTAAGCTCTGCGGGCGTCAGTTTCGCAAGAGCAGCCTCCTCGGTTTCGGCGATAGCACAGTAGTCGATGAGGGTGGTACGCCGGATACTGTTGTAATCGCGCCCAAGCTCTTCACAATGTTGTTTGAGGACGGCGAACTTATGCTTGATGTTCGCGATATCTCCCCCCACGTTGCAGGCGTCACCGTATTGCGCGACCAGCCTGAGGGTGACCTTTTCACCTTCACCTCCGATCAATAGAGGAATATGTGGCTTTTGCGCACCTTTGGGCTGGTTGATGGCTCCTCTGACCTGGTAGTAGGTCCCTTCAAAGATAGCCTCATCCTGAGTCCACATAGCCAGGATGACCTGGATAGCCTCGCCCAGGCGCTGCAAGCGTTCACGCGTGCTGGGATAGGTGTAGCCGTAGGCACGGTATTCGTGCTCGTACCAGCCTGCCCCGATGCCTAGAACGAGCCGGCCATGACTGAGTACATCGACGGTGCTGGCCATCTTTGCCAGGAGTGCAGGGTTGCGATAACTGTTACATGTTACCATCTGGCCAATGCGAACGCGTTTAGTATCGCGAGCCAGGGCGGTGGTGCTTGTCCAGCATTCAAAAGTGACTTCTTGCGCCGGGGTAGGGACAGTGTGGAAGTGGTCATAGAGCCAGATCGAGTGAAAGCCCAGCGCTTCTGCTTCGAGTGCAACGCGCGTCATGGCTTCATAGGCCTCAATGGGGTCGGGAATGTCCACCAGGTCCAGGCGCCATCCCTGGGGAACAATGATACCATAGTCCATATACAAAGCTCCTTTCCATAATCGAAGAAATACTCACCTTTATTACACGCTCACAAGAGGGTGTGAGTCAAGTGGGATAGCTGTCTCTTTAATTAGGAACAAGAATAATGCAGAGTATTGATTTCATAAGAATATTACATTATAATATTATGTATATTGACCGGGAGGAAAGCTTCTGATGAACGCGGACCTGAATGCGAACGCGCAAGCGTCTCTCTATGAGGAGACGATGCCGGTAAACCGTGACTCTCCGATCCCCCTGCATCATCAGGTGCGGAGCTACCTGCTTGGTTGTATTGAACGGGGAGAACTGCTGCCCGGCCAAATACTCTTGCAGGAGCGCGAGTACGCAGTTCGATTCGGAATTAGCCTCGCGCCTGTGCGACAAGCCATCCTCGACCTTGTCAAAGAGGGATATCTCTACCGCGTGCCCGGTCGCGGGACGTTCGTACGTGAGCAAAAGGTCGAAGAGAAGATCAGCATACTTTCCAGTTTCTCGGAGAGTATGCGCGCCAAGGGTCTCGGTGCAGTCCTGCGCGTGGTTGAGCTGCGTGTTGGCAAGATCCCCCCTGCCATCATGGCAATGCTCGAAACAGAAGACCAGCAGTTTGTATTTCTCCAACGTGTCGCTTTGATCGAAGGTAAGGCGATAGCCCTGCTTTCCTCCTACCTGCCAGCGCGGCTTGTGCCGGGACTTGAGGCGCTGGATTTCAACGGCCGATCACTGTATAGCACATTGGAAGAGCGCTACGGTATTGTGCTGGCACGGGCCGAAAGCACGATTGAAGTAGTACGCTGTCGTGGCGCTCAGTCAACCATACTCGGTATTCCAGCAGGAACGCCGATGCTGCAAGTGGAGGGTAAGACATATGACGTAAGAGACCAGTTCATCGAATTCTCGCAGGTGCTCTATCGAGCCGACCGTTTCCGTTTCACCATCGAAAGCTTCCGGCGGGATGATCGTGTATTGCACCTGATCGGCGCGCCGGACAAAGAGGAGGGCACACGACCATGAGTAAGGCTTCTTCAGCCAGCAGTCAAGGCGAGATGTTTCTGCGTAATGCGACCGGGCTACGACGAGAAGTATCGGTGCTTGACGCTTTTATTATGAACACCTTCGGCATGAATATTGCCGTCGGGGCCGTTTTTCTATTCCTGCAGGCACCCGCGTATTTCCCACAGGGCAATATGCTGGTTGCGGTGATCATTGGCACCCTGCTGATGGCATTTACGCTTTTATGGGTATACTCAACTTTTGCGGCCGCCATGCCTCGATCTGGCGGTGACTATGTATACGTAAGCCGCACATTACATCCCTTTCTGGGCTGGTTGTTGGGTTGGAGCCAGGGGATGTGGCTGATCTTTTTCTGGATCGGGTTTAACGCCTGGTTCGCCCTCACTTTTGCCTTGCCAGTTGCATTTACTAGCATCGGGGCCGCTACCGGGCAAAGCGGCTGGATTAATCTGAGCAATAATTTGCTGGCATCCTTCCCGATACTGGGTATCACGACGCAGTGGTGGGTCATTTTCATCGGTCTATTGATCAATATCGGCTTCGCTGTGCTGCTGATCCTGGGCGGCCAGAGTTTTTGGCGCTGGCAAAAGTTGTTCTTCCTCTTCGCAGGCGGCAGTATTGTACTGGCGTTCCTGCTCCTGGTGTTTGGCGGCGGCCATATCGCGAGCGCCTGGAACAGCTTTACTCTCCAGCACAAGGGGCTGACGTTCAACCAGGTGATCCCGACAGCAGTGAAGAATGGCTACGTATTACCCGGTGGGTTCAGTCTGAGCCAAACATTGCTCATGCTGCCCTGGGTGTTTTTCGTGGTGGGCTATGCACAGGGTTCTGCCCAGATCGGCGGCGAGGTCAAACGTGCCTCTCGCTCTCAGTACCTCGCCATGGTCGGCGGGGTCTTGGTTAACGGGGCGGTGCTGGTGCTGCTTGTGATTGCCTTCTCGCAAGCTGTTGGCATCAACTGGATTGGAAGCGTCGGTTATCTCTCCATTAACAATGCCAGTCTACTCAACTTGCCAGGCAACTTATCACCGAGCTTTAACTTTATCGTCAGCCTGCTCACGGGTAACGTGCTGGTTCCACTTATCATCGGGATCGGCTTTATATTCTGGGCACTGATGGGAACGCCTCTCTCCGAACTGCAGGCTACGCGCTACATGCTGGCATGGGCGGTTGACCGCATGATTCCTGCCCCGTTAGGCGACGTTAGCGAGCGTTTTCACTCTCCGGTCAAGGCCATCATCTTTTGCACGGTGACCGGGACGCTCGCGCTGATCGCACTGGTGACCGTGCCGCAGGCCAGTCTGCTGGGTGCTTTGCTGGCGCAGATTGCCGCCTTTATCCTGGTATCGATCGCCGGTATCGCCTTCCCCTATCGCCTGCGACACGTGTGGGAATCGGCAGGCGGACACAAGCTCTTTGGGATTCCTACTGTCACGCTGGCCGGTATAGGTGGCGCGATTGTCCTCGGCAGCCTGATGCTGATATTCATCTTCAATAGCACGATCAACTCGACCTTTGGTGTGACGGCAAGACTGTCCCTCTCATTCATGATCGGCGTCATTGTGGTGGGTATCATCTGGTATGTCGCCACGTACTTCTTGAATCGCGTCCGGGGTGTCGACATCGGATTAGCGTATCGTGAGATCCCACCGGAGTAATTGGCACATGGCGATGGAAACGAGCGAGCGTGGCGAGATGCACGGGCTACCCGCATCTCGCCCACGTGTTATCGTGGTGGGCAACCTGACCATTGATGACGTGGTACTGCCCGACGGTGCAACTCAGATGTCCAGCCTGGGAGGAAATAGCCTGTATACGGCGCTTGGCGTGCGGCTCTGGCAGCCGCGCACCGGGCTGGTGACGCGCCGGGGTGAAGATTTTCCACGAGAGCTCACAGCCGCGCTGCATGCTCTGGGTATTGCGACGAAGGGAGTGGTCGATATTCCGGGACCCACCGTGCGTAACTGGATAGTCTATGAGACCAATGGTGAGCGGCACTGGCTCTATCGCACCCCACGCGAGCGATCTCGCGAGGTGGCTGTACAGCCAGGCGACCTGCCGGTTGAGTGGCTGGAGGTGGAACCGCCGCCGGTGGTGCATATTGCAGCCATGCCGCTGGATGCTGCTGAGGCCATCGTGGATACGCTACGGCGCATCTCTCCTCGCGCCATCATTACCTTAGATACGCACGAGGATTACGTCGTTGACTACCGGCAGCGACTGCGAGCGCTGGTGGCGAGAGTGGATGCTTTTCTGCCGAGCCGCTCAGAGTTAGCAGACCTGGTGGGCTACGACGACCCGCGCCGCGCCCTTGTGAGTCTCACAAGCCTCCCTACGCCAGTGATCGTGATCAAGATGGGAGCGGAGGGTGCGCTGGTCTGGGATAAAGCGAAGGGGACATTGCACGAGGCAGGTGTTTCACGTGGCCCGGTGGTGGACGTTACAGGGGCCGGCGATGCGTTCTGTGGCGGTTTTGCTGCCGGGTTGTCGCTTGGATTTAGCCCGGTGGAGTCAGCCCAACGCGGCACCGTCGCTGCTTCCTACGCAGTGGCGGGCTTCGGCTCCATGCGACTGGCCCGGGTTGATCCCGCCGAAGCGCAGGCTCGCATGCTCACCGACCCTCCAGTAGTGCATCTGCTGCCCGCGCCAACTTCACTCGCGCAAGTCGAGGTTCCGGGAGCGGATCGAGGAATCAGCAGTTCTGTGGACGTGATGCGCGAAGAGATCGCGATGATCCCGGAGCTAATGGCGGAACAGCTTGAGATGCTGGCCGGCCCGCTCCGCAGCTTAGCTTACGAATTGAACACCGGAGGAATGGAACATCTCTACCTGGTTGGGTGCGGGGATTCGGCTTTTGCAGGAGCAGCAACGGCGCTCGCCTTCCAGAAACACACAGGGATTCACGCCGAGGGCGTACATGCGCTTGACCTGGCCCGTTACCGCGTGCGCTATCTGCCAGAGCGCAGCGCAGTTGTTTGTATTTCCTTTTCCGGCAGGGTTGGCAGAACGATTGAGGCGGCTATACAGGCGAGACGATTCGGTCACCGGGTGCTTGCGCTTACAGGCAATCCGGACTCGCCATTAGCCAGCGAGGCAACCGACGTCATTACGCTGTCCGTGCCGACACTGGGCTACTCTCCGGGAACAAGCACGTATCTTGCCATACTGGGCGCGCTGCTTGAACTCGCTGTTGTGTGGGGTGAGGTGCGTGGAGGCGATACGACGAGGGCCATGACCCTCCTGGGGCATTCGCCCGACCTCGCCCGGCAGACGCTCACAGAGGTGAATGAACCCGTACACAGGTTGGCGGAGCGGGTCGCAAAGTACGATTGGGTGACCTTTCTCGGTGGCGGGCCTAACCTGGCAACGGCACACTTCGGGGCCGCCAAGCTTTTCGAGGGGCCGCAGAAGCTGGGTGTGGCTACGAACATCGAAGAGTGGGCGCACGAGGAGTACTTCGTGAGCGGTGCTGGGACGCCGGTTTTGCTGATTGCCCCATCTGGTGCCTCCTTCGACCGCGCCTGCGAGATTCTCTCCGAACTGAACTTCATCGGTGCCAACCCGGCGTTCATTGGTGACACGAGGCCGCCGGTCGCACCTGGTACGTTTATTCCGCTGGCCCCGGGCCTGCCGGAGGAGTTCTCACCACTGCTGGCTGCGCTGCCGCTTAGCCTTTTCGCTTTCTACCTGGCCGGCATAAGCGGCCAGGAGCGTTTTGAGTTTCCCGGCCCGGAAGCGGCGCAGGAGCACTACGAGACAATTCACCGTGTCACACAAGGAGAGCCGGCATGAGCGACGATATGCAAGTGAATGAGAATAAGCAACCTGCGGAGATCGGGCTTGAGATCGCTGTCCTCGGGTCCGCGCGGCTCACAGAAAACGACGAATGGTGGGCACAAGCCTACAAATTGGGCGCACTGCTTGCTAAAGAAGGTTACGTCATCGTGACCGGGGGATACGGTGGCTTGATGGCAGCAGCCAGCCGGGGAGCGCACGAGGCAGGCGGTCGAGCGATCGGGCTGCCCATGCAGCACTGGACAGGTATAGCGCCGAATCCGTGGAATGCTGACTTGCGCTGGTCTAGCAACTATGGTACTCGCTTGAACTATATCCTGCGCTGTGACGCAGTTATTGCCTTACCAGGTGGGGTTGGAACGCTCTCAGAGATGGCGATAGCCTGGTCGGCGAACCAGACCGAAAGACGCGCTTTGCCACTCGTTCTGCTCGGCGATTGCTGGCTGCAGGTCATCAAGGCCGTTCGCGAGAACCTGGTGGTGAGCGATGTAGACTTCAACCTGCTGCGATTTGCGGCAAGTCCAGAAGAAGCGGTGCGAGAGCTGCAGGCAGGTTTGCAGGATAAGCGGATTGGACCAGGACCGCACGGCTAATGCCTGCACTTCTAACCCGCATCATACTTCTACAAGGGAGTAATACCTTGAGTTTCAAATCCTTTTATGCCTCCGATATTCATGGGTCAGAACTGCTCTGGCGGAAGTTTACTAACGCCGCCAGTTTTTATGGAGTCGAGGTCCTGATTATGGGTGGAGACATCGCCGGTAAAGCAGTCGTTCCCATTGTGAGGCGAAACACTTCCTTTTATGCTCCAGCGGTCACCGGGGAACAGGCATTTACAGAAGATCAATTGCCTGCTTTAGAGCGTCGCATTCGCGATCTCGGCCAGTATCCATATCACATGACAGAAGATGAGCTGGCGGCGGTGCAGAATGACCAGAGCGCGATAGATGCGCTCTTTCTCCAGATCATGATAGAGACGCTGGAGCGCTGGCTCCGGTTAGCCGAGGAACGGTTACGAGGCAAGGGAGTACGGCTATACGTCATGTTGGGAAACGATGACGAGCCGGCATTGCGCGAAGTCTTAGCGAGATCATCGATCGCGGTGGACCCTGAAGACCATGTCGTCGAACTGGGTGAGGGTTTTCAGATGATCTCCTGTGGCTTTGCGAACCCGACACCCTGGCATTCGCCACGGGAGATGCCAGAGGAGGAGCTACAGCGCCATCTCGAGAAACTGGCGGGTCAGCTAGTGGAACCGGCCAGGTCTGTCTTTAACCTGCATGTTCCCCCCATTCAGACGGCTATCGATACTGCCCCTGTCGTCGATGAGAACCTGAGTCCCGTTATCCAGGGCGGCTCTGTACTGATGGGGCCTGCCGGGTCGAAAGCTGTGCGCGCCGTGATCGAGGAATACCAGCCGCTGGTTGGGCTGCATGGCCATATTCACGAGTCTCGAGGTACTGCTAAGATCGGGAAGACCGTGTGCATTAATCCAGGGAGCGCGTATGGCGAGGGGGTCTTACACGGCGCGCTGCTTGAACTGGATAAAAGGAAAGGGCTGAAGCGGTATCAACTGACATCGGGGTAGTATCTCTGGGGTTGTGAGTATTACGGCATTTAGAACGTACTTGTAGCAGGGATTTACCGATAACACCCTTGCCGAAGTGCCGATAAACAGCTTGAAGTCCATAGTAATACTCGATTCAGGATACTGTTATGATTTTGCGCCTTCATGATAATGCAGCAGGACACCCTGCCGGTACCTGGTCAACGAGAATCCTCCTTTGCCTGGGCATGGCGCTCGTGCTCGCCTTCTTTGTCTCTCCTGGACGAGCATCGGCCCATACGCTAGATACAACAAAAACCTCTGCAGGACAACCGACACTGCAAATGGTTGTGGGTTTTGATGATAACTCCAGGCTTGACTACTGGACACCAGCGTGGATTACATTGAGCAACGCTGGACCCGATTTCAAAGGTGTCCTTACAGCCACAACATATGCAAACGCGAGAGTAGTAGCCGATAGCACTCTACCATGGAGTTATAAGCAGCCTGTGGTATTGCCGCATGGCGCACAGAAACAGATCAACATCTATGTGCCTTTCTATGAAAGCCCATCCGTCCCACTGGGTATTGTAGCAACACTGAGCGACAACAACGGCAAAGTGATCGCTACGCAACCAGTCGCACCTTTCACGTTAGACCAGGGCTCTCCCCTCATTGGAATACTCTCCAATCAGACCGCACAGGGCGCAGTGATCACCCCTCTCAGTGCGGTTTCGCTCCCCGATCCGACCAGGTCTATCCAGGTGGCAGCCCTGGATGCGAGCACGCTGCCAGACATGGCAGAGGCCCTGGGCAACTTTGACATCATCGTACTGGATGACTTTAGCACGAGCGCGCTCAACCCTGCCCAGCTCGCTGCCCTGCAGACATGGGTCAACCAGGGGGGCGCTTTGATCGAGGTTGGTGGCCCACAGTGGCAGCAGACACTTGCTGCCCTGCCACCTCAACTGTTACCGGTAGTGATCAATGGCACAGGCACACTCCCGGCAGGTACCAACCTTTTGCCTGCCGGTGGACCGACCATAGCAGAAATCGAGCAACGAGCGGCACCTGGTACGCTTCAGAAATCTATACCGACCAGTACCGCGATCCTGCCTGGGAAAGATGACGCCAGGCAGCAGGCGTTTTCCAGTCTTGAGACCGTACTAGCATCTGGCACCACCCCTTTAATCGTGCAGGCATACCAGGGACGGGGGATCATCTGTTATCTTGCCTTCGACCCGGCAAGCGAGCCTTTTGTCAACTGGCCCGGGACGATCGCGCTGTGGAAAGGCCTGCTTTTGCGTACGCTTGGCGACCAGGCGCTCATTCCCAATATCATCCCTCGATACAACAATGAACCCGGACAAACGATTTTGCGCGGAGGATTATGGCAAATCCTGCAGCCTAGCACGCTTTTTCCAATCTGGGAACTGCTCTTTTTGCTACTCGGCTATATAATCTTAATTGGGCCGGTACGCCTTTTGATTGTGAAACGACTGAAACTCCCCACCTGGAGCTGGCGTATCGTACTAAGCGGTGTCGTTGTCTTTTCTCTGCTCACCTATGGGCTTGCCAACTATCAAAAAGGAGCATCCATCAACAGCATCTCTATTATTCAGCTCAACCAGGGCGGGCAGTTTGCGCATGTGACGACATTTTTCAGCGTATCCACTCCTGGTCAGGGTGATTTCCAGCTACATATCCCTGCCAGAACCCTGGCGCAGCCGGTAATAGATCAACCCTTTCAAGTTGACAGCAGGGTTGTTTCAAATAGTGACTACCACCCCGCCTTTACGGTTGGGCAGAACGAGACAGATGTAGACCTGCCGGATGTCGGTTCATGGTCACTGCGTGGCATCGTCTCAGAGGGGGATCAAAAACTCGGTAGTGGCTTGCTCTCCGGCCTGGCGCTGCGCAATGGCTCCCTTGTAGGAACCGTGACAGATACGCTTGATACCTCTCTCAGCGATGTGTATATCTTGATGCCGCACAGCTTTGCCTATATTGGGAGACTCCCGGCGGGGCAGGCCCAACAGGTGAACGTGCCGCTGCATAGCTCGACGCTTAATAGCGCCAGCACTCTCGCCGACCAGATTGCCAGGGACAATCACCTGCCAGTGCCTTATTTCCCGTACACTCATGGCTCACAGCCGCAGAATGATTTCCAGCATCACCTGGCAATCTTATCGGCCCTCAGCGGAGAAGGCTTTTCCTCCGCTTACTGCAGCGGCCCATGCAGCACTTCTGCCATTATTAGCGAACACCTGATAACTACCCCCTCGTCCTTCGGGCCTAAAGGGATCCCGTTGGATGGCAGCGATCCATTACTGGTTGCAGGAGCGCCGGCAACCTTAATCGGCTGGGCTGACCAGCCTGTTGATGCGACAAACGGTGTTACCATCAATGGTGCCAGCGCTGGCGGCACCCACGACGAGTTTATACAGGTTCCGCTCAACATCGATTTCTCCGGGACAATTCCTGCCGGCTTTATCCCTGGCCAGGTTATCGATGCGCAGGGCAATGGAGAGCAGATCATCTCTCCCGATGTGTATAGCATGAAAACGGGTAGCATCACCTTTGAATTCACGTTACCCGGTATAGATAATTTGCAGATCAACACGATGACGATTACCGAGCCATTCCTTGGTCAACCTGCTCTGGACAGCAATCATGTGCAAGTACGCCTCTATAATTGGGTTACGGGTTCCTGGAATACCATTGCTCTCGATAGCTTCACCTTTACAACAGAGAACATCAGGACGTACACTAATTTAGACGGACATGTATTGTTGCAAGTAGTTAATCAGAATGCGTCGCTGGGGGCAATTTTATTTGTCAAACCCTCGCTAGGCCTGGATTCTGCCAAAAATTAGGGGTTACGGCGCAAGATCACCCTCAGCCATACAGCGGTGTGCTCGATCTTATTCCGACCGGCAACGTGCCTTGAAATGGGTCTTGCCAACGACGCTACGCGTCTACGGACTGCGTCCGTCAGGCAAGACCAAAGGCAGTACTGCGTCCTTCTTGTAAGCCAGCTTGTCAACGAACTGCGTTCTTCTTGTAAGCCAGCTTGTCAACGAACTGCGTTCTAGCTACGCTCAGACAAGCTGCAAGGAGTGCGCTTCGCTCAGACAAGCTGCAAGGAGTGCGCTTCGCTCAGCCGGTCGGAGAGGTAGTACACGACAGGAAAGACTTGAGAGCATGCTAGATAGTAATCGTCATCACTTAGCCCTGGCCGGATGTTGTCTCGTGTTTGTCCTGCTTATCCTGATCGCTCCCACACGAGCGCAGGCGCACGCGGTTAGAGGTGGGCCTTCGCTCCAGGCAAATGCCGGTTTTGAGACCCGCTATCGCGATGAGAACTGGGTTCCCGTGCAGGTTACCCTCCACAATAATGGACCGGATTTCAACGGCACCCTATCGCTCTCGGCATCCAGCTTCCAGTACCTGGGACAAAGCAATCCGAGCACGCCCTCAAATTACCAGATGCCTATTTCCCTGGCTAACGGTGCTCGGAAGCAGGTGACAATGTATGTGCCGCTTTATTTCGACGCACAAAGCGTCGCGGTGAATTTGCTCGATGGTAGTGGCAATGTCATCGGGTCCCAGGCGGCTATGCTCAATCCGCTCTCGCCGGGGGAAATTTTCGTCGGCATCCTTTCCGATCAGAGTTCGGGCTTTGGGCCGCTCAGCAGCGCGCCCTTGCCCGATCAGACCGGTTCAGTCGCGATAAACTTTCTGAATGCGAGCACAATGCCCACGGTGGCAGCGGTACTTAAGAACTTCGACGCTATCGTGCTGGATAACTTTACGACGGCTAACCTGAGCGCGGCGCAATTGGCCGCGTTGCAGACCTGGGTTAATCAAGGTGGAACACTCATTCTGGCCGGTGGTCCCGAGTGGCGCCGCACGCTGGGCGTACTACCTACGGGTTTGCTACCGGTGACGGTGAATGGCACGACGACCATACCGCCAGGTACCTCCCTCTTGCCCCTGGGTGGACCCAGGGTGGGGCGCACCGGGCAAAACAATGTGCCTGAAACGGTTCAATCTCCCGTTACAATCAGTACGGCAACGCTGGCACAAGGAGACCCCGGCAAGAGCGAGGTTGTCCTGGCATCCCACACGGCGCCATTAATTGTACAGGCACACCAGGGACAGGGAACTATTCTTTACCTTGCCTTTGATCCTACGCTCACACCCGTCCTCGGATGGCAAGGAGCCGGCGTTCTCTGGGAAGGTCTCCTGCTGCGCAGCATGGGCGACCGGCTTCTTGCCCACTATGGTAGTTTCCCTGGCACCGGCAACAGTGTACCGGAGCAGCCGCTTTTAGCTTACAGGATGAGCACGTTGTTACAATCGCTGCTGCCGGGCACAATCCCTTTCCCCTGGTGGACGCTTGCCATATTGCTCGCCGGCTATATTCTGGTACTTGGACCAATGCGTCTGTTGTTCTTAAGGCTACTGAAACGCCGCGATTGGAGCTGGCGCATTGTACTGAGCAGCATCGTCATCTTCTCTTTGCTCAGCTACGGACTTGCTTACAAAGAGAAGGGCACGTCCATTTTGAGCGATAGCATCACAATAGCTCAGCTTGGCCAAAACGGATCACCTACCTCTGTTACAACCTATGTGGGCGTATTCGTACCTAACGAGGGTAATTTTCAGGTCCATATCTCCGGCAATGGCCTGGTACAGCCATCACCCGATAACTTACCCTCCTTTCAGGGTCAACCCATCAATCCGACCGCAGGATCGCCTGCTACGATTGCGCCGGCACAAAACGGAAACGATGTAAACTTGCAAGACGTTACTATCTGGACGTTGCATGCTATCCTCTCGCAGCAAGACCGGCAGGTACA
>Ga0209648_10000696_pt1 | contig 26208 bp, 32 predicted proteins | sample GraSoi2013_115cm_FD_185830 | JGI IMG/M metagenome (GOLD analysis project Ga0209648, IMG submission 185830) | Grasslands soil microbial communities from the Angelo Coastal Reserve, California, USA - Sample 9_17_2013_115cm (SPAdes) (version 2) | ecosystem: Environmental > Terrestrial > Soil >... | reverse complement strand
TGAATCTCCGTCTGCGGGGGGACGGGCTCTCCTTCGACGTCGTGCACCGCGAGCAGGTACTGCTTCATGCCGGTTCCTCCTTTTCTCTGGCCGGCTCTTCCGGCCTCTTCATCTGTGTTCACGAACAGGAACCGCCGGAATCGACACCCGGCCGAAGATATTCGCCGTGGCCGGATCCGGTGCCCTAAGAACCTATGCCGAGGCCCGGACCTGGCCGGGCCCTTCATCTGCGGCGGGAGCATGGGGGAGCGAGGTATCACGCGCGCCGTGCGGTGCTCTTTAGGTCTAGAGGCCCGCGGGGATGCGAAGGCACGGCAAGACCGCAACGACGGTGCGGCGCTGTAGGGCCTGGTAAGGGGATGCCGATGCGGTCCGTTCCGCGGTGGCCTCGGCGCCGGGCCTGCCTGGATGCCGACCAGGCCGTGACCGTGCTCTACGACACGCACTACCGCGCTCTCTTCCGGCTGGCCGCGCTCTTGGTGAGCGACGCGGCGATCGCCGAGGAAGTGGTCCAGGACGCGTTCGTCACCATGCACCGCGCATGGCGGCTGCTGCGCGACGGCGATGAGGCGCTGTCATACCTGAAACGAACGGTGGTCAGCCATTCGCGTTCCCGCCGCCACGCTCACAACGATCTCCCCGGCCGGCAGCCGGTGCGGCAGGCAGCGGAACAGGCCACCGGTCCAGAACCCGGCCCGCTGGCCGCGCTTCGCGCCCTTCCGGCCCGGCAGCGCGAAGCCCTGGTCCTGCGGTACTACGCGGACTTCCCCGAGACCCAGATCGCCTCTGTGATGGGGATCAGCACACGCGCGGTGAGCGGCCACATCGCTCGCGGCATGTCCGCTCTGCAGGCCGCCTCCTAACTCAGCTAGCCCGGGCGCTCCTCAATGGGCAGGCCAAGCGCCCGAAGCAGCTCGCCCAGGCTGGCGAACCTGGCGTTACCGGGGAGCGAGGACACAAGGTCAAGCAGCCGCTGCTCCGCCTGGTGCGCCGCCAGGGTCTCGAGCAGATGCGCCCGGGTCGCGGGGAACGCGGTCCGGTCCAGGTGACGGGCCAGGTCGCTGCGCAGCTCGATGGTCTCCCAGTCCTCGCCTGCCGGGGTTCCGCCCGGCCGGCCCGCAAGTACCCAGGTCGCCTCCGGCTCGTCCTCTCCGGGCGGCTCGGGCTCCAGCCATTCCTCGGCCCGGGTTGCCCGGTTCGCCTCCAACTCGCTGCGGACCTCGCGCTTGAGCGCGTCATCCTCCCGCGGCCCGTGCTTTCCGCCGGCCTGTTCGCTCATTGGCATGCCTCGCTTAAGCGGGTGGCCCGGGCGCCGTGGTCCGGGAACTGATGTGGCTATCCGTCGGCCTTGCCCGCCGGCGGTACAGGGAAACTTCTCGGCCGTCAGGAACAGAGCAGGCCGCTGGCGTGGTGCGCGCGGAACCCGGCCACCTGAGGCCATCTGCTCCACCTGATCCACCGCCCCGGGCAGCACGAAAACTGCCGCGGCACAGCTGACCATGGCGCCACGGAGGCCACGCCGACACGGTGGGCGGGCGTGAACTAGGCTGCGATTGTGGCGATCACAAGCTACGAGGCGATGGGATGGCTCCGGACCGCGGTCGGCATCGCGCTCATCGTGGCGCCGGCGGCGCCGATGCGATTGTCCGGCCAGCAGGAGCCAACCGGCGCCGACGTGCTGCTGATGCGGACAATCGGCATCAGAGACCTCGTTCTTGGCCTGGGCACCGTTGCCGCGGCAAGATCGAACGACGCGCGGGACGCCCGCCGCTGGACCACAACAGCACTGGCGAGTGATTCGCTCGACACCGCTGCCAGCCTTGCGAGCTTCCGCTCGATCGGGAAGCGGGACTCCGTGACCGCGGCCGTATTGGCGCTCGTCTTCGTCTGCGGAGACCTTGCCGCACGCCGGCGTGTTCCTGCCGCGCCCGAGCCGGGCTGAGGTCAAGTCTCGTGATCCGCTGGCCGTCCACGCAATCCGGTCATCCGATACCGACATGGGGTGCAGCATGAACGGCGATCTCACACCGGCGCCCGCGGACCTGGCCACGCTCGACGAACTGCGTGAGCTGGGCCAGCAGTTGCGGGTCGATTCGGTCCGGGCGAGCACGTCGGCTGGGTCGGGGCATCCGACCTCGAGCATGTCGGCCGCTGACGTGCTGGCCGTGCTGGTCAGCCGTCATCTGCGTTACGACTGGTCCAACCCCGGCGAGGCTGGCAATGATCACCTGATCTTCTCCAAGGGACACGCGTCGCCGCTGCTGTACTCCGTCTTCAAGGCGGTCGGCGCCATTTCGGACGAGGAGCTGATGACCGGCTACCGGCGCCTCGGGTCACGGCTCGAGGGCCACCCGACACCGATTCTTCCGTGGGTGGACGTGGCGACCGGCTCGCTCGGCCAGGGACTGCCCGACGGGGTCGGGGTGGCGCTGGCCGGCAAGTATCTCGACAAGCTGCCCTACCGGGTCTGGGTGCTGTGCGGTGACAGCGAGATGGCCGAGGGCTCGATGTGGGAGGCGCTGGACAAGGCGTCCTATTACCACCTGTCGAATCTGATCGCGATCGTCGACGTCAACCGCCTCGGCCAGCGCGGGCCGACGGAGCTGTCCTGGGACCTCGACGCCTACGCCCGCCGGGCCGGGTCGTTCGGCGCGAGAGTCCTGCAGGTCGACGGGCACGACGTCGCAGCCATCGACGCGGCCCTGTCCGACGCCGGCCGCGGGCGCGGTGACCAGCCCGCCGTGATCCTGGCCCGCACGGAGAAGGGCCGCGGGTTCAGCGAAGTGCAGGACAGGGAGAACTGGCACGGCAAGCCCTTTCCTGCCGAGATGGCGCAGCGGGCGATCGTCGAGCTTGGTGGTGAGCGGAACCTGCGGGTGCGCGGCGCGCGGCCCGATCCGTCAGGGCGGCCGGAGCGGCCCGTGCGGGGCGACGCCGCGGTGACCATGCCCGTCTACAAGGTCGGCGCCAAGGTGGCGACGAGGAAGGCCTATGGTGCGGCGCTGACGGCCCTTGGCGCCAGGCTCGACGTGGTCGGGATGGACGGTGAGGTCAGCAACTCCACCTACGCCGACGAGTTCGCGCAGGCCTACCCCGAGCGGTACTTCGAGATGTTCATCGCCGAGCAGCAGATGGTCGCCGCGGCCGTCGGCGTCAGCGTGCGGGGTTACGTGCCTTTCGCGTCCACGTTCGCGGCCTTCCTGACCCGCGCGCACGATTTCATCAGGATGGCGGCCATCTCCCAGGCCGATATTTGTCTCGTCGGCTCCCACGCCGGTGTCGAGATCGGCGCCGACGGGCCGTCACAGATGGCGCTCGAAGATCTCGCGATGATGCGAGCCGTGCACGGGTCCACCGTCTTGTACCCGAGCGACGCCACGAGCGCCGCCGCCCTCGTCGCGGCGATGGCCGACCGGCCCGGCATCAAATACATGCGGACCACGCGCGGCGCCTATCCGGTTCTCTATCCGGCCGGCGAACAATTCCCGGTCGGCGGCTCCAAGGTGCTGAGAGAAACAGCACAGGACCAGGTCACCCTCGTCGGGGCCGGCGTCACCCTGCACAACTGCCTCGCCGCCGCCGACGCGCTCGGCGACGAGGGCATCTCGGCGCGGGTCGTCGACCTCTACTGCGTCAAGCCAGCCGACGCCGCCACGCTCACCGCCGCGGCCCGCCAGACCGGCCGGCTCGTCCTGGTCGAGGACCATCATCGCGAGGGCGGGCTCGGCGAGGCCGTCCTCGAGACCCTGGCCGGCGGCGGGCTCAGCGGAACCGCGGTGGCGCACCTGGCAGTGACCGACATGCCCGGCTCGGGGACCACAGAAGAACTGCTTGCCGCGGCAGGGCTGTCCGCCGCCGACATCGCCGCGGCGGCACGCACGCTGATCAAAGCCGGCTGAACCGCGCCCGCCTCCGCAAGAGCAAACGATCAGGATCCCGAACGGCTGCGCAGGTGGCGCCGGTACCGGCGCAGCGGGTTCCGGGGGTGGCGCGCGATCGCCTGCGGACATACCTGCCGTTGCCTGCTACCATGCAGAACATGGTAGCTGGTATCGCCGTAGAGCAGATCGCGCAGATGCGCCGCGGGCTGCTCCCCTACTGCGTGCTGGCCCTCCTGCGCGATGCCCAGCGGTACGGGTTCGAACTGGTGCGTACCCTCGGCGGAATCGACGGCATGGTGACGGGCGAAGGCACGATCTACCCCCTGCTCGCCCGGCTGCGCCGTCAGGGCCTGGTGGAGACGACCTGGCAAGAGTCCACCGCCGGGCCGCCCAGGCGGTACTACCGGCTCACCCCGGCCGGGCGCCATGCCCTTGGTGAGTTCACCGCCGAATGGAACCGGTTGCGCGGGAGCGTCGACCGGCTCATGGCGGCCCCGAGAGAGGAACTTCCCGATGGATGACGCCGACCGGATGATCCGCGACTACCTGCGGCGCCTGCGGGTCACCTGCCGGTCCTTGCCGCGCACATCCCGCGACGAGCTGATCGCCGAGGTGACCGCGCACATCGAGGAGGCCAGGGCCGCGGGCGAAGCGGCCGATGAGGTGGGTGTGCGCAACCTGCTCGCCCGGCTCGGGGAACCCGATGACGTCGCGGCTGCGGCAGGCGCCGGCCCGGCCGACGTGCGTTACCGCCGCGTTGGGGGGATGGAAATCGCCGCCGTCATCCTGCTCCTGATCGGTGGCATCGTCGTTCCCTTTGCCGGCTGGATCGTGGGGGCGGTGCTGTTGTGGGCGTCACCGCGCTGGCGGTGGGGCGACAAGCTGATCGGCACCCTCGTCTGGCCCGGTGGCCTGCTCGCGCCGATCACACTGATCGGACTCGCCAGCCTGACCGCCGTGCACGGGACTTCGTGCGTGGGCAGCCCCGTGCCGGCCACGGCCGCCGGCGCATCGCACATCTCCGCCACACCGTCCTGCACGGCCACCGGTTCCGCCGGGCCGCCAGGCTGGGCAATCGCCGTGCTGGCCGCCCTCGTCGTGCTCGCGCCATTCTGCGTGGCCGCCTGGCTGGTCCACCGAGCCCGCCGCGCCCAGCCGCTTCCCGCCTGACGCAGGGTGACCCCGAGGGCGATGATCCGCGCCCAGCCGCCGCGGCTGATCATGGATCGAAACAGAAAGGCGGCGGCTCCCGGTAAGCCGGGAGCCGCCGCTCACCACGTGATCAGCAGCAGGTGCCGCCCGCCGCACCTGCCGTCTGACTCGCCGCGCCCGCCGCCTGGCCAGCCGCACCCGCCGCGCCCGCCGCCTGGCCAGCCGCACCCGCCGCGCCCGCCGTCTGGCCAGCCGCACCCGCCGCGCCCGCCGCCTGGCCAGCCGCACCCGCCGCACCCGCCGTCTGACCCGCCGCATCCAGCCGACTCGCCGCGCCCGCCGCGGCCGCTATCTGACTCGCCTCGTCCGTATCGCCCGCCTCGCCCGCCGTCTGACCCGCCGCATCCAGCCGACTCACCGCGCCCGCCGCGGCCGCTATCTGACTCGCCTCGTCCGCCGTATCGCCCGCCTCGCCCGCCATCTGACCCGCCGCGTCCGGCGGGCAGCAGGCCGGGTCGCCGGTGTCGGCGAGTGTGGCGGCGTCGGCCTTGACCACGTAGACCTCCCAGGGCTCGTGGCCTGGGCCGTGCACCCAGACCTTGTCCTGGAGGGCGTAGCAGCAGGTGGTGTTCTCCTGTACCGCGGTGGCCAGGCCCTCGCCCGCCAGCCGCTGCGCGGCGGCGCCGACCTGGCCGGCGGTCTCGACCTCGACGCCGAGGTGGTCAAGGAAGGTGGCGTCGCCGGGCTCGCCTTCGAGCAGGACGAGCTTGAGCGGCGGCTCGGCGACGGCGAAGTTGGCGTAGCCCGGCCGCTGTTTTGCGGGCGCCGTGCCGAACAGCTTGGTGTAGAAGCCGATCGAGGCCTGCAGGTCGGGGACGCGCAGGGCGAGCTGGACGCGGGACATCACGTTCTCCTCCCAGACACCGATTAGATGGATGTCGAAACAAGCCGAGTTTGCGCCTTGATTCGTTATCTGTCAAATTAGATGTATGACAAATCAGGGTCTGCTGCCCGTCGTCAGCGCCGGGTGCTGCGCGCCGCTGGTGACCGCGCCGGTCAGCCAGGCGGAGGCGGCCGGGCTGGCGCGGGCGTTCAAGGCGCTGGCCGACCCGGTCCGGCTGCGCCTGCTGTCGCTGATCGGCGCCCACGCGGGCGGGCGGGACGCCACTCAGGGGGTGTGCGTCTGCGAGCTGACCGGGGCGTTCGAGGTCACCGCGCCGACGATCTCGCATCATCTCAAGGTGCTGCGGGAGGCCGGGCTGATCGCCTCCGAGCGGCGCGGGACCTGGGTCTACTACTGGATCGTCCCGGCGGCGCTTGAGCGCCTGGCCTTCCTGCTCGCGCCACGCAGCGCCGCCGAAATTGCGCCCCGCGTGAACGATCTGCCACCCGATGCCGTAAGCGAGCTGCCACCCCATGCCGGCGTCGCGCGTATGCCCGGGCAACGACCAGCGAACCAAACCGCGGCAGGCAGCGCGCTCGCGGCAGCCAGGCTCGGCCGGAGGCGGCCATGACCCCCGCGCCGCCGCGAGAACCCCAACGGGCCATCGATCTTGCCATGCGGCCGCTCTCATGGTCTGGGAGTGATCGTGTCCGGTATCCCTGAGGTGCTGTTCGTCTGCGTCCACAACGCCGGCCGTTCGCAGATGGCCGCCGCCCTGCTTGACCACCACGCCGGGGGCCGCGTCCGGGTCCGCTCCGCGGGGTCGGCCCCGGCCAGCGAGGTCAACCCCGCTGTCGCCGCGGCCATGGCCGAGATCGGGCTCGACCTGTCCACGGCGTTCCCCCAACCGCTCACCGGCGACGCGGTGCGGGCCGCGGACGTGGTCATCACCATGGGCTGCGGCGACGCCTGCCCCATCTACCCCGGCCAGCGCTACCTCGACTGGGACCTGCCCGACCCCGCAGGCAAACCCATCGGTGCGATACGCCCCATCCGCGACGAGATCGACCGGCGCGTACGCGAACTCCTGGCCGAACTGGTATCCGCCCTGCCCTGACCCGCCAGCCACCGCATCCGGTATCAGATCCGCCTGAATGCCACGCATAAAGGAGCGACGCCGATGACAGGCAACCCCGCAAGCACCCAGGCCGTCACCCCGGCGGATCCTGAATCCATCGTGGACCGCTACTCCGGCCTGGCCCGCCTCGCCATGGCTGGCGGCACACCGCTCGACTGCGACCCCGCCGCCTTCACCGCAGGCGGGTTCGGCGCCGCCGCCTACGGCGGCACCGAGGCACCCGAAGCCGCGCTGCGCGCCAGCCTCGGCTGCGGCAACCCCCTGGCCGTCGCCGCTCTGGAGCCCGGCGAGACCGTCCTTGACCTCGGCTCGGGCGGCGGCCTCGACGTCCTGCTGTCCGCCCGCCGGGTAGCACCCGGCGGCACCGCCTACGGCGTGGACGCCAGCCCCGACATGCTCACCCTGGCCCGCGCCAACGCCGCCCGCGCCGGCCTCATCAACGCCGAGTTCCTCCAGGGCCACATCGAAGACGTCCCGCTGCCCGACGCCTCGGTCGATGTGATCATCTCCAACTGCGTCGTCAACCTGTCCAGCGACAAGGCGCGCACGCTGGCCGAGGCGTTCCGCGTCCTGCGGCCCGGTGGGCGCCTCGGCATCAGCGACGTCATCGCGGACGAGGGCCTCGACCCGGGTCAGCGCGCCGCCGCGCAGCAGCAGGCCGGCTGCACCAACGGCACCCTCACGGCCGCCGGGTACACGCACATCCTCACGGCGGCCGGCTTCGCCGGCATCCGCATCACAGAAACCAGCGACACAGGCGGTGGCCTGCACTCAGCGATCATCCAGGCCGCCAAGCCCGGCCCGCCCGGCTAGCTGCGGAGCCCGGCTAGCCCGCGGAGCCCGGCCAGTTATGTTCGGCCGGAATGTGGCACGCCCGCGGCAGCCGTCAAGGCTGTGCTGCCCCGGGGGACGACTCCCGGGAACCCCCGTACCGAAGGACGCCGCATCCGCGGCAGCCGTTCAGGCTCTGCTCCCCCGGGGGGCGACCCCCGGGGGCGACCCCCGGGACCCCCGGGACCCCCGCGCCGAAGGACGCCGCATCCGCGGCAGCCGTTCAGGATAATCTTCCAAAACGGCTGCCGCTGTGGTGTCACCCGACCGCAACGGCAAGACGGCGCGTGCTTTGGCCGTCAGGCCGGCTGGGAATGGATCAAGCAATTGTGCAGAAGGGAGCGAGTAATGGAGCCGCAGGTAAGCTATCCGGTCCAGTTCTCGGTTGACTACCCCGACCGGCCGCTCGACCGGCTGACGACGTTTTTCCGTCTCTTCGTGACGATCCCGATCGGGATCGTGCTTGGCGCGGTGTCCGGCGGCACCTGGCAGTGGACGTATCCGAATGGCACCACGGCGGTGGTCACCAGCGCGGGCGGCCTGCTGTTTTTCGGCCCGCTGCTCATGATCTTGTTCCGGCGTAAGTACCCGCGGTGGTGGTTCGACTGGAATCTCGAGCTGCAGCGGTTCGGCAACCGCGTCTGGACCTACCTGGCCCTGATGGGTGACCGCTACCCGTCCACCGACGACCACCAGTCGGTCCACCTGGACTACCCGTATCCGGACGCGGAACGCGACCTCAACCGCTGGCTCCCCATCGTGAAGTGGTTTCTGGCCATCCCGCACATCATCGTGCTGATCTTCCTCGACATCGGCGCGCTCGTGGTCGTGATCGTGGTGTGGTTCACCATCTTGTTCACCGGCCGGTACCCCAAAGGCATGTTCGACTTCGTCGAGGGGTCATCCGCTGGCACAACCGGGTGATCGCCTACGCGTTCACCCTCGTCACCGACAGGTACCCGCCGTTCCGGCTGGCGCCCTGAGCCGCAGGAATCCGTTCGTGGCCCGATCGCTGACCGCGCGTGGCCTGGCCGCGTGTGGGCTGGTCGCGCGTGGGCTGGTCGCGCGTGGCCTGGCCGTGTTTGGCCTCGCCGTGCTTGGCCTGGCCGCGGGCGGATGCGCGACCGGACCCGCGGCTCCCGCCGCGTCCGTCACCGCCGGGGCGGCCCGGCCCGCCCACTGGCAGCCATTCCGCCACGTCCCTGGTGTCGTGGACCTTGCCCCGCCGCGCGCCGGCGGGGCACTCACGGTCGCCGCCGCTGGCCACCTGTTCCTGCTCGCCGCGCCGGGTCGCCTGGTCGCGTTCGCGCGCGGCGCTGGCGGCTATGCGACCGCGACCGGCCCCGAACCCTACATCGCGCTGGCGACCGGCGCTCCGGTCACCGCGGCGAGTTGCCCATTCGGCGCCGACAGCACCTACGCACTCGAGCCGGCCACCGCCCCGGGGGTGATCAGCATCGACCGGCGGGGGCAGGCGCACCGTTTCGCCAGCCTGCCGGGTACCCGGCCGAACGGGATCGTGTTCGACGGCGTGGGCCGGTTCGGCCACCGCCTGCTCGTCACCGCGTCGGCCGCTGGCGGCGCCGCCGTCTTCGCCATCGACTGCGCGGGGCAGGTCACCACGATCACCTCGCACGCGCCGAGGGCCGAGGGCGGGATCGCGGTCGCGCCACCGTCGTTCGGCGCCTTCGGCGGCGACCTGATCACACCCGACGAGATCACCGGGCGCATCTGGGCGATCGGCCCGGACGGGCAGGCCCGGCTGGTCGCCCGCTCACACCTGCCCAGCGGTGGCGACATCGGGTCCGAAAGCGCGGGCTTCGTCCCCGCGGGTTTCGGGCCTGACTGGGCGGCGTACGTGGCCGACCGCCGGGTACCAGGCAACCGTCATCCCGGGACCGACAGCATCCTGCGCCTGCCCGGGGCCGAGCTGACCGCGGCCGGCGCCGGCCCTGGCGCACTCGTCGTCGCCAGCGAGGGCGGTGCCCAGACCGTGGCCATCGCCTGCGCCGCCACCTGCACGGTCCGGCACATCGCCGACGGGCCAGCGCCGTCCCACGTGGAGGGGCACATCGTCTTCGCGCCGTCGGCCACAAGCACCGCGCCCTGACCTGCCGGGCCCTGTCGACGGGCGGGCGGCCAAGTCGCTGGGGTGGCCTTCGGGCGCGGCCGATCTGTGGCACGCTCGAAACCAGGAGGCCGTATCGTCGGCCTGCGGCGACGGGAGGTGGCCGGGTGGTGACGAACCGGGGATTCCCGCAGCTGCGGCAGGTGGTGTTGGACTGCACCGACGCGCGTGCGCTCGCGGAGTTCTACCGTCGGCTGCTTGGCTTTGTGTACCGGCCAGGGGACGAGCCTCCACCCGCCGGCCAGCCGGACCCGATGGGGCAGGACTGGCTGGTGCTGCAGGACCCCGCCGGCTCTCCCCGGGTCGCCTTCCAGCAGGTGGCGAAGCTGCCGGAGGCGACGTGGCCGGAGGGCCCGGTCCCGCAGCAGCTGCACCTGGATCTGACCGTATCGACGGCGCACGACCTCGACGCACAGCACGAGCGGGCCTTGGCGCTCGGTGCCCGGCTGCTCTACGACCGCTCCGACGATCCGGAGGAGCCGCTCCGCGTCTACGCCGACCCCGCCGGGCACCCCTTCTGCATCTTCGTGGTCGAGTCGGCGGCGGTCTGAGCCCTATCGGCGCTGAGCACTGTCGGCGCTGGGCGCTACCCGGCGCTGGGCGCACCGGCATTGAGCGCACCGGCGCTGGGCGCGGGCACAGGTTCACCGGGCGGTGTGAACGCAGCTACCAGGGTCGCCGCGATGACCCGGGCGGCGTCGGCCGAGTCCAGCCGGCCGGAGGCGCAGTCTTCTGCCGCGGCGTGCATCACGCCGTAGCAGGTGCTGATCAGCCACCGCGCGGGCAGGTCGGTGCGGAACGCCCCGGCGCGCCGCCCGCGCTCGATTAGCGCTTGCACGCGGCGCAGGATCCGGTCGTGGCGGCTGCGGATGCGGTCGGCCGGCAACTCGCGCTGGGCGGCAGGCAGCAATGACCGGAAGTGGTCCACATGTTCCCAGGACGAGGCCACCAGCCGGGTCAACGCGGCGCGCGGGTCACCGGTCGTGTCCGTCGCGTCGAGCGCCGCGTCGGCCCGCTCGACGGTGCGCGCGAGAACGGCGTCGATCAGGTCGGCGCGGGACTTGAAGTGGCCGTAGAGCGTCACCCGGCCGACCCCGGCGGCCTGGGCGATGTCGCCGACGCTTGCGTCCGGGTCGCGGGCCAGGCATCGGAGCGCGGCGTCCAGGATCGCGGCGACGTTGCGCCGGGCGTCCGCGCGCAGCTCACGGGCTGGCGGCTCCGCTGGTTGCGCTGGTTGCGCTGGTTGCGCTGGTTGCGCTGGTTGCGCTGGTTGCGCTGGCTCACGTCCCGTTGTGGCCGACATCACGCCTCTATCTAATACATGGCTGTACGAGTTATGTTAGCGTTCTAACTCGTACAGACGAGTCCATGTTAGCAGAGTTGTGCCACCGGCGGCACACCTCTTATCCCGAACGGCGGTGCTGAGTGGCACCTGCCGCGTCACGTGGCACAGCCGTTCAGGTTGGCCCGCATCGACCGCTGATCGCCAGGGTCCGGCTCTGCGCCGCGTCACCCTCACCGACGGCCGCCACGGCTTGACCTACATCTGGGCCGGCCCCACCCACGCGCAGCCGCACGACTGGGAAATCGGCACCTTCGAACGCGACCACCTAACCGACTTCCTGGAACTCTGCGCTACGTGGCGGCGGCGGTATGTGGAGTAACCACTGGCGTTGCCGTACCCGGTCCGGCACGCGCGGCGGTATCACCCGCCCGCGGGGGTGCCCCCGGTCAGCTCCGGGGGCCGCGGTGAGCCCGGGCCGATCTCGGCCTTGAGCGCGGCAAGCTCCTTGTCCACCTCGGCGGCCGCGCCGGCTTCGTCGAGCTCCTTCTGGATGTCGTCGGTGTCTCCCCCGACGTCTTCGAGCACTCCGGACTGGAGCAGTTCGTCGACCGCGCCGGCGCGGGCCTGCATCGTGGCGATCTTGTCCTGGGCCCGCTGAAGCGCCGCTCCCGAGTCGCCAAAGGTCGCCGAGATCCCGGCGGCGCTCTCGCCCACGGCGCTCTCGGCCTGTGCCGCGGTGTACTGCGCCTTCAGCACTTCCTTCTGCGTGCGGAAGTTGTTCACCCGCTTCTGCAAGGCGTCGAGGGTCTGCCCGAGCTTGTATTCCTGCTCGGTGAGCTGTTCGCGCTGCGGGTCCATCGCCGCGATCTGGCCCTGCGCGGCGGCCTTGCGGGACAGCGCCTCTTTCGCCAGGTCCTCGTTGCCCTGGGACAGCGCCGCCCTGGCCTGGTCCTGCAGGTGGTCCACCGAGTGCTGTAGCTGCTGCTCCTGCAGCTCGATCTGCTTGCGCGACGCGGCGATGGCCACCAGCCCCCGGCGGACCTGGGTGATCTGATCGAGCATCTGCTCGTAGGACAGATCGAGCATCTCGTCAGGCTTCTCGGCGGCGTCGAGCACCTTGTTGGCCTTGGCCTGGACAATCTCGTGAGCCCGCTGGAAGAGGGTCATGCCCGTCTGCTCCTCGTCGATGGCCGGCGGAGCCGATTCCGCTGCCGAGCCGGCGCCGGACCGGTGCCGGCGCTGATACCGGCACGGATACTCCAGAGGCTACCGCCGGGGGCGCGGTCCGGGTGATCAGGCATCGCAGCTCGTTACGGAGCGTGGTACACCAATCTATTTGTGGCTGGGCTATCCGGCGCTGCTATTTGTGGCTGGGCTATCCGGCGCTGCTACTTGTGGCTGGGCTATCCGGCGCTGCTACTTGTGGCTGGGCTATCCGGCGCTGGTTTCGATTCGCTGCAGGATCCGCTCGGACGCCGTGCGCAGCTGGCCCAGCTCGGCCGGGCTGAGCGCGTCGATCACAAGCGCGCGGACCTTCGCCACATGGGCGGGTGCGCTGGCGGTGAGGAGGCGCAGCCCGGCCTGGGTCAAGATCGCGTTGGTGTACCTGCCGTCGGTGGGGTCGGGCTCGCGCCGGACGAGGTTACGCCGCTCCAGGCGCTTGACCAGGTGCGACAGCCGGGACAGCGAAGCGTTCGTGACCTCGGCGAGCTCGCTCATCCGCATCGTGTGGCCGGGGGTTTCCGACAGCCTGGCCAGGGTGTGGTACTCGGTGAAGCTGAGCCTGGCATCGTGCTGCAGCTGGCACTCCAGCGCCCAGCGCAGCTTGTGCATTGCCGCGTTGAACGCCCGCCAGGCGTCCTGCTGCTCGTCGTCCAGCCAGCGGGGCTGATCCGCCGACGTCGTCTGCGCGCGGCTACCGGGCACGTTGCCGACGTTATCACTTCACTTGACGGTTCAAGTCAGAACGCCTACCTTTGACTTGAATCTTCAAGTCAAAAGGCAGGCCGCCGGCGCTTGCCGAAACAGCGCTGTCCCTACGAAGGAGACCAGCAATGACCACGATCGGTGTATCTGATCGCTTCACCACGCTGCCTGATGACCAGACGCTCGCGGCGACCGTCGTTGCGCTCGAAGAACACGGATTCAGCGTCGACGTCGTCGATGGCCTCGACGCGGCGCGCGCCGCCGTCCTCACCCGTATCCCGCACGGCTCCTCGGTGATGACCAACCCGTCGGTGACACTGGCCGAGACCGGGATCGCGGACGCGATCAACGACGGCGGGCCGTACGAGTCGGCGCGCAACAAGATGTTCGCGCTCGACTTCGCGACCCAGGCGCAGGAGATGAAGGCGATCGGCGGCCAGCCCGACTACGCCCTGGGCAGCGTCCACGCGGTCACCCGCGACGGAACTCTCGTCATCGCCTCGGCCTCGGGCAGCCAGCTCGCCTCCTACGCCTGGGGCGCCGCCAACGTCATCTTCGTCGTCGGCACGCAGAAGCTCGTCCCCGACCTGGCCGCGGCACACGAGCGGATCTATCAGCACAGCCTGCCGCTCGAGGACGCCCGCGCGCAGGCCGCCTACGGGCAGCACAGTTCCGTCGGGAAGGTTCTCGAGATCCACCAGGAGCTGCCCGGCCGCATCCACGTCGTGCTGATCAAGCAGCCGGTCGGATTCTGACCGGCCCAGCCCAGCCAGGTTCCCGCCCAGCCCGGCCAGGTTCGCCGCCCAGCCCGGCCAGGTTCGCCGCCCAGCCAGCGGACTGCTGGCGGCGAACCTGGCCGGATGAGCGCTCGTGAAGCATGTGACGTATGATGGTGGTGGTGTTGCTGGAGCGAGTTCACGGGGGGCTACTCATGCGAGTCATGGCCAGGATCAGCATTCCCGCCGAGTCAGGAAACCGGGCGATCAACGACGGCACCCTGGGTGCTGTCATGCAGCGCGCCGCCGAGCGCTGGAAGCCGGAAGGGATGTACTTCACGACGTTCGACGGGCGCCGGACCGCGTACATGGTGTTCGACCTTCCCGATGCGTCCGGCATACCGCCGTTCGCGGAGCCGTTCTTCATGGAACTGAACGCCGACGTCGAGCTTGCGCCGGTGATGAACGGTGACGATCTAAAGAAAGGACTCGCACAGCTCGGCTGACGTGGCGCCCGGCCTGGATGGCTGATCCGCGTCGGGCACGGGGGAACAAACGAGCCGCTGGCCCGTGTTCCGCTGGCATGCCTCTTACCGGTGCTTACGAACCAAGCGCGGCGTCATGGTCCCGCGACCAGGTTGACCTCTATGAGCGCTCCGGCGGCACAGAGGGAACACACTTGAACGGCAAGCCGGTGATCATCTTGACGTCGGTGGGCGCGAAGACCGGGAAGCTGCGTAAGACTCCCCTGATGCGCGTCGAACACGACGGCGAGTATGCGGTCGTCGCGTCGCTGGGCGGCGCGCCCAGACACCCGGTCTGGTACTACAACCTGACCGCGAACCCGCATGTGGAACTCCAGGATGGCCCGGTCAAGAAGGACTACCGGGCCGAGGAGGTTTCCGGCGAGCAGCGCGCGATCTGGTGGGAGCGAGCGATAGCGGCCTGGCCGGATTACGCCGCGTATCAGGAGAAGACCACCAGGATCATTCCGGTGTTCGTGCTCACACCGATGGGTGCGTGACGCGAACCTGATCCGGCCCTGCCTGGCCGAGCCGGCCACCAGGATCTTTCCGTCCAGGCCGGCCGCGGCCAGGATGACGGTGCGGGGAGCGCGCCCCCTGCCACCGGCGCGCACCGGGTGACCGCCGCCGGGGCGTAATCCGCATAAACAACACTTTGCCCGTTCCGGGACGTCCAGCTCCTAGGCTGGGCGTCATGCCGCACCCGCAAGCCGCGCATCACCCGGTCCGCGCGGACGCCACCGCCACATCGCGGCGTGACGACGTTCGAGCGGCGGGCGCCGCGGCGCCCGCCCGGGCGCGCCTGCTCCGCGCGGTGGGAGGCGGATCGCGGCGGGCGGCGGGCGTGCTGCGGCGGCACCGGCTGTTCGCCGGCCTCCTCGCCATGGCGGCCGCGCTGCGGATCGTCGTGCTTGTTGCCTACCAGCCGGCTCTTATCTTCCCTGACACCGTTTACTACATGCAGTTCGCACTGCACCCCTCGGTGCCTGGGAACGTGCGCACCACCGGCTACTCGCTGCTGCTCGCCCCGGTGGTGCGGCTGCACGAGCTGAGCGTGGTGCCGATCGCCCAGCACCTGATGGGCCTGGCGACCGGTGTGCTGATTTACGCCCTGCTCCTGTGCTGGGGCGGCCGGCGCGGCTGGTGCGTGGCGGCCGCCGTCCCTGTTCTGTTCGACCCCTTGCAGCTCGACCTCGAACAGTACGTGCTGACCGATGTGGTGTTCGTGTTCCTCGCTGTGGCCGCGCTCGCCGCGCTGGCCTGGCATGCGGGGCGCGACGGGCCCCGGACATCCGCGGTCATCATCGCGGGCCTGGCGATCGCGGCCGCGACCCTGGTCCGCGTCGATGGCGCGGTACTGGCGGTGGCCGCGATCGTGTACGTGCTGATCACCGTGCGCCCGCGGCGGTTGCTGCTCATCCGCGGCGGGGCACTGGCCGCGGCGGTCGCGCTGCCGCTGGCCGGCTACATGGGCTGGTACCACGCGACCCGCGGGCCGTGGTCGGTGACCAGTTACTCGGGGCACTTTCTTTACGGGCGGGTGGCGCCGTTCGCGGACTGCAACGGCCTGGCCCTGCCCAGCTACGAGCGGGCGCTCTGCCCCTACGGCCCGCCCTCGCGCCGCGACCAGAACTTCTACATGTGGTCGTCGAAATCGCCGCAGTGGCGCTACCGGCCACCCGCGGGCATGAACGTCGACACCGTGATCAGCGACTTCGCCCGCCGGGTGATCGAGCACCAGCCGCTCACCTACGCCAAGGTGGTCGCCACCGACTTCGGCTACGGGTTCGCTCCCGTGCGCGGCCTCGGCCCGGAGCGCTACGACGAGAGCTACCTGCGCTTCGGCACGTCGTTCCCGTATACCGACGTGCCTGAGGTCAGCTATGTGCTCAAGCCGTTCGGGTTGACCCGGCCCTATGTTCAGCCGCAGCTAGCGCGCTTCCTGCGCGGATACGGCGCGGCGTACACACCCGGCCCGCTGCTGGCGGGCGCGCTCGCGATCGGGCTCGCGGGCGCGCTCGGCATCCGGCGGGCCCGGCGCTCCCCGCTGCGCCCGGTGTGCTTCCTGTTCACCGCGGCCCCACTGCTCGTACTGCTGCCACCCGCGGCATTATCAAGCTTCGACTGGCGCTACCAGCTGCCGCAGCTCGCCCTCGCGCCGGTCGCAGGCGTGCTCGGGATCACCGCCCTGCGCCGGCGCGGGCGGAGTGAGGACGCACCGGTGGTCGTTGCCGGCCCGGTGGCCGCGGCGGACGGGCCCGGGCTGGGGCATGTCCCGCACCCTAGCAGCAGAACGGTGTGATGTATGGACCGCCGATCACCTGCTCGGTGGTCTTGATCGCGACGGCGCCAGCAGTGACTTGAGTGTTGAGCCAGTCCAGCACGGACTGCATGTTTGCAGGCGTGATCGAGTACGCGTCGCAGCCTGAGCAAATGTGGTGGAAGGTCAGCTGCACCCAGCCGCCGCCGTGCTGTTCGGCCGCGGTGACGTAGCCCTCGATGGTGGACACCGACGTGCCCTGTTTGGGGTCGGGGGGCGTCCGTGTCGCGTCCGGGTCGGCGGGTGGGATCGTCTCGGCGAACACGTTCTTGTCGTTGACCCCGGTGACGGTGCGGCCGCTGTTGTCGCCGCAGTACTGGACGACCTGCGTTTCCACCGTGGAGTCATAGTCGCCGTAGGGATAGGCGAGTGACTGCGGCTGAAAGCCGTGGCTGGCGAGATTCACCCGGTCCTGGCAGACCTGGTACCTGGCGCCGGCGAGTTTCAGCTTCTTGAGGTCGACGTGGTCGACGGTATGACTGGCGATCTCATTGCCGGCCTGGTTCAGCGTGGTGAGCTGTCCCCAGGTCAGTTTCGCGGCGGTCCCAACGGTGCCGCTGTTGACGTAGAAGGTGGCAGGGAAGCCGTGGTTGTTGAGCGGGGCGAGCCACTGGTTCACATCGGCGTTGCCGTCGTCGAACTGGATGGTGACCACGGTTAAGGGCGTGGCGTGAGCGATCGCCGGAAAAGCGGACACGCAGCCGGCTGCCAAAGCCAAAGATGCCACTGCTCGCAACCGCCGTCCGCGAATTCTCTTCCGCGTGGCCATGGATCATTCCTTCCGTGAGCCCGAGATCTGCCGTGCGAAGGGCAAGCAGGGGTGACCGCACCGGCGCCGGGCCCGCGCCAGGGCCGCTGGCTGCGTCTGGATCTACCTGCCGCAAGGCGGTCCGCACGTTCTTTGTTAGGAATCTTTCCTAACAAGCACATGCTGTCAAGCGCCCGCGGGCGGTCACATGTATCGGCGGAATGATCAGCGGATCAGCCAGTTTGCCTCGCGAAGGCCTGCTGTGCCAGTGGGTGGCTGGGGTCCAGGATCAGCGGCTGGCTTTGCGCCTCGGCTTGGTGGACCTGGCCGGCGAGATCAGAGCCCGGGGTCGCGTAGAGCACGTGGATCCGCCCGTCACCGGAACCTGGCGGGCCGACCGGGGCGACGGCCACCGGGTTGCCCTGCTGGTCGGTGACCCAGAGCTGGAAGCTGTCGTGCTTGAAGAACGCGATCTCGGTAATGGGGCTCGGATAGTGGTGCACCCCGCCACCGGCCGGCAGCGTGCCCGTATGCGACGGGCTCGGCAGCGGGACGCTGGCGTTGCAGATCGAGTCGGTCCACTGGGCGACGCCGGCCGCGTCGGTGATCGGGGTGTCGAGCAGTTGCTGTATGCCAAGCTCCTGTGCGGCACCGGGAAAGGCCGCGTAGAGACGCTTGGCGTTCTGCCTGATCAGGTCGACCTTGGCTGGGTCCGCACAGAACTGTGACGACCATTCCATGCCGACGAGATTGCGGACCAGAAACCACCCCTGGTCGTCTTTGAGCCATAATCCGCCACCGTGGTGGTCCTCGAAGGGTGGCTTGCCATAGATCAGCGCGCCGACCTGGCTCGCCATGTTGTTCATGAGCTGCCGGGAGTGCGTGTACTCGGGTGAGTCACTCCGCTGGGCATGGCCGGGAATGTTGATCGTCCACGGCTGGTTCTCGTGCTCCTGGTGATCTGAGGTCGGGCCGGTCGGGGGTGGGGGCTGAGTCACGGGTCGCTCCAAACGCGGGGCAGGTCCAGGCATTGCCAGTCGCGCGGCACCGCGGCCGACGAGATCGGCGCGGCCAAGGCCGCAAGGACGAGATGCCTCCCCGGCGCGAGCTTGCTGCCCATCGTTCCCCCGCCCGGCCCTATGCGCGCTCCCGACCTTATATCACACTTTGTGGCAAATCCGTTACTCCGATCGCACGTATCGACCATCACACTGATAGTTCACCGGCGCGGAGGACTACACCCAGCAGACATCGTTCGTCCTCGACGACACCGCCCTCAAGACGACGCAGGACCGCCCAGGGTGCACGCCACCCGCGCAGCCGTAAAGGATCATGATCCCGAACGGCTGCGCGGGCTGGCACCGTCCGAGGCGCTGCTGCACCGGGAGACGCTGGTGGGCGGCGTCCCGGCCGTCGTGCTCCACCCGGGTCACATCAGCGGGCCAGGCTGGCCGGTCATCACGCCGGCCGGAAACCTCGATCCCGCGGCCTGGACCAGCCTGGCCACCGGCCAGCCGCTCGCGCTCCCCGATCACGGCCTCGGCGTCCTGCACCACGTGCACGCCGACGACGTGGCGCAGGCATTCGAGCGCGCGCTGACCCGGCCGGCCGCGATCGGAGCCAGCTTCCACGTGGTCGCCGACCAGGCCATGATCCTGCGCGGCCTGGCCACCGGTGTCGCGCGGTGGTTCGGCCGCGAGCCTGAGCGTGACTTCGTCGACTGGGCGGAGTTCGCCCGGTCTGGGCGAACGCCTGATGACGCCCGTGGAGCGGCTTCTGGCCGTACGGCCAGAAGCCGCTTCCCCGGGCACCTGCTGTGGGTGATTACCGAGTTCGCGCCGGAGGAACCTTGCTCGCCTGTCCCCTACCGCCGCCGGCCGGCCTTGACGTCGGCGACAAACGTGCGCCACTGATCACGCGTGAAGCGCAGGACCGGGCCGTCAGGGTCTTTGCTGTCACGGACGGCTGTCCCATTGGAAATCGACGCTATCTCGACGCATTGACCGCCTTCGGAGCCTGAATATGTTGACTTAATCCAGATCAGATTCTCACTCACTTGTCAGCCTCGCTTTCAGCAATTCGAGCGTGGCACTTCGGGGTAGGGCTGCTGCTCGTATCAGATCATAACATGCGATAGCCTCTGCAACATCAGCGCGAGTCTCTATAAGCCTGCCCGATCCCCTACCTTCTGCGTAAGCGATCGGTTGCGAATCGTTAAGCTCGAAGATGATTAGCGGCCCGTAGGGTCCGGGATGATCCGTCACTGTGAAGGGCATAATCTGGATTACGATCCTTGGATGCGCGGCCATAGTGATTAGTTTTTGGATCTGCTCACGCATCACGTCCTTACCACCATAGGCACGGTAGAGCACAGATTCGTCGATGACGAACCATGCGAGCGGCGCGTCGTCCTTGGTAAAGATGCCCTGTCTGGCCATTCGCGTGGTTACGTCTGCATCTATCGCGTCGTCAGTTCCGCGTGATACATCTAGGTTGAGGATGGCGCGGGCATAATCGGGAGTTTGCAGCAGTCCGGGAACGTAACGCATCTCCCACACGTGGATGCGCGTGGCGTCCGCTTCTAGCTCCGCGTACAGGCCGAACCGCAGCGGATAGGCGCGCTGCATCACGAGCCTCCACAGCCGGAGAAATGTTCCCGGCGCATCGAACAGCTCATCGCATAGCTTGGCGGTCTGGCGTTTCGGGAGTCGCCTGCCGTTTTCGATGGCGCCTTCGAGGCTGGTGCTGATAAACAGCTTCGGCGCTACCTCGGCCTGCTGGAGCTTGGCTCTGGTGCGGTGTGCACGCAGCTCCTCGCCGAACGTATCAAGCGGAGTCGTCGTATCACTATCGTCTTTCATGATCACCACACCACCTATCGGCGTACCATACGAACATTGGCCGTATCGTACATGTCATTTGTCGGGCTGTACATGCTGCGGACGCTTCCTTACCTCGGCAAAGATCGTAAGCGACACCACCGACAGCGAACGGTCAAGACATGCCATCCCATGCCGTAAGCCTCCCCGTGCCCATTGAGACGGGCGATTGGCCACTGCACACTCACCTTGCACTGGGACCGCTGCCCAGCGCCGTGCCGTGCGCACGGCTGCACGCGCGTCACGTGCTATGGGAATGGGGCCTGCGCGACCTGACCGACAGCGTCGAGCTGCTCGTGTCCGAATTGACCACAAACGCCATCACTGCGGCAAATGCGACGGAAACGGGCCTGCCCGTCCGGTTCTGGCTGCTGTCGGACAGCAAGCACGTTCTCATTCTGGTCTGGGACGCCAGCCCGAACCCACCCGTGCGCATGCACCCGGACGACCGCACCGAAGGCGGCCGCGGGCTCATGCTCGTGGACGCCCTCAGCGAACGGTGGGACTGGTACGCCACGCCTGACATGATCGAGGGAAAAGTCGTCTGGGCGCTGATCTAGCCGGGAAGGGATCGGGGCTCCGGGGGATTTATCGTCCGATGTTATGATGGGGTACGTGCAGAGCGATTCGCAACTTGCCAGGACCGCCTTACGGTTCGTCGTTCTTATCGGCGTTACGAGCCTCTTTGCTGATTTTACTTACGAGGGTGCGCGCAGCATCAATGGTCAGTTCCTGGCCATGCTCGGCGCTTCCGCCACCGTTGTGGGCTTTACGGCCGGGTTTGATGAGCTGGCGGGCTACGGCCTGCGCTCGGTCTTCGGAATCTTGGCTGACCGCGCCGGCAGGTACTGGCTTACGACCATTGTCGGCTACGTCATCAGCCTGTTGGCGGTACCGGCGCTTGCGCTGGCTGGCGGCTGGCAGGTTGCCGCGGCGGCATAGACCGGCTGACCGAAGTGACCGGCTGACCGAGGCCGGGCCGACCCGGTAAAGGTACGGGGCGGCCGGAGACGCCCAACGCCGGCGCGGCGCCGGCGCGCCAGGGTGGAGCAGCGCCCGCAGGAGGTGGGCGGTGGACCCTCGCGACGCCGTTCCGTAGGCTCGCAGCAAGGCGGCAAAAGGGGACGAAAGGGGGTGCCCCTTATTCCTGGCCCGCGCCACCGGAGGTGCAGCGCGGGCCGTCGGCCTCGGCTGGTCCGGCGAGGGGGTCAAACCACGCTCTGCGGGGCTGCCCCGGCCGGCCAGACCTGACATGGTCTCAACAGGGAAGAGGAACAATCATGCGGTCAAGCCTGAAATCGCACCGGGCCAAGCTCCGCGCCGCACTGGTGGCCGTACTGGCCGCCGCGCTTGCGGCCGTGGCGGTCATCGTCCCCAGCCAGATCGGGGCCGCCGCGCCGCACGCGCCGCGTGCCGCCACTGCCACGGTCAAACCGACGATCGTGCTCGAACATGGCGCGTGGGCCGACGGCTCCAGCTGGGCCGGCGTCATTCGCCGGCTCCAGAGCGCCGGCTACACCGTCGTCGCGCCGCCCAACCCGCTGCGCGGCCTGGCCAGCGACGCCGCGACCCTGGCCGACTTCCTGGCCACCCTCCATGGGCCGATCGTCCTGGCCGGGCACTCCTACGGCGGGGCGGTCATCACCAACGCCGCGACCGGCAACCCGAACGTGAAGGCGCTCGTGTACGTGGACGGCTTCATTCCGGAAAAGGGCGAGAGCGTCTTCGCGCTCACCGCTGCCCGGCCCGGGTCCTGCCTCGGCGGAGACCCGACCAAGGTCTTCAACTTCGTGCCGTACCCGGGAGCCCCGCCGGGCGACGTCGACGCCTACCTCAAGGCCGCGCCCGACCTGCCCTACCCGGGGTTCCACGAGTGCTTCGCCAACGACCTGCCGGCCAGCCAGGCCGCGGTACTCGCGGCCACTCAGCGGCCCATCACCCTCAGCGCCGGATCCGCGCCATCCGGGGTCCCCGCGTGGAAGACAATCCCGTCCTGGGCCTTGATCGGCACCATCGACCGCGCCATCCCGCCCGCCGAGCTGCTCTTCATGGCCGAGCGGGCGAACGCCCACATCACCCAGATCCGCGCGTCGCACCTGTCCCTGATCTCCCACCCGGCTGCCGTGGCAGACGTGATCATCGACGCCGCCAGCGGCACAGGCTGAGCCTGGCGGCAGACCATGATCCCGGTGACTTCGCCGAGGTATCCACCGCGGCGAAGTCACCGGGTCAAGGGCCGTCCCGATGGGGAGCCGTCCCGGTCGCCGCGTGCTGGGACAGCGCCGCGAGCGCCCCCGCGACCCGGTTGCCGAGTGCGGCCACCGCGACCACGACCACCACGAGCACGAGGGCCACGTTCGTGTTCGACCAGGCCGCGCGCAACGGCAGCAGAACCGCCGCGACCGCGAGCGGTGCCACCAGCGCGGCCGCGATCGCGACGCGGCCGGAATACAGGAACCGGGCCATCCGCGACACCTCCTGTTACCTGTCTACCAGGTACGCTGCCACAGCCGCGCCGGCAGAACGGACCTGGCTTCACAGATTCTTACAGATTTTCACATTCTCCTTCATGGGATTGCGTGCGGAAGCGTTAGATCGCTGTATATCCGGTCGACCAAAAATACGAGACCATTATCCTTTACCTTGCCGAAATGTGTTAAATGATCATTTAAATTGACCCCGCGCGCTTGTCGGAGCACACATATGTCCCTATAGTTCTGCCGTGTTGCACCGTGGGAGGTGTACGCATTTCCCCGCGTCGCCACGCCGGTTGGCGCGTCAGCTACCAACTCCGCTGTGTTCGTAACTGGGTCGAGACAACCGCGAGGTCAGAGCATGGACTGGTTTTCGTCACACGGCGGCGCGCACGCTCAGCCGCAGCGCGGCCAGGTGCCAGCCGAACCGGTGCCGCCGGTCCCGGCCAGGACCACTGCGCGCCCGGCATCTGCGACGGGTCAACACGCCCACATCCGGATCGCTGACGACCTCTTCCTGATCTCGCACCGCGACTGGGACGGCAAGCCGCTGTTACCCGACCGCGTGCTTGGCCTGGCGCTGGCCGGTGCCGCGTTATGCGAATTAGCCATGCTGGGCCGGGTCACGGTTGGTGACGGCATCCTGATCGTTGTCAGTGACGCGGACCCAACGGAAGAACTCGCGCAATCGCTGCTCCGGCAGTTGCTGTCGCAGCCGGAGCCACTGCCACTGCGGGACTGGCTGGCCTATCTGGCCTCCGGCGTGACCGCTGCGGTCGGCGACCGGCTCGCCCGGGCCGGCGCGGTCGAGGTGCGCAAGGGGCTCCGCGGCAAGCGGCTCGTGCCCGTCGACAGCTCTGACGCCTTCTTCAAGGCGGGCAGGCTCGCGGTCATGCTCGATAGCGGCAGCCAATTCAACCCGGCCCAGGCCGCCCTGATCGGCTTGGTGAACGCGGTCGGCCTCATAGAACGGCTGCCATGCGTAAATCCCGCCGCGATCCGCGCCCGTGCCTCCGTGATCATGCAATCACTGGAGTGCCCGCTCGATGGCCTGATCGCCGAGACCACGGCGGTCGTTGACAACGCCATCCTCACTGGCCGGACCTGAACCCGCAGTAAAGCATCCGCTTACCGGACGAAAAGAGCAGCTCGTGACCGCATTAACCCGCCCAAGTACAGTTTCGGCCGCCCTGGCCAGAGATCGTCTCGGTGTATTTTCTGTGATCTACTTCGCTCTTTCCGGCGTCGCGCCGCTCACGGTCGTCGCTGGCGTGGTGACCACGGCCTACGCCGTGACCGGCCTGACCAGCGTGCCCGCGGCGTTCTATCTGGTCGCCGCCGTATTGGCGCTCTTCAGCGTCGGCTACATCGCGATGTCCCGGCACATCAGGAACGCTGGCGCGTTCTACGCGTACATCGCACGCGGCCTTGGCCGCCCGATCGGCGTCGGGGCCGCCAGTATCGCGGTCTTCTCTTACAACCTGCTCCAGGTCGGCCTGTACGGGGCGTTCGGCGCGACCGCGGCCAGCTTCGCCGCACAGAAGGTGGGTATCCACTGGTGGTGGTGGGAGTGGGCGCTGGCCGCCTGGGCGGTGGTCGCCGTGCTCGGTCTCCTGCGCGTGGACCTGAACAGCCGGGTGCTCGCGGTGCTCGGCACGGCCGAGCTCATCGTGATCGTGGTCCTGACCCTGACCGGCCTCTCGCATCCCGCCGGCGGCTCGTTCAGCCTCGGGACGCTGGCTCCTGGCAGCATGACGGGCGGCGGTGTCGGCGCCGCGCTGGCGATCGCCGTGCTGGGCTACGTGGGATTCGAGACCTCCGCGGTCTACACCGAGGAAGCCCGTGACCCCAAGCGCACCGTCCGCATCGCCACGTACCTGTCCCTCGGCCTGATCGCGATCGTCTACACGGCCGCGAGCTGGATGCTCGCCGCCCGGTACGGCGAGCATCATGTCGCCGCCGTCGCACAGCAGCAGGGCCCGGGAATGCTCTTCGGCCTCGGGTCGCCGCTGCTCGCCAACATCGGCCAGACCTTGTTCCTCACCAGCCTGTTCGCGGCGATGATCGCGTTCCACTCGGCGGTGGGCCGTTACCTGTTCCCGCTGGGCCGCGAGCAGGTTCTGCCGTCAGGACTCGGCCGTCCGTCCCGCAGCGGTGCGCCACGGGCCGCGTCGCTGCTGCAGAGCTTCGTGGGCCTGGCTGTCATCATCACCTACGCGGTGGCGGGCTGGGATCCCATGGTCAAGCTGTTCTTCTACCTGGGGACCACCGGCGGTTTCGGCATTTTGGTGCTGGCCGCCGTGACCTCGATCTCGGTGATCGTTTTCTTTGCCCGGGACCGCCGCGGTGAGAATCTCTGGACGGCCGTCATCGCCCCCGTCGCGGCGGCCGCCCTCCTGATCGCGATGGTATGGCTCGCCGTGGCCAACTACGCCACGCTGCTCGGCGTCCCGCCCAACTCGGCGCTGGCCAAGATATTCCCCGCCGCGTACGCCGTGGCCGCGGTGATCGGCATCGTCTGGGCGGCGGTGCTGAGGGCCGCGCGGCCGGATGTGTACCGTAACATCGGCCGCGGCGCCGATGCCGTCACCCAGCGGGTCCCGGTGGCGCCTGCCAGCGGCATGCCGCAGGTCGGCGGGTCGACGCTGTGAGCGCCGGCCCGCAGACTCAGTCGCCACGGCTCCCCGGCAGCCTTCCGGTCGCGGGCTGGGACGATCTGAAGGTGCTCAGCCTGGTGATCGCGGAAGCGTTCCACGGCCTGGCACCCTCCCGGTGGCTCATCAGCGACCCCGGCGAGCGCCGGGCGATCTTCCCGCCCATGTTCCAGATCTACGTCGAACTGGCGCTGGCGTCAGGATTTGTGCGCACCAATCCTGACCGCACGGCCGCCGCGGTGTGGCTGCACGTCCGCGACGGCCACGACGATGCGTCCCTCGACCACGACGAGCGGCTCGCGGCCGCGACCGGCCCGCATATCGAGCGGTTCCGGCTCTTCGACCGCCACCTGCAGGAACGGCATCCCACCGGGGTGGACCACTATCACCTGGCGATGCTCGCCGTCCATCCCGGCGTGCAACGACGGGGCATCGGCAGCGCCCTGCTGTCAGCCGCACACGAAACTCTCGACCAGGCAGGAATCCCCGCTTACCTCGAAGCCAGCGACACCGGGACCCGCAGCCTGTACCTGCGGCACGGGTACGCCGACCGAGGCGAGCCCGTCCAGCTGCCCGACGGGCCGCAGATGTACCCGATGTGGCGGCTACCTGTCAGCTGACGTGCTCCTCACCGGCTGACCCGCGGTCGGCGCTACACGCGCCGGCCGC
>Ga0209648_10000695_pt1 | contig 26213 bp, 22 predicted proteins | sample GraSoi2013_115cm_FD_185830 | JGI IMG/M metagenome (GOLD analysis project Ga0209648, IMG submission 185830) | Grasslands soil microbial communities from the Angelo Coastal Reserve, California, USA - Sample 9_17_2013_115cm (SPAdes) (version 2) | ecosystem: Environmental > Terrestrial > Soil >... | reverse complement strand
GTGTTTCCCCACGTCAGCACAGTCACCCCAGTCTGGTCATAGGCGACGGCATGGACAGCGTGGCCGTCCTGGGTCAGCGGGCCGGGGGTCCAGGACTGATGCGCGTCGAACTGCTCCTGACAGTTTTGCTGGACCTCGAAACCCAGGTAAACACCGCCGAAGAGAGTGATGGCCTGTTGAACGTGCGTGTGGTTCTTGGGATCGATGCTCACGTAGTTGACGATCTTATCTCCTGAAACCTTGTTCTGGCGCCAGTAGTTCAACACATCGATCTCGTTGAGGCCAGAGTCCACGCCGCCGGTCAGATGCATGTAGAGCTTGACTACGGACTTTTTGAGGGAGCTTGACATGCCGGCCCGTGCGGCGCAGCATCCTGGGATCATGAACTTCCCGCTCAAAGCTGGCGTTTTGTTTCTAGGGACGACTTTCCTTTTCGTCGCCTCTGCGCAAGTCCCCGTCAACAAAAATAAAGAAGTAAGGCGGCCGCCGATTGTTGGGGTATCACACATCGCCCTCAACACCGACAACATGGACGCTGCCCGCAAGTTCTACACAGGGATGCTGGGATTTGAAGAAGCCTTCAGCATGAACAAACCTGACGGCAGCCTGATGCTCACTAACTTCAAAGTAAATGATCACCAGTTCATTCAAGTTTTCCCTGATTTGAGGACGGCGACCCAGGACCGATTGAATCATATTTGTTTCGAGACCACCGACGCCGAGCAGCTCCGAGCATACATGGCGAGCAAGGGTGTAGCAGGGCTGCCGGACAAACTCGAACCCATGAAGAATGGAAGCCTCGCATTCGAAGTCCACGATCCGGACGGGCATCTGGTGGAGTTCGTTGAGTACCGGCCGGGGTCGCTCTACAGCAATGATTTTGGCAAGCACCTGGGCGCCCGGCGCATCTCGGAAAGAATCATTCACGTAGGCGTGACCGTGAAAGACCGCGAAGCTGCTGACCATTTTTATAAAGACATTCTTGGATTCAAGCTTCAGTGGCACGGCGGAATGAAAGACACCGACACGGATTGGGTAGCGATGCGTGTGCCTGACGGCAAAGACTGGCTGGAATATATGCTCAATGTGCACAACCCCGATCCGCAGTTGTTGGGAGTCATGCATCATCTGTCGCTGGGGACACCGAGCGTGGAGGATTCGTATACGGAAATTCTGAAGCGCGGAATGCAGGACGTCGAGAAACCACAGGTTGGACGCGACGGAAAGTGGCAGCTCAATTTGTATGATCCGAACCTGACGCGAGTCGAGTTAATGGAGCCGAAACCAGTACAGAAGCCGTGCTGCTCGCCGATTCTGCCGTAGATGCTGCGGATTCTCAGACCAGAACAATCCTCGGATGAAACAACGTCCCGGCCACTCGGGTTGAGATCGCGATCAAATCACGCTGGCCATAGAACACCTTGACTTCGCGGGCGCGGGAAAGCTCCGGCAGATTTACCGGCCTACCGTGCCGAATTTTCGAGGCAATTTCGTCGGTTGCCGTGACCGAGGGCAGCGAAGGCAGAAGCTTGCGGGGGTGCACCAGCGTGTTCTCCACTTCCCCGCTCTGAGCGGCCTGTGCGAGTTCTTCCAACGTGTGCGCGTCTCCTAATTCAAACTCGGCAACGGCCGTCCGCCGCAGTGATTCGAGATGTGCACCGCATCCCGCCCACGCTCCAATTTCGTGGGCCACCGAACGCATATAAGTGCCCGAGGCGACTCGCGCCACAAAATGCGCGCCCGTGCCATCCAGGCGCAAGATTTCAAACTGTTTGATCTCCACCTGCACCGGCCTGAGCAAAACCTCTTTTTGCTTCCGCGCCAGTTTGTAAGCGGGCACGCCCTGGATTTTCTTCGCCGAATAGGGCGGCGGAGTCTGCTCAATCTTGCCCAGAAAGTTTCCAGCCAAATTCCGGACCTGCTCGAGAGTGAGCGATGGTTGCTGCGGCTCCCCGACAGGCGCCCCTTCGGCATCGTAGGTGTCGGTTGCGAAGCCAAAGCGAATCACGCCTTCGTAGCTCTTCTCGGAAGCCAGGTAGAATTGCGCCAACCGGGTCATATTGCCCAGCACCAGCGGCAACACGCCGGTAGCCAGCGGATCGAGCGTGCCCAAGTGCCCAACTGTCTTCTGCTTCAGAATGCGGCGCACGCGATTGACTACGTCATGGGACGTCAGTCCCGAGGGCTTGTCGACGATGAGCACACCATTCATGACAATTGAATCATTGAATCATCGGGGATTGAATCATTCTAGAGGATTGAATTATTCAGGGTCAGCGGTTAGCCTTTAGCCCTTAGCTTTTGGCGAAAACCTCTCTGGTTTGGCTAGCAGCTAAAAGCTACCAAGTAAGAGCTGCTTCATGATTCCCATTCGCGACGACCAGGCACGCTCCACCATACCGTATGTGAATTATTTCATCATTGCGCTGAATGTTGCGGTCTTCGCATGTGAGATTTCTGTGGGCCTGCACGACCGTCGTGCGCTTAATGACCTGTTCCAGCAATTCGGCACGATTCCGCATAATTTCGAGCTTGCGATCTCCGGAGGTTATGCACAGCTCACTATCCCAAGTGTCTTCGTGACCATTTTTACTTCGATGTTCATGCATGCCTCAGTGCTGCACCTTCTGGGAAATATGTGGGTCTTGTGGATCTTCGGCGACAACATCGAAGACCATCTTGGGCATTTCGTTTACCTGATCTTTTATTTGGTTTGTGGTCTGCTGGCCTCTATGGCCCACATCTACGCGAACCCTGGATCGGAAATTCCCAGCGTGGGAGCGAGTGGTGCCATAGCCGGTGTCATGGGCGCGTTCCTGCTGCGCTATCCCCAGGCACGTGTGCAAATGTTGGTGGTCTTTGGTTGGATGGCCAACGTGACGTGGCTGTCGGCCTGGGTCATGCTCGCCTTCTGGTTTGGGTTGCAGTTTCTCGGAGTGATTGGGACACAGATGCTGCAAACGCACAGCCACCAGCTGTCAGGAGGCATTGCCTACTGGGCCCACCTGGGAGGTTTTGTGGCCGGAATGGTTCTGATCAAACTGATTCCCGGGCACACTCAGTACAGCTTCGGAGGCTGGATTACAAAGGATGGCAAGGAAGTCCTGCCGAAGCAATGAATCCAGCTTGCGTCTGTTAGTCTCTAGCGTTGGTTCGCAGCCAAAACTACTTTGGCCTAACTAGAACCCCGAAAGTTAGAAGCGCAAGAGCAGCCTCATGATTCCCATTCGCGACGACCAGCCCAGATTCAGCACGCCGTTCGTGAATTATTTCATTGTCGCCCTCAACGTCGTTGTTTTCGTGTTCGAGCAATGGGTGGCAATTCAGAGTCCGCGTGCTTATCTGGCCCTTATCTATCAGTTTGGGGTCGTGCCGCGTGATGTGACTCATGCCCTTGCGGGATCGGGACACTTTAGTCTATCGGCAGCATTCCTTCCAATCCTTACTTCCATGTTCGTGCACGGTGGATGGCTGCATGTGATTGGCAATATGTGGTTCCTCTGGATCTTCGGGGATAACATTGAAGATTATCTGGGTCATTTCTCCTATCTGCTTTTCTATCTCGTTTGCGGGTTCGCGGCCGCCTTTACCCATATCGTGCTGAATGCGGCTTCAGTCGAACCAACCGTAGGAGCCAGCGGCGCGATCGCGGGAGTCATGGGTGCATACTTTCTCCTTTATCCGAAGGCAAGGGTCCTTACGCTTGTGCCACTGATCTTCTTCTTCACATTTTGGTGGCTGCCGGCATGGGTCATGCTGGGCTACTGGTTCATCATCCAGTTCTTCAGCGGGGCGGCGACCGCGGCGGCCTCCGCTCATCAAACTTCAGGCGGCATCGCCTTCTGGGCGCATGTGGGTGGATTTGTAGCAGGGATGATCCTGATCAAACTTTTTCCGCAACGCGTGCGCAGTAATAGATACGGAAGCTGGTGACCAGCCGCACGAACCTCGCGTCTATAATGGCGTTGTGAGCTCCTTCGCCAAGCAACTAGCCTCGGCCGACTTCCCTACTCGTTGGGGACATTTCCGGATCTACGGCTTTCGGCTTGATTCCCCTCAAGATGGCAAGCCTGAAGAGGCAGTGGCGCTGGTCATGGGCGACGTACACGCTTCGCCGCCGCTGGTCCGCATTCACTCGCAGTGTCTAACCGGGGATGTATTTGGCTCTCTACGCTGCGACTGCCGCCAGCAGCTTGAACTGGCGCTTTCGATGATCGCTGGCGAAGGTGCCGGCATCCTGATCTATGAACAGCAGGAAGGTCGAGGTATCGGCCTGATGCCGAAGCTCCAGGCCTACGAGCTGCAGGATTCGGGACTCGATACCGTGGAGGCCAACCAGCGCCTGGGATTCAAGGCGGACCATCGCGAATTTGGATTGCCCGCGGAGATCCTCAAGTCACTCGGCGTCAGTGAAGTTCGGCTTCTCTCTAACAATCCTGAAAAGGTGGCAGCCTTAGAAAACGCAGGCATCAGCGTGGTTGAGCGGGTCCCTTGCGAGGTGGTACCCAGCACTCATGCCGAGGAGTACCTGAAGACAAAGCAGCAAAAGCTCGGACATTTATTTACAAAGTCGTCTTAACTTCCGGGCTACAATAACGATTCTTCCAGGCGGCTCGGGAGATTGTCTGTGGAGGTCCAAATGAAGATCTTTTTCCCTCGCCTCATCGCCCTGTCCTTAATTTTCTTTGTACTACCCATTGCGCCAGTCGGTGCTCAGAATTCGACCGAGCAAGCACCTCCGGTTTTTAAGGCCGAGACCCGTCAGGTCGTGGTGGATGTGGTCGTCACTGATCGCAACGGACACTTCGTTCCAGGACTGAAAACTGCGGACTTCGCGGTGCTTGAAGACGGCACACCTCAGAAAGTGGTCGCGTTCGCGATGCACGCTGCGCCGGCGGTTCCGCCGAAGCCGGCTGCGCCGATTAAATTGCCGCCGAACCAATATACGAATTACGCAATCGCGGATCCCGAGCGGCCGCTCACGATCGTGCTGATGGACGTACTGAATACTCAGGTCCAAGACCAGGCGTACACGCGCAAGCAGATGATTCAGTTTCTGAAAGAGCTGCCGCCGGGCCAGCGGGTGGCGTTGTTTGCGCTGGGAACGCGGCTGAGAACGATTCAAGGCTTCACAGGGGATTCGGACACACTGGTGGCCGCAGCCAAAATGCTTTTGCGCGATACGTCGCCACTGATGACTTCTGAGGCAAACCGACAAGAAGACGAGACTGTCGCGTCTAATCTGCAGGTAAATGCCGGCCCGGGATCGGTTGGTCCACCGGGAGGGACGCCCGGAGGTGGCGGGGCGGCGTCAAACCTGCCACTTGCACCAGTAGCATCGGGTATTCAGACTGCGCTTGCGGCAGAGCAGAATTATCAAGAAATGCAGCGCATGGATTTGACGCTAACAGCGCTGGCAAGTTTGGCGCGAGCAGTTTCCGCTTATCCCGGACGTAAGAACTTGCTGTGGCTCTCAGCCGAGTTCCCTATTCGCTTTAGCCCTGACTTCCTGCCGAAAAGCCGAGCCAGCGACGAAGCTGCAGGCGGTTTTCAGAGAAACAGCCATGCGCAGGATCTTCGTGCCAAGGCTCCGCCGGTGCGCGCAACAGCGGCGTTGCTGACCGCCTCGCAGGTTGCCGTCTATCCGATTGATATTCGCGGAACAATCAGTACAGGTACCGGCATGGATGTCTCCACAGGAAACGCGTACGGTTCAAACTCCCGCATACGGGACATGCGGGACAGCATGGCGACGCGACAAACTACCATGGAGTGGGACGATCACGACTCCATGACCGACATTGCCAAGGAGACCGGGGGCCAGGCTTTCTACGGCAGCAACGATTTGAAGGCTGCCTTGTCGCGCAGCATGCAGGAAGGCGCAAACTACTACACCATCGCGTACACGCCGGAAAATCACAAATGGGATGGCAAATATCGCAAGATCGAAGTAAAGTGCGCGGAGAATGGCACCAAGCTTACCTTCCGGCGCGGATATTACGGCGTACAGGACACATTCCAGAACACAAACGCGAGGGCTGAGGATGACCAGATTACTGAGCTGTTCAAGGTTTCAATGCATCCCGAAGCCCCGACTTCGACCATGTTGCTGATCAAGGTGCAAGTGCTTCCACCGGATGCAACTAACAAGACGGTGCGAATTGATTACGCGATCAATGCCCACGATGTCACGTTTACGGACGCACCCGAGAACGGCAAACATTTGATGCTGGATCTGATGGCAGTGGCGTGGGACAAGAGTGGAAAGCCCTCGGCTGAGAACGGGGGCGCTATTGACAAGGACATCCCTCCGAATATTTACGCAAATGTGATGCGTTCCTATATTCCGGCACATCAGGAATTTGAAGTGAAGCCGGGAAGTTACACACTGCGCGTTGGCGTGGTGGACAGGAACAGCCGCAAGATTGGGACGGTGGATGTGCCGCTGACTGTGCCCGAATTGCAGGCATCTTCGAAATAGAAGAGGAGTGGTCGAATGCGCGCTGGCTTCTGTTGCGTCTGCATTTTGATTTGCGGATCTGTCCTGGGACAGACCGTGAGTCCCCCTGTGGCTGCGAGTCCCGCGTCTTCCCCGGCGGACAATGCCATGCCAACCTTCCACGCCACCAGCCGGCTCGTTTTGGTGGACGTGGTCGTTACCGGCAAGCACGCTGAATTTGTTCGGGGTCTCAAGCCCGACGATTTCACTTTGCTCGAAAACGGCAAGCCGCAGCGCATTTCGGCCTTCAGCGCGCACGCGGCGTCTGACGCTGCGCAACGGCCAGCACCCCAGATCCAGTTACCTCCGCATCAATACACAAACTTCTCGGCGCCGGCGCCCGATCATCCGATCACGATTGTTCTGATGGATATGTTGGATACCGAGTTCTCAGATCGGACGTACGCGCGCCAGCAGATGCTCAAGTTTCTCAGCACCATGCCGGCTGGACAGCCCGTCGCTCTGTTCGTGCTCGGCTCAAGCCTGCAGATGTTGCAGGGTTTCACGCAGAGTTCAGATGCGCTTGTGGCTGCAGCCAAATCCATTATTGACAAAAATGAAAATGCCCATCTTCTGACCAGCCAACAGGAAGTACAAGACGCCGCCGATATGGATACAGACTTGGCCATCATCGCGGGTCAGTCTCCGGCCAGTCCAATCTCGATTGAGCGGGCGTTGCAGGGGTATGAGGCTTATCAAACCGACGTGCGTATCCGATCAACCCTTGCCAGCTTACGAGCTTTAGCCCAGGCAGTGGCGGGATATCCGGGACGCAAGAACTTGATCTGGGCTCTCCGGAAACTTCCCATTGGCCTTTGGTCCGAGTTCGACAACGACTCCCGCCAGTTGCATTACCTTCTTTACCAGCGAGAGGTGCACGAGTTGTCAAGCCTGTTGGCTTCGTCGCAGATTGCGGTTTATCCGATCAACGTGCGCGGGCTGGAAGTGCATGCACCCAGCGGCATCCAAATGGGGATACCTAAGATAGGTTTTTCTCGAGACCAACTCCAAACACTTGCGCGCTGGAACACCGAGTTTACGGTAAATGAAATTGCGAAAGAAACTGGTGGTGAAGCTTTTTACAATCAAAATGATCTGCGCGCGCTGATGCTGCGAAGCCTGGACGAGGGCACAAACTACTACACACTCGCCTATGTTCCCCAGGACCGCGACTGGAATGGCAAGTACAGGAAAATAGCAGTCAAGCTCGCAATGGAAGGAGTGAAGATCCGGTACCGGAACGGATACTATGCCATGCCGGACCAACCGGCTGAGCAGAAGGATGCCGCTCGTCTACTCGCTTTGGCCATGCAACCATCGGTCCCAGAGAGCACTCGCTTGCTGCTCAAAGTGGCGGTACTGCCGCCGGATGCGGGTCGCAAGAGCGTCAGCATCGACTTGGCAATTAATCCCGGCGATCTGATTTTTACTGACGGACCCGATCAACGTAAGCTGACGATTGTGGATTTCATGGCCGTCGCCTTGGACAAGAAGCTAAAAGAGTCGGGAGTGGCGTCCAATACTGTGGACGCAACCATGCGACTTGAGACCTACAAACAGGTCATGCAAACGGGTTTTCCTGGGCATCTCGACCTTGAATTGAAGCCCGGGAAATACGTGCTCAGGCTGGGAGCGATTGATCGCAATAGCCAGAAGATCGGAACTGTGGACGTTCCCATCACCATTCCAGATCCGGAAACCGCCCAGAAATAATTCTGCGGAAGACTATTTTGCGGCGAGTGCCAATACCGCTCTCTTCGTGAAAACTCGAATCATCTCACGCCGGTACTCAGGAGTTAGAGCGGAGGTGGTTAGAGGCTTGGCTGTCTTAGCTGCGAGGTCACCCGCTGCCTCGGCGATGGCTTCGTCGATGTGGCTGCCTTTGAGCAGTGCACTCACGCCGTTCACTAGCACCGGCGCCGGATTCACGGCAGTCATCGCGATGCGAAGGTCTTCGACATGGCCATTTGACCGCTTCATAGCAACTGCCACGCCAGCCAACGGATAATCGATTGAGCCGCGGATGCGCAGTTTCCGATAAATTCCCCGATAACCGGCTGAGGATTTCGGCAGGATCACGCGGGTCAGCAACTCATGCGAAGCCAGCTTGCGATGCGCATCGCCCAGGCCGGTATAGAAATCGCGTAGCGCGAGACGCCGAGTCCCCGATTCGCTGACAATTTCAATTTCTGCATTCAGGCACAGCAGAGCCGGAGGCGTGTCTCCGGAAAATGCCGCCCAGCATTTTGTTCCGCCGGGAGCAACGTGGCAAAGATCGCCGTCCTTCTTGATGCAGAAGCCGCAAGACTTCCGCCAGGTCAACGACTGGTTGTACCAGAGGCAGCGCGTGTCGAGACAGATGTTTCCGCCGATCGTCCCCATGTTCCGGAGAAGGGGAGAAGCCACAGTCTTAGCAGCTTCGACCAAAACAGGATAGTGCTGCGCCAGGAAATCCGAGTGCTCGATTTCTTGCAGTGTAGTCCGCGCGCCAACCTCAGTTCCATGCTCTGTCTCGCGGATTCCGCGGAGTTCGTTTAGTTGACGAATGTCGAGCACGCACTCCGGCTCGAATAGTTTCTGTCCCATAGAAGGAAGCAGGTCAGTACCGCCGGCGAGGATGCGGGTGTTTTCGTGCTCGCGTAGGAATGCGATGGCGTCAGGGAGGGTGCGCGGGCGGGCGAGTTGAAATTCGGGCAGGCTCATAGATTCTTTTGGCGAAAATGGCCGGAAAACCTCGTTGCAACCACGAACCACGTGGGGACGGGCGCCCTCGCCCGTCTGGCCCGCGCGCAGTTTGCGCGGGCAACTCTGAGTCTGTGCTTAGACCCATCCATAGTTTTCACTCCGTTCGTGCAGAATCCATTTCATGCCGCTCCGGGCCTTTGCCTTTGAACCACAGCGCGCCTCCATGCTCGCGGAAACGCGAGGGGGCCGTGGGGTCAACGCCTTCGGTTAGGTTTAGCGCTTTTGCATTCTTCTTCGCACGCAACGCGGCGAGTACGCGCTCGGGCGTGAAGGGACACTCGTGCAAACGGACTCCCACTGCGTCATAAATAGCATTCGCAATCGCTGGAATGGTTGCGGCCAACGATCCTTCGCTGCATTCCTTCGCTCCGAACGGGCCTTCCGGATCGATGCTCTCAACGATGATAGCTTCAACCTCGGGAGATTCAACTGACGATGGGCTCCGATATTCGAGCAGGCCTGGGTTCATGAGCAGGCCATCTTTCCAAATCATTTCCTCGGTGAGTGCCTGTCCCATGCCCATCCATACCGAACCAATGATTTGGCCTTCGACAGAAACCGGGTTTAGCGCACGTCCGCAATCGTGTGCTGCCCAGACCTTGTGAACTGCGACTTCGCCGGTGTCTTCGTCCACGCTCACTTCCGCGACTTGCGCCGAGTACGAATATGCAGGGGATGGTCCTACGCCGCCGCCTTTATGCTTGCCGCCGCGAGCTTCTGGGGGAGGCGCATACGAGCCGGTGCCAGTGAGCGTTCCATGGAAATCGATCGCCGCGACTACAGCTTCTTCGAAGCTAATCGAGTCTTTCGGGCCTTCTTCCTTCCGTTTTTGTTGCAAGGAGCCCCGCAGGATTTGGCCCTCGACGCGACCGGAGACGGAGGGCTGCTCTGAACCCTGCAGGATCTCCGAACCCAGTTGGACCCTCGAACCATGTGGGGACGGGCGCCCTCGCCCGTCAGGCCCGCGCGGTGTTTGCGCAGGCATCTGGTTGTCTAATTCCAACCCACTTCTCCACACCCCATCATCCCAAAACACCAGTTCCTCAACACTACAGTTCATCTTCTTCGCCGCTGCCGACGCAATCTGCTTCTTCACTTCTTCTGCCGCACGCAGCGTTGCGTTTCCCGCCATGAACGTCACGCGGCTGGAATAGGAGCCAATGTCAATGGGTGTGAGGTCTGTGTCGGCGGCGACAATCTTCACGCGCGAAAGCGAGCAGCCAAGGACTTCTGCCGCAATCTGTGCCGTCATAGTGTCCGAGCCCTGGCCGATTTCCGACGCGCCGGTGTAGACTACAACTCCGCCATCGCGGTCGATTTTGATGTTGACAGTGGAATGCGGCATGTCCGAACGAATGATCGAATTGGCCGCGCCGCTCACGTAGTGGCTGCATGCGATCCCCAGCCCGCGAGACTTCTGCAGCTTGCCTTTGCGATCCATCCAACCCGAACGTTCGACGACTTTCTCAATGCACTCCGGCAGGCCGTAACTTTGCACCCGCAAACCATTGACCGTGACGCAGGGTGGCGTCAACAAATTACGCCGCCGAATCTCAGCCGGATCCATCTTCAACTTGGCAGCAAGTTCATCCAGCTGCGATTCGAATGCAAAACGGACGTTGACTGTGCCGTGGCCACGCATCGCCCCACAGGCGGGCTTGTTGGTGAGCACCCGATAGCCGTCATACTGGATGTTTGGAATATCGTAGAGAGCGCCGAGCAGCGCGCCGGAATAGAGGATTGTCACCACGCCGTAGGAGCAGTAGCCGCCGCCGTCTTGCACGACCCGTGCCTTAACAGAGGTGATGCGGCCATCATTTTTAACGCCGGTCTTCAGGTCAATGATGGTGCGCGGGCGCCCGCGATGCGCCCAGAAGACTTCTTCGCGAGTGTAAGTGATCTTCACCGGGGCTTTGGCTTTGCGAGCGGCAATCGCCGCGATGATTTCGAGCGGGATGACTTCGCTCTTGCCACCAAAGCCTCCGCCGACCAGCGGCTTGATGACGCGAATCTGCGACATCGGCATTTCGAGGACGAGTGCGAGCTTGTGCTGCAGATAGTACGGCACCTGGGTTGACGACCAGACGGTGAGCCGCCCGAGTTGTCCGGTTTGCGAGTTGAGTTCGAAAGAAGCCAACGTGGAATGCGGTTCCATGGCCGCGTGCGTGACTTCGTTGGCGATGAAGCGAGCTTCGGCAATATGGTCGGCTTCGGCGAAGCCCTTTTCCGGATCTCCGAAGATGTGGTGATAATCCTTCTCGATGTTGTGTGGCTTGTTGTCGTGGATCAGGTCACGCTCGGTCTTCATCGCCTCTTCCGGATCGAAGTAGGCCGGCAGAATCTCATATTCGACATCAATCAGTTCGAGCGCTCTTTCAGCTGTGGCTTCATCCACGGCGGCCACACAGGCAACGTTGTCGCCCACATAGCGGACTTTGTCCGTAGCCAGCGCATGTTCATCGTGCCCCACGGGAAGAATTCCGTACGGATTCGGGGCGTCTGACCCAATGACAACCGCGACCACTCCGTCGAGCTTCTCAGCGCGGATGGTATCGATATGCTTAATCCGCGCATGAGGATGCGGAGAATGCAGGATTTTCCCGATGAGCACGCCTGGAAGCGAGAGGTCGTCTGTGTACTTGCCTGCGCCGGTTGTCTTGCCGGCGGCGTCAACCATGGCAATGGGTTTGCCGATAATGGAGAAGTCAGTCATTGATTATTGGTCGCTCGGAATGACAGGGGTTAAAGTGTTCACTTTGTTGCTGCCATTCCCTTCTGCTCCGCTTCGATTGCAGCCTTGATCGCCTCATACATCTGGCTGTAGCCGGTACAGCGGCAAAGGTTGCTGCTGAGGGCGGCGCGGACTTCAGCCTCGGTCGGATTTGGATTTGTCTCTAGAAGATGCTTCACAGTCATCATGAATCCGGGAGTGCAGAAGCCGCATTGCGCGCCTCCCCAATCGCCATACGCTTTCTGGATTGCGGCCAGCGCCCCGTGCTCGCTCACGCCTTCGACGGTGGTTATCTCCTGGCCTTCGCAACTGGCGGCCAGCATGGTGCAGGAAAGCATGGGAGTGCCGTCAACCAGCACAGTGCAAGCTCCGCACGATGAATCATCGCAACCGCGCTTGGAGCCGGTGAGATCGAGTTCCTGTCGGAGCGCATCAAGCAGCAGCTTATTCGGCTCGATGGCGATCTCAAACGAGCGCCCATTGACACGGAGTTCTATGAGTTGCTTTTTCATGAAACTCGGCTTCTAGCTACTAGGCTTCCAGCAAGAACCTAGTTGCTAGCGGCTAGAAGCTAGTAGCTTCTTTCAATACACCGGCACTTTGCCATCCACTCTCCGCGACCAGGCGTCAATCCCACCGGCCATGGATTGCGCTTTCTCGAATCCTTGCTGCCGGAGCCAGGCAGTCACATTCATCGAACGCACGCCGTGGTGGCAATAGACAATGATGTGTTCTTCGGGATCGAGTTCCTGGTGAGCGCGGCTGGGCACGTCGCCCATAGGAATCAGGATTGCGCCATCGATCTGCGCGATCTGGTGCTCCCACGGCTCACGGACATCGAGCAACACGAAGGAATCCCCGCGCCCGGACATGATCTTTACAGCTTCGGGAGCGATTTCATAATCCATGGGTTCGTTATGTCGCCCCTAAAGTGACTCGATTCGTCTAATCGACTTCTCTTCCCGGCACTGCCGTGCCGGGCTTTCACATGCCGCGGCTTCGCGGCTGTGACGGTGATGGAATCAGGTTTGTGTTCGTGGTCTATTATTCATTTTCTGTCGTCCCTACGGGACTTAGATCGATTGCTGGTCCACCCAGGGCTTACGCCCTGGGCTGAACTATTTCGCCCCTTCAGGGCTATCGCGGTCTTTAGTTGTCTCTCCAGTAGTTGTGGCTCCATTTGAAGCCTTGGATCCGAATATCGTCATGACGCTGGCCACCGCTGCCAGCGCCCACAGTGCAAAGGAAAGTGTTCGCAAGTCCCGAACCGCGCTGATTGGCGCCGTCGTCCATACCGAAATCACAAACCAAAGAGTGAAATTGACAAAGACGAACCCGAAAAAGATCCGCTCCCGCCAGCATCGCGTCTCGGACAGCAGTCCGGCAATCAGCACAATCCAAACCGCGCCGGTCAGGATCGACTGCCAGTCGTGCGCCCAGGAAAAGTCAGCATCGCGCAGCCGCGAGTACGAAAGGTATGACAAATAGGCGCATCCAGCAGCGCCGGCTACACCCCAAAATGGGGTCCCGCACATCAAGTGCGGTGGTTTTTTGCGCGGCGCTATTTGCCCTTCCACTTCGGATTTTGTTTCTCCAGGAACGCTCGTATGCCCTCCTCTGCGTCTTCTGTCTTCATCAACTCTTCCAGATAGATTTTCTCGGCCCGCGCCAGCCCCTTATCGAAATGGATTGAGTCCCAGGCGTAGATAGCCTTCTTAGTGATCGCAAGCGCGGCTGGGCTCAGTTTCTGTAATCGGTCCAGTGTCTTTGCGACTGCCGAGTCCACTTGCTCTTGGGACACCGCCCGAGTAGCCAGTCCAATCTCGGACGCCCCAGTTCCCAGAATCGTTGTTCCCGTGAGAACTAAATCTGCAGCTCGCTTCTGACCTATCAGCGCACTGAGAGCGGTTGCCGCCACTGGCGGATAACATCCCAGTGTGATCTCGGGAAATCCCCAGGTTGCATCGTCAGCGGTGATGACGATGTCGCACATCATGGCCAGTTCCGCTCCCCCGCCCAGGCACTGGCCCTGGACCGCAGCGATCGTAATCTTTTTGGTGGCAACCAGCGCGCGAATGACGCTGTGGAATTTCTCCAGCATCAGGGCGACCTTGTCCGGCGTGTGCGCACGAACGTCCACTCCAGCGGAGAAACAATTTCCTTCTCCTCGAAAGACAATGGTAGAGATTTCCGGATGGGTGTCGATTTCCGCCAGGGCCGACCCCAGCTCTTCCATCATCGGGACATCGATGACGTTCAGGGGTGGGTTATTCAGCGTGATTTGTGCAACCGGAGCGCCACTCTTCAGCCCGACGCGCATTTGAGCAGTGATTTCTGTCGACATCGAAAACTCTGTTCCCCTCAGCGTGCCCGGTCTGAAGAGATGAGGACACCCCTTCGCCCACGGTCATTGCAGCTCAAAGATTAATTGCGGACTTCCTGGGCTCACTAATCGTCTCCAGCGGATCGCGCCCACCTTCTTTCGGTACAATCCACTTCTTTTCGTTGCTAATGATCTCGAGCAGCAACTTCTTGTCGGTGGCACTCGGCAGAAAGTCGGCCAACTGCTGCTCGTACGCTTTGTCGTCGAGTTGTTCTCCAGTTTGCGGATGGAACTTCTGTCCAGCCGACCGACCAATGGCGCGATTGAACTTTATGTCCGGAGCGTAGAGCTTGGGCTCACCCGGCTTAAGCACATTGTTCAGCCGTTCAACTAGTCCGGCAACTTCGTCGCGATACAGGTGCCGGTTGTAATCGTTAAGATCGTCGAGTTCAGCTTCTTTTTCGTTCGCGGGCTCATCGTAGCGTCCCTTGATTCCCCAAACGTAGGCCCAGTGGGCCGAGGAAGAATGGTCGGTTCCGAAGAGGTCGTAGGAGCAGGAAATCCACTTGTTCAAGTATTTCTGGATCAGCCACGCTGGAATAATCCCCGCCTGTACAAGACGGCGTAGGCCGTCGTTGCCGGTGCCCATGTGGAAAGCTTCTTCGCGCAGCATGTACGACATGGAACGACCAAGCGGCGCGAATGCCGAATATTTCAGCATCTGCAATTGGAATTTGCCATCGCGGTCTACGAAGTCGGTGTAGGTGAAAAAGTCCATCCAGTTGTCAACATCCACATTGAAAGCGCCGAGCAGTCGCTTATTTTCGAATGCCCGCCGCTCCAGCATCTTCTGCGCTTCGACTTTGCCGGAGTATCCAAAGTGATCGACAAGCAACGCGCACATCTGCCAGCCATGTCGCATTTCTTCGATCATGACGCGCGTGATCGCCTTCCGGTCCCAGTCCGTGGGAGCAGTTTCAAACAGGTGACGCTGCTGTTCGACGCTGGCGAATTCAGTGTCGCCTTGATAGACGATCATGTTCAGCAGGGCGTCACGCATCTGCTGGGTAGGAACCTGGCGCAGGTTCTCCCACTTACGTTTGCCCTTGAAGTGTCCGAACTGGATTTCGTCGGTCTCGATGGCGCCGAAAAGAGTATCGAAGTTGAAGCTGGCGATCTCATCGCGATTGACGCCGATCTCTTTGCGCCAGTCATCGAACAGGCCAACCCAATCACTGAAGGTGCCGATTTTTGCTACTTTGCCGGGCATAAAGTCAAGACCTTTTACCACAGAGGGCACAGAGGTTCACAGAGTAAACCCAAGTCTCTAGTGAACTCTGTGCCCTCTGTGGTTTATGCTTTTTCATTTCGCCTTAAACTCTGCCGGGCGCTTTTCCACATATGCGGCCAGCCCTTCTTTTGCATCCTCGCTCTGGAAGAGCAGTTGCTGGTTCTCACGTTCTACAGCGAGTGCGGACTCCATCGGTATCTCCCAGCCGGTCTGAACTGCGCGCTTGATCCGTCCCACGGCTTTCGCGGCTTTGTTGGGCGGGCAGAACTGGCGCGCGTACTCCATTATGTTTTCCATGAAGCCTTCGCGCTCGTAAATGTCGTTGATGATGCCGAGCTCCAGCGCCTCTTCGAAGGAGAAGGTGTTTCCCGTGACCATCAGTTCGATGGCTTTACTTTTGCCGACAAGCCGTGACAGACGCTGCGTTCCACCCGTACCGGGCAGCACGCCGAGATTTACTTCAGGTAATCCAATCTTGCCGGCATCTTTGCGGGCAATGCGGAGGTCCGCGGCCATGGCAATTTCGAGTCCGCCTCCAACGCAATGTCCGTTGATCGCCGCGATTACTAACTTGGGCGTGTGCTCAAGACGAAGCAGCATTTCGTTGGCGTGCAGGCAGAAGTAATACTTAAATGTCGGATCGACGCTGGCGAGCATCTTGATATTGGCGCCCGCAGAAAAAAACTTGTCGCCCGCGCCGGTCAGCAGAATGACGTAGGCATCGTTGTCCATGCGCGCCTTTAGTATGGCGTCGTCGAGCTGGCGGTTCATTTCGTATGTGTAAGTATTTGCTGGCGGATCGTTCATCTCAATCACCGCCACACCGCCGTCCACGCGGTAGTTGACGAGTTGCTTGGCCGTTTGCTCTGTAACTGGTTGCAATGTGGTCGCCATATCCGCTCTCCTTAGTCTTTTAAACCGCGCCGTCGTCAATCCCTCGAAAAAAGATACTCCCCATTTTCCTGGCTAACTGCTCCGCTCCGCCGTCCAGGCGCGGGTTGTACCAGGTGTAAATCCAGTTCATCATGCCGAACAGCGAAAGCGCTGCGGTACGACTGTCAAATTGTAGTCCCTTTTCTTTCTTGTAGCGGTTCAGCAACTCACGGCAAATCCGGTAATACTCGCGCTTGATTTCAGCCACGGCACGACCGTAATCGCCTTGAAGCACTTCGTCCTCACGGGACAATACTTGCATGGCCTGTTGGTGCTCAAGAAAATATTCCAGATGATTCAGAATCAAGGTCTGGATTCCCTGCTCGGTGCCGGAAGCACTTTCCAGTCGTTCATGCAGGCGCTCGAGAATTGTGGAAAAAGTATGTTTCTGGATTAGATAAAGCAGGCGTTCTTTCGAGCCCAAGTAGTGATACATCCCCGCCAGAGACATACCTGTCGCCCGCGCGATGTCACGCATGGAAGCGCCCTCATATCCCTTATCACAGAAGACCTCGGTGGCATGCTCTAGGATTTTGTTGAGTTGAGGGTTGGAGTCCGGCTCGCTCGGACGAAGCGTTCTAGCTGGTCGAAAAGTGGTTTGTCGGAGGCGGGTAGAGGAAGCCATGGGCCAGTTCGAACGTTCGTTCTAAGCATAGCTCATGATTGTCGCCCCGCACAAGCACCACCGCGGTCCGCTATTCGTGGTCCCGTTCGACTAGAAGGATCCGTTTCACCTGATTGCGGTCGAAGTGCTGGGCCGCCCCGCCAACGCGGACTGTGACGTCGGTGGGAGTCACCGAAAGGAGGTCCCCGTTTAGCACCGTGCCATCGCGCAGCTCGATTGTGTCGTGCGCGGAGTTTCCCAGTTCGTAACTGACGCTACCGCCAGAAGCGTCGTCAGGCCCGATCTCAACTGGAAAGGTGCCTGCGTTGAACCCTTCTTTGCTGAATTCAATCTTGTGGTTCCCGACAGTAAGTTGGACGATCCTGGGAGTGGCGCCGACTTCGACTCCATCCACTTTGAAGATTGCGCCCTGGGGAACGGAATTGATGGTAAGGGAAACTTTCTTTGCGGGAGCCAGGGGCCCGAGCTCAGTCGGCAGGGACCGTGCCGCGAGCGAGATCGAGACTGGAGAACCTGAGGCCCCAATTGTGGTTTGGAACTTGATGGTCTGTCCGGGCGCTACATTACTCAGGGTGATATAACCCTCTCCGATCCGAGTCTTGTTCTTGTCGTACAAGTAGAGGGAAAATGTTGCATCCGGGATCGGTTTTGTCCAAAGATTCTCAGCGGTTGTATCAGTGATGTAGCTCCTCGCCCCAGCAAGCGATCCAATCTCCTTAAACTTACCGAAAGTAAATCGCAGGATCGGCGTACCGGATTCAGGCCAATTGAGTGTCTGTGCTGGCGGATCTTTTGCAATAGCCTGAATCGATAGCAGGAGAACAGCGATCAGTCTGGATCCAAGAAGAACGAAGGCGAGAGGTCTTTTCATCTGCGCGCGAATGTAGCACAGATTCAATCCGTCGCACAATGAAACCGTGTTAGTTCCGAATATCAGCCATCAACCGCTCGACTTCAATTTTCACATCCCCCGTCAGCGGCAGCAGCGGCAGCCGTGGCGGGCCTCCGTAGTAGCCATTGAGGTCCAGGGCGTACTTGATGGCCGCGATACCGAGTTCCCCGACAATCCTGGCTGCGGCAGAATTGATCCGAGCCTGTTTTAAGCGGGCGAGGTTAGCGTCGCCTTCCTTCCAGGCCGCATAAATCTCATAGCAAGCGGTCGGAGCTGGACAAGCGAATGCAAGGATCGCACCCACTGCGCCAGCGTCAAGCGAAGGATGTAGTTTCTGCGCTGCGCCTACCATCACCTGAAATCCGACTTCCTTTTGGCGAGTTTTGATTCCGCTGACGACTTTGACGGCCGATGATGCCGGCTTCGACGATCCAGATTGTGATGATCCGGACAGCGCAGCCACGGAAACCAGTTCCCCGCCTTGGTCTCCTTTTTCCGGCGACTTCAACATGCGAGGCGTGACTGCTGTGAAGGTTTCAGTTACGGTTGCGGTACGCTTGATGTGACGTGTGCCCTCCGCCATGCGCCGCACTTTTTCAACATCGCCGCTGGATTCCTTGATGCCGATAATATTCGGGTGCTCGGACAATTCGGCGACCAGCTCAACCGGAATGTCGTAGTTTGTGAACGCTGGGACGCTGTAAATCATCACCGGAAGCGGCGAGTGGTCGGCGACGATTCGGTAGAATGCGAGAATATTTGGCGGCTGCATTTGCTTGCAGTAGAAAAAAGGAGTACGGATGAGCGCGACATCGTATTCGAGTTCCGCCGCGTACTCGGTCAGGCGGAGAGTTTCAATGGCCGACTCGGCCCCGGTGCCCGCGATCAGGACCTTGCTGGGAGCGGAGGTCTCGCGGGCAGTCTTCAGCACCTCGCGTTGCTCTTCGCCCGAAAGCATGACTGCCTCCCCGGTCGACCCCAGCACCGCGATTCCTGCAACCGGAGTCTTCGAATAGCGCTCGACGTTGTGCTCCAGCTTTTTAAGGTACACGCGTCCGTCGGGATAGAAGGGCGTGGTGATTGGAGAAAAGATGCCGTGCAGAAGCATGGTAGCTATTAGCCTCTAACTCTTAGCTTAACAGTTCACTTATTTGATAGAGAGGGGCGCCCCCATCCTCGCCGCGTTGTTTGCGGCGGGGTGGGGATTTTGACGTTCCATCTTGGTAATCGGGCCACGTCAACATCCCGCCCTATCTCGGCAAAGAACGGCGAGACAAGGACGGGCACCCCTGGATGAGAAATGAATACGAAAGGCTGCGCCAGCCCGCTGGATATGAGGGCAGCTGCGACGCGGTAAGAAGATCCGCGCTTCCGCGACATTATTTGCGTCGGCTGGCAACCCGCTCGGTGTCGAACTCTATTTTCACGGGGTTGCTTTCGCAAATACTGGAATCGTGAGGTCTATCTTCCAGCCGAATTTCGGATTTACGACTCCCGCAGACTTCGTGTCGCAAAGATGAGAACCTTTACTCCTCAGCCTTAACCGCTTACCGTCAAACTGATACTCCTGCAGGAAGGTCTTCAGGTCGCGGTCAAGAATTGCGATCGTGCAAGTGGAACCAGGAACCGACATATTCACTGTCCTGACGCGAAATTTCTCATCTACGGCGAGTTGGATGGACGCCCATCCTTGGTTGTATGCCTCGACCCGCCTTAGCTGAGCCTTCGATTTTCTGTCTAAGGCTTCCCTGTTACCCTTCCGGGCGGCGGCCCAATCCGCGTCCGTGAAGGGATTACTGTTCTCGCCCATTGCCTGCCATTTCTTATTTATGGGATCGATATTGCCCTTCCGGGCAGCGGCCATATCCTGTCGTGTGAAGGGGAAGGAGTAGAAATTAATCTCAAGCCAACGATCCTTCATGGGGCGGCTGGGTGGTTCGATGGTTGCTACCGCGCTGGCTAAGGAGAGGTGCCTATGGATCTCGTTCTGCAGACTCGCGTCATCATCGTCGAAGGAAAACTTTGCATCAGTGGCAAAAGGCATTGGATCAGAGGCAGGCGCAGGCAGGACGACGCAGAGCATCACGGCTGCCAGAAGCCAAAGATAGCGCATCAGTGTTTCCCTCTCCGCATCAGGATCGGCTAGACTGCATTCTTTCCGCGTGCAAATGCTGCAGCGCCTTCACATTCACTTCCCCACGCTGCAACGCCGCAATTCCTTCGGCGGCTGCTCTGGCGGCGGCCAGAGTCGTGATTGTCGGAATGCGCGCTGTCACGGCGGCGCGGCGGATTGCCTTTTCGTCGAAGAACGGATCGGGGCCTTGCGGAGTATTGACGATCAGTTGGATGCGGTCGCCTTTGATTAAATCCACCACGTTGGGACGACCTTCTTTTACTTTGTAAACGCGCTCGCAGGCCATTCCGGCTTCTTCGATTACGTCGGCGGTGCCGGCCGTAGCGACCAGTTTGAATCCCATGTCCACGAATTTGCGGGCGACTTCGGCGGCGTGTGGCTTGTCGTGATCGGTGACGCTGACAAAGATGCAGCCCTGGGTTGGCAGCTTTTGTCCGGCGGCAATTTGCGCTTTGGCGAAAGCCTCGCCGAAATTGTCGGCGACGCCCATGACTTCTCCGGTGGACTTCATCTCCGGTCCGAGGACGGTGTCCACGCCGGGGAATTTGTTCCAGGGGAAGACCGGGGATTTCACGTAAAAGAACGAGCCGGTGTCGAGATCCTTTTTCTGCTCGATGTACTCGGGCAAGAATTCGCGGAGCCTGCGGCCGGTCATCAGACGCGCGGCGATCTTTGCCATCGGGACGCCGGTGGCTTTCGAAACATACGGCACAGTACGTGAAGCGCGGGGGTTTACTTCGAGGACGTAGACTTTGCCGCCCTCGTGTCCGTTGCCGGAGGTATATCCAGAGCGCGGGATCGCGAACTGCACATTCATCAGGCCGACGACCTTCAATGCCCGGGCCAGCTTGAAGGTGTACTCGCGCATTCGGGCTAGCAGGTGCTGCGGAATATCCACTGCGGGGAGCACGCAGGAAGAATCGCCGGAGTGGATGCCGGCTTCTTCAATGTGCTGCATGATTCCGCCGATGACCACGTCGTCGCCGTCGGAGAGCGCGTCAACATCAACTTCGATCGCGTCTTCAAGGAAGTGGTCGATGAGCACGGGGCGGTCCTGCGAATATTCGACGGCTTCTTTCATGTAGCGGACGACGGTTTCTTCGTCGTAGGCGATGACCATGGCGCGTCCGCCAAGCACATAAGAAGGACGCACGAGAACGGGATAGCCGATTTTGGCGGCTCCGGCAACAGCCTCTTCGAGCGACGCGGCCATTGCGCCGGGCGCTTGCGGGATGCCGAGTTCGTCGAGCAATTTGCCAAAGCGCTTGCGGTCTTCCGCGAGGTCAATGTATTCGGGGGCGGTGCCGATGATCTTCACGCCCGCGGCTTTCAGAGGGAGCGCGAGATTCAGAGGGGTCTGTCCGCCGAATTGAACGATTACTCCGACCTCGGCACCTGTCGCCGATTCATGTTCGCAGATGGCCAAAACGTCTTCGATGGTGAGCGGTTCGAAGTAAAGGCGATCGCTGGTGTCGTAGTCGGTCGAGACCGTCTCCGGATTGCAGTTGACCATGATGGTCTCGTACCCATCTTCGTGCAGTGCAAATGACGCGTGGCAGCAGCAGTAATCGAATTCGATTCCCTGCCCGATGCGGTTCGGCCCGCTGCCCAGGATGATGACCTTCCTTTTGTCGGTGGGCGCGGCTTCGTCTTCTTCTTCGTATGTCGAATACAGATACGGAGTGTAGCTTTCGAATTCGGCGGCGCAGGTGTCCACACGCTTGTACACAGGCTGGACTTTGTGTTTTTTGCGCAAGTGCCGAATTTTTTCCTGGTCGCCTTTGCCGCTTAGGCGCCAGGTTCCAGCGAGGCGGCCGTCAGAGAAGCCCATGCGCTTGGCGTCGCGAAGTACTTCGGTCGGGACGGACTCGATCGGGTGCTTCTCGACCTCAAGCTGCATGTCATTAATTTCTTTCAGCTGATAGAGGAACCAGGGGTCAATCCCAGTCATCTTGGCGACTTGCTTGACGGTGTGGCCCTGACGGATTGCGTAGCGAATGTACGAGAGTCGCTCGGGATGCGGGGTAACCAGACGCTGGGTGAGAATCTTAGGCTCGATTTTTTCGCCGCCGATGCGCTTGCCGGTGTCGAGCGCGCGAATGGCCTTCATCAGCGCTTCTTTGAAAGTGCGGCCGATGGCCATGACTTCGCCGACCGATTTCATCTGTGGGCCCAGGCTTTCGTCAGCACCGGGAAATTTCTCGAATTGCCACTTGGGAATTTTGACGACTACGTAGTCGAGCGTCGGCTCGAAGCACGCGGGCGTTTTGCGCGTGATGTCGTTAGGAATTTCGTCGAGGGTGTAGCCGACAGCGAGCTTGGCGGCGATCTTCGCTATGGGGAATCCGGTTGCTTTCGACGCGAGAGCCGAGGACCTCGAAACGCGCGGGTTCATTTCGATGACCACCATGCGGCCGGTGGTGGGATGAACGCCGAATTGAATATTCGACCCCCCGGTCTCGACGCCAATTTCGCGGATGACGGCGATGGCTGCGTCGCGCATAGCCTGGTATTCGCGGTCAGTGAGCGTCTGAGCCGGAGCGACAGTGATTGAGTCGCCCGTGTGCACGCCCATGGGATCGAAATTCTCAATCGAGCAGATGATGATGACGTTGTCTTTCAGATCGCGCATGACCTCGAGCTCGTACTCCTTCCAGCCGAGGACGGATTCTTCGATCAGGGCCTGGTGCACGGGAGAGAAATCGAGTCCGCGGGCCAAAACTTCAAGAAGCTCTTCGCGGTTGTAAGCCATGCCTCCGCCGGAGCCGCCAAGGGTGAAGGACGGGCGCACGATCACCGGGAATCCGATCTTTCCGGCAAATTCGAGGCCGTCTTTCAAATTCGTTACCAGCGCGGATTTCGGGACGTCGAGGCCGATGCGCTGCATGGCGTCTTTGAAGACGAGGCGGTCTTCGGCCTTGTTGATGGCGTCAATGTTGGCGCCAATTAGCTTCACGTTGTACTTCTCAAGCACGCCGCTTTCAGAAAGCTCGATGGCCAGATTTAGCGCAGTCTGGCCGCCGACCGTAGGCAGAATGGCGAATCCCGCGCCCGGCGAAAGCTCGCGCTCCACACGAATGATTTCTTCCAGATACTCGCGGGTGAGCGGCTCGATGTAAGTACGGTCGGCGAACTCGGGATCGGTCATGATGGTGGCTGGGTTCGAGTTGGCCAGCACCACTTCGTAGCCCTCGGCCTTGAGCGCCTTGCACGCCTGCGTGCCGGAGTAATCGAACTCGGCGGACTGCCCGATGATGATGGGGCCGGAGCCGAGGATGAGGATTTTGGAGATGTCAGTTCGTTTGGGCATTTAGCTTCTTTTTTTACTCTGTCATCTTCTTATTATTAATTCTGTCATCACGACCAAGTCAGTTGATTGGCTTTGCCAATCAACTGGCTCGTTGAGGGACCTGCTGTTCACTTCTCCCCGGCATTCCCGGTAGCGCAAACTGCAGGTCCCTCGACTGCGAAGATCGTCCGCCAAGCGGACGATCTTCTTCGCTCGGGATGACAGAGTTTATTAACATTTACAAGCGGCACGGTTTGCGCAGAAGCCGCGCCCCTTCCAAGCTCATTTTCCAAGATCGATTCAATCGACAGTTATCCACTCGTCCCATTTGGGACGATCTGTTCCCTTTTCAACAGTGATGCGTCTCATCGGTTCACAGTCCTTAAAGTTCAGAAGTCTATCGACGGTGAGGGGAATGGCCACCTGTTTGGTTTTTAAGTCGAAAAGTACGAAATAGCGGCCGCGCTCCAAGCCCGTAAGTTTGAAATACCCGAAGCGTTCTGTCTGGCCCTTCAGCTTGAGACTTAGACCTTCGCAACATTTGCTATCCGCTGTGGGTGCCGCAAACACCGAGAATGGACGGCCGGAGACTTTGGCGCCCTTTGCTCTAATTTGTGAACAGAACGGAGAAGATACGGGGTGCCATTCTTGCGCGGCTGCAGCGGTCGGCAAAACAAATAGGAGCACCGGCAGAACCGTCCGCATTCGCATAATTGCTGCGCTCTTCACCCTTTCCACTCCTCCATCATCTTCACAAAATCCTTGAACAAATAATGCGAGTCGTGCGGGCCTGGGCTGGCCTCTGGGTGGTACTGGACGCTGAATAGCGGCAGGTTGCGGTGGCGCAGGCCTTCGAGCGTCTGGTCGTTCAGGTCCATGTGGGTTAGTTCGACTTCGGATTGCGGGAGCGAATCGGGATCGACGGCGAAATTGTGGTTGTGGGCGGTGATTTCGATTTTGCCGGTGGCAAGTTGCTTGACCGGATGATTGCCGCCGTGATGTCCGAATTTGAGTTTGAAAGTTTTGCCGCCGAGGGCGATGCCGGTTAGCTGGTGGCCCAAACAAATTCCAAAGATGGGCTGGCGTCCCATCAGGCGGCGGATGTTGTCCACGGCGTAGGTGCAGGGTTCGGGATCGCCGGGGCCGTTGGAGAGGAATACGCCGTCGGGCTTTAGCGCGAGGACATCTTCGGCGGGAGTCTGGGCAGGGACGACCGTGACCTTACAGGCCTCACTGCGTAACTTGCGTAGAATATTTTGCTTAATGCCGAAATCATAAGCCACTACATGAAAGCGTTCGGGCTGGTCTTTTACGCCTACGACTTCTATCGGTTCGTGCGATCGTTCGCCGACTTCCCAGACGTATGGGCGATTGGTCGTGACTACTTTTGCGAGATCCAAGCCGTCCATCTTCGGAATAGAGTTGGCTTTGGCGATGAGCTTTTCGGCATCGGCTTCAATCGTCGAAACCACTCCGCGCATCACGCCGTGGTCGCGCAAATGGCGAACTAACGCACGCGTGTCGATTTCGGCTAGGACAGGGATCTTGAACTGTTCGAGATACTCTTCTGCCACCTGCTGCGACCGCCAGTTGGAACTGACCCGCGAAAACTCGCGCACGATCAGTCCTTCTATATAAGGACGGGTGGCTTCGTTGTCTTCAGCGTTGGTGCCGTAGTTGCCGATTTCTGGATTGGTCAGGACGACGATCTGTCCCGCGTAGGAGGGGTCGGTGAAAATTTCCTGGTAGCCGGTTATGGAAGTATTAAAAACAACTTCGCCGTAGCATTCGCCTTTGGCGCCGTAGCCTTTGCCTCGGAAGACTCTTCCGTCTTCCAGCGCAAGGATGGCCTGCATTAGGTCTCCAGGGAGTGGATTTTAAGAATTTTAGCAGGGATGGAGGAAAGGGGGAAGAAGCTTTTAGCTGTTAGCTCTTAGCTTCTAGCGGAATCTGTCTTTGTTTCGTCTCGACCGACAAATCCGCACTTGCAACTTTTCTTTCGCCCCTTTGGGGCTTGTCCTCGTACCACGTTTTCCCAGGGCTTACGCCCTGGGCTGCACTCTTACGCCGCTTCGCGGCTGGGTTTATATTTCAGCTTCGATCGCTCAAAAAAACAAGGCTGGATTTCTCCAGCCCTGTATAGAACCATCATCAAGCCCAGCGAAAGCTCACCGGCAGCCGGGGAATTTGAAGCTCGCAATTTGCGTGCTCCAATTGAAGGTACCGCTCGCCTTCAGATATTCGGTTGTGTAGAAGAACGTGCAGTCGTCCACCGGGTCAACGCTGATGGCGCTGTAGTCGCCCCACCTGGCGAGGTTGGGCAACTGCGAGCCGGTGCCGGCCTTTATCGAGTTTTCGGCCTCCAGCGTTCCGGCTGGATCAGTCGGTACTTTGCCGGTGAAGCGGATGGATGGAAAGACGCTACTGCTGGAAGCGCTGTAGCCGACGGCGATGTCGCCGGCTTTATCCATCGCAATGCTGCCCATCCAGCGGAAAGTGGAGTCCGGCGAGAAGGTGCCTTGCTGAATTACGGTCGGAGTGCCGCTGGTCAGGTTGCCGAGTTGATACCAGCGCACGCCGACGTGGGAGCTCTTCCGCGACGTACTAACGGTGACAGAGTGGTTCACAACCGCCCTTTCACCACCAGTCGGATTACGATACGCGAAACGGTACATGACCCGGTCCGCCAGTGAATCCAACTTTTCATGGGTGCTAGGTTGTGGAATACAAGCGCCGCCGCCACTGCACGCC
>Ga0209648_10000694_pt1 | contig 26260 bp, 19 predicted proteins | sample GraSoi2013_115cm_FD_185830 | JGI IMG/M metagenome (GOLD analysis project Ga0209648, IMG submission 185830) | Grasslands soil microbial communities from the Angelo Coastal Reserve, California, USA - Sample 9_17_2013_115cm (SPAdes) (version 2) | ecosystem: Environmental > Terrestrial > Soil >... | reverse complement strand
CGGGCTCGTAGGGCGGCTGAACCCGGTACGACCTAGAATTCATCGAGCCGTTCCGGGATAGCTCAACGGTAGAGCAGGCGGCTGTTAACCGCAAGGTTCAGGGTTCGAATCCCTGTCCCGGAGCCAATTGTAAATTCAAGATTGCGTGTTCCCATGCGTTTCGGGAGGCGCTTACTACAACCGCACCACAACCGCACTACAACGCGCGGCGACTGTGGCTGACAACTCGCTGCCTCACCCGCCACGCGACGGCATGCTGAAGGCCCAAATATGGATGAGGTTGAGAACTGAATCGCCCTGAGTTTCTTGGAGACTTCCCCGTTTGGATTTCACGCAACGGCTGACGCCGTCCGCTCCCGATAGTAGTTCGACTCGAACTCTGCTGGTGGCACATCCCCTATCCCCGAGCAGCCCGGATGGCCGGAGAAAAGACGCAGGATGGTAGTAATCAAGTGGGTACTCGTCCAACATCGCCCGGTCGACTCTGCTCACGACTGGGACCCATCTTCACATCCCATCGATGGTGGCTTTCAGCAGCGCCCTAGCAACCCAAACCGAGACCTCCTCCGCTTCCGCGACAGTGAGGCCTCTGACGTCGCGCAGGACGAGCAGCGCTTCGATTCCAACGCAGAGCGCCAGTCCAGACGTCAGGCGCTCAAGACTTGAATCTTCGATTCGCCCTTGAAGGGGTGAAAGGGCCATCTCGATCCATTCCACACGGCGGTATCCGCGCGTCGGAGCTGGATTCGCTTCGTCGGTACCACGCTCGGCCGTAAGACGGATCATTTTCCGCAGCAGCGACTCGTTGGCCAACGTGCTGCGTTGGGTCGCGCGGACCATTGCGTCGAGACGGACACTGACGTCATCTGCCTGTTCAGCCGGTTCGATGGCGCGGACGACAGCGTCCCGGACAGCTTCGAGCGCCGCCTCTGTCAGGAGCTGATCCAGGCTGGGGAAGTACTGGTAGACAGTCCGCCGCGAGACGTCCGCAGCGTCTGCGACTTCAGGAACGGACGGCGTGTGACCGTCAGTGAGCAATGCGGCGGCCGCCCGCAGGATGGCCGCGCGTGTGCGGCGTTTCTGCCTTTGTCTTCCGCCGCGGGCGGACATCGGAACGGCCAAATCTAGATTCCTCTTGACAAATGGTCAGCGATGCGGTCACTATACACCCACGCGACCACTGCACTAACGCGCAACAATGACACTGATGCGCATGGAGGATGGAACTGTGAACAACTCGGCTGACCAGCTCAAAAGCTCAGTTGGAGTCGCGCCCGATCAGGGCGTCGCCGTTTGGTACCTGAACAACCGGATGACTATCAAGGCCACCGGAGCGACCACTGGCGGCGCGTTCAGCCTCCTTGAAGCCCTGCTGCCGCCTGGCACTTCGCCGCCGCTGCATATCCACCGAGCCGAGGACGAGCCGATGTGGGTGGTCGATGGAGTACTGACGTTCCGGGTTGGCGACGAAACGTTTGGCGCCGGTCCAGGCTCATTTGCCTTCTTGCCTCGCGACGTTCCCCACACCTTTGTTGTCGAGGGGACCACCACAGCGCACGTGTTAATCCTGCTCGTTCCCGCTGGCGGCGAGGGCTATTTCATCGAAGGCGGTCGGCCAGCCGAAGGCAACGGTATGCCGGCAGCGTCACCGCCGGACTTCGCGAAACTCGAGGAAGTGGCCGCGAAATACCACATCGAGATGATCGGCCCACCGCTCGAAGCAAAGGAGAGGCGCTGATGCTCGGATCCGAGATGGGCGTGAAACACGTCATCACGTTGCCGAGTCGTGAGTGGGCGGAATGCGGTGCCGGCGATCTAAGGGGTGCCGGCTATGAGGCGAGCGTCCAGCCGGACACATACGGAAATTGGATGCTGGTCGTGCACGGCAGCGAGGAGCAGATCAGGATCCTTAAGGAAGGGATCGCGGCAGTTGCCGAAGTCGATGGGGAGTGACCGTCGCGGTCTGAATCGTATGGTCACGAATTCGCAGAACCGAGGCACATGAGGGACGCGCGAGACACGAAGAAACCGCGTTCTGAGGTCGGGTCGACACTCACGGCCCCGGAAGGACATTAGAGGACACGCCGTTAGGAGGGTTCGGGACCGGGAGGCGCGAGCCTTAAGTCCAAGCGAAGCCTGCACCTTCGAATACGGCGGCGGGGTTCATATTGCTCGTAACGTGAGTCCACCAAACAGCCCTCACATGCAGCCCAACTAAGATGGCCCTGACTCGGCGGGCGTGCTCGGTGAGATTGCGTCGGGCGGGGTTCGGCAGCTCGGTTTGATGGATGAAACCATGAACGGCGTGGGCGATGAAATGCCAAGCCCAATTGGGGAGGGCTTCGAAGCGCTCGCTGCTGGCAACTGGACGACTGCGCGGGACTCGTTCGAGAGGGTCCTTGCTGGAGCTGAGATCGCAGAGGCTAGGTTCGGCCTCGCGGCAGCACTGTTTTAGCTGGGAGACACGTCCGGGGCGATCAGCAACCACGAGCGGGCATCCGTCGACGTCCCGATCCGATGTTCGCCGGCGTTTGCGCTCTGGCCCACGTCGTCCACAACAAACAACATTTGGGCAATGCAATCGCTGCAAGGGGTTGGCTCGCGCGACAACCACGCTGATCGAGGACAAGGCGATCGACGCGCTGCGCGGACCTCTGCTCGTCATGAAGCATGTAGTAGTTCACGTAGTGATCCGAGGCTTTGAAACAGCTCGAACCGGTCCAATCGGACCCTCGATGTCGCGAATCGATCTCAAACCCTTCGAAAACGGACTCGGTGCGCGAGACCGCCTAAATTTCGGGACCGTGAGGCGCTAGAGCTTCCACGCAGCTGATCGTCCGCGCCTCACGCGCGTCTTCTATATATGGCTGCCGATATGGCGCGCTGTCGGCCTGGCGCAGTTGCTGCTGATAACTACTTCTTACCGTCAGCTAGCAAGGGAGGTCGGCGTCGAAGCCCAAGGTTGTCGACTGGACTAGCCAGACCGGAGAGCTGGTGAAGGGAGATGAGCAGGAGCCTCCGGCCGTCTCCCAATCGGCGGCCACGCCTGGAGGGGTGTAGTTGCCTCCCGTGATGACCGAACCCTCGAATCGCTGGAGTAGATACCAACGGGCAAGCCGGATTGGGCTAGGCGAGTCATGCCTCCCTGAATGCTCGGCGGCCGCGGCGTTGATAAGCGCCCCGTAAGCAAGGTGGTTGAGGACGACGATGCGGCGCTGCTCAGTTGTGTTCAAGACGATCCTGCCATCCATGAGGTGACAGAATCGATTTTCGCTTCAGGGTTGACAGATTCGCTTTACTTCCACAAAAAATTAAGTGGACGTCACTTGACGAATTAGAGCACCTGCTTTATGGTGCTGGCAACGTCCTTGGCGGGACGCGAGTTTCGGGGTGAGGCGTGTCACGCATGACGCAACGCAGATCCTTTGAGTCTCTGACCGACAGCCGATTTCAGCTGCCGACGATCAAAGACCCGCGGACAAAAACCCCGCCCTTCGGGGCGCCACTGAGGCCGAAACCGTGGCTGTCCGAGATGCTCATCATCGCTATTGCCATTGGCATTATTGTCCAGAGTCCCTTAACAGGCACGCTTTTTGACCCCAGAGAACAGAGTGAAAGCTAAAGGCGCACACCCAAGACGAGCGCTGCTGGCAATCATGCTGGCCGGTGGAGTCCTGGCCGGGCCCTTGCTGCAGGGACCGTCACCTGTCTTCGCGGCGTGGGCCGCTGCCCACCCCCCAGCCAGCCAGGCCAGTGGGCACAATACGGTGCCGGTCAAGCTTCCCGCCTCCTCTGGCGAGCCGGCGGCCAAGCAGCCGAAGAAGCTCACAGTAGGCGAGCAGCCCGATCGCCGGACCCGCTATTCCTCCACGCGCTATAACGCCGACCACACCTTCACCACCACGACCTCGATCCACCCCATCAACTACCGGGTGCGCAACGGCGGCTGGGAGCCGATCGACAACAGCCTGACTTCCAGCAAAGAGAAGGGCTACGCCTACCAGAACCGGGCCAACAGCTGGCAGACCATCTTCAAGGACCAGCTCGGCGACGAGTACCTGCGCTGGATGGTCGACGGCCAGGCCGTGACGATGACGCTTCAGGGCGCCTCCAAAGCAAAGGCGACCACCAAGGGCTCGACCATCGGCTACCAGGATGCCCTGCCACATCTGGACGCCACCTACAACGTGCTGGGCGACGGCCTGGAAGAGGTGCTGACGCTCAAGGACGCGCAGGCGCCGTCCAGCTTCACGTTCCTGCTCAAAGCACCGAAGGGCACCGTGGCCACCCAGCAACCGGACGGCAGCTGGGTCTTCGTCATTCCCGGCCACGCCCCCGGCTCCTTCTGGCTCAAGGCTCCCTATGCCTACGACTCGGGGACCAAGAACGTTGAGCCCGGTCAGCCCCAGGTTCAGATGAGCCTCAAGGAGGGCAAGAACGGTTTTGAGGTGACGCTGAGCGTCGATCAGTCCTGGCTCAAGGACCCGTCGCGGCGCTTCCCCGTCTTTGTTGACCCCACCATCACCACCCAGCCGGACACCCTCGACTCCACCTTCGTGGCCGACTGTGGCACCTGTACGGGCTTCGTGGACAGCAGCGGCCGCATGTTCATCGGTGTCAGCTCCTACCACACCTACCGGGAGGCCGTGCAGTTCGACCTGAGCGGCATCCCAGCCGGAGTGACCGTCAACAGCGCCACCCTGGGCGTCTTCTACGACCAGGCCTGCATCGCGATCAGCAACGGCAAGTTCTGCGGGGGCACCAACCACCAGATCGACGTCCACCGGATGACGGCTGCCTGGTCCACCTCCAGCACCACCTCCGGCGTCCATTTCGACCCCACCGTCCTCTCCAGCTTCGCGCTGCCGCTGAACGCGGGCTACGAGTGGATGAACTGGGACGCGACCAGCGCCGTGAGTAGCTGGGCCAGCGGGGCGCAGCCCAACTACGGTCTCTACCTGATGCTGAACAGCGAAACCAAGAGCGCGAGCGGCCCGGCGCCTCCAGGCAAGGCCTTCCAGGTGGGCCAGCTGGCGTCCCAGCTGACGGTGACCTACAGCGGAGACGCGGTCGCTCTCTCTCAGCCCTCGGTGCTGCACGCCAACGGGGCGGAGCTGAGCTGGAGCCAGTACACCGGAGCTTCGGGCGCGGCCTTCCTCGGGTACCAGGTGCACCGCTCGCTGAGCCCCAACTTCACGCCTTCGACGGCCACTCTTCTGACCAGCACAAACGACGTCTCGGCCACCAGCTATCGAGACACGACCGCGGCTCCCAACGGCACCTTCTACTACGCCGTACTGGCCAACAGCAGCAAGTCCAACGAGATCAAAGTCACCCTGCCCGCCGACGGCCAGTCCTCGATCAGCCTTCCCCTGGGCCCCGGCCAGGGCAAGGCGACCTTCATGTACTACTACTCGGGCTTCGTCAACTGCGCCAACTACGGCGCCGACCAGTACCTGCTGGCCGGAGCCGACAGCACAGGCATCTACCGCAGCCTGCTCCAGTTCAACCTGCCCCAGATCCCGAGTAGCGCCACCAACATCAGCGCCAGGCTGAAGGTGCTCCACTTCCTCGAGAACTCCTACAACATGACCCTGCACGCCTATCCGGTGACCTCCAGCTGGGAGGAGGGGACGGGGGTCAGGAGCCCGGCCGCCTGCACGGGCGACGGTGCCACCTGGTACGAGCGCACGGGCGGCGTGATGTGGAGCACTAACGGCGGAGACTTCGCCGGCAGCATGGCGTCTAGCCAGGTCTCGATCCCGGCCCTGGAGACCGAGAACTGGGACTCCTTCGACGTCTCCAACATCGTCGCCAAGTGGGTGAGCGGGCAAGCTCCCTATCTGGGCCTGCTCATCAAGTCGGACAACGAGGCCCTGGCCAACTACAACTTCACGGTCATGGCCAGCAACGACTATAGCCCGGCGGCTTCGGTGCGGCCCGAGCTCCAGGTCACCTACACCGACGGCAGCCACGCCATTCCGCCCTCGGTCTCGGTCTCGACGCCGGCGCCCGGGGCCATGGTTTCGGGCAGTTCGGTGGCCCTGTCGGCGGCGGCCTCCAGCCCGGGGACGGTGAGCCAGGTCCAGTTTTTTGTGGACGGTACACCGACGGGTACGGCCAGCCAGGCTCCCTGGCAGGTGACCTGGAACTCGGCCAGCGTCGGCAACGGCAACCACACCATCACGGCCAGGGCCACCGACGGCGCCGGCAACAGCGCAACGTCGGCCGGGCTCACGGTAACGGTCAACAACTATCCCTCGCCGACCACTGCCATCACGTCTCCTGCCAACAACGTTGGCGGCCTGACCGGCACGGTGACCGTGAACACCGTCAACACGGTGGCCAGCGGGCTGACCGTGAGCAAGGTCGAACTCTACGTAGACGGGGCGCTCTACGCCACCTCCGCGGTTTCGCCTTGGAGCTTTAGCTGGAACACGCTGGACCCCACTCTGCCCTCCTTTGATGGCAGCCATACGCTGGTCAGCAGGGTCTACGACTCTAGCGGACTGATTGTCAGCTCCGGTCCGATCACGGTCACGGTCGGCAATTCCGCGGGCACGCTGTACCAGGCGGCGTCCAGCTCCACGCCGGTGCCCCAGGCCATGAGCTACGACCCCTCCGCCTCGAGCCAGCTCAACTATCCGGTCAACGTCACGGTCACCAACATCAGCGGCCAGGCCTGGAATTCGGCCACCACCACGCTGCGCTACCGCTGGTACCTGGCCGGCTCGACCGCGTCCTTTAGCGACAGCGCCGACGTGGCCAGCCTGGGGTTGGCGGCGGGCCAGACCCAGACCATGTGGGTCAATGTCAGCCCGCCCACTCTGCCCGCCGGCATGGACGCCGCCCGTTTCACGCTCCGTTTCGACCTGGTCGACTCGAGCCAGCCCACATCCGTCTTCTTCGCCGACAAGGGCAACCTGCCTCTGGACAACCCGGTGATCGTGAACAAGGTGCTCAAGACCAACATCGGCCTGGAGCACTTCTGGCAGTTCACCAGCCAGTCGGTGGGCGCGGGCATGACCCACATGACCAACGTCGCCAACGGCAACTCCCTGCTCACCTTCACGCCCATGAGCCAGCCGGGGCGTGGCCTGAGCACGGTGGTCAGGTTGATCTACAACAGCCGGGAAGAGCACTCCGACTCGCCGGCCGGCAACAACTGGTCGCTCTCCATCTCCGGCCTGAGCCGCTTCGGCGATCCGCTGGACATCCACCCCAACAACGCCGACACCATCGCCGGCCGCTCCAACAAATTCATCAACCTGGTGGACGGGACGGGCAGGCTGCTGACGTTCACCGGGGTGACCAACCCTGATGGGACCACCTCCTGGTTCGAGCCGCCAGGGGTCCACCTGTATTTGCGCTCGGTGACCACCGACATCACGAACCCCAAGTTCTGGGCTCTGACCCGCTCCGACCGGGTGACCTTCTGGTACAACTCGGCCGGCTTCCCTACCTTTGTCACCGATAAGAACGGCAACACACTCTCCCTCACACTGAGCGCGGTCCAGCCCGGGGATGACCCGGGCGGGCCCAAGTTCCACGTCACCCAGGTGACGGATGCCGCCGGGCAGGGCGCGAACCCGGCGCCCAACCGCAGCTTCAACATCACCTACTTCACCAAGCAGACGGCCCGCAAGGCGCAGATCCGGGGCAAGGTGGCCAGCATTACCGACCACCTGGGCCACCAACTCAGCTTCGGCTACTACGACGACGGAAACCTGCTCAGCATCACCGAGCAGGGCGGCAGCAACGCCGATGGCTCATTCCTGGCCAGCCGGAGCTGGGTCTTCACCTACACCACCTCGGACGGCTCGGGGCCTGCCATCTCGGGCGCCGCGGACCGGGTCAACCCCGACCCCAAGACCCCCAACGAGTCGACCAAGGTCTTCAGCGTCCGCGACCCCAACGGCCAGGAGACCCTCTTCACCTACAACGGCCCAACCACCAGCATCGACCGCTGGAAGCTGGCCTCGGTCCAGGACCGAGCGGGCAACATCACCACCTTCAGCTACGACAACGTCAACCAGGTGACCACGGTGGCCCAGCCCACCCCCAGCGGGCAGACGGCCAGGACCTACAAGTACGCTTACGACGTCCAGGGCCGGCCCACCCAGATCACCGACCCCCTGGGTCAGAACACCAGGCTGCAGTGGAGCCCGGACAACGCGGTCACCAAGCTGACCGAGCCCAACCTGAATACGCGCCAGTTCGCTTACAACGACAACGGCGACCCTCTGGATACTTTTGACGAGCTGGGGGACCACACCAAGCTCACATACCAGAACGTCCAGGTTGACTCGAACGACGTCTTGGCACGCTGGAATCCGAACGGCGGCGCCAACGGCACCGGACGCACGATTCCCCACATCTCACAGCTGGCGACCAAGCAGGACCCCAAGGAGGTGGCGGCGGGCAGTCAGAACCTTTGGAGCTTCGGCTACGACGGCAACGGCAACATGACCTCGGTCACCGAGCCGCTTTTCCCGAACAACCCGGCTACCAACACCTTCAACGTGGATGGGACACTGGCCACCAGCAAGGACTTCCTGGGCAACCAAACCACCTATCTCAGCCGCGACGCCAACGGGCTGCCGACCAAGATCGCTGACCCCAGCGACAGCCCGACTTCGCCTACCCACGCGATACAGATCGGCTATGACGACGGCGGGCGGATGCGCCTTATCCAGGACGGCAACCACGCCCAATTCTCCGGAGGCACCGCCGCCAATTACCAGACCCAGTTCTTTTACGACAGCTTCAACCGGCTGGACCGGCAGAGCACTCCTAAGTCGACTAGCCTCAGCCTCGGCACGCTGGTCTGGTCGGGCATCAGCTACGACCCCAACGACAACGTCCTAAGCGTGATTGCCCCCCATTGCGTACCCAAGGGGAACTGCACAAACGAGACCGCCAACAGCGACATAGCCACCGGCGACACCACCACCATCAGTTACGACGTGCTCGACCGCCAGACCCTGGTCACCGATCCGATCGGGAACCAGACCGCGAACAGGTACGACGTGGCTGGGCGGCTGGTGCAGGTGACGCTTCCGTTGGGCGTGAAGAGCGGCACGTCCAACAACACACGCACGATCAACCACAGCTTCGACGCGCTCGACCGGACCGTAGCTTTGAGCGTGAACCACGTCAATCCCGACGGCAGCGTGAGCGCGCTGAACACGCTGGCCTGCTACGACTCGGTAGACAATGTTGTCTCGCTGACAGCGCCCAAGGCCAACCTCAGCTCAGTCACCTGCCCGGGCACGACCTCGACGCCTTTCACATCCGTCTATGCCTACGACGTCGCCCACCGGCTGATCAGCGTCACCGACCCCGACGGTCACCAGTCCAGCTTCGCCTACGACCAGAACGGAAACCTCATTACGGCTACCGACGCCAGCAACAACAACACCAGCTACAGCTTTGACGCCCTCAACCGGCTGAGCCAGACTTCCCGGCCCTTCATGACCGGCCACCCAGTGGTCCAACGTGTGGTCTACGACGCGGACGGCAACGTGCTCCAGAGCATCAGCCCGCGGGCCTACGACGCCTCCAGCGACAAGCAGACCTTCACCAACTACGTGACCACAAATCACTTTGACCAACTCAATCGGCTCGTCCGGCAGGACCTTCCGACCGACGCCACCTATGCGACCCAGTACTACCTGCACCGGGCCTACGACTTCAACGGCAACCTCACGACCGCTTCCCTGGCCACCAAGCAGAGCGACCCCGCGCTGGTCGATCCCAACGACCAGACGGTGAGCCAGTACTTCGACACCGGCTGGATTGCCAGCAGCCAGAACGGCCCCAACCCACCCACCCACTACGACTACAACGGCAAGGGCCAGCAGACGCGGCGGACGCCCCAGAGCAAGAGTGGCGCTCTGGACACCACCAACGCGGTCTTCTGGAGCTACCTGCCCAACGGGCCGTTGGCCAGCCGGACCGACCAGCAGAACCAGCAAGTCAGCTTCACCTACGACGCCGACGGCAACCTAATCGGCTCGCATGACGCCAGCGGGCTGGTGGACCCGAGCCAGACGCCGGTGGACACCCTGAATGCCTACGACGATCTGGACCGGCTGGTGCGCTCCGACCTGAAGCAGATGAGCGACACCAACTGGACGTTCTCCAGCTTCGCCTACGACCTCAACGGCAACGTCAGCGACCAGGAGCAGAACGGGCTGGAGGGGAACAGCAACAATTTGCCCAACGGCGTGATTGTCAAGGCCGGACACAAGCTGCACACCGATTACGACAGCGCCGACTGGCAGACCGATCAGATCGACAGCACCCTGAACCAGAGGACGGTCAACACCTACACCCCGATCGGCCAAGAGGCTTCAAGGGAGATCGACCAGAGCAACGGGGCCGGCGCCTGGAACCTGACACAGGCGACGAACTGGAGCTACTTCGCCAACGGCAAGCTGAGTGGCCTGACGACGACTGTGCCCAGCCAGACGCCCTGCCTTTCACCCTGTCTGACGACACGGACCATCGAACAGCACACGGTCAGCTACCTCGACCACCCCGATCCCGGCGGCATCTACATCGACGGCAACCGGACCAATGACAGCTTCAGCCTGCAGCTTGGCAACGGCGCGTCCAGCCCTTGCACGCCTACCAGCAACTGCACCGCTCACTACACCTATGACCCGCGCGACCGCCTGGTCCAACAGGACGACACGCGGGTCGGGATCAAGAAGACCACCACCTTCAGCCTGGACGGCAACGGCAACATCCTGACCCTGAACAAGGACGGGGTCACCACCAACAACACTTTCCAGGGCAATCAGCTCCAGCAGTCGGTAACTGGCGGCCAAACCCTCAAGTTCTGGTACGACGACCTGGGCCGGCAGCAGTGCGTGACCGACATCAACGGCTCGCGGGCGAACTGCAACCCCAGCGACCAGGTGCCGGCCTCCTCTGACCTGCTCAGCGATTACAAGTACGACTACCTGGACCGGCTGCAGACCTTCAGGGCCTTTTCCAACGGGACTCGGACCGACGAGGCGACCTATGTCTACGACGCTCTGAACCGGGTGGTGAAGGAGCAGGAGCAGCACCCGGCCTTAAACGGGGACACCCACGTCACCCAGTTCAGCTATCTGGGGTTGAGCGGGCTGGAGGTGGAGGAGCAGCAGACGTCCAAGAACACGGGCAACATTCTGTCCGTCAAGGACTTCACCTACGACGTCTACGGCCACCGCTTGGCCATGACCAACACGCCCTACACGAACGGGCAGCCAGCGACGCCGACCACCTACACCTACGTCTACGACGTTCTCGGCTCGGTCTCCCAACTGGTGGCCCCCGACGGCAGCACCACCGCCAGCTACGGCTACGCGGCTTACGGCCAGGGCGACAGCCAGCTCAGCCAGGGCGACACCGACCAGACGACGCCGCTCAACCCCTTCAGGTACTCGGCCAAGCGGGTGGACAGCGGTTCTGGCACCCTCGACATGGGCGTGCGCCGCTTCGCCTCCGGCGCCGGCCAGTTCCTGACCCCCGACTTCTTCTACGGATCGATGGCCGACCTCTCGCTCTCCATCGACCCCCTGACCCAGAACCGCTACGACCTGGCCGGGGGCAATCCGATCAGCTTCGGCGAGTGGGACGGCCACCTTTCCTGCGACATTTGCGGTTCCGTCCTCCAGGTCGTGACAGGCATCAAGGACCCTGGCGCGTACGCCCAGGGCGTCAAGGACGGCATTGGGGATATGGTCCAGGGCGGTTTGGCGCTGGGAAAGCTGAACTTCGAATGCAACCCCGTCCTCGGCGGGGGGCCCTTGGGCGACTGCGGGTCACACGTGTCCGCGATCGCGACCAACATCAAGAACGATCCGGGTGGCTTCCTGGGCGGCCTGGTTGACGCCAAGGACTTCCAGGCGGGCTGGAAGAAGGGCGACATGAGCTACTGGGAAGGCCGGATAACCCCATCACTCGTGATCACCGTCCTGAGCTTCGGCGCCGGCGGGGCTGCGGTGAAAGGCGGGGAGGCCGCCGGCGTGGCGGCACGAGCAGATGAGGCGGTCACCGTGGTGGCACGAGCCGGCAAGGTCGAGAGCAGCGCGGCTAAGGCCGGCAAGGTGACGGAGGCGGCGAGCGAAGCACCCAAAGCCGGCAAGCCGGCGGCTTGGTCCGGCGCCCCCAGGGCCTCAGAAGGCCCGGCACCAGAAGCAGGCCAAGTGGCATATGGCTCCACAGAGTTGAGCCAGGCAGTTCAGGAAGCCCGAGTTGGCATTGGCGGATCGTTCGGCAGAGGTGGCAACTTTGCTGCCGCGCGGCTTGACAACGGGGAGATCATCCTCGGTAGGTCGAACGCCGCGATGCATGCCGAAGAGGACATCCTCTCGCAAGCGGGTGATCGGTCTATCACTGACATGTACACCGAACGGGGGCCGTGCGCGCGGTGCGCCGGGCTGATCTCAGAGGGCACCAACGTGACTTGGTCGTTCCCGTGGAACCCGGCGAGTGTCCGGATGGCATCCAACGATGCGCTCGCTGCAGCGGTACGGGGGCTCTTCGGTGGCTGAGCGAACGTTGCCATTCGAACTCGTGACGTTCCCGTCGAGCGCCGAGGCCGAGGCGCTCCTGAGGAGCCGTCCGGAGGATCTCCAGACCTTCTACGTGACCGGGGTTCCGAAGGGTTTCGTGAGCGCGCGGTACAGAGCCAACCGCGTGCTCTCCCTCAGGACTGACAACCATGGTCGCCAGCTGATCGCGTTTGGCACCATGGTGCTCGACGGTGCGATGTGTCTTGATCCTGTGACGGGCGAGGTTGTTCAACTGGTCGGGCGGAGCTCGAATCGCTTCTTCGTCAACTCAACTCTGGCATCTTTCACGAGGCTGGTGCGCGAGGTGAGCAACGCTTTCCCTTTCTATTCAGACGATGCCTCAAGAGACGAGATCATGGCCGCCGCGGAGGCGGTCTCGGAAATCGTCCGCAAAGTCGACGGTGAGGCGTTGGTGCCTGATCGGTACTGGTCGACGCTCATCGACGACATGCGGATGGGGGATTGGGCTACCGACGCCGTCCTGGAGCTCGTGGCGAGCGGATACTGAAGATCTGGGAGCTGATCGCCGCCGCTACCTCGGCTTGTCGGCGGCCTCCATGCGGCGGTGATGCTCCTGGATGCCGTGGCGGAGGATGAGGTGGTGATGGCAGATCGTTCGAAATTCCAATCTTGCCGCGACGCTCTTGAAGCTGCTCTGCAGCTGGGGTTCCCCGGGGCGGTCGTTCAGGATTTTGGGAGCGACACCCAGAACCCTGGCGTCAAAGTTGATCTGAGCACCGATCGGGGGATGGCGAACGTCAGTCTCTGGCAGAACCTGTCATTCGACGTTGAGGCGATCGAGAACAACTCGGGCAACGTCCTTCTTCGCAAGTCGACCGGAGACGTCACGCCGGGCGAGGTTACAACTACGATTGCGGAGCTCGCGTCCGCACTGACATGATCCGTGCCAGCCTGCGGGCAGGCCGGTCAGCGCAGACCTGGCGCGGTCTCGTTCGGTGGATTTGGTTCCTCGCGATCCTGGTGGTCGCCGTGGCCTTTGGAGTTGCTCCGGGCTCGGCCTTCGCGAAGTCCAACGCGGCAGCGCCGGACACATCGACGATCGCGGCCCACCACATCCGCCCAGTATCCGATCGTCCCACCGAGGCGGGGCGGTGGCGGGCGGGCTGGGCGGCCGCGGACGTCCCCGGCCTGGCCGCCGGATTATTTGCCTGAGAAGGCCCGGCCCCAGAAGCGAGACTAGGACCTGGGGCGGACACTGCGGCCAGATCGCTGCCAACCGACGATCTCGTTAATCTGGCCAGCCCCTGAACAGGTCACATCTTGTCTGGTCACATGCCACCAGGCGAACCAGGTAACACGTTGTTCCCAGCCAACTGGTCGTCGGGTCAGATCATGCACACGATCTCGGACGTCGCCACAGATCCTGAAATTCCCTGGGTGCAGCAGACGGGCCCGGCAGGGTCGATGTTCACGAATGCGGGCCTGCCAGCTCGCTTTGCAGCCACCGGCTTCAGGGGCGGGATCTGGATCCGGGCGATAATCGAGCCGATGGGCGAAGGCATCATCACGGGGTTCCCATTGCCATGAGGCGACCCGATACCCTCGAGTCGTTCGAGCGCAAAGCGCGCCTCCACGCCATCGGGAACGGTCTTGAGGGTCTGTTACCCCCCTCGATGTTGGCGAGCTTTCACGAATTGGTTGCTGTCGGCGAAGGCCAAGTGGCTCTCGAGAATCTCTGTTCCAACCTGATGGATGAAAGCGTGAGGCTCGCTCCAGATATGGCGTCCATGCTGCATCGCGAGTGCCAGTCACTCGGCGTGTCAGAGCGGTACTGGCAGGCAATCCACGTCGAGGAGTGAGCGAGCTTCGGGCCGAGGTTCCCGACAGGTCGGTTGGGCCCAGCCGGGAAGATCAGGGAGCTGACCGTTGACGTGCGTACGGCGGTGGTGATGCGTCGTCTGCTGTTCCCATTCGCGATGCTGTTCATCGCCAGCATGAGCGTGGTCATGCAGGCTATGCCGGGCAACCCGGCAGCAGCCGGCGTGGCGGCGTGGCCGCCGCTGTAGCGGCCTTCGTCTTATCGCTCGCGATCGGCGTCCAGGCTTGAGGGGGTATCGAATCCTGGCGAGAAGGTAGCGGGGAGCGCGCCGACGCCGGCGTTACGGTTAGACCGCCATCACTCTACGTCCGACCGAGTGGGGCAACGACAGCAGCGCAAAGGGCCTCGGTGCAGGGATTGCCCTGTGTCGGTTGCGGCGTGCTCACGCCTACTCAGGTTGCTGACCACATCACACCTCTCGTTAGGGAGTGGTACGAGACCGGTACAATCGACCGGGACTTCATGAGGGCTCTCGAGGCTGTCCAACCCCAATGCGCAGCGTGCTCAGCGGCGCAGGGCGGGCGCCTCAGCTGGTACTCCCGGACGATGCGTGAGCTGTACTTCGGGGAGGACGCCGGTTGAACCCTGAAGACCTACGACTAAAGCAGCTACAGAAAGACACGTGCGCGCGCTTCGAAGTACAGCCGGTCGAGTCCCCGTGTGACCTCAAGGTAGGCATCGCTCGCAACGTTCGCGACGGCGTACTCCCGATCAATGGCCTGCGCCACCCTCCCGAGGGCGACACAACTGGTTGGTACATCTGGGCAGGGGGAGAGCCTTCCACGGATCCCAACTTCTTCGAACCCGTTCATGTGGAGCATCTCCGCGACTGGTGTCCAGAGGTTCTGCCGTATCTGCAGCTTCCGCCTGGATATCGGTTCCAGGTTGCGCCGGGCCACGAGGACGTGTGGTCCGATCCGTCGCTACTCAATGTCCGGTAGATGAGGACCGTCGGTTGGTGCATGGGTCCTTGACCTCTTCGTAGGTTGGTGGGGGTCGCCGACTGCCAATACCGAGCAGGGTTTGGAAGGCAGCCATTGGCGTGCGCCGGCGATTGAACCGGAAGACGAACTCGTCGAGGTAGACCTGCATCTGGTGGTCGGAGACGCCGCGGTAGGTGCCTCGCAACCATGTCTTGAAGTTGCTGATCACCCGGTGGACATGCGGCAGGGCCAAGGCCTTGTCCTTGCCCACCATCCCTTCCGCTCGAAGACTCGTCGGCTGGTGGTCGTAACCGAGTCGGCTTAGACGTTTGAAGCCCTGCCAGGCGTCGGTCCTAACCGTCGCCCCCTCGAGCACGTTGTCCTGGACAAAGCCGCACAAGGCATCAGCCGAGAGGTCGTCCACGGCCTCCATCCGGATCCTCCCGGACCCGGTTCCAAGGACCTCGACCGCAGTAATCACGATCGTGGCGGCCCCGAATGCATCTCGCCCGCCAACCCGGCCGGAGTCGGAGCAACCTACGTATGCGTCGTCAACCTCGATTAGGGCGCTCAGCGGCGACCGCTCAGGCGCGACCATGGCTCGCCGCAGTTTGTGGAGCATGAACCAGGCTGTCTCGTAGCGCTTGAGTCCAAGCTGGCGCTGCAGCTGAAGAGCCGATATGCCAGGCGTTCCTGTGCTCGTTTGATAGGCTGCCCAGAACCACAGATGGATGGGCGTTCGGGTTTTGTGGAGGACGGTTCCCGCTGTGACCGAAACCTGGTGGTGGCAGCTGGAGCACTCCCTGAGGAATCGCTTCGGCAGCTCGAAGCTACAGGCCGGACACCGGAATCCTTCGGGCCACCGGCAGGCAAAGAGGTAATCACGACAAGCGGCGTCATCTGGGAAGCGGTGCTGGGACTCGACGATCGTCCTAAGGAAGTCCGGCCGCGGCACGCCAAGATCGTACCGGAGCTAACCGGATATGCAGAACTGGTGGATGTCGAGAGCCCGCCCCAGATTCAGCCTCGCGCGTCCTCATGCGTGTGGCCGGGAGAGCAACCGCCAGATTCCGGTGCTGGAGGCAACTGCTCCCGAGTCAAGAGGAAGGGTAGGAGTGCTGGTTAGCGCTCGGATAGATAGATCCAGGGTCGTCTGCCAAGGAGCTACAACTCTGACGGGCCGATGACAATCGCAAGACCTGAGCTACCCGCCTTCAGCTTCGCGTCGGCAGTCAAGAGCCGGCACCTCAATAACCTTGCCAAGGCGAGGTACTCGGCATCGCAGGTCTTGGCCCACCCGAGGCGGTCGGCAACGCGCCACGCTTCTTCTATCAGGCCCTTGGGCCGTCGAGAGCTAACGTCGGCAGCAGCCAACCTCTCCAGGCGATGCTTGCCAGCTCGCCAGAGATTTCCTTGCGCCAGCGAAGTTCGTGCAGCACGGACGCAGCCTCGGACCACATCAAATGAGGCGCCACGAGCTCTTCGCGGCCAAGGGTTTTCAGCCCTGCCTCGGACAGGCAGGCCGTAATTACGACCGCAGCGTCGACAGCCAGCAAGTCAGCGAGCGGAGCGCGAAGAGCGAATCGCAGCCAATACGTCGGGCATGCGCTCGCCAGTGGCCGTGCGATTCCAAGATGGTGGAACTGGCAGAGTGGCATCGTCCGTGAGACGCGCTAAGTCGTTCTCGTCGATCAGGTGCTGCGTGCCGATCCGGGTCGCTTTTAGCCTGCCCGAACGGATCCAGCGGCGAACTGTTTCCGGGTCGCGTTTCGTACGCCGCGCGGCTTCTGGCACTGTCAGCATTGTCGCAACATACTACAATAACTCGGGACCTTCGTACAGCAACGCGGGTGCAAAACCGTGCCATTTGGTGTTACTCAGCGACACTGAGCGAATATAAGATGCCATTTCCGAACCGGCCGCAGCGATCTGTTAACCGCAAGGTTCAGGGCTCGATTCGGCTGGGAGCAAACCGTCATCCCGCGGCCCCGCGCAGGACGCTGGCCAACGAAGCGTGATCGAGCACTTGGCGGACCATAGGTTTGGGACTGACAAGAAGTCGCCAACCGGACCTAAAGGCAAGGGAAGAGGCGCGACGAGCCATGGGTCTCTGGCCGCAAGTGCCACCGTTAGCGTTGGTGACTTCGGGCAGCCCGACGTCTCCAACTAACTCGAGCACCGCTACGGTTCCGCAGGTCAACGCACCGTTGATGCATGGAGCAGAGGCTCCAGCCCATCGATTATCTGCTGCGGCGTGGGCGGGCAGCCTGCGATGCGGACAGTTACCGGGAGCAGATCCTCCAAGGGACCCGCCAGCGAGCCGGCAGACGCGATAATTCCTCGGCCGAGGGCGCAATTGCCAAGCGCTGCAACAATGCGTGGCTCAGGCATCGCCTCATAAGCCGCGAGCAATGCGGCGCGCATGTGTACGGTCACCGGTCCAGTGACAAGCAGTACATCAGCGTGGCGGGGCGAGGCGGTGATCGACAGCCCGAACCGGGCGAGGTCGTAGTGCGGGCCGGCTGCGGCGGTCAACTCGTGCTCGCAGCCGTTACATGAGCCGGCGTCAACGTGACGCACCGCGAGTGACGATGGTCGTGAGGGCGGTCGCAGGCCGAGCTTGCGGCGGGTCCGGTACAGATCACGCAACAGCAAATAGATGGCGCGTTCCTCCTCTCTGGTTTATCCCGCCCGGCTCAGCGGTCGCAGCATGCATAGCAGAGCTCAAAGCTTTTGTTGATCAATGGAAATTCAGGCAGCAAGCTGTCAGCTGCAGCGACCGCCAATGCCGGCCAGTTTGCGTATGACGAGGTGCGCAGTCGCAGGCGCTTGATAGTCGAGCCATCACGCTCGATAGTGCAGAAAGTCCGCCCGCGTGGGCTCTCGACCGCCGCCATCCCAATCGCTGTCGGCTCGCCGGCGGGTTCGCACGCGGCCGGCCTCACGGATCCGGCGAGCATTGAGTCGATCAGCTCGAAAGTGGCTGGCAGCTCGAGCGCGCGCATCTCCACGCGAGCCCGGACATCGCCACTAGGATCGGCTGGCAGAACTGGCTGGAAGCCGGGGTAGGCGAGCCGCGGGCTTGAGGCGCGGACGTCGCGCGCAAGCCCGCTCGCGCGTGAGACCGGGCCCACCGTCCCGAGGGCTGCGGCGTCGGCCGTGGTGATGACGCCAACACCGTCGAACCGGTTTTGGACTGAGCCGTGAAAAAGCACCTCGCGCCACGTGCGTTCAGCGGCAAGACGGATATCGCGCAGCTCACTGCGCGCAGCGAGCGCGGATCCCTCCTCGATCTGGATAGCGCTGCGCGTGACCTGGACCGTGTTGAAGAGGAAACGATGGCCAGTCAGCGAAAGGTTGACCCGCTGCGCGCGCTCTTTGAGAGCAGCGAAGATCATGTTGCCAGGGGCGAAGCCGACGCCCGCACACGCGGCGCCGATATCGTTGAGGTGGTTGTACAGCCGCTCGAGCTCGAGCAGAAGTGTGCGGGCGCGGGCAAGCTCCGAGGTCGGGCTCAGTCCCAGCGCTTGTTCGCAGGCCTGCGCGTACGCGACGCTATTGGTGACTGCGCATGCTGCACAAGCGCGTTGGGCGACCGGGAGCCCTCCTGTTAGTGACTGGCCGACGGCTGCACTCTCGAGTCCACGCTGCTTGTAAAACAGGCGTAGGTCGAGTCGCAGGATGCGTTCGCCGACTACATGAAAGCGGAAGTGGCCGGACTCGATGACGCCGGCATGGATCGGTCCAACGGCAACTTGGTGCGTGTCGCGTCCTCGCACGCTGGTCGTCCAACGCTCCAGCTGCTCGGGGTGCGTGGTGAGCGGCCGGGTCTGGCGGTCGGCGAATACGATGCCGCTGAGTTCGGCCGCCTCGCGCTCATCCCAGTCGGCGGCCGGCACCAGGTCGACAATGGTGGGTGCGCGTTGGGGGTCGGGCAGGCACGTGATCATCTGGAAGCGGCCATCGCGGATGAACGCTGCACGCAACTCGACGGCTCCAGGGGGCCCCGTTACGTGCAAATCGCAGAATGTATGGTCGTGTCGGCGCAGGAGCGAAACGGTGTCGCGCCAAAGATGCGGCGGCACCATTCGGATCTCGACCTCGTCCGTCGCCACCTCGAGCGCAGCATCGGCTGGCCAGTTGCCTCCCGTCATGAGATCCCCTGGGCAAGGTGACGAACTAACGCTGAGGCGGGTAGGAACCAGGCGTAAGCCGTCAGCGCTGCAAGCGCTGCGGCTGTAAATACCGTCGGTATCAGTATTGGGGCGGTGCGATCTCCGCTGGCCCTTCGTGCCGGTTGGCCGTCCTGCCCGGAGCTGGTCTGGAGCGCTTCGAGGAGTGCATGAAGCAGCCCGATGAACGCAAACGCAATCAGCACCGCAAGAGTGCTCGCGAGCACGACCTGGCCGGATTCGATCCCACCCAGAATGATGAACAGCTCGCTGAAGAAGAGTGGCGAGGGTGGCAATCCGGCGAGGGTCAAGGCACAGACCGCCATGGCGGCGAAGGTGGCGGGAGATGAAGCTGCCACGTCGCGAGCGCTGTGTCGGGCGGCGTCAGGTTGAACCTGATACAGGGGTATCGCGGCGTAGAAGCCAAGTGCCTTGGCCAGGGCGTGGCCGGCGAAATGCAATACGACTCCGGCTAGCGCGAGCGGGGTGGCGATGGCGATCCCGACCGTGATGATGCCCATATGTTCCAGGCTGTGGTAGGCAAGCAGGCGCTTCCACGCCATCGGCTGCCACAGGAACGGGACCGCGACTGCCACCGAGAAGATCCCAAATGCAGCCAGTGGCGCGGTTGCGGCGGAGTTGCCAATCGGTTCGGTGGCGGCGTCCCGCAGGCGCCAGGCCAGAAGCATCACAGCTGGCAACAGCGCTGAAGAAAGCATCGCGCTGACGGGAGCCGGTGCCTCACTGTGAGCGTCGGGGAGCCAGTTGTGCACTGGCGCCCAGCCGATCTTGGTAGCAAGCCCCAGCATCACCAGCGCGTATGCGGCAACGGCCGCGCCGTGGGGTATGTGAGCAAGTGTTCCTGGCAGCGCTGACCAATCGAGTTGACCGATCCCGCCACCGCGGGCAGCTGATGCGACGAACATGATCACAATGCCCAGGAAGGCAAGGCTCATGCCCAAAGTCGTGAGAATGAGGTACTTCCATCCGGCCTCGAGGGCCCGTGGCTTGCCCGAAAAGGCGACCAGCACGGACGAGGCGGCCGTCGTCGCCTCGACCACAAGCAAGCCGATACCGAGGTTCGCGATCACTGGAATCGCGACCAATGCCGACCAGAAGGCATAGAGCATCAGGTAGTAGGAGCGCACGCTGCGCCTGGCCGCGAAGAACTCGCCGTGGGCACCGCTCAAGTAGGCGGGCGAAAGCAGCGCACTCATGAGCGCGACCACGGTCACGACGCCCACATAGATGCCAGAAGCCGTGTCTGCAATCACCCAGCTCGTTGCGTGCGACTCGCGGGTCAGCATCGCCGCAGCTGCGCTCAGCCCCACGAGCGCTGTGATTACGGCGAAGGCCCGATTGAGCCGGTGGGCAGTGCGCTCGCTGCGGGCAACCTGCAACACCAACGCGGCCACAACGGGCACGACAACGGACGCGACGGCGAGCCGCATCGTGAGCTGATCAGTCATGCAGCTCTCGCAGGTGCGCAGTGTCGCCTGAACCGAACTGGCCGAAGATGCGTGTATGGAAGGCGCTCGCCACAATGGCGATGAGCAGCAGGTCGAAGATCACGCCCAATCCGATGACGTCGGGCACGGCATTAGAGGCTGAGAGCGCGGCGAGCGTAGCCCCATTCTCGGCGACGATGATCCCAAGAATCTGCAGGATCGTGGCGCGACGCGTGAGTGCGATAACGATCCCCAGCACGCCAAGCGCGATGGCCGCGCGTTGGGCGTTCGCGTCGCCAAAGCCCGAGGCGGGCACGAGCGCGGGGATTGCTAGCAACGCCGCCAGCGCGATGACCGCACGCGCCATCGGTTCGATGCCCGCCCGCACCGGTTGGCTTTCGCGTGTGCGCGCAATCCCGATACCGAGGATTGTCGCAATCGCGATTGCGCGTAGGAGCAGGCCGCCGGCGGCGGGCATCAGCTCGAGATGTCCGCTCGTTCGCCAAAGCGCGACGCCGACGAGCAACAGCGACTGCGCGGTCACGAGCGTCAGCGCAACTGAGCGCCGGCGGACGACGACAACTCCCAGGCCAAGTGCAACACATGCGGTTGCGATGAGTGGGCTCACGCGGCTCCCTGCGCGATCCACGACGCCAGCCCGATCATGCACGTCGCGACGCCCGCGCCCAGCAGCGCCGGTACGCGCAGGATCCGCATCTTCGCCAGGGAACTCTCGATCACGGCGACGAGCGCGCATAACGCTGCAACGGCCGCTGCCAACCCGAGCATGTTCCAAGGAGCCGACTGAGGCAGCGGTACGAACAGGCCGGCGGCGAGCATGAGCACCAGCCAGTGGCGAGCTGCCGCCGTCCACTGCAGCATCGCAAGATCGCGGCCCGCGTATTCGAGCAAAGGACCCTCATGCACCATGGTCAGCTCCAGGTGCGTATCGGGGTTGTCGATCGGCTGGCGGCCAGTTTCCACCAGAACTATCAGTCCGAAGGCCAGCGCCGCGCACCAGTGCGCAGGCAAGCTGGCGACGTGCGCGTCGTTTGCCGCCGCGACCATCTGGGTGAGGTCGGTGGAGCGCGCGCCCGCTGCGACAAGGACCAGTGCCAGCAGTAGCAGCGGCTCGGCGAATACCGAAAACATCAAGTCCCGCCCGGCGCCCATCAGCGAGAATCCGCCGCCAGGGTCCCATGCGGCGGCAGCAGTCGCAAATCGCGCGAGCGCGAGCAGCCCAACCAGCACCAGCATGTCGGATCCAAACCAACCAATGGCGCTTGCGCCCACAGGCACGACCAGCAACGCGCCCACGAGTGCGGCAGCACTTACCGATGGAGCCACCCGGTACACGAACGTGGTGTCCTGCGGCGCCACCGACCGCTTGCGCCAAAGCCGGCGCAGCTCGCGGTACGGCTGGAGCGGTGAGGTCCCGCGGCGTCCCTGAAGGCGAGCTTTGATCGTCTGGATCAGGCCCGGAAGGAGCGGCGCCATCACCAGTCCGGCTAGCTGAACTGCGACTGCGACCACGCTGCCTATCAACTCAGCTCCAGGCGAACAGCAGCCAGCACAACAGCGAGCGTGACCAGCAGGTAGGTCAGATATGCGCGCAGGCTGCCCGACTGCGTCCGGCGCAGAACACGACTTGCGGCCAGGACTCGGCCCAGCGCGGGACGAAACAGGACCTCGTCGAACAGATGGGGAACTTCCGACTCGTGAACGACGCTGTGCACGAGCACCCCATCAAGCTCGATGCTGACGGTGCGCCGGGGGCGCAGAACGACCGCCAGCACGAGCCGCAGGGACTTGGTGAACCCTGCGGACGTCCATGCGAGCCGGCTGTCGGGCACTTGGCCGCAGATCCACATCGGCCCTGGCGCCGTCGTTCCCGCCTGCCGCCGCGCCAACTGAAGCGCGGCCGTGCACACCACGATGACGGCAGCCAGGGCGAGGGGTGCGAAAGTTCCGCTTCCTGGCACGGCCAGCGAGACGCCAACGAGGCTCGCGGGGAGTGGGCCGTACGGAGACAGGTGCCCGATCGGTCCCAGTACGACGCCTGGCGCAACCCCGATGCCCAGGCATAACGCCGCCAGGAAAATGACCGGACCCGTCATCGACGCGGGAGCCTCGTGTGAAGTGGCGACCGCTTTTTGCCGGTGCGTGCCCAGCAACACGAGGCCGACGACTTTCACGAAACAGAAGACGGCGAGCGCCGCGGTGGCAGCAAGCGAAGCAGCGGCGAGCGCTCCCATGGCCGTGTCGGTCGCCCTGCCATGTAAAGCAAGCTGCACGAGGGCTTGAAGGGTGAGCCACTCGGAAGCGAATCCGTTGAACGGTGGAATCCCAGCAATCGCCATCGACCCCGCGAGGAAAGCCGTGCCGGTCAGCGGCATCGTGCGCAACAGGCCGCCAAGGCGGTCAAGATCTAGCTTGCCAACCTGCTTCTGGAACGAGCCGGCGCACAGGAAAAGTAGGGACTTGAAGAGAGCGTGGTTGAGCGTGTGGAGCATCGCCGCCGCAAATGCGATGGCAGCCAGCGGCCTCTGCCCAGCGGCCGATGCGAGTAGGGCCGCAGCGAGTCCCAGGGCGATGATGCCGACGTTCTCGACCGAGTGGAACGCAAGCAGTCGCTTGAGTTCGTGCTGCATCAGCGCGTACAGCACGCCGGCTACGCATGACAGCGCTGCGGCGCCCAGTAGGACCGGCGCTACCCATTCTGGCAGCGGCGCGAGCCAAAAGAAAAGCATCCGTACGAGCCCGTAAAGCGCGACCTTGATCATCATGCCCGACATCACCGCCGACACGTGACCCGGCGCTGCCGGATGTGCTCGTGGAAGCCATGAGTGCAGAGGCATTAGACCCGCCTTGGTGCCGAACCCGACCAGGGCTGCCAAAGCCAGCAGCGAACGCACGAGCACCGGCTGAGCCGCCAACGCGTGAGGATCGGTCAAGGCCCCCAGGTGTGCGAGCGTCAGCATCGATAGCCAGACCCCAACACCTGCGAGATGAGTCGAGCCGAGGTAGACCAGGACAGCCCGGCTTGACTCTGAGCTGCGGCTTGCGAGCAGGATCGCGACTGCAGGCGCGACGCTCATCAATTCCCACATCATCAGAAAGGTGACGGCATCCCTCGCTATGACCACACCGACCAGAGCCAGAACAAACACCCCGCTGATGGCAGCAATCGCCCGGGCATTCTTTGACGTCGACAGGTATCCGCGGGCATAGATCAGCGCGGGCGTCGATACGATCGCGATTGCGGCGACAAAAAAGCCACTGAGCGGGTCGATCCCCACCGTCGGTCCAAGGCCATTTCTGAACTCACTGCCGACACCACCTCCGCCAAGAACGACAAGCCCGCCCGCGACTCCAATCAGCGCCACGCCTAACGCCTGCAGACTGAGGCCTGGGCGCAGACCACGAGGCACGACCGAAACCACGATGCCGGCGGTGGCGACGGCGGCACCCGCGACCAGTAGCCACGCCTGCGTCGTCATGCGGCACCTCCCGTCTCTTGGACACTACCGCCAGAGTTCGGTGGCAGGACGGTGAGGCGGACGAGCAGCCCGCGCGAGGCATCGATATGGCCAGTCATAAAACCCAGGTTCGTTGGGGCACTTACCCTGAGGAACGAGCGAGTTGCCGCCGCCGAGTCCGTCCCCTGGTCGTTTGACGCGAGGGTGAGTCGTCAGTCGACATCGATTGAAGCTGCACAAGGTGTGTGTCGAACATTCGGCGCGCAACGGCCAGTAGATCGTTCACCTGTTGGTCCTGTAGGCGGTAATAGATGTTGTTGCCGGATTTTCGAGTGTCCACAAGGTTCTTCATCCGGAGAACCGCCAGCTGCTGCGATACTGTCGATCCCTCGCTACTCAACGCGAGTTGGAGCTCGGTCACGCTCTTCTCGCCAACTCGTAAAAGCTCAAGGATGCGGATCCGTGCCGGATGCGCGAGTGCCTTGAATAGTTCGGCCTTGAAGCCTTGAAGCGATTCAGTCATTTGGGTACCTGAGGATGGTCGACTGAGACGTGGCGTGTGGAGTCACCCAACCGATACGTCACGTCAATTCTTGTTCGGTAACTGCAGGAATTCGAATATAGCAATGCGCTAGTGTATGGGAATGGCCGGTTCGGGTGCGTCAGGGCGACCGGTCGCGGCAGACGGTCCTCGGGCACGCCGATGATTCAAGGCCTGCATGCCAGCAGCGTCGTCTTTGCAGACTTCGGCATTGTGTCCGGGGGCTTTCTGGCCACTCTGCGGCGGTGGCTCCCTGGAATTGATTCAGCCGGTTATCCGGTCCGTCTGCATGGCGACGAGTACAGACTGCGCTTAGGACAGGTCCATCTCGAGAGGCGCGACCTGGTGGCCCAACTTCACCTGGAGTCCCAACGTGTCCCATTTCAAGCGCAGCTCAGTGGTACGGTGAGACTGCAGGACGTTCACAAACAATTGCGAACCAAAGTGCTTTTTGAAGGCAGGTGCGCTCGCAACTTCGGCACCCCTTCGTCACCAGCATCGACTGAGGCGGTCCGGCTCCTCGCCAATGACTCGAGTCGTGCGCTACTTGATCTGCTGGTGACGGCGATGGAGAGACCTTCCAATTTGCCCGGGGAACTGGCGGCAATCGTGCCTCCAACTCGGAGGGCAGCCGGCATGAGTGGCAAACAAAGGAAGCCCGGTACCAGGGGGACGCGCCTTCACTGAGGCATTGCTGTACGACATCCCAAGCCTCGACGAATAGCAGCCGACGAGACAGCAAAGCCCACGGACGGCAGGCAGACGATATCGCATGACGGCGAACCGCCAAGGCTTATAGACCGACCCTTGGCGGACGGCGATGGACGATCGCGGACGTCAGCCTGCGGTCTTCAAAACCGTTTGAGGGCTGGAGAAACAAGAGCGTCCGGCTGATCTCACAGATCAGGCGCCTCCCGTGCGCGCCATCGAGTGTGTGGGCTGTCACGGTGCTGGCACGCGGGCAGTGGTTCGACCCTTTCGTACAGCAACGCCGGTGCTAAACGGTGCGAGTTGGTGGCATTCAGTGTCACGCAGTGAATTCAGGTCGCCATTTCTGAACGGGGCGCAGCGATCTGTTAACCGCAAGGTTCAGGGGTCGAGCTTGCTTAACGAAAAAAGGTATTTCTCCCTATCGACAATTAACGAAGGCCAATAACCGGCCTTCATCGGTGATCGAATAGGCTCGTTGTCGGCCCTCAAAAGACCAAGATTCTGGAACCAATAGACCCGCCAAAAGTGGCCTGCTTCCAAAGTATGGGTTGACAGAGGAAGGGACAAACACTAGACG
>Ga0209648_10000693_pt1 | contig 26261 bp, 24 predicted proteins | sample GraSoi2013_115cm_FD_185830 | JGI IMG/M metagenome (GOLD analysis project Ga0209648, IMG submission 185830) | Grasslands soil microbial communities from the Angelo Coastal Reserve, California, USA - Sample 9_17_2013_115cm (SPAdes) (version 2) | ecosystem: Environmental > Terrestrial > Soil >... | reverse complement strand
ACTTTGCCGCATTACGAAAAGAGTGGGACAATAAACCAGTACGAGCCGTTCTCGGTTCAGACGCATCCAATAGGAAGCAATGATCCCTAACCAATCTCTTTTTTTTCAGAAGTTCGGCATCACCGCGAATGATCTGCAGCGTTATCTAGGCGAAGCACTCTCCGCAGGCGGCGAGTATGCGGATCTCTACTTCGAATACCTGACTTCAACCTCCATTAGCGTCGATGAATCCATGGTGAAATCAGCGTCGCAGGGGATTTCCGCAGGATGCGGCGTTCGCGTGCTGGCTGGTGAGCGTACGGGCTATGCTTATACCGACGACCTGGCTCCTGAGAAGATTCTGCGTGCGGCGAGGACTGCCGCGCTGATTGCTCGCGGTCCGGCACAGCAGCCGGTGCAGAGCCTAAAAGAAAGCGCAGCCCATCAGCTCTACCAGGTGTCTTCACCCTCGGCCGATGCCGATATTGTCACCAAGCTCGAGCTGGTGATGCGTGCCGACCGGGCTGCGAGGGCGTACGATCCACGCATCATTCAGGTGCAGTGTGCCTACGTCGACGAGTTGCGCCAAATCTTGGTCGTCGGCTCGGACGGCACCTACGCTACGGACATTCAGCCTTTGGCGCGCTTTACCCTGGTCTGCATAGCCAAGTCCGGCGAGAGCTCGGCTCGCGGCCAATCCGGGGGCGGCGGCCGCGTAGGAATCGACTATTTTCAATCGGAGCGGACGCCGGAGTATTACGCGAAGGAAGCTGCGCGCCAAGCGCTTATCCAGCTCGATGCGCGCGAAGCGCCGGCTGGCGAGATGGAAGTCGTTCTGGGACCTGGATGGCCAGGCATTCTGTTGCACGAAGCCATTGGTCACGGTCTGGAAGCCGACTTTAACCGCAAAGGCACCTCTGCTTTCAGCGGGCTGATCGGCAAACGCGTGGCCTCAGAAAAATGCACGGTAGTGGATAACGGAACGCTGCCTTCGCGACGTGGCTCCATCAACGTGGACGACGAAGGTTCGCCTACGCAGAACACCGTGCTGATCGAAAAGGGAATTCTCAAGGGCTATCTGAGCGACAAGCTTTCCGCCAAGCTCATGGGGATGGCGGACACCGGCAATGGCCGTCGCGAGAGTTATGAACACATCCCTATGCCGCGCATGACCAACACCTATATGCTGGCCGGCGACGATTCTCCAGAAGATATCATCCGTTCGGTGAAGCGCGGTGTCTATGCAGTGAACTTCGGCGGCGGCCAGGTGGATATAACCAACGGCAAATTCGTTTTTTCAACGTCTGAGGCGTATATGATCGAAAACGGCCGGATCGGCGCGCCGCTCAAGAACTGCACTTTGATCGGCAACGGGCCCGATGCGCTGACCAAGGTTTCCATGGTCGGCAACGACCTGCAGCTCGATGAGGGTGTGGGAACCTGCGGCAAAGACGGCCAGTCGGTGCCGGTGGGTGTTGGCATCCCCACTCTGAAGCTGGACCGCATGACCGTGGGCGGGACGGCAAGATAAAATCCATGGCCACACACACCGAAATCCCCGGCGTCATCGAGACTGACCTGCGCGTCGTCGCGACCGACGTAGTTGCGCGTGCGATGAAAGCGGGCGCGACCGCGGCAGAAGCTATCGTGCGCGAAGGGACAGAGTTTTCCACCGTGATTCGCTTGGGCCAGGTGGAAACTCTCAAAGAAGCTGGATCGCGCGCATTGGGCCTGCGAGTTTTTGTTGGCAAGCGCGCTGCCAGCACCTACTCCAGCGACTTCACTCCCGACGGAATCGATCACTTGGTCAACGGAGCTCTGCAGCTGGCGCGTGTGACATCGGAAGATCCCTTTGCCGGGCTTCCCGAGCCGGCGCAATTCGGTGTTGTGGCAGGTGATCTCCAGTTGTATTACGACGATGTCTATTCGTTGCCGCCAGAAGCACGCATCGATTACGCCCGTCGCGCGGAGCGAGCCGCGCTCGACGTCGATCCGCGGCTCAAGAATTCTGATGGCGGAAGCTTTGACGCCTCCACCGGACGCAAAGTGCTGGCCAACTCCCTAGGGTTCGTTGGAGATTCCCGCGGTTCTTACTGTTCCGTGGCGGCAATACCTATCGCTCAAGGCGAAGACGGCGGAATGCAGCGCGACTATTGGTTCTCTTCTGCTCGCTCGTTGAGCAAACTCGAGTCTCCCGAATCCGTGGGCACAGAAGCGGCGCGGCGCACTCTGCGCAGATTGGGCGCGCGCAAAGTAGCGTCGACCAAAGTCCCGGTCGTTTTCGATTCTGTGGTGGCCGGCTCCATTTTGGGCAACATCTTCGATGCCGCCAACGGCGGCGCCGTCTATCGTCAGGCATCGTTTCTCGCTGGAAGGCTCGGTGAAAAAATCGCCGGTGCGAATGTGACCGTCATCGACGACGGCACCATGCCGGGTGGATTCGGCACTTCACCGTTCGACGGCGAAGGTGTTCCCACGCGCCGCACCGTCGTCCTCGAAAACGGAGTTCTTAAATCGTATCTGCTAAATACCTACACTGCGCGAAAACTCAATCTCCAAACCACCGGCAACGCCTCACGTGGCCTAGCGGGAAATCCCGGCATAGGCTCGGGCAATTTCTTTTTGCAGCCGGGTGCGAGGACACCGCAGCAGATCATCGGCGAGATCAAGAACGGGTTCTACGTTACCGAATTCCTCGGCTTCGGTGTGAACCTGGTGACCGGAGACTTCTCCCGCGGGGCCAGTGGCCTTTGGATCGAGAACGGTGAGCTTACCTTCCCGGTCGAGGAGGTCACGGTCGCCGGCAACCTCAAGGAGATGCTCAACAACATCTCCGAGATCGGCAATGACCTCGAATTCCGCAGTTCGACCGCTTGCCCCACTCTGCGAGTGGATGGCATGACCATCGCGGGAGAATAGCAGTCGCACAGATCGGGCGATCGGGCCATCGGATCATCGGGTCATCGAAACAACTTGAGTCGTGGCGATCCATTGATTAGACGGCGTCCTCTTCGAAAGGTGTCATTCCGAGCGGAGCGAGGAATCTTCTCTGCGTTTTTGATAGCCCCAGAATGCAGCGGGAGCCGATCCCTCACCCACTCGCTGCGCTTCGGGGATTCGGGATGACACGTCGAGATGGTTTTTGTGTCGAATATTGGAGTCCACGTGCTTTTCAGATCACCCGATCACCCGATCACCCGATCTGTGCGGGTGCTAAAATTCCGCAATGGCCGATTCTGAACACGATTCCTCGTCAACGCCAGCAGAGGGTCGTAACTGGCTTCCCATGGCTGTCGGCGGTTTGCTGGTTGTCGTGATCGTCGGCGCCGTTACCGTTTTTGGCAGGCTCGGTCGCTCCAGCAATGCCAACCCCGGCGATCCCTATCTTGCCAAGCTGCAACTTTCGAATCTGCATATGGCTACGGCCCAAAATTTCGCCGGTGGCTCTGTAACCTATATCGAAGGCACGGCCACCAACACAGGAGACCGCAAGTTCACCGGCGCTAGCGTGCAAGCGACCTTCAAGAATTCGCTAGGAGAGATCACGCAGCGCGAGACGCTCCCGGTTACGGTCGTAGTGCCCAACGTTCCTTATATCGATTACGGTACTCTCGATCGCGCACCACTCGCGCCAGGCCAGTCGCGCGACTTCCGCGTCACCTTGGAGAATCTCACGCCCGATTGGGATGGACAAATTCCGCAGATGAAAGTTGTCAGCGTAGCGCACTGAACAGGTGGCAATTAGCAATTAGCAAATAGCAATTAGCCTTTGTTTCGTTGACTTTGGCTTCTTCGCTGCCCCGCGCTTGCCGCCTTTACTCCACCGAAGCGTCGGTACCGGCTTTAGCTGGGCTATTTGCCAATTGCTAATTGCTATTTGCTTACTCTCGCAAAAGACCTGTTCAGAGTGGTAGAGCAATTAGAATGGATTCGATGACCGAAACCAAAACAGTCCGTCTCACCGAGCAGGTGAAAGCCGCGGGTTGAGCGAGCAAGCTTAGTCCGGCGGCGCTGGACGAGGTGCTTGGGAAATTAGCCCGGCAGCATGATCCGAATGTCCTGGTCGGCTTTGACACCGCCGACGACGCCGGCGTGTACAAAATTTCCGCCGACCAGGCCCTGGTGCAGACCGTCGATTTCTTCACGCCTATCGTGGACGATCCCTACACCTTCGGCGAGATCGCGGCCACCAATTCGCTGAGCGATGTCTATGCCATGGGCGGGCGCCCGCTGAGCGCTCTGGCCATGGTTTGCTTTCCCGAAAAAGGCGATCTGGAAATTCTGGAGAGGATTCTGGCCGGCGGGCTCTCCAAAATGATGGAGGCCAAGTGCGCAGTGATCGGTGGGCACAGCGTACGTGATCCCGAGATCAAATTTGGGTACGCCGTCACAGGGATCATTCATCCCAGCCGTGTGTGGACCAACGCTGCCGCGCAACCAGGAGACAAACTCATCCTCACAAAAGCGTTGGGCACGGGTGTGATCTCGACGGCGATCAAGCGGGGCACGGCCAAGCAAGCCTGGATCGAGGCGGCCACTAAGTCCATGACGACTCTTAACGCCAAGGCTGCCGAGGTCGCGGCGAACCGCCAGTTCCGCGTGCATTCCGCCACTGACATCACCGGATTCGGCCTGATCGGCCACCTGCGCGAAATGGCCAAGGGCAGCGGCGTGAGCATGCGCATTGATGCAGCCCGCATTCCTTTCCTCGAGGGCGCCATCGACTGCGTTCGCGCCGGCGCGGTTCCCGGCGGTCTGACGGCGAACCGCGAGTTCGCCGAGTGCGTTGTCGGCTACGAATCCGCCGTCTCTGAGGATGTCAAGACGTTGCTGTTTGATCCCCAAACCGCCGGCGGGTTACTGCTCTCCGTCGCGGGCGACGACGCGGAAGCCCTGCTTCGCGCGCTCCAGGCCGACGGTGTTCACGGGGTTGCGATCGGCGAAGTGCTACCTGCGGCTAAGCCGCTGATCAAGGTTGGCTGACCAGATCGGAGCTCGCGCTGAATCTTGCGTTTGGAATTGATCCCACGGGAAATTCTCCAAAAAGAGCAAGTCAATGGTGTCTAACTCGCTAACCAGAAGAGAAGTATCCATTCGTCTTATGTCGATCCTTTCCGCGATTGGTTTTCTTGGGAAAGCCAAAGCCGTGTCTCCAGAAACATCCAGCACTGGAGATGACGGGATTTCGCGTACCTGCGAATGTATCCATCAGGAAGTTGTGATCAAGGCTAGCCGTGCCCGGCTCTATCAGGCGTTAACCGATGGCAAGCAATTCGGAAGGGTCACAGACCTTGTCATGCCCGGCTCGGGTGCTTCCGCCTTCATTAGCCCCGACGTCGGTGGAGCGTTTTCGATCTTTCGCGGCGTGATCACTGGAAGACACATTGAGATGATCCCCAGTGAAAGACTGGTCCAAGCGTGGCGGGTGAAGGAGTGGGTCGAAGGTATCTACTCAATTGTTAGGTTTCAACTGAGCGACCAGGACTCTGACACCAAGCTGGTTTTTGATCACACTGGCTTTCCGCAAGGTAAAGCCGAACATCTTGCTTCCGGGTGGAAAGAACACTACTGGGCGCCCTTGCAGAAATACCTGAGCTAAATTCTGTGTTGCCGGTGCCGAAAACTTCAGGGCGGCCGAAGCCGCCCTGGTCTGTGTTGAAACTAGCAATCGCTTTACGCGGGTGAAGGCTTTCCGGGGACGATGCCCGGAGCGCGTCCCGGCTCGGGGCGCAGCACCTGCTGCACGCCGTCGTCACCTTTTTGCGGTATCACGCGAGCGGGCAGCTGTTTGCCTTCGATGACCAGCTTGAGCTCGGTGGCATCGAGTACTTCACGATCCAGCAGGGCCAACGCGATCCGCTCGAGAACGTCCTTGTTTCCCGTGATGATCCGTTTAGCGTTTTCGTAACCGATGCCGACCAGCCGCCGAACTTCAGAATCAATCTCTTTGGCGGTTTCCTCGCTGAAGTCGCGATGCTGACTCAGCTCGCGGCCCAGGAAGATCTGCTCTTCCTTCTTGCCGAAGGTGAGCGGGCCCAACGTGCTCATGCCCCACTCGCAGACCATCTTTCGCGCCATTGCCGTGGCCGCTTCAATATCGCTCGCGGCGCCGGTGGACTGCTGGTTAAGGAAAATCTCTTCAGCGATGCGTCCGCCCATGGCTACCGCGATCCGCGTGGAAAGGTAGTCCAGCGTGTGATTGTGCTTATCGGTTTCCGGGAGCTGCATGGTCACGCCGAGAGCCATACCTCGAGGAATGATGGTGACCTTGTGCAGAGGATCAGAGTGCGGCATGAAGGCTGCCACAATGGCGTGGCCGGCTTCGTGATACGCCGTGACTTTCTTCTCCTCTTCCGTCAACAGCATGCTCTTGCGTTCGGCGCCCATCAGGACTTTGTCTTTGGCCAACTCAAAGTCATACATCAGCACCGACTTGCGATTGTTACGGGCGGCGTTGAGCGCAGCCTCGTTGACCATGTTGGAAAGCTCGGCTCCGGAGAAACCCGGTGCGCCGCGCGCCAAAATCGAAAGATCGACGTCATCCGCCAAAGGAATCTTGCGGGTATGGACGCGCAGAATCTCTTCGCGGCCGCGAACATCAGGGAGCGGAACCACAACCCGACGATCAAAGCGTCCCGGCCGCAGCAGCGCTGGATCAAGAACATCCGGCCGGTTAGTGGCGGCGATCAGGATGACACCTTCATTCGACTCGAAACCATCCATCTCGACGAGGAGCTGGTTTAGAGTCTGCTCGCGCTCGTCGTGTCCACCGCCCAGGCCTGCGCCACGATGGCGTCCCACGGCGTCAATTTCGTCGATAAAGATAATGCAGGGTGCGTTCTTCTTGCCTTGCTCGAACAGATCGCGAACCCGGCTAGCGCCGACGCCGACGAACATCTCCACGAAATCCGAACCGGAAATGCTGAAGAAAGGAACGTTGGCTTCACCAGCCACCGCGCGTGCCAGCAAAGTCTTGCCGGTACCCGGATGACCGACCAGCAGCACACCTTTAGGAATGCGTCCCCCGAGCTTCTGGAATTTTTGCGCTTCGCGCAAAAACTCGATGATCTCTCGCAGTTCTTCTTTGGCTTCGTCAACGCCCGCTACATCTTTGAAGGTAATTTTCTTTTGCTGCATGGAGAGCAAACGGGCCCGGCTCTTACCGAAGCTCAGAGCCTTGTTCCCTCCGGTCTGCATCTGCCGGATCATGACGAACCACAACACCCCGAACAGCAGGAACGGTGAGAACTGGATCAGGGCCATGGGCCACGACCAGCCTTGCGGGTCCTTCAGCGTAACCCGGACTTTGTTGGCGTCCAGGGCTTTGAACATCTCGGGGTTGTTGGCGGGAACCACCAGATGGAAGCTCCGACCGTCGTGATATTTCCCCCGCGCCTGATTGCCTTCGATCTGGACTTCCTGGACATTACCCTTGGCTACGTTCTCCAGAAATTCGTTGTATGCAGGCTCTGTCTCTTTGGCATTGTTCTGCCCGCCCCTGAATACCTGCCAGATCACCACCCCGACGAGCAGCATGGCCACCCAAAGGACTACCGTCTTGAATGTTGAGTTCACTCACATACTCCTAAGTTCTTGACCCGAAAAGCCGTACCGGATCCCACACGTTCTCCCCTACCACAGAAGACGGATCACGGTCGAAAAGGTTGCGCCTCTATCTCTTTTTGGGAGCAACACTTTAGATGCGCGAAAGACCAACTTCGGTCTAAAAGTTCGCGCTCTGCCGATTTTACCTCTTTTACCGACCAAAACGGGCGAAAACCGCAGCAGCCATTCCCCTTCCCCATCGCGCAGCTCACAGGCTCGGTAGTACTTGCACTGCCAAATGGGGCGTTTTTCCGCTCCAAGCCTAACGGTGAGGAGTTTGTTCGACAACAAACTAAAGTAATCAGCATCCACGACTTAGGGCCGACACGCTTAACCAACCGATCGCTTGCCTCAAGACGCAAGATCGACCTTCTGCTCCTCGATCAATACGGCGTCCCCGCCTGTAGGAGCCAGCGCTGCAGGCGTTCGAAATCCCCGGACCCAAACAATCTGGTTCGGACCCTCAACCACCGGCCACAGCCTGCGCTCCTGGGCAGACGGCCGCTGGCCCAGCCGATCCGCTTGCAGGAGCTCTTTGATCTTTTTGGGTGCTCGGGTTCTTGCTGGGAAAAACCTGTCGCCGGCTCGCCAGTTTCTGACCTTGAGCTCTGGGCCGAGCAGTGCCCGATTCAGAAGCGACTCCTCACCATGCTCCAAGCCCGGCCCGGTCGCGACTTGCCCGATCTTGACCTGCACGATCCGCGCGTGAAAGATCGACCCCAGCTCGCGGACCAACACTTCGCCTGGTACGGGAAGGCTGTATTCGTAGCCAGTCACAGAGAGTTCGTCGCCTGCGGGTGCAAACTGCAGCTCTCGAAACGTGCGAACCGCCACATACCCGCCCGCCAGGATTAGCCGTTTGGACGAAGCCTTCTCCTGCGTAAGATCGGTGAGCTGCTGGATGTGTTTGAACTCCAGTCCGATCGCCAACCTGCGGGCGATCTCATGGAGCACCTGTCGTTGCAAGGCAAGCGGCAGCGCTTGGAAGGCTTGGAGATCGAGCGCCAAGATCCCTGAAGCTTCTCCGCTCGTGTTGCGACCGCTGCGGCTTGGCTTGCCAGGGCGTACCAGCCTTGGCAACAATGAAGAAACTTCGGCGTCCCAATACGCCGCTTCGCCACGCGCCAGCTCGGCAAGCTCGGCCAATGTTTGCCGGATGCCGGCGTTGAAATCCCGCTCCAGCACCGGCAACAGGTGATGACGAATCCGATTGCGCGTGTGGGCGAGATCCAGGTTGCTTGAATCCTCGCGCCAAGGTTGGCCCAAGGCGGCAAGGTAAGCCTCTACTTCGCGTCGGCTCGTCGCCAACAGGGGCCGCACCAGATGTCTCTGTTCTTGTGTGGGATAGATTCCCGCAAGCCCGCGACTGCCGGCGCCGCGCAGGATGCGCATCAGCACCGTTTCCGCCTGATCGTCGAGCGTGTGGGCGAGAGCAACCTTGTCGACCTGTTTCTGGTCCACGAGTTGGTCGAACCACCGATTCCGCAGCTCTCGCGCCGCAGTCTCAACGCTGAGCTTGCGAGCGCGCGCGTGAGCTGGAACATCGCCCGCGCCGGCATAAAACCCGAGTCCGAGCTTTGCGGCCAGATCGGAAACGAATTGCTGGTCGGCATCGGCTTCTGCGCCACGAATTCCATGATGGAAGTGCGCGACCGAGAGCACAATTCCCAGATCCACTTGCAGCTCGAGTAGCACTCGCAATAGCGCTACAGAGTCGGCGCCACCTGAGACGGCGACAGCCACACAGTCTCCGGGCGTCAGGAGCCGGTGCTCGCGAACGAACTTGTGTACCTGCTCGATCACAGAGAAATCTACGACAGATCCTTCGGCTTCGCGCCTCACGGCCCCTTCGGCAAGCTCAGGGTCAGGATTTCGGCAGCAGGACTCCCTCCCGCTCCGCGGGATCACGCCTCGCTCACGCCTGCCAGCGCCTCAACGACAGATCCTTCGGCTTCGCGCCTACGGCGCTTCGCTCAGGATTTCGGCAGCAGGCTCCCGGTCGGCTCCCGCCTCGCTCACGCCTGCTAACGCCTCAATCTTACTTGGTTCAGACACCGAGCGCTTGCCCACGGCAAAGTTGCTATACTTTTTCTCTTGACCCTGATCGAAGACCGAAGATGAAGGTGATCGTCATCATTCCCGCCGCTGGATTGGGCACGCGCATGGCGCCCGCCGGCAAGAAAACAACCTCTTCTTCTAAGCAGTTCTTTGAGATAGAGCGTGTTCCCATCATCATTCACACCCTGCGGGTGTTTGCCCGGCACGCCGGGGTTGCACAAATTGTCGTAGCCCTCCGGCCGAGTGAGATGGAACAATTCAACCGCCAGCTGGCGAAAGAGAACTTGGCCGGTAAAGTTGCGGTTGTGGAGGGCGGTGAGCATCGCCAGCAGTCGGTAGCCAACGCGTTGGCTCATCTTAAGGCTTCGGCGGAGGACGTAGTCCTGGTGCACGATGCTGTCCGGCCGTTCGTGGACGACGAGATCATCGACAGCGTCGTCCGCGAGGTGGAAAAACACGGCGCTGCCATCGCCGGCCTGCCCGCGGTCGATACCATCAAACAGGTCGAACGCGCCGCGGAAGGCGCCATTATCACCTCGACCATTCCCCGCGAACGCGTGGTTCAAGCCCAGACCCCGCAGGGTTTTCGCTACGAACTGATCAAGCGCGCCTTTGATTCGGCTGCCGCCGACGGCTTCATCGGCACCGATGAGGCTTCCCTGGTCGAACGCCTCGGCGAAAGCGTCTGGGTGGTCATGGGATCGGCTCGTAACATCAAGATCACCACACCGGCGGATATGGAACTGGCAGAATTCTTCCTGGTACGCCGAGCGAAGGAAAAACAGGGTTAGCAAAAAACCCCTACCGCGGATTCGCGCGGATGCACGCGGATATGGAAAACGAGAGTTCCAAGCTATTGCATGCTGATCTCACCGAGAAGATCATCGGTGTTTATTACGACGTGTACAACGAAGTTGGCCATGGCTTTCTCGAAGCCGTCTATCGGAACTCTATGCAGATTGCACTGGGCGAGGCGGGACTATTGGTTCAGCGTGAAGTCCAGATTCCTGTGCGGTTCCGCGGACACGAAGTCGGGCTTTATCGCGCAGATCTTTTGGTTGCGAGCTGCGTTCTCCTCGAGCTTAAGGCCGTAGCAGCGCTCGATCACTCGCACGAAGCGCAACTTCTTCATTACCTCCGAGCGACTGACATAGAGGTCGGGCTGCTATTCAACTTCGGCGGTACGCGGCCGCAGTTCCGCAGACTCGTTTTTGAGAATGAGAAAAAGAAAATCCGCGTTCATCCGCGTGAATCCGCGGTAGGGGGTTCGTCAGAGGCATGAGAATTGGTTTTGGTTGGGATTCCCACGAGTTTCGCTCCGGCGTTCCTCTAACGATCGGCGGGGTTACCTTGCCGCATGCTCAAGGTTTGGCAGGCCATTCCGACGGCGACGTGCTGCTCCATGCTCTTACCGACGCTCTGCTCGGGGCCGTGGCTGCCGGCGATATCGGCGGTTTCTTCCCGCCTTCCGATCCAAAGTGGAAAGGCGCCGATTCGGCGATCTTTCTTGAAGAAGCTCTTAAACAGGTACGAAAGGCCGGCTATTCTGTCGCCAACATCGATTCAACTCTGATCTTGGCTGCACCAAAGATCGGACCACATGCCAAGGCCATTCAGGCTCAGGTGGCGAAGCTTGTTGGAATTTCACCAGGACAAGTAGGCATAAAAGCCAAGACTCCGGAAGGCATGGGCACTGACCACGCGGCGATTGCTCATGTGGCCGTACTGCTGGAGAAGGCGACGCGACAGCGCAAACGTGGCGCCTTGGGCAGGCGGAAGGCTCGCAAGCATTCGACCCGGCGATAAACATAAGTCCCTTTTCCATTGCTGCAATCAGTGTTCATCAGTGGATCGACATTGGGCGTGATAAAATTCAAGCTAGACGTTTGTGATGAATGCTGACCTAGAAAAGCTCATTGAGCTTGAGAAAGTCGATCGCGAGATCGCTCGCCTGAGCGACGAGATCGCAGCTCTGCCCAAGCGCGTCCTGTCCATCGAGGAAAAGTTGGCCGGCGATAAGGCGGCCGTCGAAAAAGCCAAGACCGCCATCAAGACCAACGAAGCCGGCCGGCGTAAGCTGGAAGCCGACATCCAGGGATTCCAGCAAAAGATCGTCAAATATCGCGAGCAGTCATCGAGCGTCAAGACCAACAATGAATATCGGGCCCTGATGCACGAAGTCGAGTTCGCCGAAAAACAGATTAGCGGCTGCGAAGACAAGATTCTGGAGCTGATGATTTCCCTAGAGGCAGAAGAAAAATCGCTTAAGGCCGCCGAGATCGACCTGAAGGCCGAGGCCGCTGAGGTGGAAAAAGAAAAAGTCGAAGCCCGCCAACGCACCGCGGAAGACGAAAAACAGCTCAAGGAACTGGGCGAAAAGCGCAACCTGCTGCGTAGCGGCGTAGGCGATACCTCGCTGGCTCACTATGACCGGGTGATGCGGCAACGCAAATCGGCCATCGCCGAAGCCCGCGATCACAAATGTACGGCCTGTTTCGTGATGATCCGTCCGCAAACCTGGCAGGAGATCCGCACCAACGAGCAGATCATAACCTGCAGCTCTTGCGGACGGATTTTTTACTACGATCCGGCTCATGAAACGCCAGCGGAGCCACCCAAAAAGAGAAAGACCCGGCCGGTTGAGCCCGCATCGGAAGACGAAAGTCCCGCAGAAGCTACTACCGAACCCACTCCCGCACAGTAACGTCTTTCTTATATCCTGGTTGCTGGATGACCGGAAAGATCTCGATCCCTCAAATAAGAATCAATGAGCGCGCTGCCAAACGGCTGCACAGCGGACATGTGTGGGTGTACGCGTCGGACGTTCAAGATCACGCGGGTGCGGAAGCCGGAGCGCTGGTCCACGTGTTGGGACCTAAGGACAAGCCGCTCGGGTCTGCTATCTTTAGCTCGGCCTCGCAAATCACACTGAGATTGCTATGCCGCGAGCTGCTACGGTCCGAAGAAGATCTGCTCCAGCTGGTCCGGCAGCGGATGAATGAGGCGGCGGCCTACCGCAGGCTCTTGGTCCAAGGCACCGATGCGTATCGTCTGGTTTTCAGCGAGGCCGATCGCCTGCCGGGTCTGATCGTCGACCAGTTCAACGACGTCGCGACAATCCAAATTCTTACCCAAGCCTGGGACCGGCCCGGGCGTAAAGAGCTGATCATCGATGCCGTTGGTGAGCTCACTCAAAGCAAGCACATCGTGGAGCGGACGGATGAGCGCATCCGCCAGCTGGAGCAGCTCCCGCCCCAGCCTTCCCATATTCTCTGCGGCAACAAGAGCGCGACTATCTTCGCCATGAACGGCGTGCGCTTTCACTGCGATGCACTCAGCGGACAGAAGACAGGAGCATTCCTCGACCAACGCGAGAACTACGCGGCCGCGACAGCATACGCGCGTGGTGAGGCCCTGGATGTCTGCACCTACCAGGGCGGGTTTGCCTTGCATCTGGCCCGCGTCTGCGACAAGGTGACCGCGCTGGATATTTCGCGGGAAGCCCTGGAGGTCGCCGAGCAAAATGAAAAGCTCAATGCTGAGGCCAACAAGTCGGAGGTCGAATGGATCGAGGCCAACGCTTTCGAACTGCTCAAAGACTACGCCGCGGCAGGCCGCCAATATGACATCGTCGTGCTCGATCCGCCTGCCTTTGCCAAGGCCAAGCGCAACCTGCCTGCGGCCATGCGCGGTTATAAAGAACTCAACCTTCGCGCCATGCGCATGCTCCGCCCCGGAGGGATCCTGGTGACCTGCTCGTGCTCTTTTGCTGTGAGCGAAGAGGACTTTCTGGGCATGCTTACTGGAGCGGCCCTAGATACTCACAGATCAGTCCGGGTGCTCGAGCAACGCGGTCAAGCGAAGGATCATCCGTTCTTGCTGGGAGTTCCGGAGACCAGCTACTTGAAGTGCATTATCTGTTCCATAAGCTAAACTAATTAAAATAAACCACATAACAAAATTCTTGACGCGAATGGATATATTGACAACAAGACACTCATATTTTATGATTGTTGTATGCTAATGATTCATCCAAGGATCTAGCAGACTCATTTCAATAACTTTTTCGATGGAGGTAGAAAGGCGATGACGATGATTACTCGAATTGATCCCTTCCGCGAGCTGGCTGGCTTCCTGGAGAACTTTGCCGATGCCAACGCTGTTGCCGGCAAGGAACAGCTGGCATTCGGCACTTTTGTGCCGGCCGTAGACGTCTACGAAGATGAGCACAGCCTCACTCTCAAACTCGAAGTACCCGGGATGAAGGAAGAGGACATCCACGTGACGCTCGAGAATCAGACTCTCACCGTGAGCGGCGAGCGGAAATTCGAAAACGAAGAGAAGGAAGAGAATTTCCATCGCATTGAGCGTCGCTACGGCTCGTTCACCCGCAGCTTCCGCCTGCCGAACACTGTGGATGCGGAGAAGGTGGAAGCCGGCTACGACAAGGGCGTGCTGAAAATCACTTTGGCCAAGCGCGCCGAGGCGAAGCCCAAGACGATCAAGATCGGCCGGACGGAAAAGTCCTTACAGGGTTGATCTGATCGGGCTCGAATGAATACGATTTAAACAAGCGGGGGGCGGGTGGTGCCTCCCGCTTTTTAGTGCGACTTTCGACCAACAAATTGGTAATTGGGTAATTTGGTAATTGAGTAATTGAAGGCCCGCGCGATTTGACATTACCCAATTACCAATTTACCCAATTACCAAATCCCGGAGGACGAGATGGCAATCCGTTGGGACAAATTTACAATTAAGTCACAGGAAGCGATCCAGCAGGCGAACGATCTCGCCTCGAAGCATGGCAATCCTGAGCTGTTGCCGCTTCACATCTTGGCTGCGCTTCTACAGGACCGTGAAGGCATTGTGACACCGGTCCTCTCCAAGTTGGGCGCCAATCCTGCCACGCTGGAAACCGAAATCCTCCAGCGGATTGAACGTCTTCCCAAAGTCTCCGGCGGCGCCGAGCAAGCGCATCTTTCGCCAGCGACGCAAAAAGTCCTTGACCAGGCTTTCAAAGAAGCCGACAAGTTTAAAGACGAATACGTTTCCACCGAACATCTTCTGCTGGCGATTGCCGGCGACAAAGACAAGAACAACGAGGCCCGTCAGCTGCTGGCCGCCGCCGGCGTCAGCCACGACGCCATCCTGAAAGCGCTGACCGCGGTGCGCGGCTCGCAGCGCGTGACCGATCAGAATCCCGAAGGCAAATTCCAGGCTCTGGAGCGCTACGCCAAAGATCTCACCGAGCTGGCCCGACGCGGCAAACTCGACCCGGTCATTGGGCGCGACGACGAAATCCGCCGCGTGGTCCAGGTGCTTTCTCGACGCACCAAGAACAACCCGGTATTGATCGGCGAGCCCGGGGTGGGCAAGACGGCTATCGTCGAAGGTCTGGCTCAACGCATCGTCTCCGGCGACGTTCCCGAGACCCTCAAGAACAAGCGCGTGGTTGCTTTGGATCTTGGCTCGATGCTGGCTGGAGCCAAATATCGTGGGGAGTTTGAAGATCGACTCAAAGCTGTCCTCAAAGAGATCGAAGATTCCAACGGACAAATCATCCTCTTTATCGACGAGCTGCATACGCTGGTAGGAGCGGGTGCGGCCGAAGGGGCGATCGACGCCAGCAACATGCTCAAGCCGGCTCTTGCCCGTGGCGAGCTGCGCGCCATCGGCGCTACGACACTCAATGAATATCGAAAGTACATCGAAAAAGACGCCGCCCTCGAGCGCCGCTTTCAGATCGTCTTCGTTGGCGAACCCAATGTCGAAGACACCATTTCAATTCTCCGCGGTTTGAAGGAGCGCTACGAAGTTCATCACGGCGTGCGCATCAAGGATTCGGCTATCGTGGCCGCAGCCACGCTTTCCCATCGCTATATCTCCGACCGGTTCCTTCCCGACAAGGCCATCGACCTCATCGATGAAGCCGCCGCATCGCTGCGCATACAGATCGACTCCATGCCCACGGAGATCGATCAGCTGGAGCGCAAAGCGACGCAGCTCGAGATCGAGAAACAGGCTCTGAAGAAAGAAGACGATGCAAATTCGCGCGAGCGCCTCGCCGCCGTTGAGCGCGAGCTGGCTCAGCTTCGCGAGAAGTCGAACGCTCTCAAAGTTCGCTGGAAGCAAGAAAAGGAAGCCATTACTCGTATCCGTCAGCTCAAGGAACGGATTGAGCAGCTGAAGATCGAAGAGCAGCAGGCGGAGCGTAAAGGTGATCTGGAGCGCGTGGCTTCGATTCGCTACGGCGAGCTGCGCCAGGCGGAAACCGAGCTGGCCAAGCTGAGCAAAGAAGCCGAAAGCTCAGCCAAGCAGAGCCGCATGCTCAAAGAGGAAGTGGATGAGGAAGATGTGGCGCGCATCGTCTCCAAGTGGACGGGCATTCCCGTCGCCAAGATGTTGGAGGGCGAGGTCAAGAAGCTGGTCAACATGGAAGACCGTTTGCGCCAACGGGTCATCGGGCAAGATGAGGCCCTGGAGCGCGTGGCCAACGCGATTCGTCGCTCGCGTGCCGGTCTCAGCGATCCCAACAAGCCGATCGGCTCGTTCATCTTCCTCGGCCCCACGGGTGTAGGCAAGACCGAACTGGCGCGAGCGCTGGCCGAATTTCTCTTCGACGACGAGCACTCCATGGTGCGGATCGATATGTCGGAATACATGGAGAAGCATGCGGTGGCGCGGCTGATCGGCGCGCCTCCCGGATATGTGGGTTACGACGAGGGCGGCCAGCTGACGGAAGCCGTGCGCCGGCGCCCCTATTGCGTAATCCTGTTCGACGAGATCGAGAAGGCGCATCCCGATGTGTTCAATGTCCTGCTGCAGATTCTTGACGACGGCCGCTTGACCGATTCGCGCGGCCGCACCGTCGATTTCAAGAACGCGGTGATCATCATGACATCCAACATCGGCGCCACCTATCTACAAGCCGAAGGCGTAAGCTCGCCGGAAGCCTTTGCCGAAGCCACGACCCACGTGATGGAGGCGCTACGCCAGCATTTCCGCCCCGAGTTCCTCAATCGCGTGGATGACATGATCGTTTTCAAGCCGCTGGGGGAAGAACAGCTCACGCGCATCATCGACCTGCGGCTCGACGATCTGCGCAAGCTTCTGGCCGATCGCAAGATCACCATCGAGCTCACACCCGCCGCGAAAGAGCTTCTGTTCCTGGAAGGGTACGATCGGGCTTACGGCGCCCGTCCGCTGAAACGAGCCATCCAGCGGCTGATTCAGGACCCGCTGGCGCTGAAAATTCTGGAAGGAGAGATCCTCCACGGCGATCACGTCGTTGCGGACGCCGACATTCCCAAGCGCCAGATGATCTTTAGCGTCGGTGGGCGCGAGCCGGCCCCGTCCAAAGCCAAACGTGCGCCAACCTCCAAGACGGCGTGAACGTCTTATAGATATACATTGGAGGTAACAGCCATGAGCGCTAAGAAGAAAGTGCAGACTGAGACGAAGGAGCAGGAAGCGGCCAAACGGCGCGCGAAAAGGCGCAAGCTGGCTCTTGCGGTCGGGCTTGTCGCTCGAGCGCGCAAAAGACGGCAGGGGCCGGGGGCAGCGGCGAAACGACGCGCCAGAAGGCGCAAACTGGCTCTTGTTGTTGGGCTTGCCGGACTGCGCAGAAAACGGGCTGCCGCCCGCCGGGCTGCATAGTTCTTGCCAGAGTATTCTGCAGAAGGGGCATGAGATGGGCGCCAAGCAACCGTCGAGAAAGCGGACCGGCACACGCAAGTATGACAAACGCGTCGGTGAAGAAATACGTACAGAGATGCATCACATGCGCGAGGGCAAGCACCCCGTGAAAGACCGCCAGCAGGCGATCGCGATAGGGCTTTCCAAGGCGCGTAAGAAAGGGGAGAAGGTTCCGCCTCGGCAGAGCGGCCGTGCCGCGTAGTTCGGCGCGTGGAGAGTCACCTAATTTGCGGCACCGCCTACTTTTTGGCGGACTTCTCAGACTTCTTTTCGGTTTTTTTGGAGTCGGTTTTCTCGACTTTGTCAGCGGCTTTGGCCGATGTGCCGTCCTTGGTGGCATCGGTCGCCGCTCCGGGCTCGGAGGGGCTTCCGCCTTTGCGCGCGTAGTCGGTTACGTACCAGCCACTGCCTTTGAACTGAACGGCCGGCGCGGAGAGCAGCTGCTGCACCGGACCGCCGCATTTCGGACACTTCTTCACCAAAGGATCGGAAAACTTTTGGATCTTTTCAAAGCGGTGCTGACACTTTTTGCACTGATATTCGTAGAGAGGCACTCAGGCTACCTTTGCAACATGGAGCTGGATGTCTTGATTGTAGGGACAATTACCTGGAAGCGTCAATCGGACCCGAAGGCCGGTAGTAGTGCAGTTTGGCCGTCTCTGCGACCGATCAACATGTGGCGCAGAGCCGGCCCTGAGCTTGCCGAAGGGCGCCCTCGCCTGCGTTTTTCAAAGCCAAGCACAGCCGAGGGCGGCTGTGCTACTAAGCGTCAAATTCTTTTCGTTTCGCGACACTTTTTTGCGAGCCCAGGACCGGCACAATTTTCGAGCGAAGTCAAACCCGCAACTGGTTTCAATGGATGCGATTGGGCTAAGGCGCTTGTCATGTTGAGCGGAGCGCCTCGATCCCGCGACCATTGCCAGAATCCCAGGCGCGGAGTCGAAACATCCCGACGATGTTTATCGAGTAAATACCGATCCAGGGAATTCTGGCCCAGGAACTGTCCCGGACATGTTTCCGGCCGGGAGACGGTCAGCCCGAAGCGAGGTCGAGAGAACTCCCTGAAACTGCATTACTTCTTCATCATTCTCGGGATCTTTCGACTCCGCGCTTGAGACTGTGCGAGAAGCGAGCATACTTCCCTGCGCTCCGCTCAAGATGACAGGTGCTGGCGGTTTCGCCAGCCCTCAGCAGCATCGTATGTTCGGTGCTTCTCTTCTTGCTTTTGCGGTTGACCGCGTTGTGCTACACGACCGTTCCAGCCAAACTGCACCACTACCCGAACGTCAATCACGCCGTTGGGGACGTGATACCATCGCTGCTCTATGCCGCCTCTTCCTGTCACCATGCGCGCCCTTCAAATCAAAGATTATGACGGCAAACCTGGAAGCCTCACCGTCGCCGAGGTGCCGGTGCCGCGCCCGGGTGCGGGGGAAGTCCTGGTCAAAGTTTTCGCCTCGCCGGTGAATCCCTCGGACCTCATGTTCATCACCGGCAATTATGGCTTCAAGAAGGCCCTACCGGCTACGCCCGGCTTCGAGGGCAGCGGGACCGTGGTCGAAACCGGTACTGGGATGATGGCAAAGTTCATGAAAGGGCGACGCGTAGCCTGTGCCGCGGCGCATGCTAACTCCAAAGGCGGCATGTGGGCCGAGTATATCGTTACCTCGGCGCAGTTCTGCGTGCCCCTGAGCAAGCGCGTCGAGATGGAGCAGGGCGCTACCATGCTGGTCAATCCGCTCACAGCGTGGGCGCTGGTCGACGAGGCGCGCCGTGGGGGACATCGCGCTGCTGTCCAAACGGCAGCCGCCAGCGCGCTGGGACACATGGTCGTCCGGCTCGGTCAAAAGTTCGGGTTGCCGGTGATCAACGTGCTGCGGCGCGCGGAGCAGGTGAAGCTCTTGCGTGACATGGACGCCGAGCACGTTCTCAACAGCACGGATGCAGACTTTGACGAAGCCCTGCGCACACTGTGCCACAAGCTCGGCGCCACGATCAGCTTTGAGGCTGTGTCCGGGGAGATGTCGGGGAGGATTTTACGTGCTCAGCCGCAAGGCAGCCGCATGCTGGTCTATGGCGACCTTTCGTTGCAGGGAGTGACGCTCGATCCGGGCTCGCTGATCTTCGAAGGCAAACATGTGGAAGGCTTCTGGCTGAGCGCCTGGTTGCGGAAACGCAACCTGCTGAGCCAGCTCAGCGTCGCGCGCCACGTCCAGGAGCTTCTAGGCAGCGATCTCAAGACCGAGATTCGCGCCCGACTGCCACTCGAAAAAGCCGCGGACGGCTTGACTCAATACGCCGCGGACATGACCGCCGGCAAGGTTTTGCTGGTGCCGCGTACGAACCACGGCGGCTAACTCCGGCCATTGACGTCTAATTCTTTTTTCCGGCGGCTGCCGCTTGGGCTGGAGCGGAGGCCGGTTGTCCTTTCGCTTTTTGTGCAGCCATGTGTTCCAGAATCAGCTCCGCCTCAAACCGGCTGATGGTGTCTTGGTCGATGAAAATGGTCTGTGTATTGTTCTGCGCTTTATAACCGGCGCCGCCCGCCTGACCGGTGACCACGAAGGTGCCCTCGCCCGAGGACGACCAGTTCGTCGATCCCTCTCCGCCAAGTTTGCCGTCAGCCACGAAGCCCTTGGTATGGCTGATCTGATGGGTGGCAGACTGGCCGATCACGTAGTGGGTGTTGAAGGCTGAGAGGCCCTTGGCCTTGTCCGCGGCAATCAACGCCGCTTCATGCTTTCCACCGGCCTGGCTCTGATCCAACGTGATCAGCATGGTGATCTGCGGATCCATGACCTTTTCCATCAGTATGTCGTTGAGCTCGTCGTCGTCGTAGCCAAACATATTCAGGTACAGCGACACTCGAACTCGCGACAAGACATGCTTGAGAATGTCGTGCACGTCGTCGCGCCCGACGTAGAAGAGATGAAAATCTTTGCTGGCCGTGTTGGAGTATGTCTTCTCCTGGGTGTACTGCTGGAGGTCGACAAGGCTGAAGGTTTGCAGGCTCTGCGATTTATCGGCGCTTACGTTGCTTGGACTTGTTGAGGCTTTGCCCCGGCGAGTGGCTGCTGTCGTCATGCTCTTGCTTCTTTCTTCTTGCGCGGTGATGCTATGCGCGATGCCTGGCTCTGTCAAGCTTGTCGGAAATCGGGTGATCGGGTCATCGGGTGATCTGAAAGTAGGTGGACATTTCTTCCGATGGCCCGATGATCCGATGGCCCGATCACCCGATTCGACCACTCCGTTCTTCCGCGTTGAAAGGCTTTTCCAGATTGCCGGGCTTGGCTGCTATGCTTTCGCCAGCGACAAGAAAGCCGTTGATCCAATGGCCGAGGCTAAGAAATCCGGTGTGCTCTACGTGGTGGCGACTCCGATTGGTAACTTGGAGGACATCACGCAGCGCGCTTTGCGTATCCTAGGTGAAGCCGACCTAATCGCATGTGAGGATACGCGACGGACGCGTAAGCTGCTCGATCACTACCAGATCACTACTCCTACCATCAGCTACCACGAGCACAACGAGGCGGCCCGGGCGGGAGAGCTAGTGCGCAAGCTGGAAGATGGCATGACTATCGCCCAGGTTTCCGACGCGGGCATGCCAGGGATTTCCGATCCCGGTTACCGGGTGGTCAAGCTGGCCGTCGAACACGGGATCACCGTCGTGCCGATTCCTGGGCCTTCGGCAATCATCACCGCGCTAGTGGGGAGCGGCCTCCCCACCGATGCTTTTGAATTCCACGGCTTCCTTCCCGCTAAATCCGGCCAACGCCGGACGGCGCTCGAAGCGTTCCGCCGCGCCGAGCACACTATCGCTGTCTACGAAGCGCCGCATCGAATCCGCGAGACCTTGCAAGACATCGTCGCCGTGCTGGGCGCGCGGCGACCAGTCGTCGTAGCCCGCGAGCTGACCAAGATCCACGAAGAGTTTATCCGTGGGACGGCTGCCGAGGTTCTCTCTCAGGTGCAAACCCGAGAACTGAAAGGTGAGATCACATTGCTGATCGGAGCAGCAGAGTCGCGAACCCAATCGGCCGAGACTCAGAACTTGGCGGCGCGCCTGCGCGAGATCATGCAAGGCGAGAAGCTCGACGAGAAAGCCGCCCTCAAGGTTTTGGCGAAAGAGCGTGGACTCGCAAAAAGCGAGCTCTACCGCGAGTTGCTAAGAACAAAAAAACGTTTAGGTTAGTGCGGTTACAGAGTGGCTGTTTCGAGGGAGACACGTAACAGCGCTGCGAAGTCGTGCCGTAAGGAATGCAAGGCATTGGGCTTTAGCCACTGAGAATTGTTTTGTCGCTTCGCCTCCGGCTCCGCTCCGGCCTGCGGCAGCGAGGAAGGATCATCTCCTTTCTCCTTTCGGCCCGACTGAAAGTCGGGCCCTGTTACGTGTCTTCTCCTCAAATGCGATATCGCGAAGGCTGCCGCTCCTACTTCGTCGCTCCCACGGTTCGAGTAGTCGCACCCGCTGCGGTTGCCTTCGCCGCGTTGATCTGCCTGGCGCCGATCCACATCAGCTGCATTCCCAGGAACAACGTGATCACGGTTATAACAGCCTTGAGCTTGATCGAGGGCACTTTGGTGGTGAATGCGCATCCCAGCAGCACGCCGGGAATGCCGCCGAGCAGCAAGCCTTTCAACAACGGACCGCTGATAGAACCAAGACCGACGTGGAAGACTGAGCCAGTGCCGGCCAGAACGATCCCGAAGAGAATGTCTGTGCCGACAACCTGCGCCGCAGGCATATCGGAGCAGTTGAAGAGCAGCAACGTGCCCAAGGCCCCGGCGCCGGCCGATGAAAATCCGGTCTCGACGCCGATGGGCAGCGTGACCCAAGGAAGCCACGGTCCGCTATCGCGTCGCGCAACCTGGTGACCGCTCCGATAGATGAGGGTCAGGCCGGCGGAAACTACAAGAGTTGATCCGATCAGCACGAGCACTACCGGATTCCACCGCGCGCGCATCGCCGCCAGAAGATAGGTGCCCGCGAGAAGGCCGGGGATGGCTCCCACGAGCATCAAACGCAAGTATCGAAAATGTACTTTCTTAGCGGCAAGAAAGAACGGCGCCGCGACCAGCTTGATCACGGTCGAAAAGACCAACGCCGTCCCTACCGCTTCGGCGCCAGAGATGCCGCACACCAGGACCAGCAGCGGCGTCGTGAAGCTGCCGCCACCCACGCCGGTGAGCCCGACCAAAAGAGCGATCGCAAAACCGATTGCAATTTCCATTTACTCCACCCGCTCGGAAAATGTATGAATCCCGCATTCCAATTTCTTCCCCGCCCAGCGTCCGGAGCGCGGATCGCTTCCGGCGAGGGGAGGGTTGGTACAGGGCTCACACCCGATGCTTGGGTATCCGAGGTGGTAGAGAGGCAAGAGCTCGATATCGTGACGGCTCGTATATTCCGACACCTGGGGCCAGTTCCAGTCGGCCAACACGCTGACCTTGGCGATCGTCCTGCCGGAAGGCAGCCGGTGCTGTTCGATCTTCTGCAAGTTCTTCCGCGTGGGCGATTGTTCGCGCCGCAGTCCGGTGAACCAGATGTCGAAATCCTCGAGCGCCGCCATCAGGGGTTCAACTTTTCTGAGCTGGCAGCAGCGGCCGGGGTCGGTCCGGTTCAGGATGCCGAATGCTTGCTCCTGTTCCGGCACCGTCATGGCCGGGGTGAGATTGCGCAAGTCCAGCTTCCACGCCGAGGTCATTCGGTCGCGGTAGGCGTAAGTTTCAGCGAAATGGTAACCGGTATCTAGAAACAACACCGGGACTTGAGCGATACGCCGGCGCAACATGTGCAAGACCACCATATCTTCAGCTTGGAAGCTGCAGGTGATGCAGACACGCGCGGCGGAGTCGCCCAGCACGTGGTCAATCAAAGTTTCCGGCGAAAGATATTCCGCGGCATCCTGTGGCAAGATCATTGAGGCCTCCGGCGGGTGAACTCCTCGAGCGAGCGCAGGAGAACGGTGCTGGCCTCCGCGTCTGAAGCCGGTAACTGATCAGCCGGTAAGAAAGAAGCTTCACCGCAGAGATCGGTGATCTCCTTTCGCAGGCCGGCGTCTTCTTCAGTTATGGAACACACAGCGACCGTGCCCATCCGCTGGAGCACACTGACGATGGAAAGCAATTCGCTCGAGCCAAACTCGGCATTTGACACCAACTGGGCCTGCCAACCGTTGTCAAATAGGGTGTTCTCGACTTTCTCCGCGAGAGCAGTCCGGCTCACGATCCACAGTACGGCCGACCGGTGCGTGTTCCCGTCGGGCCTTAAGAACGCAGGCGAGGGCGCCTGCGCCACATGATCGGAGGCTTTGACCTCGTTTTCGATCATGCCGGCGGCGACGGTCGCGTTGGTCATGGGGTCGATGAGGATGAAGCTGCCCATGATGCGGTCTTGAGAGTATGGATCGAAGAAGAGAGGCAGAGTGGTTTCGAGATGGACGGCGGCGATGTCGTTCATCTGCGGGTTCAAGGCAGGCAGGTGACCGAGCGTATTCACGTCCAGCCGATGCAGAATCCGGCTGACGCGTGCGCGCACGATACGCGTGCCGTGTTTCAGCAAATAGAACTTTTCGTTATGGCACGAGTCCGCATGAAGCCACACCACCATGGCCTCGACATGCGTGGCGGCCTTGGGCAGGCCGGTGTTGGCAGCCAACAGGTCTCCTCGGCTGAGATCGATCTCATCTCCCAGCGTGACCGTGACCGAACTCCCTGGACTTGCATGCTCGAGCTCGCCATCGAAAGTGACGATCGACTTCACGTGGCTCTTGGCTCCCGAAGGCAGCGCGACCACGGCCGCTCCGCGGCGAAGCACTCCCGAAGCCACACGGCCGGCAAAGCCGCGAAAACGCGAGTCCGGGCGAATCACATATTGAACAGGAAAACGGAGTGGCCGAGTGTGGTCCGTCCGTGTGACGGGAACGTTCTCCAGATACTGCAACAGTGTGGGGCCGCGAAACCAGGACATCCGCCGGCTGGCCTCAACAACGTTGTCGCCCTTGAGCGCGCTCACGGGTATGACGTAGATGCTCGGTATCGCGAGCTGAGCCGCGAGCTCCTGAAATTCTTTGGCGATCTCCGCGAATACGTCCTCGCGGTACTCGACCAAGTCCATCTTGTTGACCGCGGCGACCACGTGCTGAATACCGAGAAGCGAGGCGATGCAGGTATGCCGCCGGGACTGCGTCAATACGCCGCGAGTGGCATCGATCAAGATGACGGCGGCATGGGCGTTGGAGGCGCCGGTGGCCATGTTGCGCGTGTACTGCTCGTGGCCCGGAGTATCGGCGATGATGAATCGGCGCTGGGGCGTCGAAAAATAACGATAGGCAACGTCGATGGTGATGCCCTGTTCGCGCTCGGCGCGCAAGCCGTCGGTAACGAGCGAAAGATCGATGGGGCCGTCAGAACGGTTGATCCCGCTGTTCTGAATCGAGATCAGCTGGTCCTCGTAGATTCCTTTGGTGTCGTACAACAGGCGGCCGATCAGGGTGGACTTGCCGTCATCCACGCTGCCGGCTGTGGTAAACCGCAAAAGGTCGGCGCCGGCGGATGGCCCGGCGGGATTCAAGGTGAGCGATTCAGCAATTGCAGCAGACATCAGAAATATCCCTCGCGTTTCTTGAGTTCCATGGAGCCCTCCTCGTCGTGGTCGATGACGCGGTTCTCGCGCTCCGACCGGCGGAAGCCCATCATCTCGTCGATAATCTTGGGCACGGTGTCGGCGTCGGAAGCGATGGCCCCAGTGCAGGGCACACACCCCAGCGAGCGCATGCGGCATTTGATCTTTTGCGCGCGCTCTCCGGGGAGAAGGTGAACGCCGTGCTGCGCGAGCAAGATCGAGTTTCCCCGCCGAACCGCCTCGCGTTCTTTGGCGAAGTAGAGCGGCACGATAGGAATGCTTTCCGCGGCGATGTATTGCCACACGTCGAGCTCGGTCCAGTTGGAGAGCGGAAACACGCGAATGCTCTCGCCGGGGTTGTGGCGGCCGTTGTACAGGTTCCACAGCTCCGGCCGCTGGTTTTTCGGGTCCCACTGGCCCTGGCTGTCGCGGAAGGAATAGACGCGTTCTTTGGCCCGCGACTTTTCTTCGTCGCGCCGCGCGCCGCCGAAGGCAGCGTCAAAGCCGCCCTCGGCCAGCGCGTCGAGCAGCGCGCGTGTCTTGAGCAAGCCGCAGCATCTCTGCGTGCCCAGCGCGTATGGATTCGCGCCATCATCAAGCGCTTTGCGATTGGTGTGCACGATCAGCTCCGCTCCTACCTGCTTGGCGTACCAATCGCGGAATCCGATCATTTCTGGAAACTTGTAGCTGGTGTCGATGTGGAGCAAGGGAAAGGGAATTTTTCCCGGAAAGAACGCCTTCTGGGCCAGCCGCAGCATGACCGATGAATCCTTGCCGATGGAGTAAAGCATCACCGGCCGGCGGAATTCCGCGGCCGTCTCACGAAGGATGAAGATACTTTCGGCTTCCAGTTCTTTCAGGTGATTGGCTAACATGCGCGATCATCCAAGAGGTCGATATTTTGCGGCGATTCCCTTCACACTTTCTCGCGCGCCTTGCACAACGCAAATAACCGTCGCGAACAAAAAAACAAACCCGCCGCCTGAGGCGTCTCAGGCGGCGGGTGAAATTGACTTAGATTAGTCCCAGTCTACGTCACAAACACATCCTCCCAGACGCGGGTCTCCGCTGCGGCGGTACAACAACAGATCGCGTTTGGGAGCAACGTGCTCATGAATAATAGATTCACGTTACACCGGGTTGGATGCATGTGTCAAATTGACATCGGGCGACTGTCGGTAGCACATGATATGTCCGGTCGAGATAGCACATGAAATGTCCGCTTTAGCGGGCGGCGAGAGTAGGGGACGATGGAAGGATGGACTCATACTCGAGGGCCGCGGTGGAGCGGGCAATGAAA
>Ga0209648_10000692_pt1 | contig 26299 bp, 21 predicted proteins | sample GraSoi2013_115cm_FD_185830 | JGI IMG/M metagenome (GOLD analysis project Ga0209648, IMG submission 185830) | Grasslands soil microbial communities from the Angelo Coastal Reserve, California, USA - Sample 9_17_2013_115cm (SPAdes) (version 2) | ecosystem: Environmental > Terrestrial > Soil >... | reverse complement strand
CGGGCGGGCAGCCCGCCGGTGAGCCGGGCCTGCGTGCGGATGGATGTGCCCGATGAGATGGTCACGGTGGTGGTCGCTCCTGACTAGCCGGCTGTCGTGCTGCTGCGGGTGACCTCGCTGCCGGGCCGGCGATGTACTCACGCGGGCTGCGATGCGGGGTTCGCGGCAGCGGCCACGGCGGCGGCGCGCTCGTTGCGGGCCGCTTCTGCGTGCTCGCGGCTGTCGCGTGAGGAGATCAGGACCGTGGCCAGGATCGCCCCGGCGATGGCAAAGCCCGCGCCCACGAGGAACGCGCGGTCGAACCCCTGTGTCAGGGCGATCGAGGCGCTGTGCACGCCCGCGTGGAACGCGCTCTGGGTCCGGCTGCTGGCGATCGTGGCCAGGATCGCGAGTCCGAGCGCGCCGCCTATCTGCAGGGTCGTGTTGTTCAGTCCGGAGGCGAGGCCGGCCTCCCGGGGTTCGGTCCTGGTCACCGCGGCGATCGTGACGGGCACGAACGAGAACCCCAGCCCGGCCCCGGCCAGCAGCGACGGGCCGAGCACGTCGGCGAGGTAGGAGCCGCCGGGGGCGGGCACCCGCGAGAACCAGATCAGGCCGCCGGCGATGAGCAGCAGGCCGGCGATCAGCACCGGCTTGAAGCCGATACGGGTGACGAGCTGCGAGGCAGCCCCCGCCGAGAGAATGATCCCGACCGCGAGCGGCAGGTACGAGACGCCCGTCTTGATCGGCGAGTAGTGGAGCACGTTCTGGAGGTACAGCGAGATGAAGAAGAACATCGAGAACAGCGACATGCCGATGAGGAGGTTGACCGTGTCCGCTCCGCGCAGCGTGCGCAGGCGGAAGATCGAGAACGGCATCAGCGGGTGGCGCCCGCGCCGCTCGATGACCAGGAACGCGGCCAGCAGGACGACGGCGCCGCCGATCCTGGCCAGCGTCGCCGCGGATCCCCAGCCGGCGTTCACGGCGTCTACGATCGCGTAGACGAGCAGTGACAGGCCTGCTGTGACGGCCACCGCGCCGGGAAGATCGAAGGTGCTCGCTCCGTCGTCGGCACGGCTTTCGATCAGCGTCCGCGGCGCGAGCGCCGCCGCGGCAATCCCGATCGGAACGTTGACGAACAGCACCCAGCGCCAGTTGAGGCCGCTGGTGAGGATCCCGCCGAGCAGCACGCCGGCGGCGCCGCCCGCACCCACGACCGCCCCCCAGATCCCCAGTGCCCGGTTGCGCTCGGCGCCCTCGGCAAACGTCACCGTGATGATCGACAGCGCCGCAGGAGACACGATCGCGGCGCCTAGGCCCTGGGCTGCCCGCGCCGCGAGCAGCCATCCCTCCGACTGCGCGATCCCGCCCGCGAACGAGGCGAGCGAGAACAGCACCAGTCCGAGCATGAACATCCGGCGGCGCCCGAGCAGGTCGGCCATGCGGCCGCCGAGCAGCAGGAAGCCGCCGAAGGTCAGCGTGTAGGCGTTGACGACCCACGACAGATCGGTCGGCGCGAAGTGCAGGCCCCTGCCGATCGACGGCAGCGCGACGTTCACGATCGAGGCGTCGATCACGACGACGAACTGCGTCATCGCGAGCAGCAGCAGGGCGAGATTCTTCGCGCGGGGCGTATAGAGCGGCGATGCCTGCGGGGGGCTCATCGATGTCACTGGAAGTTGACCTCCGGTTCCGGTCGCACACCCTCAATCCGAAGCTGAACTCCGGTTCCGGTTGCACCCCGGACTATAGTGAACTATGATTCCGGTTGTCAAGCGAGCCGAAGGAAGAAGGCCGTGACCAGCACTCTCAGCGAAACAGAGCACCCGCTGCGCGCCGATGCCCGCCGCAATCGCGAGCGGATCCTCCAGAGCGCGCGAGCGGCGTTCGCGGAGACCGGCGCCGATGCGCAGATCGACGATGTCGCGCGCCACGCGGGCGTCGGCGTGGGCACCGTCTACCGGCACTTCCCGACCAAGCAGGCGCTGCTAGCGGAGCTGGTCCGTCAGACGTTCCGCCTCTTCACCGAGCGGGCGCGCGAGGCGCTCGAGGCCGACGGAGAACCGTTCGCACTGATCGAGGGGCTGCTGCGCCGTATCGCGGAGACGGCCGCCGCGGACGTCGGGGTTCAGTACGCGCTGGCGGGCACTGATGGGCAGGCGGAAGCGCAGGCCGAGCAAGACGAGCTGATCGCGGTCATCGCAGAGCTGATCGAACGCGCCCGGCGCGCGGGGACGATCCGTCCCGACATAGAGGCGATCGACATCGGGATGCTGATGTGCGGCGTGTGCAGCGCGATGGGCCCGAGGCCAGGGTTCGACTGGCGCAGGCATATCGATCTGGTGATCGACACGCTCAGGGTGCGCTGAAGCGCGACGCGATACGGCGATCATGTAATGATCGCCGTGCGCTGCCACGAGCGCCCGGGTCGCCGCGGCCCGACGACGGTAATCGCGTGCCATTGAGCCGCGCTCATCACGGGGTGCCGGTAACAATCGAGCCGTGAGCACCGCCACGGCGTCCAGTTTCCTGAACGCGGGCACGCGGGCGGTCAGCGTGGCCGGAACGGGCTGCCGGTGCAGCCCGGCCGCTGGCCGGTCTCGCCGCGCTGGTATCGCTCGGCCTGCCAGGCATCCCAGTCCCCTGCGGGCGCAGAAGGCCCGGAACTCCAGGTCCGGCCCGGCCAGAACACCATCGTCTCGAAGTGCAGCCGGGCCACCATGCCCGGGCGTCGGCCCCGGAGCGTCCCGCGGGGTGGGCACCGCCATCCTCCAGGGTTGCTCCAGGTCCTGCACGTCCGGATAGACATGGGCACGGTCCGAAGGCAGCGTCCACAGACGCAGTCCGGTGCCATCGCGCGCCCAGTGGCTTCGCCGGAGCCGCAAACCCGCCTCTCCCATACGCTCTCAGCCCGTTATGAAAGGTCACCGTGGCCGGTTGGAGCCAGTTGGCGATTCGATGCCAGGAAGACCCGCCCGCGGGGCGAGGCCTAGGTCCGGCCACGGGGTAGCAGCCGGTCTCTCGGCGACCTGTTCACCCTTTGGGCCGTGGCCGGTGCCATAGCCTCGGTTGCGCAGCTCGCCGTGGCCCGTCTGCGGGTGAACGCGGTAGGACGCAGGGGATCGACGCGAAGTCGCGCGCTTCGTCGAAGGTGTGTCGCAGGCTGGCGTCGACCAAGTGCGTGTCGGCGTCGAATCTCCGGAAGCGTGGAACGACGCTTGTTACGAGCCAACGCCAGCGGTCGTCGAAGCGGGTGATCCTCGGCCACGTTCGTGCACGCAGAGCGTGCGGGATTCCTCGTGTGAACGAGTAGAGGTAGAACGAGGTGGAGTACGCAATCTCTTGCCGCACTCCACGCACCTCGAAGCTTGTGGCCGAGCCGGTCGAGACGAGCCAGGCGGATGCGCGCGAGAGGCGATCGTAGTTGGGTTGCACCACGGCGCGCTGCTCGTGCTCGAGGAGCTCGACGTTGCCCTCCCAAATGAGATCATCGGCCCTCTGTCGAGCCTCCGCGGACGCCGTCCGAACGGGACGAGACTGGCATCGGCGCGGCGCAGCACGGCGACCGCCCCCGGCCGCCGCGCCGTCAGGACCGGCGAGCAGGCCCAGCGTTATCGCCAGCGGCAGGACATCGTCGCCAGGCGTCGTGGCCTCGACGCGCGCAGGCTGGCCGCCGTGCGTCAGGCGCCCGCTGCTCATGGCGGCACGGAAGCAGGCGGCGTGACGAGCGCGGAGGGCCTCCGGGATGATCAGGGCTAGCGAATGCCCGATCGCCTGCTCAGCGCTGACGCCCAGCAGCAGCTCAGCTGCGCAGTTCATGACGTGATCCAGCCATGGCCGTCAGTCGTTACGATAGCGTCTCCGGCCGCCGCGATCGCCGCTGATGCGAGGGCCGGGCCGGATCAGCGGTCATAGGCCGGTCTTCCGCCGTTGACATAGATTTCTCCTTGAGTCCAGCGGCGCTGCCGCGATCTCGGAGGGATCGGGATCATGTGAGCGCGGGCGGGCACCACGGCCGTTCGGCCGGATGCCGTGCAGATGACGCTAATTTTCGAGCCAGCCGACGTCCACTGGAAGGGTGATTCCGGTGATGTATCTGGCCTCGTCCGAGGCGAGGAACAGCAAAGCATCGGAGATGTCCACCGGTTCCACCCACGGGATGGACAGCGCGTTAAGGCCAGCGAACGCCTCCATCGCATCATCCCGAGACGGATTTTCCAGGTCGGGCCGCAACGGCTGGTAGGTCATCTCGTTCTGGATCATCGGAGTGTTGACCGTACCGGGATTGATCGTGTTGACCCGGATCGAGCGCGGCGCGAGCTCCAGGGCCAGAGTCCGCATCAACCCGACGCCGTGCTTGGCGGACGTGTAGTGAGCCGTGTTCTGTACGGCCTTCAGCCCCAAGCCGGAGTGATCGCGATCGAGCCGCCGCGCCCGCCCGCGATCAGGTGAGGGACGGCCGCCTTGGCGGTATGCCACGCTCCGGTCAGATTGATGTCTATCATGTCCTGCCAGGTCATCTCGTCCAGCTCGGCAGCCCGCCCGAACGAGTTGATCCCGGCGTTAGCGGACACGATGTCAAGCCTGCCGAGCTGAGCGACGCCCTCATCGAGCGCGGCCTTCAGTGCGCCGTAGTCGCTTACGTCCGCCTGGCTGGCCACGATCCGCCGGTCCAGCGCCTCGACCTCTTTAACGGCCTGGTCTAGGTCCTCCGGTGTGGACATCGGGTAATGCACCGAGCCGACCTGCGAGAGGATGTCCACGGCGAAGTCGCCGAGGTCGTTGATCGCGCTCATCACGCCCTCCTTTCTACGCCCACGCCTGTGCGGTTCGCCGGGCGAAGTCGGCGTAGCTGATCGGCGGCATTCCGGTGACGTTCTGGACGTCGTTGTTGGGCCGGGAGCCATGGCCGGAGGCGATGGTCTCGGTCAGCATGCGGAGCATCTGGCCGTACGCGGCGGGCACGCCGGCCGCGACGCTGCCGTCGATCCATGCATCGCGGTCGATGTCGTTGTGCTTTACCGGTTGGCCGGTGACGCCGGCGATGACGCCGGCGGTGTCGCTTACGGTGAGCGCCTGGGGGCCGGTCGGTGCGTACAGGGCGCCGGCGTGGGCGCCGGGGCTCGCGAGTGTCGCGGCGGCGACCGCGGCGATGTCCTCGGCGTCGACGAAGGCCTCAGCGCCATCACCGGTGGGCACCGTGATCACGCCGTCGACGGGCTTCAGGAATGTCTCGCTGAAATTCTGCATGAACCATGCGGGACGCAGGATGGAGTGCGTGATTGCGCCGCGGCCGATGAGGTCGAGCTCGACGGCCCTGTGGGCGACCCACTGGGGCGGCACCTGGTCGGGGCCGAAGGCGCTGAGGTAGGTCACGTGACGCACGCCGGCGGCCTCCGCGAGATCCAGGAAGCTCGACACCTGGCCGGCGAAGTCCGTTCTCAGGACCGGCGCCAGGAGGTAGACGCGGTCGACGTCCTCGAGGGCGGGGCGGTGGGTGGCCGGGTCGTCCCAGTCGAAGCGCACATCGGCACCGTTGGGTGCCGCCGTGCGGACGCTGAGGCCGAGCTTGGTCAGTTTGCGGGCGACTCGGGAGCCGGTCTTTCCGGTGCCGCCGAGCACCAGTGTGCGGGAAGGTGCATTAGCCATGACTCAATCCTGTGAGCGACTTCCGAGTGAATCAATGTTCTTGACGCTTGATTCATTACGTGACACGCTCATGTTGTGGACGTTCTGCAGGATCACCTGGCCAGGGCCCGCGCCTCCGGCGGCGTCTTCGCCCGGTCGGTGGCCCAGCCCCCGTGGGGCCTGCGGCTGCCCGGCACCATCCCGCTGACGCTGCATGCCGTTATCCAGGGACGGGCGTGGCTGTGGCTCGACGATCCGCAAGCCCCGCTCGAGCTCGCGCCCGGCGACGTGGCACTCGTCCGCGGCGGCCCCGACCACCACATCGCTCACGAACCCGGCGGGACCTGCCTGTCGCTAGAACAGTTCTGGGCACGCCACGCCGGCGATGAACGCTCGGGCGATCGGCGCGCGAGCGTGTTCCTGTGCGGCGCATACCGGTTCTCGGGCGACGTCGGCCGGGGTTTGGTCGAGGCGCTTCCGCCGGTCCTTGCCCTGTCCGCAGCCGCCGACGACCCCCTGCACGACGTCATCGCCCTGCTGTCCCGTGAGCTCGCCGCCTCCGCTCCCGGCCAGCAGACAGTGCTCGACCGGCTCCTGGACGTCCTTGTGGTGCTCGCCCTGCGCGCGTGTTTCCAGCGGAGTGCCAATGCGCCTCGCTGGTATCGGGCGTCGGCCGACCCGAGGCTCGGCCCGGCATTGAGCGCAATGCACGCCGACGCCGCCCGCCCGTGGACGGTGCCAGAACTGGCCGCCATCAGCGGGCTGTCACGGGCAGCCTTCGCGCGAAGCTTTCAGCAGGCACTCGGTCAGGCACCCATCCAGTACCTGACCGACTGGCGCATGACGCTGGCCCGAGATCACCTGCGCACCGGCGAGCTGACGCTGACGCAGATCGCCGCGCGCACCGGCTACGCCTCGCCCTACGCCTTCGCCGCGGCGTTCCGCCGTCACCACGGACGCCCGCCCGGCCAGTGGCGCCAACAACAGCTGGATCGACCCGACATCAATCAGGCAGTGCCCGCCGACGACATCCACACCCGATGATGGCGCCTGCTTCCGCGCAGCGGGCACGCGACCGCGCCGGCGACTCTCGCTGACCAGCCCGCCGGCATTGACAGTCCCCGGGATCAACGCGAGCGCTGCGGCTACACCGCCCGGACCACCGCCAGGTGGCGGGGAATCCCCGGTGTCACGCGGCGGCCCGGGGCGCGGCACGGAAGCCAGCGCCCGCGGCTGCGTGGAATGCGAGGAAAACCCCATGGCCCGCAGCGGGTCTGCGCCTGCACGAATACCTCCGGGCCGCGGCCGATGTCAGACCGTCCATTCTCGCCATCCGGCCGCAGCCTGGAACGAACTCGATCACCCGCTGCGGAAGGAGGGGGGCCGGAAAAGCGTTAGGTAGCGGGGGACCGCGTGGCCATCCTGGGTGCGTGGCTCCCGTGCGCCGTTATGAAGACTGCTACCTTGACGCCCTCGCTCGCTGAGCTGCGAGCGCGCCTGCCCGAGCTGATGCCGCGCGATCAGCGCCGGCTGGGCCGCCGCGTGGAGAATGCCGCCGCGCTGCGCGACGCGGGCGCGCGCGAGCGGGCACTCGGCCAGGTCAGCGCCGAGCTGGAGGCGGCCGCGGCCCGGGTCGAGGCGCGCAGGGGCGCGGTGCCCGTGGTTACCTACCCGCCCGAGCTCCCAGTCAGCCAGCGAAAGGACGAGATCGCCGCGGCCATCCGCGACAACCAGGTGGTCATCGTCGCGGGGGAGACCGGCTCGGGGAAGACCACGCAGCTGCCGAAGATCTGCCTGGAGCTTGGCCGTGGCGTCGCCGGCCAGATCGGCCACACCCAGCCCCGGCGGATCGCCGCGCGCACCGTGGCGGAGCGGATCGCCGACGAGCTCGGCACCGAGGTCGGAGCGGCGGTGGGCTTCAAGGTGCGGTTCGCCGACTCCTCCAGCGACGACACCCTCGTCAAGGTAATGACCGACGGCATCCTACTGGCCGAGATGCAGCAGGACCGGCAGCTGCTGCGTTACGACACCCTGATCATCGACGAGGCTCACGAGCGCAGCCTGAACATCGACTTCATCCTCGGCTACCTGAAGCGGCTGCTGCCCAGCCGGCCCGACCTCAAGGTCATCATCACCTCGGCCACGATCGACCCGGAGCGCTTCAGCAAGCATTTTGCCGAAGGCGAATCAGGCCAGCATTTTGCCGAAGGCGAATCAGGCCAGCATTTTGCCGGAGGCGAATCAGCCCAGCAGAGTGCCGGAGGCGAATCAGACAAGCACAGCTCGGACGCGCCGGTGATCGAGGTGTCGGGGCGCACGTACCCGGTCGAGGTGCGGTACCGGCCGCTGGCCGACCCGGACCGCGCCGGCGAAGAGCCGAAAGACCAGGCGCAGGCCATCTGCGACGCCGTCGCCGAGCTGCGCGCCGACGGCCCCGGGGACGTCCTGGTCTTCCTCAGCGGCGAGCGGGAGATCAGGGACACCGCCGACGCAGTGGCGGAGCGGGCGGACCTGGCGGGCCTGGAGGTGCTGCCGCTTTACGCCCGGCTGTCAGCGGCCGAGCAGCACCGCGTCTTCCAGCCGCATCACCGGCCGCGCGCAGTGCTGGCCACCAACGTCGCCGAGACCTCGCTGACCGTGCCGGGCATCAGGTACGTGGTCGACCCCGGCACCGCGCGGATCTCCCGCTACAGCCAGCGGACCAAGGTGCAGCGGCTGCCCATCGAGCCGATCTCCCGGGCGTCGGCGGACCAGCGCAAGGGCCGGTGCGGGCGCACGTCGGACGGCGTGTGCATCCGGCTGTACAGCGAGGAGGACTTCGCCTCGCGACCGGAATTCACCGACCCGGAGATCCTGCGCACCAGCCTGGCCTCGGTGATCCTGCAGGCGGCGGCGCTCGACCTCGGTGAGGTCGCGGACTTCCCGTTCGTGGACCCGCCGGAGTCCCGCAACATCGCCGACGGCGTCCGGCTGCTGGAGGAACTGGGAGCCGTAACGCCCGGCCGCGGCCCGACCCGGCTGACCGGCGCGGGGAGAAGGCTGGCCCGGCTGCCGGCGGACCCGCGCCTCGGCCGGATGATCCTGGAGGCCGGCCACCACGGATGCGTCCGCGAGGTGCTGATCATCACGGCGGCCCTGTCGATCCAGGACCCGAGAGAGCGGCCCGCGGACGCCCGCGAGGCCGCGGACGCCATGCACGCGCGCTTCGCCGAGCCGGGGTCCGACTTCCTCGCCTTCCTCACCTTGTGGGATTACCTGAACGACCGGCAGCGCGAGCTGTCGTCCTCCGCGTTCCGCCGCATGTGCCGCCGCGAGTACCTGCACTACCTGCGGGTCCGGGAGTGGCAGGACGTGCACGCCCAGCTACGGCAGGCGGCCGCCGGCCTTGGCATCGGCACCGGCCCGGGCCGCGGCTCCCCGGAGACATCCATAACGCCACGGCAGGCTGGCCCGGGCCGCAGGGCCGCTCAGTCACGATCGGGCCGCCAGGCGGAGCCCGAGGTTGCGGCGCGCATCCCGGCGGATGTCGCGGAACGGGTACACATGTCGCTGCTGGCCGGCCTGCTCTCGCACATCGGCATGAAGGACACGGCGCATCCAGACACAGGGCAGAAGCCGGAACGCAAGCGGCGCGGGCCGGCCGAGTTCGCCGGGGCGCGCGGTGCCCGGTTCGCGATCTTCCCCGACTCCGCGCTGGCGAGGAAGCCACCGCAGTGGGTGATGGCGGCCGAGCTGGTCGAGACATCCCGGCTGTGGGCCAGGACAACGGCGAGTATCGAGCCCGAGTGGGCCGAGCCGCTGGCCGCGCACCTGGTCAGGCGCAGCTACAGCGAGCCGCACTGGGATGCGCGGCGCGGCGCGGCGATGGCGCTGGAGAAGGTAACCCTGTACGGTCTGCCGATCGTGGCGGCGCGGCAGGTCAGCTACGCGCGCGTCGACCCGGCCGCGGCCCGGGACCTGTTCATCACCGGCGCCCTGGTGGAGGGCGACTGGCAGACCCACCATAAGTTCTTCCACCGCAACCAGCAGCTGCTCGCCGACGCCGCCGGCCTGGAGGAACGGGCCAGGCGGCGCGGCCTCGTGGCCGACGACGCGGCCCTGTTCGACTTCTACGACCGGCGGATACCCAAGGACGTGACCTCCGCCCGGGACTTCGACACCTGGTGGAAGAAGGCGCGCGCGCAGGCCCCCGATCTGCTGACGTTCACCTCCGGCGACCTGGTCAGCCCGGCCGCGGACGATATCCGGCCCGCTGACTATCCCGCCTCGTGGGGCGGGCTTCCGCTCTCGTACGAGTTCGCTCCGGGCGAGCCGGATGACGGGGTGACCGTGGACGTCCCGCTGGCCGCTCTGGGCCAGGTGAGCGGCGAGGAACTCGGCTGGCAGGTGCCGGGCCGGCGCGAGGAGCTGGTGACCGAGCTCATCCGGTCCCTGCCGAAGGACCTGCGCCGGGCCTTCGTGCCCGCGCCGGACACGGCCCGCGCCGTGATCGCCCGGCTGGGCGAGCCGCGCGGGAACCTGCTGGACGCACTCGGCGCCGAGCTCGGCCGCCTGGGCGGCGTGCAGATCCCGCGTGAGGCGTGGGATCTGTCCCGGCTGCCCGCGCACCTGCGGATTACGTTCCGGGTCACGGACTCCGGCCGGGAGGTGGCGCGCGGGAAAGACCTGGAGGAGCTGCGCCGGCGACTGCGGCCCCGGCTGCAGGCGATGCTCACCGAGGCGGCCGGCGACATCGTCCGGACCGGGCTGAAGGACTGGACCATCGGCACGCTGCCGCGGGTGTTCACCCGGGATCAAGACAGCGCTGGCCCGGGGGGGCACAGTGCTCCCCGGGACAGCGCCGTCCCGGGGGACACCCCCGGATCCCCAGGTCCCGGACCCCGATGGCCCCAGACCCCCCCGCTCGTGGCCTACCCGGCGCTGGCGGACGCCGGGGACGCGGCCGACGTCCGGCTGTTCGCGACCGAGGCCGAGGCCGGCGCGGCCATGCTGCGGGGCACCCGCCGGCTGCTTCTGCTGCAGGTACCGTCCGGCGTGCGCTCGATCGCCGATCGCCTGCCGACCGAGCGGAAGCTGGCGATGAGCCGGAACCCGTACCCGAGCATCGGTGCCCTGCTCGATGACTGCGTGGCGGGCGCGGCCGACCAGGTGATCGCGGACGCCGGCGGGCCGGCCTGGGACGCCGACGGGTTCGCGCGCCTGGTGGCCGAGGCCCGGTCCGCCCTGCCGCTGGCGACGGCCCGGGCGGTGGACGTCGCCGCGCAGGTTCTCGAGGCAGCCCACGAGGCCGAGGCCGGGCTGCAGCGAGCCGCCAGCCCGGCGCTGGCCGCGGCGCTCGCTGACGCGCGGGCCCAGTTCGCCGCGCTGATCCACCCCCAGTTCGTCAGCGAGACGGGCCTGCCCCGGCTGCCCGACCTGGCCCGCTACCTGCGGGCGATCAGCCGGAGGCTGGATACGGCCGCGGAGGATCCCGGCCGCGACGCCGACCGGATGGCGGCCGTGCACCGGGTCATGGACGCCTACCAGCGCGCCGTCGAGGCGCTCCCGGCCGCCCGGCGCTGCGCCGCGGACGTCCGGTCGGTGCGCTGGATGATCGAGGAGCTGCGGGTCAGCCTCTTCGCCCAGCTGCTGGGCACCTCCGGTCCCGTGTCCGAGAAGAGGATCCAGGCCGCTCTCGCCCGGCTGCCGGACACGCCCTGATTGTCAGACAGTTCTGTGGCCTGATCACCGCCTCCGCACTGCTGCGAGGCCACGACCGGGCCCGAGACGGCGCCCAGGCCAACACCAAGCCGGCTCTGGCGCGGATTCGGTGATGATCACGTCATGGAGACCGGGTCGGTGGGCGCCGCCGTCCCGTCAGGTCGGCCGCTTTGATCCGTTTTAGCCGGGTTCCTCACCGCCTCATTGCGGGGAGGTCCACCCGGGCCTGGCCGGAATGACCTCGTCTCAGTCGAAGCGGGACGACGCCCCACGATGCCTCGGCCCCTAGCGGCCTGATCATCGGCACCGGATTGCCACCTCTTGACGGATATCCCGCCTTCTGTTTCGGTAGAACACTGTTCGTCCGAAACAGAAGGCGGGATCCTGTGGCTGAGGCCATCGTCGCTGCGCGGCGGTCGTACATGGCGGGTCGCTGGATGCAGTTTCCTCGTTTGCGCGACCGCAGAACCCTGACGTGACCGTGGACGATGCGAAGCTCAGCCACGCGAGCCAGATCCGGCGGCTGGCCAAGGACCGGCCGGACGAGCAGGTCTACACCCACGTTGGCGTGGACGGCGCGGAGCAGGCGTTCCGCTGGGCCTGGCTGGACCGTCGGTCCAGCCAGCTGGCCGGCGCGTTCTCCGTCCGAGGGCTCGGCCATGGAGACAGGCTCGGGATCGGGCTGAGAAACTCTCCGCAGTTCGTGCTGAGCGTCTTTGCGGCCTGGAAGCTGGGCGCTGTCCCGGTACCCGTGCGATGGGACGTCCCGGACTGGGAGCTGAATCGGCTCCGCGAAGTGATCGCGTCCCGTGTCAACCTGAGCCCCGACGACCTGCCGTGGATCGACGCGACGGCTGATCACGACGTTCCCGCGCTTTCGGACGTCATCTCACCGCACTCACACGGGATCTGCAGCAGTGGCTCCACGGGCACGCCGAAGGTGATCGTCAGCGCGGCGCCGGCCGTATTCAACCCGGCGCATAGCACTCCGATGGCGGAGGCGTGGAACCCGGTGCCCCGCCCCCAGACGATCCTGGTGCTTGCGCCGATGTACCACATCAACGCCTTCGCAACGCTGAGCAACCTGCTGGCAGGCGATCGCCTCGTGGTCCTGGAGAAGTTCGACGCGGCTAGGGCGGTTGACGTCATCGAGCGGCACAGGATCACCAACTTCACGGCTACTCCCACGATGCTGCAGCGAATGGCCGATCTCCCCGGTATCGACCAACGGGACCTTTCGAGCCTCGTCTGGATCATCCAGGGTGCGGCACCCATGCCGCCCTCACTCGTACACCGGTGGGCCGGACTGATCGGAGCCGAACGAATCTTCATGGCTTACGGCATGACCGAAAGCATCGGGATCACCGCGCTGCGCGGTGACGAGTGGATGCGGCATGAGGGAAGTGTCGGACGCGGGATGCGGGGCACCGACATCAAGATTCTGAGCCCGGACGGCCGAGAGCTCCCCCTGGGCGAGATCGGTGAGATCTACCTGCGCGCTCCCTCCTATGGGGGCTCTATCTATCTCGGCAACGCGCCGCGGCTGCGGGGAACCGATGACGGATTTCACACCGTAGGGGACCTCGGTTACCTCGATGCCGGCGGCTACCTGTACCTGGTGGACCGGCGCGTCGACGTGATCATCACCGGTGGTGCCAACGTGTTCCCCGCCGAGGTCGAGACGGCGCTGATCGATCATCCCAAGATCGCCGATGTGGTGGTCATCGGGCTGCGAGACCCCGAGTGGGGCCGCCGAGTGCACGCCTTGATCGAGCCCGCTGACCCCGTGGCACCACCGACACCGGACGACGTGATCGCCTACGCCAAAAGCCGGCTCGCCCCGTACAAGGTGCCCAAGACCATCGAGATCGTCGACGCCATTCCGCGCAGCGAGGCCACGAAGGTAAATCGCGGGCGCCTGGTAGAAGCCCGCGGCGGCTGAGGGAACGGTATGGGTCAGCACGCGTCTGATCTGGCCACGTGTTCAGCGCAGCAGCAGGCGGGCGGCGAGTTCGAGGTGGTTGCTCACGTCGTCGGCGGAAGCCCGCCGGGTCACCCAGGCGACCAGGTTCGACAGCCAGACATCGCCGATGACCCGGGCAATGGCCTTGTCGTCGGTGGACGGCTCGCCGTCGTGCATGGCCCTCGTGAGCATGTGCTCCATCAGCCGGGCGACCGTGTTGACCTCGGCTGCGGCACTGGGATCGGCGAACATGAAGGCCCGCGTCATCGCCTCGGTGAGCATCGGCTCACGTTGCATGGACCGGGTGATGCGCCCCAGCACGTACAGCATCCGGTCGTAGGGCGTATCGCCGGGGATCGGCCGGCGGTCGAGCTTCTCCTGGGTGCGCTCGAACTCCCGGGCCAGCCCGGACACCAGCAGGTGGATCTTGGAGGGGAAGTACCTGTACAGCGTGCCGAGAGCCACGCCTGCCTGTTCGGCCACGGTCCGCATCTGCACCGCGTCGTAGCCGCCCTTCGACGCCAGCGCCAGCGTCGCATCCAGGATCTTCTTGCGACGATCACGCTGCGCGGCCGAGCCGAGCTCGGCGGCGGGCGCGTTCGATGCCACCGGACCGGTGGTACGCGTTCTCGCTGCTGCCATCAAGGCCTCTCGTGGGATCGGCAGAGCCGGACCGCGCCCGATGATCTCCGGCCGGCGATCAGCGCGGGCCAGACGTGGTGTCGCGGTCCGTTCTGGCAGTCAGCCTACCAACGGCGGCGCGCCTGATCAGGCCGCCTGCTCTGGCCGCCGACAGGTAAAACGTGTTCTAATTTTGCCGTCGTCTGGCAGGATTGGCGCGCCGCCAGTGGAGCGGCCTGCCCAAGCGAGACAAGCGGGGAGACGCGCCATGCCCACCGCACGAAAGGCCGGGCAGCGGGGACGCCTGCAAGTCAAGCCGCCCGGCGAGCGGTTCAACATCCAGTACGTGTCCGCCTACCTCCCCGCGGCGCTGCCCGCACCGGTGTACCCGGTCGATGTGTCCGCCGGCCTCATCGACTGGGGCATGCTCGGCAACGGCCCCGACCCCACCTGCACCACCCACCCGAACGGGGTCGGAGACTGCACCTTCGCCGGACGCCAGCACTACCGGATGGCCAAGGCAGCCGCCGGGAACGAGACCGAGCAGTGGGAGTCCTCCAACGACCTGGTCGCGGAGTACCTGGCCTACGACCACGGGCAGGACCAGGGGGCCCAGATCGCCGACCTCCTCCTTTACTGGTACAACGCGGGCACGGTCCTGGCCTTCGCCCCGGTCGATCACACGAGCACGGCCGAGCTCGACGCGGCCATGGCGGCGTTTCGCGGCGCTTACGTCGGCGTCAACCTGAGCGATGACGCCGACAGCCTGTTCGAGCAGCACCAGCCGTGGACCACCGCGAACGGCGAGCAGCCCGATCCGAACCACGGCCACTGCATTGTGAAGGTGGCGGCTGACGGCAGCCAGTACGACACGTGGGTCACCTGGGGTGCCTTGCAGAAATCCACCCGCGCGTGGACTGCGGCCTGCCTGGAGGAGGCCTGGGTGATCATCACCCAGGATGACGCGAACGCCGCCAGCCTTAACCTTCCGGCGCTGCGCGCCGACATCGACGCCCTGCACGGCACGGGCGGATGACCTCAGGCGCTGCGCCTCATCCGTTATGGAACGAAACTCAGCTGGCGCCGGCCAGGTCGAGTGCCGCGATGTAGCCGAAGGTCATCGCGGGCCCGATCGTCGCGCCCGCGCCGGCGTAGCTGTGGCCCATGACGGCCGCGCTCGCGTTGCCGGCCGCGTAGAGGCCGGGGATCGGGGTGCCGTCCTCGCGCAGCACCCGGGCCCGCTCGTCGGTGCGCAGCCCGCCCTTGGTGCCGAGGTCGCCGGGCACGATCTTGACGGCGTAGAACGGTGCCTGCGTCAGCGGGGCCAGGTTCGGGTTGGGCCGGCAGCGCGGGTCGCCGTAGTAGCGGTCGTAGGCCGAGTCGCCGCGGCCGAAGTCCTCGTCCCGGCCGGCCTCGGCGAACTCGTTGAACCTGACGACGGTCTTGGTGAGCGCGGCCGGATCCAGGCCGGCCTGCCCGGCTAGCTCGGCGATGGTCGGCGCCCGGTAGACCGCGCCCGCGGCATACCAGCGGCGGGGGAGCGGCCGGCGGGGAGGAAGGCCGGCGAAGACGTACCTGTTGCGGTAGCGCTGGTCGATGACCAGCCAGGACGGGATGTGCGGGCTGACGGCGGCGTGACCGTCGTACATCGCGTGCACCGCGTCGACGTAGGGGGCGGACTCGTTCACGAAGCGCTGCCCGGCGCCGTTGACCAGGATGCAGCCGGGCAGGCTGCGCTCGGCGAGGCAGAAGTACGGCCCGCCGGACAGCGGTATGGTCGGGCCCCACCAGGCGTCGTCCATGAGGTCGAGCGCTGCCCCCGCGGCCGCGCCTGCGGTGATCGCGTCGCCGGTGTTCCCGGCCGAGCCGGTCGTCCACTCGGTGCTGATCGGCGGGCGCTGGTAGTGCCGCCGCATCTGCTCGTTGTGCTCGAAGCCGCCCGCGGCCAGCACCACGCCACGCCCGGAACGGATGACCGCGGGCTGGCCGTCGCGGGTCACCCGGACTCCCGTCACCCGGCCATCCTCAAGATGCAGGCCGGTCATTGGAGTGCCGAGCCACACCGGCACGTCCTGGGCCGCCAGGCCCGCCCGCAGGCCCGCCGCCAGGGCCTGGCCCATGCTGAGCGTGCGGTGCCCGAGCAGGCGCGTGCGCGCCATCCGGCCGAAGATCCTGGCCGTGGCGAGGACGGCCCGGGGGTGCCGCGGGCCGAGGCTCAGCCACCGGTAGTCGGCCTGCGTGATGGTCACTCCCCTCGGCGCCGGCAGGTAGGGCGGGTTCAGGTGCGCGAGCTCCGGGCCGAGTACGCGCCCGTCGATCGGCACCGGCTCGACGCTCCTTCCTTGCGCCAGCCCGCCCGGGGCCTCGGGGTAGTAGTCGGCGTAACCCGGCACCCAGGCGAAGTCGACCGGGCAGGTGGCGCGCACGAAGGCGAGCATGGCCGGGCCGTGCTCCAGTAGCGCCCCCCGCCGCCCGGACGGAACGCAGTCCCCCGCCACGTACTCCAGGTACGCCCTGGCCTGCTCCGGGGTATCCCGGACGCGGGCCCGGCGCAGCACCTCGTTCCCGGGCGCCCAGATGCCGCCGCCCGAGCGGGCCGTCGAGCCGCCGAACCTGTCGGTCTTCTCCAGCACCACGGTGCGCAGGCCGTGGTGCGCGGCGGTGAGCGCGGCCGTCATCCCCGCCGCGCCGCTGCCCACCACGATGACGTCGAGCTCGTCATCGTCCGTTGTCATCGCACCTCCCGCCGCCCATACTAGAACACGTTACAGTTCTGGCCGAGGGGCCATCCTCCGGCGCCGCCGGCCGGCCGGCCGCGCGCGATTGTCCCGAGGAGGCGCTGGTGCCGCAGACCTGGGATGTCGAGGCCGACGTGGTCGTCGTGGGCTTCGGCGCGGCAGGCGCCTGCGCGGCGCTCGAGGCCGCCCGGGCAGGCTGCGGGGTCGTCGTCCTGGACCGGTTCTGCGGCGGCGGCGCCACGGCCCTGTCCGGCGGGGTGGTCTACGCCGGCGGCGGCACCGCCCAGCAGCACGAGGCCGGGGTCAGCGACTCGCCGGAGGCGATGTTCGACTACCTGAGCCTAGAGGTCGGCGACGCGGTGTCGCCGGCCACGCTGCGGGAGTTCTGCCAGGGCAGCCGGGCGATGCTGGCCTGGCTCGAGGGCCACGGCGTGCCGTTCGAGGGCAGCCTGTGCCCGGACAAGACCTCGTATCCCACCAACCGGCACTACCTGTACTACTCCGGCAGCGAGCTGTCGGCCCGCGACGTCACGCCCCCGGCGCCGCGGGGGCACCGGGCCCGCGGCCGCGGCACCTCAGGCGGCCTGCTGTTCGCCCGGCTGGCCCGGGCGGTCCGCCGGTCCGGCGCCGGGGTGCTGGAGCAGACCAGCGCGCGGCGGCTGGTCACCGATCTCTCGGGCCGGGTGGTCGGGGTCGAGTGCCGGACGCTGCGCGGCGCTCCGGGCTGGGCGGCGGCCGCGCACCGGATCCTGCACCGCTGGTCGGCCAAGCCGCACGTGTACGCGCCCAGGGTCGGCCGCGCCCTGCACCGGCCGGTCGCCTGGCTGGAGAGCCGGCACGGCCGCCCGCTGCTGGTGGGGGCGCGCCGCGGTGTCGTGGTCTGCGCGGGCGGGTTCGTGACGAACCGGCAGATGCTGCGCGAGCACGCGCCTGCCTGCCGCGGCGCGCTGCCGCTGGGCACCCCGGGCGACGACGGCAGCGGGATCAGGCTCGGCACCGAGGCGGGCGCCGCGACGGCGTTCCTGGACCGGGTCTCGGTCTGGCGCTTCCTCAGCCCGCCGGCCGCGCTGCTGCGAGGCGTCCTGGTGGACCGCGCCGGACGGCGGTTGTGCGACGAGTCCCGCTACGGGGCGGCCATCGGCGATGCGGTGACGCGCAGCGGCGGGCAGGCCTGGCTGCTCGTCGACCGCGCCACCGTGGCCGAGGCGCGCCGGCATCTGCGACGCTCGACGCTGTGGTTCCAGCGGCTGCAGGCCGCCTACCTGCTGACCGCCGGCCGGGTCAGCGCGCCCACGATCGCCGGGCTGGCGGCGCGCGCCGGGATCGACCCGGGCGGTCTCGAGGCCACCCTGAACGCCTACAACGCCGCGGCCGCCGCGGGCCTGCCTGACCCGGAGGGCAAGCCGGCCGACCTGATCCGGGCGCTGAGCCGGCCGCCCTACTCGCTGATCGACTGCGCGGTCCGGCCGCGGCTGGCCTACCCCGCGCCGGTGCTCACCCTGGGCGGCCTGGTGGTCGCCGAGGACACCGGCCAGGTGCGCCGGGCCGACGGGTCCGCGGTGCCCGGGCTGTACGCGGCCGGCCGCAGCGCCGTCGGCCTCTGCTCGCACTCCTATGTCAGCGGGCTCTCCCTGGCCGACTGCGTCTTCTCCGGCCGCCGCGCCGGCCGCCACGCCGCCGCCGCAATCGGAACTGACCAGGCGGCGGGGCCGCCGCCTTTCACCAGGCGATGAAGGAGTCGCGAGGCGTCGAGAACTCCTGCGTGGGCGCGTACAGATTGCGGCTCGTGAATCGACCGCCGACGATCCGGCCCTCGCCGCCGCAGATCGCCGTCGCCCGGGTCCCGGACGGGTTGCTCCACAAGGCACCGCACCATGACCCCATCCCGGACTCGCGTTCGGCGGGAGCCACTACCTTCAGGGCCCGCCCGGTACGCGCCGAGAATTCCACTACCTCGGCCATCGGGCTGGCCGGTCCGCCCCAGAGCATGGTGGCGAACATCTTGGACCCGTCCGCGCTGATCAGCGGGTAAGCCACGCCGGTGAAGGTCCCGAGGCGTGTGCGGGCCGCCTGGTCAATGACCATGCGCGAGACCAGCAGGTTGTGGCCGGCCCCTGCGGTGTCCAGCAGGCGTATTCCCGAACGTGCCCGCGTCACCTGGGCGGAGTCGGATCCGTCCCACCACAGGAAGGCCAGCGACCGGTTGCCAGACCACGACAGGTCGGTCACGTGACCGCTGGGCGCGTCCCAGGCTCGCACGCCTCCGGACGCGAGCGAGACGACCTCGATCCCGGCGCTCTTCGCGGTCGCCGTCGCGATCGCGAGCTTGCTGCCGTCGGCCGAAACCGCGAACGCCCCGTCGTAGGCCAGGGCCGGAACCGGCAGCGGCACGACCGGGCGTGGCTGGCCGGCCGGACCGAGCCGCAGCTCGTAGAACCCGACGACGGACGCGCGTGACTGCGCGGCGAGCACGAATGTGTGGTCATCGTCGGCCGCGGCGACGCCGTTGAATCCCGTGCTGTCGGCCGGTGGCGACACGCGGGCCAGCACCTTGCCGGTGAGCGCGTCAGTCACGATCGCCGGCTCGCCCTGGCGTTGGGAGGCGAGCGTGACGAAGTAGGGGGCGGCGCTGAACGCAGCGTTCGCGGCGGGAAGCTGTCCGGCCGGATACCAGGTCGCAGCCGCGGACGGCGAAGGCTCCGCGGGCTGGGCGGGTGTCGCCCGCGCGCCGCGCCCGGGCGAAGCGGGCACGCACCCCGCCGCCACAGCCAGCATCGCCGCCACCACCGCACACCGCAGCACCCAGCTTCGGGCACGCCACCGAGCCATGGCCTGTCCACTACCCTTCGTAGCCATACATTGACTACTAGTAGTTACGCCCTCACGGACGCTGTTAGCAAGCACATGGCTGCGTGCCGTCCTGATTTCGTGACGCTGCGGAGCCGGCCAACGGCGGGCGCGCGCTGGGCCATCGTGAACGGTGTGTCCCGGGCGCTAGCCCGAGTTTCCGGGCTAGTTCGATCGGAAACACTCCCAAGATCAACTTAGCCAGGAAACTCGGGCTAGCCGATGGCCGCCATGTCCGCCGCCTGGCGCAGGGCGGCCCGGGTCGCCCCGGGGCTGGCCGCGAGCAGCGGTAGCCGCACGGCCGGGCTGGGAATCCGTCCCTGCGCATGCAGCGCCGCCTTGATCACGGCGGGGTTCGGCTCGGCGAACAGCGCCTCGGACAGCCCGGCCAGCCGGTGCCCGAGCGCGCGGGCGCGGTCGGCCTGCCCACCGAGCCAGGCGTGCACCATCTCGGCGAAGCTGTCGGTGCACAGGTGCGCCGAGGCCAGGATGGCGCCTGGCGCGCCGAGCGCGAGCAGTGGGGAGGCGAACATGTCATCGCCGGCCAGCACCGCGAACCGTTCCGGCCGGTCCGCCATGAGCCTGACGGTGTCGGAGTCGATGCCGCCCACGGCGTGCTTGATCCCGGCGATCCCCGGCAGGTCAGCCAGCCGGCGCAGGGCCCGCCATCCCACGACCTGGCCGGTCCGGTACGGGATGTTGTAGATGATCAGCGGCACCGGGCTCTCCGCCGCAAGCGTCGTGAAGTGAGCGACCACGCCCTCCTCTGAGGGGCGCGTGTAGTACGGCACGATCGTGAGCGCGGCCGAGACTACGGGCCAGGCCGTCAGCTCCGCCAGGGCCTGAGCCGAGGCACGAGTGTCGTTCGACCCGGCCCCGGCGATGAGCGTCGCAGAGCGCTCCCGGCACACCCGGGCGCAGATGTCCAGGACGCAGTGCCGTTCCGAGACGGTGAGCGTCGCTGCCTCCCCGGTGGTCCCGAGAGCCACCACGCCCGCGGCGCCATCGTCGATCACGCCGTGAGCCAGGCCTTCCAATGCGTCCGGCGCTAGCTGGCCGTCGGCGCTGAACGGGGTGACCAGGGGGACGTACAAGCCTGCCAGGGTGAGGTCCATGGGGTCGAGGCTCGCATGGCGGATTATGCAGGTCCAGTTCACGTTCCTTCCGTTGCTCGTAAGCTGAGCTGATGCTTGACGTGCGCAAGCTTCGCCTGCTGCGCGAACTGGCTCACCGCGCGACCATCGCCGCCGTCGCCGAGGCACTGTGCTACAGCCCGTCCGCGGTCTCGCAGCAGCTGGCCGCGCTCGAACGCGAGGTCGGCGTGCCCCTGCTGCGTCGCAGCGGCCGGCGAGTCACTCTCACTCCGGCTGGCGCGGCGCTGGCCGAGCAGACAGAGGCGGTACTGGCTCTCCTGGAGCAGGCGTCATCGACGCTCGCGGCTACCCGCACCGGACTGACCGGGCCGCTGAAGATCGGGGCGTTCCCCACCGCAGTGCGCACCATCCTCCCGGCCGCGCTGGTCGCGCTCGGCCGCGACCACCCTGGCCTGGAGCTAATGGTGACCGAGCTCGACCCGGCGGCCGTCCCCCACGCCCTGCGCTCCGGGGCCCTCGACGTCGCGCTCGTCCACGACTACGACTACGTGGCGGTCCGGCCGGACCCCGCCCTGGACACCGAGCCGCTGATCGAGGAGGCCATCTACCTGGCATCGTCCGGGCCGCCGCCCGCGTCCGCCGAGAATCCCGTCTGGGGCCACCGCGACGCGCCGTGGATCATGGGCAGCCCGGACACGCTGTGCCACGTCATGGCGGTGCGCGCCTGTCAGGCCGCGGGCTTCACACCGCGCATCCGCCACCACGCCGACGACTTCGCCACCGTGCTGGCCCTCGTCGCCGCGGGCCAGGGCGTGGCGCTCGTCCCGCAACTCGGCGCGATCGACCCGCCCGCCGGCGTCGCCCTGACCGCGCTGCCGACCCGGCGCCGAACCCGGATCGCCTACCGGAGAGGCGCCCGCCACCGGCCATCCGTGTCCGCCTGTATCGCCGCCATCCGCGCCTCGGCGCACACACTCGCTCCGGGGATGCCCGACCTCGGCCCCCCGACGGTGCGACAGACCACCGGTTTCATGATCCTCGAGTGCTGATGCGGAGCCTCGGGTGACCAGGAAATCCAGGCACCGCCCTCAGAAGCAAGCGGCAAGATAAGAGCGGGTGCTCGATCCAGAGAGACGGCGGCCAGGTCATGAAACTCCCGCACCAGCCCGGCCACCCGGGCCAGGCTCGCCTCAGAGGTGATCGACGCGGGCTGCGCCGGTTCCCAGGGGCACATGACCGTCGACGTAGCTGAGCACCTCCCGCCCCAGCTCATCGGCGCCCAAGTACCTCGGCGCCCCGTCCCACCCGCGCCGCTCGAACCATTCCACCAGGGCGTGGACAAACCCAGGATCCTCAGGCTGCGCCCGCCAGACCGTGTTCCTGGCCCGCACGACCGTGGTCACCAGCCCGCCCGGCAGCGACTGCTCACCCACAACCCACCCTGCCACCGCACCGCCGCGGTGCGGTGGCAGGGCTATGCCTTTGGCGTTTACGGAGGCGGAGCTGAGCAGGCCGAAGATGGGGGGTGGGCCCGATGACCAGCATCGAGGGCGCGGTTGCGCTCGTCACCGGCGGGCGCCGCGGCCTGGGGCGGCGTACGTGGATGCGCTGGTACGGCACGGCGCTGCCAAGGTCTACGCCCGCAAGCCCGCCTCCAGCGACGACCCGCGCATCGTGGCAGAGATGCTGGACGTCACGGACGCCGAGTCCGTCCGATCACTGGCTGAGCGGACCGGCGACGTGGACATCGTCGTCAACAACGCCGGGGTGCTCATTCCTCGTCCGCTGCTGAAGTCGGCACCGGAGGATGTCCGGGCGACTTTCGACACCAACGTCTTCGGTGCCCTGCGCGTGGCACAGGCCTACGCCCCGATCCTGGCCCGCAACGGCGGCGGCGCGCTGGTGAACATGCACTCGGTGTTCTCGTGGGCCTCCGGAGCCGGCGCCTATGGCGCATCGAAGGCCGCGCTGTGGTCGCTGACCAACTCTCTGCGCCTGGAACTCGCCGAACAGAACACCCACGTACTCGGGGTACACGCAGGATTCATCGACACCGAGATGGTCGCGGCGATCAAGACGCCGAAGATCAGCCCGGACCTGGTCGCGGAGAAAGTAATGGAAGCCCTCACGGCCGGCCAGGACGAAGTGCTGGCCGAGCGCGACCAGGAGCGTTGGGCGGCCGGGTGCCAATGACGGCGTCGTAGCGCTGCTGGGCATCGCGAGGGCCTGGCGAGAGTTGACGGGTCTGACCCGTCGGGCACCTTGCTTGCCAGACCCGCCGGCGGTGCCTCGTTACCGACCGTGCCAGCTCGGCGTGTCGGCACGCGATATCCGCCTTATTGCGCGGCAGGCGGCTTGCCAGCGGAGTCCGTCCAGGCGGCGCCCGCCCTAGAGCGTCAGGGTGTCGTTCATCGCGCCGTATTCGAATCCGCCGGCGCTGGAGTTGTAGGTTCCGGTGGTGAACAACTCGGCTGCCGCGCGGGTGGCGACCCCGTAGGCCGCCTGGGCGATGGCGGAGCCGAGGCTGATGCGGACCGCGCCGGCGGCGGTGAGCTCGGCCACTGCCGGCGCGCCGGGCCAGGCCATCACCGCGACCGGCAGCGGCCCGGCGGCCAGGTCGGCGATCGCCGCCAGGTCGGCCAGGCCGGGAACGAACAGGCTATCGGCGCCGGCTGCCCTGTAGGCGGCGGCCCGCTCCAGCGCGGCCGCGACTCCCGCGGAGGTTGAGGAGTGCGCGCCGCTCAAGAACACGTCAGTCCGCGCGTTGATCCAGACCGCTGCCGCGCCGGGGACGGGAGTGAGGATCGCCGCGGCCGCGCGGGCGGCGGCGAGCCGGTCCGCTTGCTCGGACGGCTCGAAGAGGGAGGACGACCCATCGCGGCGATCCTCCAGGTTCACCCCGACCGCGCCCGCCTCGACGATCGCCGCCACGGTTGCCGCGACGGTGTCGGGGGAATCACCGTACCCGGCTTCGATGTCCGCGGACACCGGCAGCGAGACCGCCGCGGCGATGCGCCTGATCACCGCCGCAGCGCGTTCGGCGCCCAGGCCGGCCCCGTCCGGGACGCCGAGTGACCAGGCGACCCCGGCGCTGGTGGTAGCGATCGCTTTCGCGCCGGCGGCGGCGATCGCGACCGCGGAGGCAACATCCCAGGCGTTCGCCAGCAGCAGCGGGTCGCCGGCCCGGTGCAGGCTGGCGAAGAGCTCGGCCTGGCGCGCTTGTCCCGTCGTGAAGTGTGTCGTCATGCCGATCACGCTAGCCAGATCCGTGCCGGTGAGCTGGCCACATCCGGACGTAAACGATGGGGGCTGTGGCCTCGTGCCCCCGGTAAGGCCGGGGGTTGTGGCCCACAGCCCCGTTCGGGGGACATCCTGGCTGAGCGATTCAGAGCGCGACGACCAGCTCGTGGTCGATCTCGGTGAACTCGACGATCTGGTCCGCGAACTGGCCGGCGATCAGGTCGCGGTAGGCCGGCGAGCCGGTGTGCGCGTCGTAGGCGGCCTGATCGGCGAAGTGCTCGACGAACAGCAGGTAGTCCGGCTTGGCCGGATCCCGGTACACCCGGAACGACAAGGTGCCGTCCTCGGCCCCCGGCCCCTTCGGCGCGAAATCCTGCACGATCGCCTCGACCGTGTCCTGCATGCCGTCCTTGAGCTTGATCGGGAATACCTTCACCAGCACGGTGATCTCTCCTCCAGGTCTAGGCGCTGGGTACAGCAGCAAGGATCTGCGCGGGGGCAGCGCCGAGTCTGGCCAGATCCGGACCCGATGACCGGAGGAACATGTCCGGATCCGGCCAGTGACTCGCCGGATCGGTGACGTATATCTGGGCTATGACCACATACTCCGCCGTCGTCACCACCGGCATCTACTGCCGACCTGGGTGCGCCGCGCGGCCGCTGGCGCGCAACGTCCGGACCTTCGACCTGGCGGCCGCCGCGGAAGCAGCCGGATTCCGGGCGTGCCAGCGTTGCCGGCCCTACCGGGTGGCGGGGCCGGTGGGCTCCAGCGCGCCGGAGATCGTGTGCGAGGCGGTGCAGCTGATCATCGACGGGGCGCTCGACGATGGCGGCACCGAGGCGGCGCTCGCGGACCGGATCGGCATGTCACCGCGGCACCTGCGGCGGCTGTTCCTCAAGCACCTGGGCGCGAGCCCGGATCAGCTGGCCCGGTCGCGGCGGGCGCATTTCGCCCGGCGGCTGCTGGACGACACCGACCTGGCTGTCCTCGACGTCGCGTTCGCCTCCGGGTTCGGCAGCGTGCGCCAGTTCAACCGGGCCATGCAGGAGGTGTTCCGCGCCTCCCCCACCGGCCTGCGTGACCGGCGGCGCCGCGCGGACCGGCTCGCCGCCGACGGCGGGCTGGCACTGCGGCTGCCGGTGATGCCCGGCTATGACTGGGACGCGGTCCGGTCATTCCTCGCCGCGCGGGCCGTGCCCGGGGTTGAAGCCGTCGACGGCGACACCTACCGGCGCACCATCACCATGGCTGGCGTGCCCGGCCTTATCGAAGTCTCGGCAGGCGACGCGGGCTGCCTGCTGCTGCGCGCCCACCTGCCGTACTGGGAGGGCCTGATCCATGTTGTCGACCGGGTGGGGCGGCTGCTGGGCATCGACTCCGATCACTGCGCGGGCGGCACCGCGCTCAGCAGGGATCCAGTGCTCGGCCCGCTGGCCGCCAGCGATCCCCGCCTTGTCATGCCGGACGCGTGGAACCCGTTTGAGATAGGCGTCTGGGCGATCCTGTCCGGGGGCTGGCCCGGCCGCGAGCGCCTGCTCGACGCTTTCGTCGCCCGCCTGGGCACCCCGGTACCCGGCCTGCCGGCCGGCCTGACCCGCACGTTTCCCGACCCGGCGGCGGTGACCCCGGACAGCCTGGCGCCGATCGGGCTTCCGGAGGCCGAGGCGACAGCGATAGCGGCGCTGGCGGGAAGCCTCACCTCCGGCGCAGAGGCCAGCGCGAGGCCCGATCAGTGGCGGCCGTGGCTGTCGCTCGCCGCAGCCCACCTGATGCAGACGGTGCTCGCATGAATCTGCTCGCCGCCGAAAGGCGCCGGATCCAACTGGACCAAACCTCCTGGATCGAGCACACCCCCGGCTGGCTAGGCCCAGACCAAGCCGAAGAACTCCTCGCCAAGCTCATCGCCAACGCCGCATGGGAGCAGCGTGACCGCTGGTTGGCCAGCCGCCGGGTCATCGAGCCCCGGCTCACCGCCGAATACACCGACCTTGCCGACGCCCCGACCCCGCGCTCCGCGAAGCAGCCGGCGCCCTCTCCGCCCAGTACCAGGTCCCGTACGACCGCCCGTGGGTCAACTTCTACCGGGACCATCGCCCTCGCCCCCCACGTAACGCTCTGTGACCGCAGCCGCCGATCAGTTGACGATCCGTATCCGCCGATCTGTACGCCAGGTCCGGGATGGCTGGCTGGCTATCGGTGCGGCGCCGAACTGGGCATTCTGCGCGTCCAGGGCCGGGCGGATGCTGGCAGGCTGGACTACATCATGGGTCCGCCTTTGCACGGGGCAGCGGTCGTAGTTGCTGAGGAGCAGGCATCCGGCTCTGGACAGGCGCGGCCGGGACGCCGGTGCCGGGGTCCGTGAAGGGCCCATGGCCGGATGAGGCGGGCCCGGGCTGACCCGGCGCCGGCCGTCTGCCGGGGTGCCTGCGGGCAGGCTCGGCTGCGGTGGCCTCAGCCTGGTCCGGGCCGGGTCAGCTGCAGCCTGGCG
>Ga0209648_10000691_pt1 | contig 26300 bp, 31 predicted proteins | sample GraSoi2013_115cm_FD_185830 | JGI IMG/M metagenome (GOLD analysis project Ga0209648, IMG submission 185830) | Grasslands soil microbial communities from the Angelo Coastal Reserve, California, USA - Sample 9_17_2013_115cm (SPAdes) (version 2) | ecosystem: Environmental > Terrestrial > Soil >... | reverse complement strand
TAAACCGTTGTACCGGCGAAAACTTCGCTGAGGTCAGCTCGAATGGACAGCAAAGAAACCAAGAAAACAAGCAAGAAAGGCAGGGTAGAAGCGGTCGACCGTGACAGTGTAGGATTCTAACCAACGACAGGGCAGCGTTCTAACCAACTGAACTACGTCCCCAGCCGTGGAATCAACAACTTAGCGTAAAACCTTGCAAATAAGGCCTTTGCAAGATTTGCATATAGCGCACGATCTGCACTCTGTGTCAAAGAATGCGGCTGTTTCCGGCGCAACCGCCCCCAAACCGCCTACAAATATCTGCGCGCTCATGCGAGAGTTATCCTAACACAGATGCCTGCTAGAGACGAAGCGGCATTCCGAAGCGGCCGAAGCGGCGAATCGCAACTGAGACTACTTCCAGTGAATCCTGGAATTATCGTGCCAGAATGCTGCCGGAGCAAAAGCACTCTCTGCATGGCCGTCATGCCTTTCTCTTTTGTTGGCTGGGCAGTAAGCCGGCCCCCATTAGCTTCCGTTCAAGGTGCTTTCGAAGAAACTTTCGAGCGCGGAATGTACGAGCCTTAACGGTGCTGACCGTAAGACCCAGGAATTTGGCAGTTTCCGCGCTTGTCGAACCTTTCAGATCGCGGTGGAGAACGATGATCCTCAACTTCTCTCGAAGTTGACCAACTGCCTGAAGCAATGCCGCCCGACGTTCGGTTTCGCAAAGGACTTCTTCAGGCGTAGGGCCGCCGTCCGCAATGTCGAGGTCACCGTACCCTTGATCGGCATCCACCCGGTTCTCAAGAAGTGGTTCCCTTGTGCGACGCTGGCGCAACAGCATCAAGGCTTCGTTGATCGCTATGCGCGTTAGCCAGGTCGAGAAAGTCGAGTCTTCGCGGAATCGCTCCAAGTTCACGAGCGCTCGCTGAAACGCCATTTGCACCGCATCTTCCGCATCCTGTTGATTGCGAAGTATGCGGAGAGCCGTGCGATAAGTCCTAGGTTGGTGACGCTTATACAGTTCTCCGAAAGCGCCCTCATGTCCTGACTTGGCCTTCGCGACGAGCCAACCTTCGTCGCATGAGTCCTCGTTTCCGACCGCTGGCTGAACGTCTATAACACACATCGCTTCTACCCTACCTTTCTTCGTTCCCAGCGCTGTCAGCGCCCGCCATGAGCACCGCCGTCGACGTGAAGCACGGGGCCCGTGACTTGACGTGCGCGAGCCAGATACAGAACGGTGTTAACGATGTCGCCTATCTCGGCGATGCTTCTGCGCCTTGAACATGCGCGATTAAGCCAGGGGAACGGGGAGGAAACAATTGAACGAAGGTATCGACAATACCTTCGTATCGAGCCGCAGATGCGGCTACGAAAGAACGCATCCTTTGTCCTTCGCGGTTATCCAATTGACGACGAAATAGGTGGTGGGCACACCAGGAGCCATCAAGGAGGAAGCTATGATTCGCGTCGAAGAACCGAGAATGAACGCCAAACTCATTCCATTCTTGGTCACCTTGACCAGCGCCGACCAAGTAGCTCCCAAGACACAGATCCGCAATGCCGAGTCAGTTCGTCATACGGCTGTTCGCGAACTCAATCTCACCGGCTCTCAATTGGTCGTCGGATGTATGTGTTTCCTGGGGGCGATAAGACTTGTGCTATGGGCAGTCCTCAAACTTTGGCTCTTCGAACCATAGCGTTTGATACCAAAAGTGGTCGATGGCCACTACGTTCGTTGAGCTTCCTATACGAGATCTCGTAGTAATTCACTTCGTCTTTCAGCTTGTTTAGGAACAGCAGGCATTCTTCATGACGTTCTCATATCTTTGTTTTTTGGATCTTCCGTAAACTCTTCGGAATACGATTTAGCTGTAAGACTCGCCCGTCGCCACCATTGGGGACCGGGTAGATGATGCGATAACCTTGCACGCGTGCAAAAGGAATCAGCGAATGAGCCTGAGTACGATTCTTGCTCAGAATGTCTTCGACGTGAACTCCGCGCACCGTCAGCGCATCGGCAATGAGCGAACGGTGACAACGCCATGGAACCGCTTCCGCGCACATGAGCGTGCTCCGTTTCTGCCGGGCCAATATCATCAATCGCTGTAACCCTGCATCAAATTCAGAGGTCTGCATATAATCAGCAAAGCCCCGAAATGAAGCGTTACGCCAGCCCATGTTCGGCGAATCGCGTCGTGGATGACGCAAGCCCCCGAGCTTTCGCAAATGCACGTAGCCGATCTTTGCGGCCCGCAACCTTTTCGAAAGGATCGCCCGGTTGAATTGAGGATTGTGTCTAGATTTGGGGATGCTGCGTACATCGATAACCCGCTTGACGTGGTGCACTCGCAGAAGTTCAAGGAACGCTTCCCATGTGCGGGTCGAATGTCCAATGGTCAATACAATGGGCACTTCTGCCGCTGCCATACAAATCAAGTTCTCTGGTCCTCCTCGCTCGCGAGTGAAACGGTCTCACGCGGTAGCAAACTTGCGGCCGTTACAAGCTTCCACTGCAGCATTGGCGACTTTAACGTCGTTGTCTACAGTGCTGCCGCTGACGCCGATTGCGCCAATGACCGTTCCATCGACATCTTTGATGGGTATTCCGCCGCCAAAAGTGATCAGACCGCCATTGCTGTGTTCGACCCCGTAAAGAGGCTGGCCCGGCTGTGACATCTTCCCGATTTCGGCTGTGTCCATATCAAAATAACGGGCCGTTCGAGCTTTTCGGATGGCGATGTCAATACTGCCAAGCCAGGCGCCATCCATACGAACGAACGCCTTGAGATTTCCGCTTGCGTCTACAACCGCGATATCTTCCAATATTTTTAATTCCTCGGCTTTGCTTCTCGCGGCGTGGATCATTTTTTCGGCAACTTCCAGGGTGATTTGATGGTTCATGTCAGTCTCCTTGGCCTTTCTTGTGTCGTGCGGCGAATTACACTGTGCCGAAGAAGTGCTGCAGTTCCTCGAAGGTTTCCTCGGGACGTTCTTCTTGGAGAAAATGGCCGCAATCGAGACCGCGCCCGGTAACCGTTGAGGCCGCTTTCGCCCGCCAGGTCGCGAGGACGTCCCACAACTGCCCTACGCTGTTTTTTGCCCCCCAGAGGACGTGAACCGGTGCCACGATCTTGTTGCCCGCACGTTCATCCGCTTCGTCCATCTCAAGACCGATATCCGCAGCCGCCCTGAAATCCTCGCACGTAGCATGAATCGTCGACGTGCAGCAGAAGCACCGAACATACTCGCTCACTGCTTCAGGCGTGAGGGCTCCCGGCGTCTTGTTCAGTCCGCTAAGGATATCTCCCAGATAGTACTGAGGATCGAGTCCAATGAGATGTTCAGGCAGGGGCGCCGCTTGGATAAGGAAGAACCACCACATGTACTTCGTCGCAAACTCTTGATTGGTTTGTCGATACATCGTCAACGTTGGAGCGATGTCCATGAGACAAACCTTTTTGACGCTCTTGGGAGAGTCGAGACAGAGCCGATGTGCGACGCGAGCACCGCGATCGTGGGCACCCACAAGGAACTGCTCGTGCCCAAAATGACGCATCGTCTCGACCTGGTCCAACGCCATTGCGCGAAACGAGTAATTGAGGTGGCGATCTCCGTCGGCCGAGCGGCTCGAATCCCCGTATCCTCGCAGATCAGGTAAGTAGACCGAGAACCTCTCGGCAAGTCTAGGCGCCACTTTGTGCCAGGTCACGTGGGTCTCGGGATATCCATGCAGAAGGAGCACTGGTGGTCCGTCGCCTTTGTGGAAAACAGGGATGGTCGCTCCGCTGGTGCGAACTTCAGTCTGCACGAAGCCAGGAAAGAGCGTAGCCGCGAGATCCTCCGACGCCTTCGGTGGCAGTTCGGGCAAAGATATGGGTTTCATGGCGACAGTTTGCGTCGCTTGAATCTTGTCGGGAAAGGCAGCTGTTCCAACCAACGTGGCAACCGCTGAAAGTTTGAGCATCTCCCGACGGTTCATGGTTGTTGCTGAGTTTTGCTCGCGCATGAAACACCTCTCGGACCCGAAAAACTGGATCCGCAGTTATTCGCTCACGGCGGTTAGATAGCTGTCTTGAAGAAAGGATGTAGGCTTTCTTGAGTACGCTCCTTTGGAGCATCGCAAAAGCCTGAGTCGTGGTTCAGCATGTTTTGGACACGCCAAGTTGGCGAGACTCCTCGAAGAGCAGGAAGGGGGTGTATTGCGCGAGGGATTGGCGCGCTCCCGGCAGAGTTGATGGAAACGGCAGTCTGAAGCCAGATCGTCGCGCCGACTGATACGAAGGTATCGCCAATACCTTCGTCCAATTGTTTCGCCGCTAGAGGGCTGGCTTAATCACAAATGTTTATTGCGTCCGAGCTTTCAAACAAAGGGGTAGGTATGTCAGACAAGAAAACAGCAATCGTTACCGGCGCCTCACAGGGGATCGGCGCGGGACTCGTCGAAGCGTTCCTGAAACGAGGTTACAGCGTAGTCGCAAACTCGCGAAACATTACCAAAGCAAATGCATTCCCGGCAGCCGCGAATGTTGCACTCGTCGACGGAGACATCGGCGACCCGCGCACGGCCGCAAAGATTGTGGATACTGCCGTTTCCCGCTTCGGTCGGATCGATGTGCTGGTAAACAATGCGGGCATTTTTATCCCCAAGCCTTTCACCGAGTACACGACCGAAGATCTAAACGCTTTGGTCTCTACGACGCTTGCTGGCTTTCTCTACGTTTCACAGTTAGCGGTGAAGCGGATGTTGCAGCAGAAGAGCGGCAGCATCGTCAACGTGTCAACCGCCCTCGTGGACCAGCCGATCGCAGGCGTACCGGTGGCCGTCCAAGTTATGGCCAAGGGCAGTTTGCATGCGGTCACGCGCGCACTCGCAATTGAGTATGCCAAGGATGGCATTCGTGTGAACACCGTTGCCTTGGGCGTCATCAAAACTCCGATGCATAAACCCGAGACCTATGAGTCTCTGAAAGGATTGCACCCCATGGGCAGGATGGGTGAAATCAAAGAAGTCGTAGATGCAGTTTTGTTCCTGACGGACGCCACGTTCACCACTGGTGAAATCTTGCACGTAGATGGCGGCGTGCATGCGGGGAAATGGTAGCCCGGGGGAGCTCTCGGCCCACCAGCGCCGAGCGGCGATTGCAAGAACTTGGCATCCAGCTTCCGACACCGCCCGAGCCGTTCGGTATTTATGCGGAGGCGGTACAGACGGGCAACCTGCTTTTCTTGACGGGAATGCTTCCCACTGTAGGCCGCGAAGCGAAATTCATCGGGCGCGTCGGTGCGGAACTCGATTTGGAAGCAGGCCAGAAGGCGGCTCGGCTGGCGACGCTCAATGCCCTCGCTGTCGCGAGGCAGCATCTGGGATCGCTCGACAAAGTGACGCGGGTTGTCCGGCTTGGCGTCGCGGTCGCCACTTCGGGAGATGTCCGCGAGCAGCCGAGGGTGGCTGACGGTGCTTCAGAGTTGATGCAGGAAGTTTTCGGAAAAGACAAGAACCCTAGCCGATTGGTGTACGGGGTAGCGAGCCTTCCGCTCGGCACGCCAGTCGAGCTGGAAGTGATCTTTGAGGTCTCCTGATGCCTGCCTGGAATCGGAACGGGCTCACGTCGAAACTCGGGATCAACTATCCCATCATTCAAGGACCGCTCGGCGGACTGTCATCGCAAAGATTGACGGCAGCGGTCTCCAACTTTGGCGGACTTGGATCGTTCGGTGCACACGGCTTGCCGCCGGAAGCGATCAAAGACGTGATCGCTGAAATTCGCTCCCTTACCTCTAAACCTTTCGCAATGAACTTGTGGGTATCGATGGAAGACGCAGGCGCCCGAACATCAGATGAAAGCGCCTTCATCAGGAGCCTGGCGCCGCTTGCCGGCCATCTCGCCGCCTTGGGAGCGCCTCTTCCAGCGTACAAGCCGTATTCGCCGGTCCGATTTGAAGATCAGGCTCGCGTGTTGCTGGACGCGAACGTACCGGCATTCAGCTTCATCGTCGGAATTCCGCCACGGGAAATTTTAGAGGAGTGCCGGGCGAAGAGCATCGTCACGATCGGCACGGCGACAACACCCGATGAGGCGGCGGCACTTCAGGAGGCTGGCGTAGATGCCATCGCCGCTTCCGGCTTCGAGGCCGGGGGTCATCGCGGTTCATTCCTCCGCGCCGCGGAGGATTCACTTACCGGCACCTTTTCGCTCGTCCCTCAGATTACCGACATGGTTAACGTGCCGGTGATCGCCGCCGGTGGCATCGCAGATGCGCGCGGCGTAATCGCCGCCCTGGCTCTTGGCGCAGAGGCCGTGCAAATGGGAACGGCATTCCTGGCGTGCGAGGAGTCCGGCGCCATCCTCCTTCTTCGCCAGGCTTTACGAGGGAAAAAAGCCGGGCACACCGCGCTGACAAAGGCCTTCACCGGAAGACTCGCGCGGGGAATCCACAACCGCTTGCTGGAGGAGTTAAACCAGGAGGGAACCGCTATTCTACCGTATCCGTTGCAACGAAGACTCGTCAGAAACCTCGCGATCCCGGCAGAGGCGGCGGGCAGATCGGATCTCCTGCCCCTATGGGCTGGGCAGAGTGCCAATCTTTCTACTTGCACCGACGTATTGGCTTTTTTGACCTCGTTGGTCGAGGAAGTGTCCAAAATCGCCGGGCCGGTCATTGAGTGGACCGCAAATCGCCGTCAAAGACATTCGAATTCGTAATAGGGAGAAACAGCCGTGCGTGAGGACAGCCGACGCTGCTCACTAAAGCGCAGTGAAATGGCGCGATCACTGCGCACATCTTCCGTTCAGCCTGGACGAATTGGTTCAACGCAATAGGCAGGGGAAGTGATCTGTGTGTTGCATGAGCTCGCCTAAGAGGAGTTAACCGATGCGTCTTTTCAGCTCGCCGCGTCGGACCCAACGCGTGTATGTCTCCCGCAGGGCGCTAGTGGTTTCTATGATGCTCGCAATATTTCAACTGCCGGCCCACGCCCAGGGAAAGGAACGGCCCGTGGAGTACTCAACCTTTTATCGCAAGATACAGATCGATGGACTCTCCATCTTTTACAGAGAGGCCGGGCCGAAAGACGCGCCAACGCTTTTGCTGTTGCACGGGCTTCCTTCCTCATCCCGGATGTTCGAGCCCCTGTTCTCTCGGCTTTCCGATCGTTATCACCTGGTAGCGCCCGACTATCCGGGCTTTGGCCACAGCGACTCGCCGGACCCAAAAAAATTCGCGTACACATTCGATCACATAGCCGAAATCATGAATCACTTCACCGAAGCGCTGGGACTCTCGCGGTACACGCTTTACATGCAGGATTACGGCGGCCCCGTAGGTTTTCGCATGGCCTTGGCCCATCCGGACCGGATCGAGTCTCTCATCGTCCAGGACGCTGTAGCGCACAACGAAGGCTTGGGGGCGAATTGGAAGACCCGCCGGGCCTTTTGGGCCGATCGCGCCGCCAATGAAAGCGCGCTTCGTACCAACCTCCTGTCGTTGCAGACGACGCGGACGCGCCATGTCGGAAGCGATCCCAACGTGGAACGCTATGACGCCGATCTGTGGACGGATGAATTTGCTTTTCTCAATCAGCCCGGCCAGGTCGAGATTCAGAGCGACCTCTTCTACGACTACCGCACCAACGTTGAAAACTATCCCAGGTGGCAAGCTTGGATGCGTGAGAAGCAGCCGCGCCTGCTGGTGATTTGGGGCAAGTATGAGTCATCGTTTGATTCCTCGGAGCCGGAATCCTACCGGCGAGATGTGCCCAATGCTGAAGTCCACATTGTCGATGGTGGTCATTTCGCGCTGGATACGGCAGCGGATGAAATTGCGGCGCTTATCGGTCAGTTCATGAAGATGCCGAAATGAGTACTACCATTCGCGAGGCATTGGCCGGTTCGAGGTGGTCAAGGGGGCAAGATTTTATGGGCAAAAGGCTCGCACTACTGGCAATTCGCCTGTTGGTATCAGTGAACCTTCTGTATGCCGCCATCTTTCTCAAGTTTGCAGGGGTGCCAGATGCGGTGACCCTGTTCACGCAGATGTCGCAAGCGGTTCACGGGTTGGTATCGCAGCCGGTATTCCGGCTAGGGTCAGGAGCCTTCGAAACGGTGGTGGCGGTTCTGCTCCTGATCCCGAAGACAGCCAGATTGGGAGCGGGATTGGCTGTTGTATGGATGACTGCCGTGATTCTCAGTCACATTTTCGTGTTGGGATATGGCTGGTACTTTGTCGATGCTCTCATGGTGATGCTGCTGGCGGTCATTTATCTCTTGCTGACGCGCAGGCAATCCCATTGAGGCGAACCCGAAAGTGTGGGGACGATTGCTGCGGTACAAACGCACAAAAAATAGTCGGGCGAACAGTTGGAAGCGGAGCCAGAAAATCCTAATAACAGTGCCCTCCCGTAGGTTCACATTGTCGATGGCAGCCATTTCGCCCTCGACACCGCCCCAGACGAGATCGCCGCACGAGTACGTGAGTTTATGGATATGCCGAAAGAATCAGTCCAAGGAGAAGAAATCATGGCAACAGCAACGACGCCCGCCCGCCCCCCTTTCCCGCCTTTCACACGCGACAGCGCTATGCAAAAGGTGCGCCTCGCTGAAGATGCTTGGAATACTCGCGATCCTGCAACGGTAGCTCTGGCATACGCGATCGACTCACGATGGAGGAACCGCTCGGAGTTCGTCAACGGACGAAACGAAATCATTGCTTTCCTCTCTCGCAAGTGGGCCAAGGAGTTGGACTACAGGCTCATCAAGGAACTATGGGCGTTCACCGGGAACCACATCGCGGTGCGCTTCGCTTACGAATGGCACGACGACTCGGGTCACTGGTATCGCTCCTATGGCAATGAAAACTGGGAATTCAATGATGACGGGCTCATGGCCACACGGTTTGCGTCAATCAACGACCTTCCCATTTTGGAATCAGATCGCAAATATCACTGGCCGCTCGGGCGCCGTCCCGAAGACCACCCAGGATTGAGTGATCTGGGCCTCTAGTTTTGACTGGGCGGTGGAGTGTTAGCTTTTCGGCGCAGAGGCGAGGCCGAGTCTCGCGGCCTTTTTCACCAAATCGGCGAAAGAGGCCGCCTTCATTTTCTGCATCACCTGGCCTCGGTGTGCCTTCACCGTAATCTCGCTGATTCCGAGCTCACCACCGACTTGTTTATTCAACAGGCCGGAGACCACGAGCGCCATGACCTCGCCTTCGCGACGGGTGAGTAACGCATAGCAATCACGAAGCACCTGCATCTCCGCCTCGCGACCCAATGCAGAGTGGCTGCGGTCAAGGGCATGCCGGATGGCGCTCAGCAACACGTTGTCGCCGAATGGCTTGGTCAAAAATTCCACAGCGCCCGCCTTCATGGCCTGCACCGTCATAGGCACATCACCATAACCAGTGATGAATATGATTGGCATGTCGGTCCGTTCGACAGCGACGCGCTTCTGCAGCTCAAGACCGTTAAGGCCCGGAAGAGAAACGTCGAGCACGAGGCAGCTTGGAACGAGCGCTCGTGGGTGTGCAAGGAATTCCTGTGCTGACTCGAATGTCTCGGGCTGCCAGCCCTCGGAGCGGATCAACAACTCCAGCGATTCGCGCACCGAGATGTCGTCGTCAACAACAAAAACGATTGGTGTGGCATGCGATTTAGGTGATGACTTCGATTGGCCGGGTGCGGTCGATGCACTCATATACACCTCTTAACTCACTCGAAGCGCGGCATTGAGCGCGTTAAGCAAAGCCGTGTCGCTGAATGGTTTGAACAGGCACTCCACGGCACCTTGTTCGAGCACTCGTGGGCGGACGGTCTCATCTCTGTGAGCGGTGATGAAGACGATCGGAATCTCTTTCCGGCGAAGTTTCAATTCTTGCTGGAGATCCGGTCCTGTCATGCCCGGCATGGCGATGTCCAGGATCAGACACCTAGTCTGGTCGATGTAATCAGACTTGAGGAACTCTTCCGCCGACGAGAACGCATGGGCCGCAAAGCCCAACTCCCGGAGCAAGTCGGGTAGCGACTCGCGCACAGACTCGTCGTCATCGACAACCGATACTAGTGAAAGTCGAACCATCACGGATTCCCCTGGACACGCTTTGCATCCTTCGCGGCAGGCGTTCCAATGACGCCAAGACTGCGGGCGCCCGTCGCACTCGCCGGACCGCAAGGAATAGAAAATGAAAACGTGGCTCCGGGACCATCATTCGGTGCAGCCCATAGACGGCCATGATGTCTCTCGATAATGGAGCGACTTACGGATAGTCCCATCCCCATACCGTCATTCTTAGTTGTGTAGAATGCTTCGAAAAGTCTGTCCATAGCCTGGGGGTCCAAACCCACTCCGGCATCTTGCACGGTCAGTCGCACACGATCCCCTTCCTCCCGTTCGGTCGTGATCACCATGTGTCTCGGACGATCATCGACGGCGCTCATCGCATCTGATGCGTTCCGGAGCAGGTTCAGGACGACCTGCTGAAGCTGGACTCGATCGCCCGTGATAAGCGGGAGGTCGTCGGCAAGTTCAGTCCGCAGAATCACTCGGTTTCTCTGAAGTTCACTCAACGACAGCGCAATCACTTCCCGTATAGCTTCATTCAGGTCCAGCGATTCGATCGTGGTCTCTTTCTTGCTACAGAGCGCGCGCAATCGCGTGATCACATCAGACGCACGATTGCCATCGCGAATCGTACGGCGCGCAGTTTCGCGCGCGCCGTCGACATTTGGAGGATCGGCAGCCAGCATCCGCAAACAAGTGCTGGCGTTGGTGACGATGCCCGACAGAGGCTGGTTGATCTCGTGTGCGATCGATGCTGTCAAGACTCCGAGGCTCGATACCCTTGTCACGTGCGCGAGTTCCGAACTTACCTTGGCGAGCGCCTCTTCCGAGAGCCGGTGTTCCGTCGCGTCTTGCATCGCGCCGACATGTTCCAGCCGCCCGTCTCGGTCGCGGATCCCGTAAGACTTCGTACGCAAGTACTTGACCCGGCCGTCTGGCATCCGTAGCCTGATTGCGTAATCATGGTCGTTAATGTTCCTTCGCGCCAGATCTATCTTCTCAGACAACAAGGGGACGTCTTCCGGGTGGACTCGACCAACAATCTGCTCAAGCATCACAGCCGCATCGCAGTCAAACTCGAAGATGCGATAGAGCTCCTCCGAAAACGTGATTTCGTCCGTGTCCAATCGCCAGGAAAAACTGCCCACTCGACTGAGACGTTGGCCTTCGGCTAGAAACGCTTCACTGCGCTTGAGTGCGTCCTCCGCGCGCCTGCGTTCGGCGACTTCCTTTCTCAGCACTTCGTTGGCTGCTGCAAGTTCTGCAGTCCGTTGCGCGACGCTTTGATCGAGTTCGTCGGCAACGCGCTTCTGTTCGGTCAACAGTCGTGCCTGTTGTAGCCCGGTCAACGCCTGGTTAGCCGCTATGCCCAGAAGAAGTGCCTCGGTATCCCGCGGGAAATCTGCTCGACGAGACCCAGCTACGATTACCCCGATTTCACGCTGAACCCCGAGAGGCCAGGACACGAGTGAAACCTCTTCGTCTCCAATGTGACTGCGTTCCTGGAGATAAGGTTTTTGTGGGTCATCTCCCGACCAGCGATTGAGGAACGTACAGAGCTCTCGCGGTCGGAACATCTGTTCTTGCGATTGAGCGACCCTGACCGTCTCGGAGGGCGCCGCGTCGACTAGGTTTGTCAAGCTCGCATACACGAAGTCCAGATCGAGCATGCGAAGGAGTGAGTCGAGCAAGGTATGAACGATGTCACAGGGTTTGCTGCCACTCCACATGGCAGGAAGAGCGAGGAGGCTGACCAGATCATTAATGCAACGTTGAAGGCGCTTGATCTCGTCGGCGGGATGTTCGAGTTGCACTTTCATGGTCAGCCTACCGTCGCGGGCCGCGCAGGCTGCCCTGCCCGCCGTGCGCGAATTTCATGCAGGAACTCCCCCGGCGGCACGAAGAACGGATTGTGCTGGAGAATGCCGCCGACGACGACCAACGGATGCGTGCGCATGATATCAATCACAGTATCTCCGCTGAATTTCGAAAGGTGGTAGGTGCAGATGACCGCATCTTCGTGGCGACACCACACATCATTGACCCTCGCTTCAAACTCAATCAGATCGTCGATGTGCGACTGACCGTCAGGCACCCAGTCCATGCGGCAGACAATGCGACTCAGGGGAAATCCTCCCTCGGCATTGCCGCTCGCCATCTGCTCGAACGACTGCAGCATGCGATCCTGATCGAACCGACCGTCTTGAAGGTAGGTTTCAGTGCTGCTCCGAAGTTCGAATTGGCCACTTCGTTGGACAGCGGTCGAGTCAATTCCTATGCCAGCTAATCGTTGCAGGTGGTCACGGTGTTGATCTGGACTAACGACATGAATCGCCTTGTCTCCACGCTCGAACCCATCCTTAATGAACGGCAATAACACGCGATACTCTTCTTCATCGCTATTGAAAAACGCGCAGACATGACGTGTTTGGCCGAGTTGCGACCCAGCCAAAGAGATGGGCGCCGAGATTTGTCTCATAGTAGCTCCTCACCTAACGCCTCGGCAGTGGCTCCCCGCGTCAATCCCCAGAGAAGGATGAGCCACCCCGCGGGTGCTGTCCATTGTACTTTGGTATCGGTTCTCCAGTGGAAAGCGCAAAGACGGACAGAGAGTCTCACCCTCGCCGGTTGATACGAAGGTATGGTCGATACCATCGTCTAATTGTTTCGTGTCTACGCCTCTGGTGTGATCACACTTGTGCACGCCATCTGAGTCATCAGAAACCTGCATGGGAGAGTTTCTGATTAGAGAGAACGCACCCTGACAGTTCTGACGATCTGAAGTTGACCGAGAAATAAACGCAGCACACGAAATCCAAAACAGAGGAGAAGATACTCTATGTCTCATCATTACTCTGGTCCGGACTATGGCTTTCCCCATGGGGACGCCCGCCTCGACCTTACTGACCTGTATGCCTTCCCCAAGCCTGGGGATGTTGCCAAGTCGACCCTGATCATGAACGTACATCCATCCGAGGGTGTGAACCCGCCCGGGCCCAGCACAGCCGTACCCTTCGCGCCGGAGGCAATATACGAACTGAAGATTGATACCGACGGCGATCTCGTCGCGAATATTGCATACCGCGTGCTCTTCTCGCCCTACAAGGGAGGTGCACAGACTGCGACATTGCGCCGTGTTGAGGGCGAGCAGGCCGCCGGGACGGGCGACGGCGGGCAGACTATCCTCGAAGGCGCACCAGTCTCGACGGGGCGAGAGGCACGGGTGACGGAAGCCGGAGAATATCGCTTCTTCGCCGGCTGGCGGAGCGACCCGTTTTTCTTCGACACCATGGGTGCCCTGAACAATCTGCAGTTCACCGGTGAAGATTTCTTCACTCAAAAGGACGTGTGCAGCATCGTGCTGGAAGTACCCAACTCTGCCCTAGGCGATAAAAAGGTTGGCCTGTGGCATCGCACCCTGGACGGCGTGGGCGGAAAATGGGTTCAAGCGGACCGCGGCGCACGGCCCTCGCAATCTGTATTCCTTACCGGTGAGAAGAAAGCCGCCTACCTTGCTGCGGAGCCGGCGGACGATGCCCGTTTCGTCCCCGTCTTCGCACACTCACTGGAGCACACCGGTGGGTATACGCCCGAGGAAGCAACGCGGGTGGCTAGGACTCTGCTGCCAGACATCCTCTTTTATGATCCCACGCGGCCGGCGTCTTACCCGGACAACGGCCGAAAGCTCTCGGACGACGTTATGGATGGCTTTGTTTCCATCCTCTCAAATGGAAAGGTGACGCGAGATAACGTAGGTCCCCACAACGACCTGCTTGCCTCTTTCCCGTACCTCGGTTCGCCGCACAAGGTGGCACGATCCGCGGAAGGGGTGGGCGCCTAGCGACTCGCGCACAGACTCGTCGTCGTCGACCACCGATACGAATGAACGCCCGGCAATCACGGATTCCTCCTGACAGGTGACCTTTGCGGCAGGGTTCGAATCACAACATCACAGTTTGTTTGGTCAAGGTATTCCCCCCCGTGAAACAACTCGTTCTCCATTGCAGCACTCTTTTGGGCCAGACTTCATAAAGTGAAGGTGCGCTGGGCCACGGGAAAGTGTCTATTTACCTTGGTATTGGTTTGCCCTCGTAGTCGGCAGGAGCTTTCCATACCCGACGATTACTCTCGAAAGAGGCAAAGGGCTTCAGCCTCTTCATGCCCAAGCAGTTGGCAAGTGCCCAAAACTTCCTTGGGAAAAGTTCGCTTATGGGCAGGTTGCCTAGGCAACCTGCTTTCGCGACTTGTCGGCCGTCTCGCCAAAGAAGCTCACCAATGCGGCGTTTACTTCTTCCGCGTGCGTCCACGTGATGCAGTGTGGACCGTCCTTCACGACCACTAGGCGCGACCCTTTGATGAGCTTAGCGGTGCGCAAACCAGTAGCCGTTATGGGAAGGATGCGATCGGCATCTCCCTGAATCACCAGCGTGGGCACATCGATACGGGCCAGGTTCTCGCGGAAGTCTTCGTGCCAGGTTGGAACACACGCCAGGCTGGCGATGGCCGAGGCGCTAGCCGCGACGTTCCAACTGGCCTGCACGACTTGTTCACTTACCCGCTTCCCCAGGAAAACGTCGGTGTTGTAGAAATTCTTGAAGAACTCGGTGAAGAACGCATAGCGGTCGGCGGCCACCGCTTTCTCGATCCCCGCAAAGACACCGCCATCCACGCCCTCCGGGTTGTCGGCCGTCTTGAGCAGGTACGGGGGCACACCCGAGATGATCACGGCTTTGCTCACACCCTTGGAACCGTATTTCCCCAGGTAGCGTGTCACCTCGCCTCCTCCCATGGAGAAACCGACCAGGCAGAAATCATGCAGCTTGAGGTGGGCGATCAACTCGTGAAGATCCTTTGCAAACGCGTCGTAGTCGTAGCCTGTGCTGGGCTGGCTGGACTTTCCGAAGCCCCTGCGGTCGTAAGTGACGACCCTGTAACCCTCATTCAGGAGGACAGGTACTTGCTTCTCCCAGGAGGCACCGCTCAATGGGTATCCGTGGATTAGCACGACCGGTTTGCCCGAGCCATGGTCTTCGTAGTAAAGCTCGATGTTGCCTGAATTTTCCTTTCCGACTGTAACGTATGGCATTGCGCATCTCCTTTTCTATCGCGACGAATCAGTATGTGGTTGGTAGAGTCTCCGTTGAGGTCCTTTCTTGGCGGCACTCCACGACCCGAGGATGCGCCGGTCTTGTAAGAGCGTCTATTGTGCTTTGGTATCGGTCTGCTGATGTCACTACCAGCGTGTTTCGCACAGCGGCAAATCCTTCAGGCGGGAACGCGCTCGAGTGACGCGACAGATCTTAACGGAATCTCCGACCGGTTTCCTGCAAGATCCCCTGCCGTTCGTTCGAGAGCTGCTCGCAAAGCAGGATGGCGGTGTGTTGCGCGAGGGAATTCGGGCGCTGTCCGAAGCTTTGATGGAAATGGAAGTGTGAATACCGCTCGTCGCACCGACCTATACGAAGGTGTCGCCGACACCATCGTCTAATTGTCCTCGCCTTCACGCTCCTGGCCTAATCGCAATTGTGTATCGCATCCGAAGCAATCGGGAATACGCAACGCACAATTTTACTAAGGAGAACTCGCCATGACTCTCGACAAAGCGTTGTACCCCACGAAAGTCCATAGCACGGGTGGTTGGAAGAACATTGTAACAAGATTGGCCTTGATCGGCTTCGCCCTCGCTGCGGTTACTGGAGCGTTCGCCTACTTCGGCGGATGGTTCAGCACCGACGAGCTGACGCCCGGTCGGTTCGCCGACAGATTCGAGGAGGTCAACGGCCTCCATCCCGGGTTCCGACGGAATCACGCGAAGGGGCTTGGGGTTTCCGGATCCTTCGAGAGCAATGGCAGCGGCGTCCGGCTCTCCAAGGCCGCCGTCTTTGAACCGGGGCGCGTGCCAGTAATTGGACGGTTTTCCCTTGATGGCGGGCAACCGTACCAGCCCGACAGGCCGGACACCAGGCGTGGTCTTGGGCTTCAGTTCTCGACGCGCAACGGCGAACTGTGGCGAACTGCGATGATCAACTTCCCCCTGTTCCCGGTCCGGACGCCGGAGATTTTTTTCGAGCGCCTGCTCGCATTCAAGCCGGACCCCGCGACCGGAAAACCCGATCCCGCTAATGTGAAGGCATTCGAAGAGCGCCATCCTGAATCGGTCGAGGTGCTCAAGGTGATCACCGCCGAACCGCGCGGGTCGGGATTCGGCAACACCACCTTCTACGGTCTGAATACGTTCCGTTTCACGAATGCGGCGGGCAAGACGACTTCAGTGCGCTGGATTCTGAAACCGATGCAGCCGTTCGTGGCGGCTGACGCCGCCCCACGGGACAAGAATTACTTGTTCGATGAGCTCATCACGCAGATCCATCAGCAAGCGCTCCGCTGGCGTTTGATCGTCATTGTTGGAGAGCCTGGCGATCCTACCAACGACCCCAGCATCGGCTGGCCGGTGAACCGCGAGCAGGTGGATGTTGGCATGTTGACGCTCGATCGAGTCGAGGCGGAGGAATTCAGCCCCGCCACGGACATCAACTTCGACCCGCTGACGTTACCGGCGGGTATGGCGCCTTCGGACGATCCGGTGCTCAGCGCTCGTTCGGCAGTCTATGCGCGATCGTTCGCCCGGCGCGCCGGCGAGACCAAGCAGCCGAGCGCGATCACACCCGCGGACGTAAAGAAGGAAGAATAGCCATGGAAAATCAACGAAACCAATACGTCGTCGTCTCACGGATGTTGCACTGGATCCTGGCCGCGATGGTGTTGACTATGCTTTGCATCGGCGTTGCCATGGTCACCTCGGTGGCCAATTATCATCTGTTTGTGTCGATCCACCGTCCGCTGGGAATCGCGATTTTGTTCCTGGTCGTCGTCCAGCTCGTGAACCGGCTCGTGAATCCGCCTCCTCCTTTTCCGCCGACGATAGGACCTATGGAGCGTCTGGTGGCCAGGGCGTCCGAATATACCTTGTACGCCCTGATGTTTGTGCAACCTGTCGTCGGCTGGGGAATGCTCTCGGCTGCGCGTTCGCCGGTCGTCCTTTACGGTTCGCTGCATCTCCCGTTTATCCTTCCGCACAACGCCAAGCTGTACGCTGTCCTGCGGGAGGCGCATACGGTCCTGGCCTACTTCTTTTTCCTCACATTCCTTGTTCACTTTGGTGTGATTCTGTTTCACACGTTGATCCTTAAGGACGGAATTCTAAGGCGAATGGCGCCATGGAGCATTCGGCCACAGGAAGCCGGGCCTCATCTTTAGGGAGATCAGCTTGTCTCAACGCGAACAGTATGATCTCCTCGTTTTTCACGATTTTCGAGGTACTTGCCGTGCTGCTCGCCACACACTTCAACGGTCAGCCCCTTACTGTGGATCATGGAGCCCCACTTCGTCTGCTGGTGCCCTTAAAAGCTGGTTTGAAGAATGTGAAGGCTATTACAAAGATTACTATTCCTCGGAGGAGCCGAGAGACTACTGGGCTCAATGTGGATATTCCCGTCACGACGGAATCTAACGCCCTGCATACAGAACCGCAGTCTACTGACCCGTCCATCGCAGAACAATGTAGTTTCGGCATCTTAATTGTGCCCGCTTGTAAACGCCGCTCGTCGCCCTGATTGCTACCAAAGTATCGCCGATACCATCGTCCAATTGTTTGGCCTCCGCGCTTGTGGTGTTATCGCTTCGTCGCAAGCGATTCAATCGGGTATGCGGAACAAAAAGATTTTCAGAAAGGGATCCACAATGACTCTCGAAAACGCTCTGTACATCGCCAACGCCCACACCACGGCAGACCGCGAGAACACCACCACTCGCACCGACGATGGCCGTCTCGACATTAAGTTGTCGCCTGTCGCTGTGTCATCGATTCTGATTTTCGCCGCTAGTTGGAAGAAGTGGTTCTGCGTACTGCGTCACCACAAGGGATTTGGACTGTTTGACTCCGTGCGCTTTGGCGTTTGGCTGGCGCGCGGCGAAGCAGGAGCTACGCCCGGTCAGGCATTCGCGGATGAAGTGCAGATGAGTGCTTGAAAGTTCGTGAGAAAGGAAGACGAGACCCGTGAATGTTCGAGAGGCCACACCACTTGCCGAGATACGAGAACGCGCGCACAGCGGCACTGGCGAGGCACCATCGACCGACGAACGATGGCTCGTAACACAAGCGAAATCTGGGAGCTCGACCGCTTTTGGAGAAGGAATGCGATTTCCTTCAGGCGCTGCATTGAACTCTACTATGCATGTCTTCCATCGTCTCCGAACCTATACGAAGGTATCGCCAATACCAATGTGCAATTGTTCTGTTTCTTCAGTTCTGTTGTCATGCGTTCGTTGCATCCGATTTGAATCGAGCATGCGCAATAGAAACTAGATGGAAGTTAGTTTTGAGAGGAGACCTTATGTCAAGACTTCGTATCGCGGGCCTAGCACTCACCGCCCTTTTTGCAGTCGGCATGTTCACTTCCGCGGCACGCGCGCAATCCGCTAGCGCGGGTGGCGAGGAAGGTGTTGCAGCAGCAGAACCGTATCCAAACATGCCGTCGATTCCGCCTATAGGCGTAAGGACCGGCAAATACTTCGATGTGCCGGCTTCCGCTCAAGGCCCTGCCGTCGACCCAGCCAAGGGGTACCGTCTCGAGGACTTCGGAGGCGGTCTCTACATGATTACGGACAACCAGATCCAGTCGATGTTTCTTGTTTACGATCGCGGTGTCGTCGTGATGGACGCGCCTCAGTCCTATGCAGGGAAAATTCCGCAGGCGATCAAGGAAGTGGCCGGCGATAAACCCATTACACACCTGATTTACAGTCATTCGCATGCCGATCACATCGGCGGCGCGAAAGCGTTGGGCGACGTCCAGGTCATCATTGCGCAGAATGAGACGCTGCGACTGCTGAAGCGCGATGCAGATCCGAACCGCCCCTTACCCACAGTTACGTTCGCGGATAAATACACGCTACATGTCGGAGGTCAGGTTCTCGAACTTACCTACCTCGGCCCTGGGCACGCGCCAGGAAATATCTTCATTTACGCACCGAAGCAGCGAGTGCTGATGGTAATTGACACCGTGTTTCCCGGCTGGATGCCCTGGCGTCGCTTTGCCGTTTCGCAAGACGTCTTTGACGAATTTGCTCGGGTCGAGGATGTCCGCAAGATGGATTGGGATACCGTCGTTGGCGGCCACGTTACTCGCGTCGGCACTCATGCCGATGTGGAGATGCAGGCGGAGTTCTACCGAGACATCAAGCAGGCGGCCGCGACGGCCCTGGCCACGACCAAGATCGGTGAAACGCTGAACCCACTGGACAAAGGCAATCCTTGGGCGGTTTATGACAACTACATCGACCGGGTTGCCGCGCAATGTGTCAACACTCTTACGCCCAAGTGGTCGACCAAACTCGCGGGCTACGACGTTTTCATCTGGGACCAGTGTTATTCGATGGAGCAAACGCTTCGCATCGATTAGTTGGCAGCAATTCGCGACAACGCAATGTACGGAAAAAGGCGTGCGGCACTTGGTAGAGACGTCTCTTTCCCCGATATAAACAGACCATTGTGACGAGTGGGAAACAGTTCCAGGATGAGGATCGCCATGAAGAATAAGGATCACCGTTGTTCCCACGCCATGCAGGGGCACCACAGAAAACCATAAAAGGAGATACACAAATGAAGAGTTCAAGCGTTTTGGTTCTATCCGCGGTTGCTTTACTCGGTTCGCATGGTTTCGCTTCCGAGAGTGTCGGACAACAGCCTCCGAGCGACGCGAACATCGGCGCGATCGTTCTGGCTGCAAATCAAATTGACATCGACTACGGCAAACTCGCATTGACCGAGTCGAAGAACAAGGAAGTTCTGGCCTTTGCGCAACAGATGGTCACCGATCACGGGGCCGTCCAGAAGGCCGTGATTGAACTGGCGGGCAAGCTTCAGCTAACCCCAGTCGAAAATGACACGAGCAACAGTCTCAAAGCGAAGTCCGTAGAAGTCACGGCAAAGCTGAAGAGCTTACACGGGAAGGCCTTTGACAAATTCTACATCGACAACGAGGTGGCCTATCACAAGCAGGTTACGGATGCCATCGCCGGTGTCTTGATTCCGAACGCACAGAACCTTGAACTCAAGGCCGCCCTTCAGGGTGCTCAGACTCTCTTTCTAGGCCATCTTGAGCATGCACGAAACGTGCAAGCCACCGTTGACCCCGGCGCAGCTCATGATGCAAAGAATCCCAAATAAGAGCTGGCGTTACAAACAAGGAGATATAGCAATGAATGCGACTCACTCGAGAATGCGATCGGTAGCTTCAACATTAGTAGGAACAGCCGTGTTGTTACTGGTTTCGTGCTCCCTGGGCACGCAGGGACCTGCGGGCGGATTCGTGTTGGCCGCTGTTCCTAAAGGTCCGCAAGCGCACACGGTCGTAATCCGTGAAGTTAAGTTTCAACCCACCGTGCTCACCGTAAAAGTTGGGGATACTGTTGAATGGAGGAACGATGACATCGTCCCTCACACCGCAACGTCGACAGAACCGAGGAAATTCGACTCCGGCATTCTTCCTGTTGGCAGTTCCTGGAAATATGTGGTCACTAAAAGGGGAACCTACTTTTATACCTGTACTTTGCACCCGAATATGAAAGCTACGTTAATCGTGCGGTGAGTTCTTCATCACCAGCGCTTGCAACCTAGTTGAACAGAAATCGTTTCACATGATTTCTTGTTGTGAGACAAAAGCGATGCCCAAAATATTTAGGCGCGGCGACCACGTTGAATGGAATTCGGAAGCTGGGAGGGTTCGCGGCGTCATCATTAAGAAAGTGGTTTCTGATATACGGATCAAAGGCTATGTGCACCACGCTTCGAGAGAGGAGCCTCAATACCTCATCCAAAGTGACAAGACCGATCATGTGGCGATCCACAAAGGGAAGGCATTGAGACCCTTTCGGGCTACAGCGAAGAAGAAATCCAAGAGAGGAAAAATGAGGGGATAGCGTGACGGCGCCGTGACAGTGCGGGATTCTAACCAACTGAACTACGTCCCCAGCCGTGGAATCAACAACTTAGCCTAAAACCTTGCAAACAAGGGCTTTGCAAGATTCGCATACAGCGCACTGATTGCCTCGGGTGCCTGTCCCTCGCCAAAATGACGACGGAATTTGAAATCAACAGTTTGCGCAGAGGCCTGTAACATTGTTAAAGGGGTGAAGCTCAATACTCCCAGAGTTTTGGCGAGGCACAGGAACGCCGAACGGCAGAATTCGTTCGGTAGCCTCAGGTTGGGTCTTTCTCAGGAGCGAGCGGGAGGCCTCCAGCACCGTTACGATCGAGCTGCCTAGTCCGGATCAACTTTCCGCCGGTCCTTCAATATATATGTATGTGCGCCGCACGCGCGCACGAGTCCCTGTTCCCCAAAATCTCTGTGCTCTGTCGAAGCAATGCTGATCGTATTCACGCCTTCACGGCCGAGAATCGCGCCGTTCTTCGTCGCGGATGAAGTATTGGCGAGGGACAACTCTCAGAGTTTTGGCGAAGGACAGGGGTTGTCAACCGAGCAAGAGTTCCTTTTCACGGTTCTATTTTTTGCCGGTATGTGGCCCCAACGGTTTGCCGGATTCAATGGACACAAACTCAGCCTTGTGATTGAATCAAGCTACCCCTTATAACCCAGGAAAGGTCGTATATGAACCCGCCATTCGACATTTTCAAGGTGGAAAGCATCGGCCTCCGCTGGATGGAACTGGCAGTAGACTTGGAACGTGCTAAGGCGCGCGTGAAAGTGCTCGCGGCATCTTCGCCCGGGGAGTACGTCATTGTCAGCCAACAAAGTGGCGAAAAGATTTCAATTGGACCGCCAGCCAAGCGGATACTGTTTCAGGTCAGCTATCAGGAAAAAGGACTGAACGCGAGGGTTGAACTGCTGCGGCGTTTCGGTCACGAAGTTATATCGGTAACTCACAACGAGGCTGCTAAAATTGCCCTAAGCTCGTTTCGAGATGTCGACTTATTTATTGTCGATTACACGGCACCCGAACAAACAAGAAAGGAAATCGTCAGTTGGCTCAAAGCGAACTATCCAAAGGTCAAAATAATTGCGCTGAATCCGTCTAAGGACCAACTCATCGGTGCTGATTACAACGTCGTCCTGAATGACCACGACGAGTGGCTATCGCTTCTCGCAGCCGCAGCGGGTTGATTCGGGGTTGCAACAGAACGTTGCCAATACAGCAAGGCTTGGCACGAACTCACCAGGACCTTTCGGGGAGGCTCCGAGGGACAGACGTACTCCACGCCGGACTAGAAAACACCTACGTTCAAGACTCCTCGCGTTCTACCAGCTTCCTGAACTTGTTTTTCAGCTTCAGTGCGGCTCCCATACTTGCCGTCTTCATAGTTTTCTTGATGACCGCAAAATCCGCTGAACTGCGCGACGGCATGCGGCGTGTATCCACTTCAAAAACTTATTGCGTTAGTAACTGTATAGTACATAAGTCACAAGGTTCGACGGAAACTCATCGTCATGAGGATTTCTGGGCGCGTGACGGAGTCCATTCGAGAAATTTGCATTAGTTGATTGCAAGTCGAGAAGAACCTTGATTGCAGTTTGACGGAAGTCGGGAAGGCAACGAGAGCGGACAAAGAATAATAAGCCCTTTAGTATCAATCACAGAGCAACCGATTTTCGCGCGGGTGCTCCTCGCGTTGCAGGAATTCCCTGGGACGACAAGTGAGATTGTCCCATCGACGGACGACGAAACGAGCGTCGCGACTTGCAACCGCGATCGTGTAGCGAACGCGCGACGGTGCGGTTGCAACGCCTCCTAGTGGGCCGCTTCCTTGCACTTTGTCCACTATTACCTTTCAGCTGTAACTATATTCAACGGCAAGAACTTGCGAAAGGAATGGGACGAAGCTAGAATCAAATCACCGTTCGCGACCGGGACGGTCTTGCGTCAGCAGTTTACGATGGGCCACGTCCCAGAGGGTCATCATGAAACTTGGTGGCTGGAAGACCATTGCGATGTTACGCAGATTACAGCACCGTTTCGACCGCCAAGTTGGACAGCATTTTGGGAAGTCTGGAAGAGAACGATGAATGTTTGATGAATATTGCTGGGGAGGGAGGTCGAAGCCTTAAATAAGTCCTTTATTTTCAACGGGCCGAGGTAGCTCAGTGGTAGAGCAGCCGATTCGTAATCGGCAGGTCGTGGGTTCAACTCCCACTCTCGGCTCCAACGAATTGCGAGTGGGTTACTTGCTTCGACTCCTTGCTGCTCTCCTCGGTGTGTCTCATAACATCACATAACAATTCGTTGGGCAATTTCTCCATGGCGCGGGGAGTGTTCGGCATCGATGTGTTGGCTGGTCCGCAACGTCGCGCGCACTTCTGTGTGGTCGAAAAATAGCGCTGTCCACAACTGAATACTTCTCTCTCACTCGGGAGCATTGAAGGCCCTTACGATACGCGCGTTGTGACATTCTCATTGAGAAATGCTCGCCGATAGGGGAATACCTGAGGGAAGAAAACCAGTCCAGGCTCAAGTCTTGTGGGTAATTATCTGCTGCAATATTTAAGGTTAAGACCGGATTGTGAGGGAACGCCTCGTTAGCTACCCTGCTGCTCGGGCCACATTCCCATCTGCCAGCAAAGTTATATGAGGCAGACCGATGCGTTTCGGGGAGTGCGGGCCTTAGTTGCACAAGGGTTCCACACAAAATTGGGACTCCGATGGCGGTAGCTTCTCTGGGGGAATCACAATGGGCATTCACAATGGACAGTGGCCTTGGTTCGCGATTCTAGCCAGAGCCGGAAGAGAGAAAAATGCCACCTTACTTCTGGAGAACGCAGGTTACGAGTGTTATTTGCCCCTGGTCAAACTTACGCGTCAGTGGTCCGACCGTGTGAAGGAGATTGAACAGCCGCTGTTTCCCGGGTATCTCTTCTGTCGTATGAACCCAAGCAACCGGCTCCCCATACTGATGACGCCTGGTGTGATCCAGATCGTCGGAGTTGGCAAGGCGCCAATTCCGGTTGAAGAAGAAGAAATCATTGCCATCCAGCGCGCAGGAAAGAGCGGCCTCTCGATTATGCCTTGGCCGTACTTGCAAGTCGGTCACGTCGCTCGAATCGAGAATGGGCCACTTAGGGGTATGGAAGGAATCGTAGTCAAAATTAAGTCAGGATTGAAGCTGGTGCTGTCCGTTAATTTGTTGCAGCGCTCGGTTGCGGTCGAAATTGATCGCAGCTGGATTGGGGCAGCATATCCTGTCAGAGCAAATACGAATCAAACAACGTCTAATGCGATGAATTCATCGTTGTATTGATTTACGCCGCCGCGTCCCCGGCAACACTTGGCGTTCCCGACGTATGTTACTTTGCGATGCCAAAGAGAAGGTTCCCAGACCTTCCGGCTGCCGTTCTTTCCTGCCACATCATTGAGCATGGAAGCGATGTCTATAAGACATTTCTAACTGGACTGCGTTTAATTCTAAGAACTATCTAGCAAAGACGAACACTCATGCACTTTCTGATATTTATCGTCGCCCTTTCAGCATCGGCAATACTTACGCGACTAGTTCGCGATTATTCCGTCGCTCACGAATGGGTCTCTAACCCGGCTTTGGATCGTCATGTTCATACTCGTCCGATACCAAGGCTGGGCGGAGTTGCTATTTTTCTTACGCTATGTTGCATTTCTCTGTTGGCGCATTGGTCACCAGCCTACTTCGGCACGCGCGAGTTTTCTTTGCCGCAGCTTGCTTTGAAGATCCTGGGGCCGGCAACCATCATTTTCCTGATTGGACTGATCGACGATTTTTACGGGATCAGCGCTTACGTAAAGTTTGCGGCGGAGGCAGGGGCAGCCGTGCTGTTGTTTAGCAACGGTCTGGGAATCTCGCGGTTGTCGATCCTCGCGGGTCATCCGCATTTGGGATGGCTGGTGGGGCTCCCACTGACAATTCTCTGGGTGCTGTGGATTACCAATGCTTTTAACTTAATCGATGGCCTTGATGGGCTAGCGGCGGGATCGGCGCTGTTCTCAAGCTTGGTAACATGTGTCGTAGCGATGCTGGACCACAATGAAGTGGTCCTCGTTCTGACGCTCGTGCTTGCGGGCGCAATCACCGGATTCTTGCGGTATAACTTTAATCCGGCCTCAATCTTCCTCGGCGACTGTGGGAGCCTACTGATCGGGTTTCTAATCAGCGCGATCGCCATGGCGGGATCCCACAAATCTCCAACGATGGTGGCAGTTGCAATCCCCATCGTTTCACTTGGGCTCCCGATATTAGATGTCGCCGTCGCGGTGATCCGACGATTTTTGTGCTGTAAGCGACTATTCGCCGCTGACCGCGAGCACATTCACCACAAGTTGCTTGGCCGGGGTATTTCCCATCGGCATGCCGTCCTGGTGCTCTATGGAGTAAGCGCCTGTTTTGGCCTCTTCAGCCTTCTTCTCCTCAACCCAGGAGGCGCCGCGTTAGCAGCCGTCCTGGTGGTGGTTGGGATTGGCGTATTGATCGGGGTCCGGCAGTTGCGCTATCACGAATTCCGGGAATTGGGACGCGCGGCGAACCGAACGCTGAATGCGCGCCAGGTGATTGCCAATGACATTAGCATTCGCCGTGCGACAGATGCGCTGGAGTCGTGCACTAACATTTCGCAATTCTGCCAGATATTGCAGCAGTGTCTTGAACCCATTGGATTCGACGGTTTCGGCTTGTATTTATCATCAGGATTCCCTGCCGAGGTGGAGCTTCTTCCATGCAAACCTGTCGGCAGGACCAAGCTTCAATTCTTTTGGGATCGGTCACTAACTGCTTCAAGCACAAATTGGGGGTTGACTCTTAGCCTGGTCAAGCGCAACGGAAAACGGCTGGGCGCATTCACTCTATATAGAAAGAACACAACATCTCCTCTTTGGATGGACGTCGATCTCTTGACGACGATTGGATTCTCCAGTGCGGTGTCAGCCAGCGTGGAGACAATACTGCGTTCTTGGATTCTTAAGAAGCAAAGAGAACGGAGTCAGGTGGCAGCATTCGAAACGTCCTCTCCAGCGATCCCTTCAAGGGTAAGCCAGACGATAGCGCTTCCAAGTTCTGGCTAGATCTCAAGATCATACCCATCAAGATAGACAGGCGATTCAGCTAAAGAGCAATCATGATTACCAAAACTGTTTTGGTTGGCCTGGCAGTTTTCTTTCTTAGCGCCAATGCCGGGGCGCAAGTTCCTTCGCCCCCGCAACCCAACGATATGAAGGCGAAGT
>Ga0209648_10000690_pt1 | contig 26312 bp, 24 predicted proteins | sample GraSoi2013_115cm_FD_185830 | JGI IMG/M metagenome (GOLD analysis project Ga0209648, IMG submission 185830) | Grasslands soil microbial communities from the Angelo Coastal Reserve, California, USA - Sample 9_17_2013_115cm (SPAdes) (version 2) | ecosystem: Environmental > Terrestrial > Soil >... | reverse complement strand
CCAGTAAGCGAAACCAAGAGGAAGGAGAAACGGAAATGGCCGAGGGCAGCGTTGAACGGGAAATCGTTGGCGCAGAAGAAACGGTGGGCGAGGTGCGGCTGTGGCAGGCGGTCGTTGTCAGGGTAATCCAGGATTGGATGTCAGGGCCGCTCCGGCAAAAGCGCCAGGCCGAGCATTATCTTTTCGACGACAATGCGGATTTTGCGGGGGTCTGCGAATCCGCGGGTCTGGACGCGAACGACCTGCGGGCACGACTCACAAAGATTCGAGGGCGGCGCCTGGATCAAAATCAAGCAGTCGCGGCGTAGGGTTCAGAAGAGGCGAGAGTTTCTAGACGGCTTTAACGGAATCCATCAGCCCGAAAAAGCCTTCAGCCAGCGTCGGGTGGATGTAGACGGCACCCTTGAGCACTGTGTACGGTGCGTCCGCCAGCATCAAAGCGCCCAGAATCTGCACGAGTTCGCCACCTTCGCTGCTGAGAATAGCAGCACCCAGGATCCGGTCCGTTTCCGCGTGGACGACCAGTTTCATCACTCCTGCAGTTTCGTTTCGCTCGATAGCGCGAGCGACCCGCGACATAGGGTATGTACCGATTTTCAGCCGTTGACCTAACGCCCGCGCATCTTTCTCCGTCAAACCGATGCGCCCAAGCTGCGGGTCTGTAAACAGCGAATATGGCACGTAGCGATTTGCGATACTCAGGTTCTTCTGCTCAATTAGGTTGCCAAAAATAATCTGGTAGTCGTTGTAGGAAATATGTGTGAAGGCCGGCCCGCCCTTGACGTCCCCGAGCGCCCAGATTCCGGCAACATTGGTCTCCAGCCGCGAATTCACTTTTATATAGCCGCGGTCGTCCACGTCCACTCCCGCCTTAGCGAGCCCAAGGTCATCTGAATTCGGGCGGCGGCCGGTCGCGGCTAGCAGGTGAGAGCCTGTGATTATTTCCCTGTGACCGTCGGACTCCACCATCAAAGCGATTTGCTGCGCTCTCTTCTCCACTTGGAGTGAAGTCGAACTAAGTCGAAATTCGATTCCCTCGCTCTCGAGCGCCTTCTGCAACTCCTTCGCGACATCCTCGTCCTCTTGTGCGAGGATCTGCGGGGCGCGATGCACAATCGTCACGCGGCTCCCAAACCGCCGAAACATTTGGCCGAACTCGAGGCCCACATAACCGGCGCCGAGGACCAGCAGATGCTCCGGTAACTCGCGTACTTCCATGAGTGATTCGTTTGTCAGATAGCCGACAGTTTCGAGGCCAGGAATCTTTGGAGGATTGGGACGCGTGCCTGCGTCGATGAAGATACGTTGGCTTTGCAAAATTTCGTCATCGACTTGTATCTCGTGAGCGGATACAAAACGCGCATGCCCATGATAGAGGTGCACGCTGGGATGGCGAGCGAGGTTGCGTTCCTGGCCGCCGCGCCATTGCTGCACAACGGAATTCTTGCGATCCACGATCGCTGAAAGGTCCACAGACACCGGACTGCTTCGCACTCCCCAACGCGGGCCATTCCGCGCGTAGTAGGCCACCTGCGCACAGGCGATCATCGTCTTCGTAGGGGTACAGCCGGTGTTGACGCAGGTGCCACCCAGATATGATTTCTCGACGAGGGCTACGGTCCAGCCGCGCTCGGCGAGGGCATAGCACAGCGGATTGCCTCCCTGCCCGGAGCCAATCACAATGGCTTCGTATTTTTTGACGTCTAAGCGAGAAGCCATTTGGGAACTTGAAGCGGCGAAGACGGCAGCAGCTAAGCAGCGTGCTCTTCGCCCTATCTCCAGAGCCGACTACAGTCTGTGCTGGATGTGGCGGCCGCGGTGGAATGCAACCAGCGCGTACTCCGCAGGCGCTTCGAGCGCGGCAATCTTAGCACTTTTAGTTCGTACACGGTCTCGTATACTCAACGCCGGGCGAGAAAACGAGTGCACAAATCAGTCGGTGATGCGCAGTTTCAAGCCGCGAGCGACCAGTCGCTTCTGGTTTCCTTCGGCCAGCAGATCACGCTCGAAAACCATCAACGAGTGGTGAAGCTACTCGGCCTGCTGGAATCGCAACATATCGAAGGCATTCGTAATCTCCATCCCGCCTATTGCTCGCTGCTAATCAAGTTTGATCCGCTCAAGCTCGATCACGACCAATTGGAGTCGAGGCTCGTCCCCTGCCTCGCACGCTTGGACGAGGCGCCTCTTCCGAAGCCGGCGCAGATCGACATCCCCGTGTGCTACGGCGGCGAATTCGGGCCCGACCTCAACGATGTGGCCGCCATGCACGGAATATCTCCCGCCCAAGCGATCGAATTGCATTCGTCGACCGCTTATCTCGTCTATTTCCTCGGATTCGCCCCCGGCTTTGCTTACCTCGGCGGGCTGCCGGAAGTGCTTGCCTCGCCCCGCCTGGAAACCCCGCGCACCAAAGTCCCCCAGGGCAGCGTGGGAATCGGCGGAAATCAGACCGCGGTGTATCCATTCGCCACGCCCGGCGGCTGGCGATTGATCGGACGCACACCGCTGGCGATGTTTCGTCGCGATCGGGACCGCATGAGTCTTTTGCAAATCGGCGATCACGTGCGGTTTCGTCCTATTTCAAAGGAAGAGTTCGCGGAGTTCAGCGCCAGATGAGTGGCATCGTGGTTCAGACACCGGGGCTGTTCACTACCGTGCAGGACCTCGGCCGCGAGGGTTTCGGCCCAATGGGCGTTTCCGCCTCGGGAGCGGCCGACCCTATTTCTCTGCGCATTGGCAATCGGCTGGTCGGCAATCCCGAAGGTGCCGCGGGATTGGAGATGACACTTGTGGGTGGTTCGTTTGCGTTCGAGCGCGCCTCAGTTATTGCGTTGACTGGAGCCGATTTCGGGGCTTCAGTAAATGGCATCCCGCTGCCAATGTGGACCTCGATCGAAATCCAAAAGGGACAAACGGTGACGCTTGGCCCTTCCCGTTCCGGAGCCCGCGCTTATCTATGTATTCAAGATGGAATTGCCGTGGAACCATTCCTGGGAAGTGCCTCAACTCATGTGTTGAGCAGCCTTGGCGGCTTCGAAGGAAGAGCGCTACGCAAGGGTGATCGACTGGACTGCGGCGTGCCGAATTCCCTTCCCCGCAAAAAAATGCTATCGCCCGAAATGCTCGAACGTTTGGAGCCTCGCAAGGTCATTCGCGTGACCGATGGGCCGCAAAGCGATTGGTTCGCGAACTCCGCCTGGAAAATATTCGGCGAGAGTACCTTTCGCGTCACCGAGCAGTCCAATCGGATGGGCATTCGTCTGGAAGGCCCTCCTGTTCCCCTCGACGCATCCCGTGAAATGATCACTGAAGGCGTCTCGCTCGGCGCGATTCAGGTGACGCTGTCGGGCCAGCCGATCATTCTATTTGTGGAGCAGCAGACCACCGGCGGTTATCCTAAGATTGCCAATGTCATCTCAGCCGACGTGCACTCCCTCGGCCAGCTCCGCCCGCGTGATTCGATTCGCTTCGAGCGAATCGAAATGAGCGAGGCTCGTTCTCTGCTTATGGAGCAAGAAGCGCTACTCGCATCAAAGGAACTGATTCAGGAGTGAAATCCATCGACTTGAATTGCGACATGGGCGAAATGCCTGAGGCCGTCGCCGACGGCACTCAGGAGGCGCTCATGGCTTCTCTTACTTCCGTGAACATTGCCTGCGGAGGGCACGCGGGCGATGAGTTCACCATGAGAACTACGGTGGAACAGGCGCTTCAAAGGAATCTGGCGATTGGGGCACATCCCGGCTATCCCGATCGCGCCAATTTCGGACGGCTCGAACTCAGTCTCTCGCCTGATGCCATTGGGGCGGCAGTATTCGAACAGGTCTCGAGGCTCGCCGAAATCGCCTCGCAATGCGGCGCACGCATTTCTCACGTTAAAGCTCACGGCGCACTTTACAATCAGGCCGCGCGAGACGCTGCAGTCGCCGAAGCTGTGGCGACCGGGGTGGCACAATGGCGGCGCGACGTAGTTATCGTGAGTCTGGCGGGATCGCCGACGCTCGATATCTTTCGCCGGGCTGGCTTTGAGGTCGCGGCGGAGGCATTTGCGGACCGGCGATACGAGCCGGATGGCTCACTACGTTCGCGTAAATTCACTGACGCTTTGATTCTTGATCCGAAGGAAGCGGCCGCTCAGGCGCTACGCATGGCTGAAAACGGCAGCGTCGTTGCCGCAGACGGCACGAAAATTTGTGCCGAGGCGCAAACGATTTGCATCCACGGCGACACCCCGGGAGCCGTGAAGATCGCCGCCGCGATTGCGCGGCGCCTCAAGGACGCAGGTATCGCGCTCCGACCTCTTGCGGCCGCCTGACGGCTCACGCGTTTTCGCGCCGGCTTTAGCTGAGCTCAAGCCCGCGAGTCTCCGGGACCATCAGCCCGCTCAGCGCCGCCGCGCCGTAGGCTATGCCGCACGCCAGAAACGCCCAGGAGAGTCCGCGCGTCTCGCCTAACCTGCCGACCACCCATGGGGCAAGCGCGCTGATTCCGCGAGCCAGGTTATAGGACAAGCCCAAGGCAGTCGCGCGAATCGGTGTGGGGAAGAGTTCGTTGCCAAGTGTCCCCGAACCACAGAAGAAGCCGGTTCCGAAGAAAGCGGTCATGCAACCGGCCACCAAAATCGCAAACGGTGCGCGGGCGGCCGCAAAAAACGGGACCAGCACCGCGGCCATCGCAAGATAGAAAATGACCGAGCGTTTCCGGCCGAAGTGATCCGCGAAAACGCCAAAAGACAAGTATCCAGGGAACATGCCTACCAGGTTGAGAACGATCAGCAGACTTGCCACACCGAACATTTGAAAATTTCGTCCACCCTGCGAGGCGGGCAGAGCGAGGTACGCGGGCACCCAGCTAAAGAGACCCCACCAGCCAAACATCCCGAACGTATTCATGGTCAGCAGCGCGAGCAGCCGCGGCCGAGCGGTCCGCCAGAGCGCTTTCTTTTCTGCCGATGAGACGGGTCTCACACGGGAATGTTTCCAAATGGCCGGTTCCGGAACCCGTCGGTTAATCCAGATCGTCAACAACGCGGGCAAAAGCCCCACAAAAAAGACCCAGCGCCATCCTGCATACGTCAAAATGACGCCTGAAACAACAGCCGCGAGCGCGTAACCTACCGCCCAGCCGCTCAAGACAATCCCCATCGCGCGCCCGCGCCAGCGCGTCGGCCAGGCTTCCGCAACCAGCGCTGCTCCACAATTCCATTCGCCGCCCATTCCCAACCCGACCAGGAATCTTAGAAGACCAAGCAGTACGAGCGAATTGGCGAGTCCGCACGCAAACGTAAAAACCGAGTAGGTCAGAATGCTGTAATTCAACATCCGGCGGCGCCCGAATCGATCGGCCAGCATGCCAAAAATAAGTGTGCCCACCGCGGAGGCGCCCAGGGTCAGTGCATTCAGCAAACCGGCCGTGGCTTGATCCATGCCGAAGGCACCCATCAGGCGCGTAATGATCACGGAATATAACATCACATCGAAGGCGTTGAGCATCCAGCCGAGGAAGGCGGCGACCAGAGTATCCCTCTGGGCAACGCTGCTGTCGCGCCAGCGAAAGACCTCAGGCGCGGTCTTCGTCACGGTTGGCGCCGAGCTCATGCCGCCTCACGAGGAATTGACTTGGGTAAGTTCGCGTGGCGCGATTATCGCACGCGGGGAGATTTTCCGAGACTAATTTGGTAACCAGATTTCAGACGGCCGGCTCGGCCGGAATGATCGTAAACAGCAAATCCTTGCCTTCCACCTGCTGGCCGGGGGCAACGTGAATTTTCGTGATGCGGCCTGCAACCGGCGCACAAACGTTGGACTGCATCTTCATCGCTTCGAGCGTCAGGAGCTTGGCATTGCGGGCAACCTCCTGATTTAACTGCACCGCGATGGACGTAACCAGCCCCGCCGTCGGCGCCGGCACCTGCCCCGGATCCGCGGAGTCCGCCTTGGCATGCGCTCGCGCAACGACGCGCAGGGCTCGATCACGCACGTTGATTTCGCGCGGCTGGCCGTTCAGTTCGAAAAACAACGTGCGAGTGCCGTCGGGGTGCGCTTCGCCGATGGTGAGAAATTTTATGACCAGCGTTTTGCCCGCCTCGATCGAGACGGTAATTTCCTGGTCTGGGCGCAATCCATAAAAGAAAGGCGGCGTAGGAAGCACGCTCACGTCTGCATAGGTCTGACGAAATCGATCGTATTTCAGGAAAACATCCGGATAGAGGAGATAGCTGAGAAGCTCGTCCCGCCGCACGGCTCGCCCGATTTGATTCTCCAGGCGTTTCTGCGCGTCCTTCATGTCAACCGGCTCCAAGTGTGCCCCAGGACGCCCCTGCTGCGGCTCGGCCCCTCGCAAGATGATCTGTTGGACTTTCTCCGGCCAGCCATCCGGAGGATTCCCCAGGCCGCCCGAAAGCATCCCCACCACCGAATTTGGGAACGCTACATCGTTGTGAATATCCAACTTGAGCAAGTCTGACGGGCGCATTCCTTTCGCCATGAGAAATAGCGCCATGTCGCCTACCACTTTGCTGGAAGGCGTGACCTTGACGATGTCTCCAAACAAGCGATTCACTTCCGCATACGTGCGTTCGACTTCTCGCCACGAATTACCCAATCCCATGGCCGCGGCCTGCTCGCGAAGATTTGTGTATTGCCCTCCGGGGATCTCATGCTCGTACAGACGCGCCGAACCAGCGCGCGGCCCCGAATCAAATGGCAAATAGTACTCCCGCACGGTCTCCCAATAGTCGGAACACTCATTCAGCGCTTCGACGTCGAGACCGGTATCGCGCGGCGTGTGACGTAGCGCTTCGACGATCGAATTCAGGTTTGGCTGGCTGGTGCCGCCACTCATGGCGGCAACGGCTGCGTCGGCTACGTCTACTCCGGCATCCGCTGCCTTCAAGACCGAGGCTGCATTGATTCCGCTGGTGTCGTGGGTGTGAAAGTGGATCGGCAGGCCGATCTCTTCGCGCAGGGCTCTTACAAGCTCATGGGCGGCGTAGGGCTTGCACAACCCGGCCATATCCTTGATGCACAGAAAATGCGCGCCCAATTTTTCGAACTGTTTGGCCAAAGAGAGGTAGTAACGCAGTCCGTACTTGGGCCGCGCGGGATCGAGTAAATCTCCGGTGTAGCAGATCGCCGCTTCGCAAACGGCGCCCGCCTCGAGCACGGCTTCGATCGAGACGCGCATGTTTTCGATCGAATTCAATGAATCGAAAATGCGGAAGATATCGATCCCCTGAGCGTATGCTTCGCGAATGAATTCGCGAATTACATTGTCGGGATAGGACGTGTACCCGACGGCATTCGCGCCACGGAAAAGCATCTGAAAGCAGATATTGGGAATGCGCTCGCGCAGTTCCCGCAGGCGTTCCCAGGGACCTTCATGCAAAAATCGTAGCGCCGTGTCAAAAGTGGCGCCGCCCCAAACTTCCAGGCTGAAAAGCTGAGGAAGCCGGTGCGCGATCGCATCCGCGGTTTCCAGCAGGTCGTGCGTGCGCACGCGCGTGGCCAGTAAAGATTGATGGGCATCGCGGAAGGTGGTGTCGGTCACGAGCAGCCGCTTCTCCCCGCGCGCCCATTCCGCAAACGCGCGAGCGCCGAGCTTCCGCAGCAATTGCCGCGTTCCGGCGGGCGCTTCGCCTTTTGCGAACTGCGGAACCGCCGGAGTGAGCAGCGTCTCCGGAACTTTCTTGCCTTTCACCTCTGGGTTTCCGTTCAGAATCACGTCGCCCAGATAATGTAATAGCTTGGTCGCCCGGTCGCCTCGCTGCGGAAGCCGGAAGAGCTCCGGCGAGTCGTCGAGAAACGAAGTGGTAAGTTGTCCCGCGCGGAAGCGCTCGTGGTTCACTACGTTTTCGAGAAACGGAATGTTCGTCTTTACGCCGCGAATACGAAATTCCCGCAGCGCCCGGTCCATGCGATGCGAAGCGCCGTCCAGCGTGAGGTCCCACGCCGTGACCTTCACCAGGAGTGAGTCGTAGTAGGGCGCCAGCACGGCACCGGCATATGCGGTGCCGCCGTCCAGGCGAATGCCAAATCCAGCTGGAGAGCGATACGTCGTCAGCTTGCCGTAATCCGGCGCGAAATTATTTTCAGGATCTTCCGTGGTGACGCGGCACTGAATCGCAAAACCATTAAGCGGCAGAGAATTCTGTTTCGGAAGGGAGAGCGGCTCATCGTGCAGCGCATAACCCTGCGCAATTCGAATCTGCGCGCGAACGAGATCGATCCCTGTGACCATTTCGGTCACGGTGTGTTCCACCTGGATGCGTGGATTGACTTCGATGAAGTACCACTTTTGCGTATCGGCGTCGAAAAGGAATTCCACGGTTCCGGCATTTCGATAACCGGCTTTCTTGGCCAATTGCACGGCCGCCGAGCAAAGCTCCACGCGAAGCGAGTGAGGCAACTTCGCCGCCGGGGCCACCTCCACCACCTTCTGATGGCGCCGCTGCACCGAACAATCGCGCTCCCAAAGATGCAGCAGATTGCCATGGTGATCCGCCAGGATTTGAACTTCGAGGTGCCGCGCTCGCCGCAGATATTTTTCGAGGAAGACGGCAGGATCGCCAAAAGCGGACCGGGCCTCGTTCTGCGCCTCCTCCAGACGGCTGTCGAGTTCCGCCTCCTGATTCACGACGCGCATTCCGCGGCCGCCGCCGCCCATGGCGGCCTTGATGATCAAAGGAAAGCCAATTTTCTTGGCGGCTTTACGCGCCTCGGCCGCAGACTGCACCGGCTCCTCGGTCCCAGGCAAAGTGGGGACGCCGGCCGAAGCGGCGAGCCGCCGAGCGGCAGTCTTGTCCCCCAGCAATTCGAGCAACTCCGGCGTCGGCCCGATAAACGTAATACCGGCCTCATTGCAGGCGCGAGCTAAGGCCGGATTTTCAGACAAAAATCCATACCCGGGATGGATGGCATCGACATTCTTTTCGTGCGCCAGGCCGACAATTCCCGGGATATCCAGATAGGCCTCGACAGGCCCTTTCCCGGCGCCGATCTCATACGCTTCGTCCGCTTTGAAGCGATGCAGGCTGAGCCGGTCTTCGTGCGAATAAATGCCGATGGTGCGGAGATTGAGCTCATTGGCCGCGCGAAAAATGCGAATGGCAATCTCGCTGCGATTCGCCGCCAGTAACCGCTGGATAGGACGCAATTGAGGCGCAGCGCTGCTCCGCTTTGTGGCCCTGATCTTAGCCTTGGTCATAAAAACCTTTGGTGGATAAAAGGAGGTATTGTAGCGCCCCGGCGCCTAACTGCGCTTGCGGTCACACGGTCTCAGAAGGGACGTGGCTTTTTGCGTCCGGCCAGATTCCGAGAATGAGAAGTTCTACGATAAGTCCATGTCGGTAACGCAAATCTCTCCCAACGCGCCTAGGAGGAGCACGTAAGCAAGGCTCTTTAGGTCTTCAGCTCGCGTTGGTGATGTCTTGCCGGTGAGTCCTTGGAGGAGACAGATCCAGACATCCGTAATACCGCCGCTAAAAGCGGCGACGCCTGAAAAAATGGGTTGCCAAACGGTCAGTTTCAGGTACTAGAAGCCGCCGCCGCCACCGCCGCCGAAACCGCCGCCCACCCCGGCCAGACCGCCAAAGCCCGAGGTGGCGGAATTGCCCGAGCTTCTGGGCGCGGAAGCCATGACTTGGCCCGTGCGCACCGCCATTTGATCGAGGCTGTATACAAAACCGACGGGGTGAAAGACCGCGGTGCCGGTGGTTTGATACCAGGACGGCTGTTGGAGCATTCCGTCGAAGGCGCCGACCCATTTTTTCTCCACGCCCAGCGCCATGGCGAACGGAAGGTAGGTCTCAAAATTTTGAGGAGACTGCGGCGTGCGTGCCAGGTGAGGGGCTTCGACATGGCTCAGAAAGTTCTCGAATCCCAGCGTGTCGTGGAGAGCGCGGACGCCCTCAACGGTTCGGGTGGGCATGAACCAGCCGAATCCGCCGATGATCGCTCCGCTGAGAAATGCAGCGATAGTGAACGACTGCGCCTGCACACCGGTGTGCTGCGCCAGGTACTGGCCGAAGAGGTAGAGCAAGGCTCCTACGACACCCGCGGCGAGTAGATATGCCTGTCGAACTATGTCCGGCCGGTGCGCGAAATATCCATGCTCCACCAGGGACTCAAAAATGGCCCTGCGAATTCCGGGCAGATTTTTGTAGAAGCGGTTTTGCAAATCGGAGAGCGCGACGTCCTCTCGCACGCCGACACCTGCTACGGGCAGCGGCTCGAAGATTCCGGACAGCAACAGCAATTCGTGGGATTTTATGCCCTTCCATTCAGCCGGCTTCTTATTGAGGTGAAAAACGTATTCCTTGTTGGAGTACAAGCCCATCAAGTGCGAAGTCTCTTTCTCTTCGATAGTGATAAACCCCCTCACTGCGAGATCGACCAGCGTCGCGGTAATGTCACGAATGGTCGCCTGATCATCAACGAGGGTTCCGGCTTCGCCGGGAGAAAGGCCGGCTGGAGGTTCATACTGCACCGCGATGGCGCCGACGCGAGGTTCCCGCCCACGCGTGTACCACAGCCAAAACATCAGCACGAAAACGCAGGCAGGAAAAAAGAGCGGCCAATTGCTCTCCAGGAATTGCGTGATTTTCTCCGAACTGCGGGGCTCGTGCACGAATCCCTTGTCCCATCCCGCAACGACGGTCAGACCTTCATGAAAGGCAAGCGGCCGCTGGGTTTGGACATCTATGTTGGGCCCGAGAATATCCACGCGCGCGTCCTGCGAACGCGAACCCAAAAAGCCGGTGTAGTTGGCGGCACGCAGGCCCATGACTCCTCCGGGCAAGATGATATGAGCGCTGGCGGATTCGATAGGATCATCCCAGCCGGTCCCGGTCACGTTCCAGTAGAGTTCGTCATGATCCTCGAAAAAGCGCAAGCCATCACGGACGCGATAATGAAGAGAGATATTTCGCGAGGAGCCGTCCGCGGCGGGGACGAATATTTTCAGTTCGAGGTTTCCACCGTGGCGCTGCCTTTCGATGCGAAGAGAGGCACCATCTGAATCCGTAGCGCTGATGTCCGTGAGGAAGAGCGAATAGTTAAAGCCGCCGGGACCCGCATATTCGACTGGAATGTTCCGATAAAATCCGTTCCGGGCGCCGGTGAAATCGACGCGAATCGTCTCCGTGACGTCAAGCGTTGAATCCGGAAGCACATCGAGCTCGGTATGGAAATCGCGGATTCGGATCGTCCTTGCGGAAGCAGGCACGGTAAATAGCACCGCTAAAACCAGGCAAAGAAGCGCCATCCGGTAGAAGTCATTTTTTCTATGAGCAAGCATCTTATTGCTTCCGATAGACGGCATAGTTGCGATGGGGTGTGACTTTCCCCGTTCGCGCATTCACGATGAGCGTGACGGTCGCAATCGTTTTGCCCTGGAGCCCTTTCGAAACGATCTTCCAAACTCCTGCAAATGGCCAGAGCCGCCAGCGCTTGACCGTAACGCTATCCTCGCTCCAAGGGCAGTTCCACTCCTTGGCCTTTTCTCGCGCTGGCCTGAGAGCGTCGCTGGCTTCAATACTCACTCGTAGAAGCGATTTCAGGCCGTCGGCGTCGCGCTGAAGCTCACGTGCGGAACTTCGCGTTCGGCCGGTGCTGAGATTTCAAAGAATTCGCGGGGTTTGAAACTACCCATGCCGGCAACGATGTTGGAGGGAAATTGCTCGACGCGGGTATTGAAGTCGCGCACGGCTGCGTTGTAGTAGCGGCGCGCGTTTTGCAGCGTGTCTTCTATCTGGTTGAGCGTAGCTTGCAGCTGAGCAAAGTTATCCGCGGCGCGAAGCTGGGGATAGGCTTCCGAGAGCGCGAAGAGCTGGCGCAAGGCGCCGGTCAGCATGCCTTCAGCTTGTCCTTTGGCGGCGGGGCCTTGGGCGGACATCGCCTGGTTGCGCGCCATTGTCACAGCCTCGAAGGTGCCGCGCTCGTGAGCGGCATATCCCTTTACGGTTTCGACCAAATTGGGGATCAGGTCGTAGCGGCGCTTGAGCTGAACATCGATGTCCGCCCAAGCGTTATCAGATTGCACGCGAAGCCGTATCAATCCGTTGTAGAGAGTCACGATCACTATCGCGACGACGGCAACGACGATCAGCGCAGGCATCATTTTGGCCAGCCTCTTTCGAAATTAAATTAACCGCAGCGAACGGGACCTGTTCGTCTTTTCAATATGGCCGGGGGATGGGCTGGTGTAAAGAGAAGAGGCCGAAGATGCACCTCAAAAGGCAAGAAGTAACTGATTGGGCGAAAAGGCCCGCCCGAGAAGAGTCTTTCGCGGACTTCGCGCATTGGAGTTCAGGCCTCGGCGCAAAACCACCTCTGGCGTCGCCTATGCAGTTGGTTTAACCTTGCGCCGGAGTCAGACCTCCCTCCTATGCTCTTTAAGGCCCTCAGCGCGGCTGTCTTTGGTATCGACGCCTACGTGGTCGAGGTGGAAGTCGATATTGGTTCGGGGCGGATGGGCGACTTCAATGTGGTGGGGCTTCCGGATGCAGCGGTTAAGGAAAGCCGGGAAAGGATCAAGGCCGCGGTGAAGAACTGCGGCTTTGAGTTTCCCAACCCGCAGAGCGTGACGATCAATCTGGCGCCGGCAGACATTCGCAAGGAAGGCTCGGGGTTCGATCTGCCCATGGCCCTGGGAATCCTGGGATGCCAAGGCACCTTTTTCGGCAAACCGCTGAACGGCCAGCTCTTTCTCGGCGAGCTCTCGCTTGACGGCGGCGTGCGGTCCGTGCGAGGGACGCTATCCGCCGCATTGTGTGCGCGCGAAAAGGGCATCCGAAGCGTGGTCGTGCCGGAAGCAAACGCGCGCGAAGCGGCAGTCGTGGAGGGCATCGAGGTCTACGCGATTCGCTCTCTGCCACAAGCCGTCGATCTGGTGAACGCACCCGAGTCGTTCAAGCCAGTGCAGCTCGATGCGCGCGCGTTGCTAGCGGAGGCAGCGCAGTATCCGCTGGATCTGCGGGACGTTCGGGGGCAACAAGGCGCCAAGCGAGCCCTGGAAGTAGCCTGCGCCGGGAGTCACAACATTATTTTCCTGGGTCCGCCGGGCGCTGGGAAAACCATGCTGGCGAAGCGCATCCCGACGATCCTGCCCCCGATGTCGCTGGAGGAGGCCATTGAGACGACACGCATCCACAGTGTGGCGGGATTACTAGAGGATGCGCGAGGTCTGGTGGGCACGCGGCCATTCCGTTCGCCGCACCACACCATCAGCGATGCCGGGCTGATCGGCGGCGGCGCCATTCCGCGGCCGGGCGAAGTTTCGTTGGGGCACCACGGAGTTCTATTCCTCGACGAACTGCCGGAGTTCCAGCGCAATGTTCTGGAAGTTTTGCGGCAGCCGCTGGAAGAAGGCGCGGTGACCATCTCGCGGGCGGCCCTTTCGGTTACTTTCCCGGCGCGCTTCATGCTCGCGGCGGCGATGAACCCATGTCCCTGCGGATTCTTTGGCGATCCCACTCACGAGTGCCACTGCACCCCGCCCCAGATTCAGCGTTACGTGTCGAAGATTTCGGGGCCGCTGCTCGACCGCATCGATATACACATCGAGGTGCCCTCGGTGAAATACAAGGAGTTGCGTGGAGAAGCTTCCACCGAAGATTCGGGGGCGGTTCGGGAGCGCGTAGTTCGGGCGCGGAACCGGCAGCTGCAACGGTTCGCATCGGACAAACGCGTTTACGCAAACGCGCAGATGCCTCCCAAACTGATCCGAAAGTATTGTGCAATTTCGGCCGAGGGCGAGAAGCTACTGGAAACCGCAGTGGCGCGGCTGGGTCTCTCGGCGCGCGCACACGACCGCATTCTGAAGGTGGCACGGACAATCGCCGATCTCGATTCCGCAGAAGAGATCGCGCCGCGACACCTGGGCGAAGCCATCCAATACCGCACTCTCGACCGGACTTATTGGGCCTGAAATTCGAGAGCCCCCCGCGGCATCAGATCACGTTTTTGCGACCGGGAGTCGCGGCCACTCTTGCAGGCCAGTCCAAATGAGCTATGCTACTCGGAGGCCGGGTTACAAATTAGCGTTATGCCGAGTACTGCCAACCGCATTGAGGTAACGATGGAGACGCTGCTCGACAGCGTGGCTTTGGCGGAAGGCATAACCGAACGCGTGGCGAGAGCCGCAGGCTTCAACGACGATGACTGTTTGAAGATCGGGATGTCCGTGCGGGAGGGCGTGATCAACGCCGTCCGCTACGGAAACGAAGAGCAGCGGCACAAGAAGGTTCAACTGATGTTCGAGGTAACCGACGACAAGTTCGTGGTACACATCGTCGATCAAGGGCATGGCTTCGACCTGCGCCAGGTGCCCGATCCACTTGCGGAAGAGAATCTTTTGAAGACGTCCGGCCGCGGAATTTTTCTGATGCGTACCTTCATGGACGAATTTGAGGTGCAGCGCTCGCCGCAAGGCGGCGCGGAATTGATCATGGCGAAAAAGCTTGTCCAGCGGCCGTCTGCTCCCCATATGCAAGACAAGTGAACGGCGCATGCCGCGCTGAAGTCCCCGGCGCTACGATTAGATCTCCGCTCCTCGTTTAAATGTTCAACCTGTGATCGCAGGTGGAATAACAGCAGGTTGCGGTGAAGGATTGCTTGCGCGTTGCCTAGAAAGGCTCTGGACAGCGCGGGCCGTTTTATGCCAGCATTGCGCCGCATTTGATTGGGTCTTGTAATCCCGTAGTGGTGCAAGGGCCCGTCACCCGGGTCATTACCGAGCTCCACCGACTGGCGTTACACCCGGCAAATGGCGAAGATCACGACGAGGAGTGAAGAAGTTGAGCAGAGAACAAGGTGTGGTGAAGTGGTTCAACGCGGCAAAAGGATACGGTTTCATCCAACGCCAGTCGGGAGAGGACGTATTCGTCCATTTCTCGGCGATTCAGATGGATGGTTACAAATCGCTGACGGAGGGACAAATGGTGGAGTTCGAGGTCAAACAGGGGCCGAAAGGCTACCAGGCCGAGAACGTTACCGTTCCCTAGAAGTCAAAATCCATCGGTTCGTTGATTGATGGAGGCCCTGTTCGCTATGCGGACGGGGCCTTTTCGTTGCTAGGCGACAAATCGACGCGACTCCAGCGACTCCAGCGGTTCGATCTGCCGGTGGGATTATGGTACGATTTCGGTGAAATCCCTGAGAGGAGCACTGTTTTGCCGCAGCATATCTCGCGAAAAGACCTAAAAAAGGACGAAATCCGGGAGACCCTGAGCCACGGCGCTGAGGCTATTTTTTCGCATCAGCATCAGATTTGGGTCTATGGCGGAATAGCCCTGTTGGTCGTCCTCGCGGTGCTTGGCTGGCGCTACTACACGCAGAGCCAAACTGCCAAAGGATCGGCCGCTTTGGCGGACGCCATGAAGATCTACCAGGCACGCATTCGAACCGCCGCGGAACCCGCCCAGCCCGATGAAACTACGTATTTGGACGAGAAGAATAAATACGGCGACGCGGTGAAGAAATTCACGGACGTCGCAAACCGCTATTCCAGAACCAGGCCAGGGCAACTGGCCCGCTACTATGCCGCGTTGAGTCTCGAAAAACTGGGGCGTTACGACGAGGCTGAGAAGGATTTGAGCTCCCTGGAATCCAGCAGGGATGAAAGCCTCTCTGCGCTGGCGCGGTTCAAGCTGGCGCAGGTCTACGACGAAGCCGGAAAAGGCCCGCAGGCCGTGCAGCTTTATCAGCAGCTTGCCAATAAACCCACCCTCTTTGTTCCCAAGCCCATCGTCTTGCTGGCGCTGGCCGATCACTACAGCGGTTCGGATCCAACGCAGGCGGCGAAGCTTTATAACCAAGTCAAGAGCGAGTTCCCGGATACGCAGGCCGCTCAGGTTGCCGACGAACGTTTGCAATTGCTTCAGGTAAAGGGTTGAAGCCTGCTTAGGAAAGAAGCCTCAGGTTTTGCACCCCGACGCGGGCAAATGGCCCGCGACCGGAACACGGCATTCTCGCATTCTCCCCCCACAATTGTCGGCGGTTCCATGAGCTACAAAGCCACGGTGTCCGGCCGACTCTTACGGTGTCCCTCACTTTGTAGTGAAATCAGCCTGACATAGAATGACCGCATGGGTTTGGCCGCGGTAGCGATGGATGCGAGCCGTTCTCGGGGGCGTCGCTGGCCAGAGCCGGCGCACCCGTATAGAGGCGAATACGCGCGCGACCGCGACCGGGTGATCCACTCCCGTGCGTTTCGCCGCTTAGAGGCAAAAACGCAGGTCTTTACAACCCGCTACTCCGATCATTTCCGCAATCGGCTCACCCACACCATCGAAGTTGCACAGATCGCCCGCACCGTGGCGCAGGCACTCGGTTTGAACACAGATCTAGCGGAAGCATTGGCGCTGGCGCACGACATCGGACATCCGCCTTTCGGGCATGCCGGGGAGGCGCACCTTAACGAATTGATGCATGAATACGGAGACCGCTTCGACCACAACTTACATGCGCTGCGAATCGTGGAGCAATTCGAACAACGGTATCTGGACTTTCCTGGGTTGAATCTCACCTTTGAGGTTCGGGAAGGCATTGTCAAGCATTCGCGGGATTATTCGCCAGCCGAAGTTCCAGAGCTCGCCGAATACGAATTAGACCTGCGGCCTCCTGTAGAGTCCCAACTAATCGATGCAGTAGACGAGATTGCATACAACTGCGCCGATCTCGAGGACGGCTTTGAGTCGCGTCTCATTCAAGTCGAAATGTTGAGAGAAGAATTACCTTTCCTCGTAAGTACCTACGATGAAGTAGACCGCAGCCATCCCAGCGGACGTCCGAAGCTCAAAATCGGCGAGACGATCAAGCGGCTCTTAGATCAACTAGCGACGGATTTGATCGAGCAAACGCGGGAGCGAGTTTCAGGGAGCGGCGCGAGGAATGTTGATGATATTCGCAGGCTACCGGGACGCCTGGCTGGATTCAGCCCGCAGGTGGCAGAGATCAATCAGGCGCTCAAGAGATTTCTTTATCGCCGGCTCTATGATCACCCGGCCATTATCGAGGAGCGCGACCGTTCGGTGGACGCACTGGAACAACTTTTTCGCTACTACCTCGCGCACACCGAGGCCCTGCCAGAATATTACTCCGAGCTGGCAGAACGGGAGCCGCGTCACCGGGTGGTCTGCGATTATATCGCCGGCATGACCGATCATTTCCTGCTAAGGCAACATCGGGAGCTCGTGAGGATACCGGCGTCGACTTGAGCGGGCCAGTGGACCACGGCGCAGTGACCATAGATGTCTAATCCGGTTTAGCCGGAGGTGACATACCTCGGTCCGTTCAACGAAAACAGCTGAGCTAGTTTCCGGCCTTAAGCTTGATTTCCGCTGTTTCGCCCTTTACTTCGAGCACCGTGCCAAACGGCTTTGAGGCGTCAGCCACGCGCTGGAGGATATAACCCGCTCTGGAACCAGTTGCCGGCGAGGGCAAGCCGCGCGTATCGAGGAACTGACTATTGATGTAGGCGTTGTGCACATCGGGCTGGCCCTCGCCGATAACATTCAAGGCGATGGGCCGAAGCGAAATGGACTTGAGAGTCTTCCTTTGATCGGCACCCTGAAACTCGACGTAGGCAACCACACTCTCCCAAGCGATTGGTTCGTCGATATAGGTGATCGTCGGCGGCACGTTGTAAATGAAATTGCCCAAATCATAAAAGATCGGTCGGCCGTGATAGATCTCCACGCCATGCAAAAGCGGCGCGCCATGCATCACGATAATGTCTGCGCCCGCATCAATCTCCTCATGGGTCCACTTCTTCAGCCATTCATTGGGGGCCAGCCGCTCAGGCATGCCTTCGGTAAAAATCGTGGCAAACGAATGATTCGCGAAGACGTGGTTATGCTGGTACACGATCACGAGATCCGCACGCTGCCGCGCATCGCGAATACTTTGAAGGATGCGTCGCGAATCCTCCGGATTCGGCGTGTTCCCGGGCGCGCCGGGCAAATCGTCAGTAGCCTCATTTTCCTTGTCGCCGGCTTCGACGCGAAGTTCATTCACGCCGGGGCGGTCGCCTGTGGCGCTTCCCCCCGGAGCAATGAGGCCCGACGCGCTCGCGATGAGAGCGATAGTGCCTTTGGGCGTGTGCAGATAACCGGGCGCTACCGCCTCGGCCAGGTTGTTTCCCGTTCCGGCATGAACGATCTTGCGATTGTCCGCCTCGCGGATCGTATTCCCAATGCCCGTAACTTTCAGATCGAAGGCGTGGTTGCCAGAGAGGGCCAATAAATTAAAACCGAAAGTCTTCAGCGCATCGAGTGCTTCGGGTGGGGTGAGAAATCCCCTACCCTCTTGGGCCGTTTCGCCTTTTTCGGCGACCGCGGATTCCAAGTTGGTGAAAACGACGTCCCCCTTGAGCAGCCGCTGAATCACCGGCACCTCCGCCGGTGCGGTCATGCGGATATCCGACCGGATCATCGACTGCCCGGTCAAGGTGATGCTTATCTCATTCGACTGCGCCCGCACGAGGGCGCTAGTCGCGCATAGGATTGCCAAGAGAACCGCGAAATGCGCTATTCTCGCGAACGACCGGCCAGTCTGCGAAAAAGTCGCCATTGGCGTTATCCGATCTCCTCTAATGGTGACACCAAAGGAAAGTACACTCTGGTGTTTCTAATTACAACTACTCCCACGCACGCAGACTGGCCAACTCGGCACCTACCGGCTCGAAGAGTATCCAAATTGTGGACGCCTATGAGATCCGATCCCGATCCGCCTAAGCCGGTCAAAGAACCGCCAGGCAAACGGGAGCCGCCGCCACCGCTCCAGGAACCACCGCCACCCGAACCCGAACCTAGCGGCCCCATCAAGGAGCCACCTGCTGAAAAACCCCGTCCTATCAAGGCTCAAGCTTCAAGTTAAGAGCCTTCTAGCTCCTGCTAAATCCTGTTTCGAAACTGTCTTTAGACTTGCGGGCTTCGCGGGATGCCGGGGACGATTTGAGCACGCTGGTTGACAACACACCCGGCTGTTTTCTTGACATCGCTTAAGTGCACCGTATAATGACTTTTCGCTCTCGAAGGTTCCGTGTATGTTCCTCGATGTCAAAGAACTGGCGCTACATAAGCTGCGTCTGAATCAAAGCTATGCCCCTGGCGCGGTCGATTATCATACGCGCGATTTTCGCCAGGTTGATCCGCTCGAAGTGCGGGCAACCGCCGAAATGGCGGAAGATCAAATCCGAATTTCCGGCGAACTGCACACCCGCGTGGAGATGGCCTGCGCCCGCTGCTTGGAACCGGTGATCGAAGAGGTGGCCCGCGAGTTCGACCTCTATTACCGGCCAATGCAATCGATATCCCGGGAGGAAGAATTTCGCCTGAAGCTGGATGACACGGAAATCGCGTTTTTCGAAGGCGACGGGCTCTTCCTGACGGATGTACTCGCGGAACAGGTGTTGCTGGCCATACCTATGAAGGCGATTTGCCGCAGCGATTGCAAGGGGCTCTGCCCGCACTGCGGGGCCAACCTGAATAGCGACGAGTGCCGCTGCGAGAGTCACTCCGGTGATTCACGAATGGCGCCGTTAGCTCGTCTGAAGCAGGACTGGTTCAAAAAGCAATAGCCATAATGATCGAAACACCATAGAATTCGCGCAATACAGCGCGATCCGAGCAAGGAGTTTGCATGCCCAATCCAAAACGACGACATTCGAAAAGACGCACGAGCAACCGGCGAGCGCATGATCATCTGGTCGCACCACCGTTCACCGAATGTCCGAACTGCCATGAAATGAAACAGCCTCATCGAGCTTGCCCGCATTGCGGCTACTACAAGGGCCGGGAAGTGATGGATACTTCCGCCTGAATGGCAAATGCCTCGTTGTCTTTCCAGGCTAATCTCCGGTATCGATAGGTCGCCAGAGGCGCTCGCATATGACTACCATTGCCGTGGACGCTATGGGTGGCGACCTTGCTCCTCGCCCAGAGGTGGAGGGATCGGTCCTGGCGGCGCGCGAATTGGGCGTCCGTATTCTCCTGGTGGGGATGCCCGCCGAGGTGAAGCGCGAGTTAGCCCGGCATAGCCACCGAGGCCTCTCGATCGAAGTTGTACCCGCAAGCGAGGTGATCGCGATGAGCGATTCTCCTGCACAGGCTTTTCGCCGAAAAAAGGACAGCTCGGCGCATGTGGCGGCGCGCCTCGTGCGACAGGGCGAGGCGGATGCGCTGGTCAGTGCAGGCAATACCGGGGCGCTTATGACAGTTGCGCGTTTTGTCCTGGGGACGCTTCCCTCGGTGCAGAGGCCGGCGCTCGCGGCACCCTTTCCGACCAGTCGAGGGGGCGTGGCGGTCCTGATTGACGCCGGAGCAAACGTCGATTCAAAGGTGGGCCACCTATTGCAATTTGCCGTGATGGGAGAGATCTATTATCGCGTCATCTTTGGGACGCGCCGGCCGAAGGTGGCTCTGCTCTCCATAGGCGAGGAAGAATCCAAGGGCAATGAACTCACAAAAGAGGCCTACAATAGGCTCAAGGACTTGCCTCTCAATTTCGCGGGAAATATTGAAGGACGCGATGTTTTCTCGGGCAGCGTGGACGTGATCGTCTGCGACGGCTTTATTGGTAATGTGGCCTTGAAGATCAGCGAGGGCGTGGCCGAGCATATCGCCTCTATACTTAAGAAGGCACTCAAGAGCACAATCGCTTCACAGGTCGGTTACGTCCTATCGCGGAGCGCCTACTCGGAGTTTCGGCGCCAGATCGACTACTCCGAATATGGCGGTGCACCATTGCTTGGCGTACGCGGCGTTGCGATCATCGGACATGGCGGATCGAATGCCAATGCAATAAAGAACGCGGTGCGAGTGGCAGCCGAACTGACCGAAGCACAACTGAACGAACGGATCGAGCGAGAGCTTTCCTCTCTCCCAATTGCGGTTGGGACATAATCCGCCAGTCCTGAAGGAGCCTCGGAGCATACATGAGCGGAGTTGTATTCATTTTTCCCGGTCAGGGATCACAGTATGCCGGTATGGGCCGGGAACTCGCGGATGCATTTCCCGTGGCCCGCGGCATCTTTGACGAAGCTGACCGGGCGCTGGGATTCGAGGTTTCGCAACTTTGCTTCTCCGGACCCGAGGAGGCGCTGAAACTTACCGAAAATACGCAACCCGCCATCCTCACCGCCTCAGTGGCTGCGTATCACGTGCTGGAGCAAAACGGGGTGCGTCCTGACTATGTAGCCGGACACAGCGTGGGAGAATATTCGGCGCTGGTGGCCGCCGGTGCACTGAAGTTTGCGGATGCAGTGCGCTTGCTAAGAAAACGCGGACAATATATGCAGGGGGCTGTTCCTCGCGGCGAAGGGGCCATGGCTGCTGTGCTCGGCCTGCGGCCGGGCCAAGTGGCCGAAATTTGCCGCAAAGCTACTGACGGAAAAGTGATGCCTGCCAATTTGAACTCTCCAGAACAGACAGTCATATCGGGAGATGCCGCGGCTGTAAAGAGTGCCGTGGAGCATGCGTCTGCAGCGGGGGCGAAGCGCGCCGTGGTGCTGCCGGTTTCCGCTCCCTTCCATAGCGAATTGATGCGTCCGGCGCAGGAACGCCTGGAAAAAGACTTGCGCGCCACCGAGTTTGCGGCTTTGAAGGTTCCTCTGGTTACGAATGTGGACGCGGCCCTGATTACGAGTGGAGCCGAAGCGCGAGAAGCCCTGATTCGGCAGGTGACCCTGCCGGTACGTTGGGAGGAATCGATCCGTGAATTGATCGAGCAAGGAGCCACTACGTTCGTGGAAGTCGGTCCGGGACGGGTGCTCAGCGGGCTGCTGCGGCAGATCGACCGCTCCGTGCATTCAGTGAATGTCGAGGACGTGAAGTCTCTTCACACCGCGCTCGATCGCCTGGCGCAGATACGGGGCGAAGCGGCCGAAGCCGAGGCCTCCTGAATGCACGGCCAACCTTCTTCATGTTCAGCTTAAAGGATCGTGTAGCGTTGGTGACCGGCGCATCGCAGGGGATCGGCCGGGCCGTAGCGTTGGCGCTCTCGTGCGCCGGGGCGCGCGTCGTTATTGCGGCGCGCAGCGCCGACAAACTGCAAAAGCTCGCGGAAGAGATTGGCGCGCAAGGCGAGGCATTCGCGGTTCAGATGGACGTCGGCGACGCGCAGGCAGTTAAGGCCGGTTTCCGTCAAGCCATCGAACGGTTCGGCCGGCTGGATATTCTGGTGAACAATGCGGCGATTACCCGAGATGGTCTCGCGGTGCGCATGAAGGCGGAGGACTGGGAAGCAGTTCTGCGAATCGACCTTACGGGCGCGCATTTCTGCATTCAACAGGCGCTGGCCGTGATGTTGCGGCAGCGTTCGGGCCGCATTATCAATTTGACATCCGTAGTGGCTCAATCGGGCAATGCGGGACAGTCGAATTACATCGCGGCCAAAGCCGGCCTGATCGGGCTGACGCGGGCCATCGCCACCGAAGTGGCGTCGAGGAATATTACGGTGAATGCGGTCGCTCCGGGTTTCATTGTCTCTCCGATGACTGACCCGTTGCCGGATAAAGTAAAAGAGGAACTTGTGGCGCGGATTCCTCTGGGACGAATGGGCCGGGACGCGGAAGTCGCCGCAGCGGTGGTTTTTCTGGCAAGCGATGAAGCGGGGTATATCACCGGGCATGTCCTGGACGTGAATGGCGGCATGCGCATGAACTAAGCGCGCAGCGGTTGACCTGATTCGGAGCGCCGCATAGAATGGGCGGACGCTCAAGCGCTACAAAGAGGAATAGCGCGGACCGTGGCGGATAGCGGAGGCAAACAGAATGGCCAGTGTAGAAGAACGCGTCAAGCAGATCATCGTAGAGCAGTTGGGCGTGGACGAGGCGGAAGTCACGCCCACAGCCTCTTTCGTAGACGATCTGGGCGCCGATTCGCTCGATACGGTCGAACTGGTGATGGCTTTTGAGGAAGCTTTTGGAATCGAAATTCCCGACGAGGACGCCGAGAAAATCGCCACAGTGAAAGATGCGGTCACATACATCGACAAGCACGCCCAGGCTAAGAAGTAATCCCCCCTCGCCAGAATACTTGCAAGGAGAATCGTAATTGAGGCGCCGGGTAGTGGTAACGGGTGTCGGACTGGTTTGTGCCCTGGGAATCGGCACCGATGCGGTGTGGAAGAAACTCATCGCCGGCGCTAATGGGGTGCGGCCCATCACGCAATTCGATGCCTCTAAATTCGATTGCCGTATTGCCGCTGAAGTTCCCGATTTTGACCCGCTGAACTGGATCGCCAAAAAAGAATTGAAGAAGATGGGCCGCTTCATCCAGATTGCGGTGGCGGCGGCGGATTTTGCCTTGCGCATGGCAGGCCTGAATATCACTCCAGCGATCGCCGACTCGGTGGGCGTTTACGTCGCTTCGGGCATCGGCGGGTTCGACATCATCGAACGCGAACACACCAAGTTGATGGAAGGCGGGCCCGGCAGGATCTCACCATTTTTCATCCCTGCCGCCATCATTAATCTTGCATCGGGAGTGATTTCGATTCGCTACGGCGCGAGGGGGCCAAATTCGGCCACGGCCACGGCATGTTCGGCATCCGCGCACGCGGTGGGCGATTCGTTTCGGATTATCGAGCGGGGAGATGCCGAAATAATGATCTGCGGCGGCTCGGAAGCGGCGATCACGCCGATGGGTATTGGTGGATTTGCGGCCATGAAAGCGCTTTCGACGCGCAACGATCAGCCTCAATGCGCCAGCCGCCCGTTTGACGCCGAGCGCGACGGCTTTGTCGTAGGGGAAGGCGCTGGCATCCTGATTCTTGAATCGCTGGACCATGCGCAGAAACGCCATGCTCCCATCGTTGCGGAGATTGTCGGCTATGGCATGTCCGGAGATGCCAATCACATTACGCAACCTGCAGAAGATGGCAATGGCGCTTACCGCGTCATGTGCGCGGCGATTCGCGATGCGGGAATCGAAACCGAGCAAGTGGGATACGTTAACGCGCATGGCACCTCCACGCCACTCGGCGACGCCATCGAGACACTTGCTCTTAAGCGCGTCTTCGGGGAGCACGCCAGAAAGCTGCCCGTGAGCTCGACCAAATCGATGACGGGGCACTTGCTCGGCGGTGCGGGAGGGCTCGAAGCTGGAATCAGCGTGCTCGCCCTTCGGGACCAAAAGCTGCCTCCAACTATTAACTACGCGCATCCCGACCCGGCGTGCGATCTCGATTACGTGCCCAACCGTGCGCGAGCGGTTAATGTTGAATACGCCTTATCCAACTCCTTCGGATTTGGGGGCACCAATGCAGCGCTATTATTCAAGCGCTGGCAATGATCGAGACTCGAACACGACGCAGCATAATAACCTTGGAATCGGAGTGGAGATGAAGATCGCCGTTTGCGTCAAGCAAGTTCCGGCTAAAGATGCGCCGCTGCATATCACCGAGACAGGCGCATGGATCCGCGAAACGGACATTGGGTTTGAAATGAACGAGCCGGATAGCTTCGCTCTGGAGGAAGCCCTGCGGCTCAAAGAAAAACATGGAGGCGAGGTGGTGGCGCTCTCCGTGGGTCCGGAACGAACAAAGCAAGTGATCAAGGAAGCCTTGGCCAAGGGAGCGGATCGCGGAATTCATCTCGCAGACGATAAATTCTTCCAGCTCGACCCGCTGGGCTCCGCCAAATCAATCGCTGCCGCCCTGAAGAAGGAAAGTTTCGATCTCATTCTGACCGGTTTGCAAAGCGACGATCAGGGCTTTGGCCAAACCGGAGTGCTGCTCGCGGAGCTGCTCGGTTTGCCTCATGCCACGATCATCATGCAGATCGAAGTTCAGGGGCCGCGGCTCAAACTGAAGCGAGAGTTGGAGGCGGGCTGGTTTCAATGGGTGGAACTGCCGCTACCGGCGGTACTCACCATCCAGTCTGGCATCAACAAGGTGCGTTACGCCTCTCTCAAGGGAATCATGGCGGCAAAGAAGAAGGAAATTGCCGTCATAACGCGCGAGTCATTGGGCATACCTCACGAGCCGACCCAGCGCGTCGAACGCATTTACGTGCCGCAGAAAGCAAAGCATACGGAATTTATCGATGGCAGCCCGAAAGAGGCCGCGGCAAAGCTGCTGGAGAAATTGCGTCACGAGGCGCGCGTTCTCTAGTCACCATCATCGTCACGAAAATGAATATTCTTGTCATCACCGAGCAGCGCGAGGGCAAATGGAATGCGGTTAGCTCCGAAACGTTGGTAGCTGCGCAGCAGATCTCCGCCGCGCAATCGGGGAGCCGCGTCACCGGCGCGGTAATCGGCAAAGGTGTCCGTGGGCTCGCGGAAGAGTTGGCTGCCAGCCAGCTGGCAGAAGTCCTGCTCGTGGAGCACGATCTGCTCGAGCGATATACCCCCGACGGCTTCACCATCGCGCTGCGACAGGCGATAACGCAAAACAAACCGGAGCTGGTTTTGCTACCGCACACGTATCAGGTGCGTGACTACGCACCTAAGCTGGCCGCGGCGCTCGGCAAGGGGATGATCGCGGATTGCGTGGGCTATCGCGCGGACAAGGACAAGATCGTGTTCGTCCGGCAGATGTTTCAGGGAAAAACTGCCGCGGACGTATCGTTTGTCGGGACAGCGCCCTGGTTTGTCTCTTTTCAGGCGGGGGCGTTTCGTGGAGACCAGATCGCTCGCGGCGCGGCCCCTGCGCCGATAACGCCCGTCAAGGTTGATCTGCAGCCGGAGCAGATTCGCACTAAGCCACTCGAGCTCTTCCGCGAGGCCAAGCAAGCGGTTGATTTGACACAAGCGCCTATCCTCGTAGCTGTGGGCCGCGGGATCAAAGCGCCCGAAAACATTCCTCTGGCGGAGAAGTTGGCTAAGCTCATGGGCGGGGAGCTGGCCGCCTCGCGCCCGATCTGCGACGAAGGCTGGCTGCCCATGGACCGCCAAATCGGCAGCTCCGGCCAGACTGTCGCACCGAAGCTTTATCTCGCGTTGGGAATCAGCGGCGCAATTCAACACGTGGTGGGAATGAAGGGTTCGCGGACAATCGTGGCGATCAATAAAGATCAGAATGCGCCAATTTTCGAAGTCGCCGACTACGGCATCGTCGGCGACATTTTCGAGCTTATTCCCGCTCTCACCGAAGCTCTGGAAAAGAAATAACGCCGCCAGACCTGCCTATGGGTGTTCTTCCGCCACACATTGCGCCGAGTCGCGCAGACTTTCTTGCTAAAATCATCGCGTGAGTCCTGAACGCGAGCGGCTGGACGCGGACGTGCTGATTGTCGGCGCCGGGCCGGCCGGCCTTGCTTGCGCCCTTCATCTCGCCCGATTAATCCGTCAGCACAACGAATCCGGC
>Ga0209648_10000689_pt1 | contig 26316 bp, 22 predicted proteins | sample GraSoi2013_115cm_FD_185830 | JGI IMG/M metagenome (GOLD analysis project Ga0209648, IMG submission 185830) | Grasslands soil microbial communities from the Angelo Coastal Reserve, California, USA - Sample 9_17_2013_115cm (SPAdes) (version 2) | ecosystem: Environmental > Terrestrial > Soil >... | reverse complement strand
CTTTCTCGGCAAGCAGAACGCCGTCTACCATAAGCTCTCCGCCGCCGATCTATTCCTGCTCCCCTCGCAGCTCGAATCCTTCGGCCTCGCCGCGCTAGAAGCCATGGCCTGCGAAGTCCCGGTAATCGCCACAAATGTAGGGGGCGTCCCCGAAGTCGTCGAGCAGGGGGTTGACGGTTTCCTGGTGGAACCCGGCGACGTGAAAGAAGCCGGCCGCTACGCCATCGAGATTCTGTCGCGAGCCGATCGAGGCCGCGAAATGGGTCACCGTGCCCGCATCAACGCCAAGAAGAAATTCTGCTCCAACGACGTAATCCCCCAATACGAGCGCTACTACGAGCGTGTCCTGGAATCTGCCTCCGCCGCAAAAGCCTAAAAGTGGCCTAGCCATTTCTGGCTGTCCACCCTAATTCTCACCGAGTCCCGCCCAAACTGCCTGTGTTCGCGGTTTCGGCCGCCTCTCGAATGTGAGTGAGCACGCGCAGATGGATCCGGTGAATGATGTAGTCGGCCCAGATGTGCCAGTAAGCCGCGGGCCACATGGCGTTCCGGTAGCGCGTCGTGCCTTCCAGCCGCGTGCCTCCATCCGGCAGCGCGGTCAGTAGAAACTGGCCCTCCTCCGATTCAAAATAACCGTGCAGGTGGCGCGGTTCAATATGCCCATACGGTGTCATCTCGTTTAAAGGTGCCGGACTCGCGGTCACGCCAAATTTGAGCAGCCGCGGCTCATCCCATACTTCAATCGGCTCGAGAAACGCCCCCGTCGAAAAAATGCAGCGCCGCATCACACCCGGGCCGCGCCCGGTAATTTCCGCGCGTATCGGGTACGCAATCCCCGCACGAAACAGCATCTCCGTGGGCGGAGGAATTTCCGCGAACGCCACAACCTGCTTCCACACTTGCTCTGGGCGCGCGTGTACGTCAATCGACGTGTGCACCACAAATGTCGGGGGCTTGAGGGCGACGGCGTGTTCTAAGCCGAAAAGCCCCGGCATCGCCAGGAGAACGACCGAGAGCATCGCAGGGCCTTGTTTCGCGCCCCAGTAATTCCCCTGGATAAAATAACCGAGCGACCCTCCCAACCAAGCCAGCCCGAGCGCTAGCGGCGCAGCCATCAGGATGCAAATTAACCCCTCGAGAGCTACCACAACAAGTACAGCGCCGATCAGGCCCACAGGCAGTAGCGCCACGCCCAGGCACGTTCCGTAGTCCCGCGGGCCGTGATAGCTGTGCAGCAGCACCGCAAACAGTCCAAGGCAAAACGGTAGCGCCACAAACAAGCTCCAACCGTACGATCCAATGACAGCCGTGCCAATCAGGGTAAATAGAAAGCCAATTATGGAGGTCAAAGCGATTGACAACAGAGCGCTGCCAAGTTGGCTTCGCGGGACTACTCTGTCGAACGGACGCACGGCTGGCCACGGCGATGCTACTTCCGTTTCCGCCCGTTCCTGTGGGGGCAGGAAAGACAGGGCAATAAAGAAAACGAGGTTGATGAATGGCATGAAGAACAGAATCACCACCCATAGCGGCTGGCCGGCATCGCGCAGACGTTTCACGCTCATCGCCACACCGATCCAGAGGAATGGCAACGAGACCAGCAGCATCGTCGCCAGAAACTTTCCGTCGCCGATCGTTAAGCTAGTAAGGCGTGCGCCCCTGCCGAGCGGCGCCCAGTAATTAAAAAAGCCGTACACATGGAAGAATCCAGCCGCGATGAAGTGATCCACGAGGTGCTTTATCGCAAGTCCAGCGAGACCCACAATTGCATACGTCTTCTGGCTGACCCTGCCACCCCAGCGCCACAAGTCCACAAATCGGAACGCCATCCGGCCCGCTCCTCTCTAACCTTTTCTCAGTGCCCTCTGTGTCCGGCCTCAGTGAACTCTGTGTTAAGCCTTTTCTCCCCGTTTCATTCAGCCCCTAAAAAGTGGGACAGCCATCTCCGCCTGTCCTCCTACCCGCTCGGATTCTTCTCTGTGCCCTCTGTGAACTCTGTGGTGAAATCTCTTTCCGTGTCTCCCCTCAGCCTGCGCGTTGAACGTCACACCGCATCGCCGCGCAACTCCTCCGCGCCGCAAACCACCGATACCCGCGCCGCAGTTGCTCCAACATTCCGGGAACCTTCGCCAGCCACACCAGCGGCCGCCCCCACCAAATCTCCCGAGCCACCGCAAGCACCGCATCCGCCCCGCCATACTGGCTGCCGTCCGACAGCAAAAATCGCAACTCCCTCAGCAATTCCGTCTTCGGCAATCCTAGCAGCTCCCCAACCCGCCGATCCTGCAGCGGCGCCACCGCCAATCCCCGCCTCTCCAGAATTGGCAACAGCCACCGCGCCGTCCGCGTGCAAAATCCGCACTCGCCATCAAAAAACAACCATCCCCGAGCATGCCGCCCCTTCCCATCCGTAAACTCCGAAGCCAGCGAAATCATCGTCGTCTCCCAGCAGGACAGCCATTTCCGGCTGCCCTCTCGTCGTCTTTCCCGAAGTCTTCTCCGTGCCCTCGGTGTTTTCTGTGGTGAAATCTCTCTCTTCTCTGCGAATCTCAGCGTTCTCCGCGTCTCTTTACCCCGAGCCTCGAAGGGTGCGTTATCTTTTTTCTCGGGTTCCTTGCTTACTCCAATCTCGGTGTCTCTGTGCCTCTGTGGCCAATCCCTCCTTCTTTTCCTCACTCGCCACTCGCCACTTCCTAATCACCCCGCCTTCTTCTTCTCCGCCCCCAACAACGTGATCACCTTCCCCCGCAGCTTCACCACGCCCTTCAGCGCCCCCGTCGGCATCCGCAAAATCTCCTCAAACAATCCCGTCATCGCCGTCAAAAATTCCAGCATGCTCGTGAGCCGCTCCCGCGTGTACGCGTCCCCTTCCGCACTCGCCTTCAACTCCGCCACGCATTCCGCCAGCACCCGCAGCGTCGGATCAATCTCCCGCCGCTTCCGCTCCTCCGACACAATCCGAAAAATCTCCCACACGTCCTTGATCGACTCAAAGTGGTCCCGCCGGTCCCCCAGCACATGCACCACCCGCACGATCCCCCAACCCTGCAACTCCCGCAAACTCGTGCTCACGTTCGACCGCGCCACCGCCAACGTCGTCGAAATCTCATCCGCCGGCAGCGGCTTAGGCGCCAGAAACAGCAGCGCATGCACCTGCGCCACGGTGCGATTAATCCCCCACCGCGTCCCCATCTCCCCCCAATGCAAAATAAACTTCTGCGCCACCGGCGTTAACGTGTACTGCGTCCTGGGTTCGCTCATGCCTTCTTTCCCCTCTTCAGTTATTTCTGTCTATTCAGAATATACTGTATATATGTTCATCTGTCAAATCCTCTTCTCAAAACGGACTCCCTCGACAATCTTGGACGCTTGGTCGCCTGTGACGAGCCCATCCTCGTGCGCCATTACCACAGTTAACAAATTCCGAATGTAGCGGCCGCGGACTTTCGCGGGCGCCTTTGAACCTGCACGCGGGCGGCAAGCCCTTCCAATCGCTTGACATGAACCGCCGCGAAGAATAGAGTTCGCGATTATTCCCTGGGTGGAACCCCGCGTTTCTCCCGGAACGAAGCCAACACCTTGACGCGCAGTAAGTAAAGGGCGCTCGTCTCCTCCCTTCTCGGGCCACTCCGGATCGAAAACTGAAATCGAATGGGAGGATTGCCATGGCTACGTTCAAACTCGGGAAACATCAACCCACGTTCGACACGAGGACTTTGCTGTTCGGAAAGTACCTCACTAAGGAACTGCCGGCGCCGCCTGCCAGCAAAGACTATTCACGGGCGGTGACCACCTGGCCCATAATGGGTAACGACGCTTATGGCGACTGTACTTGCGCCGCCGCCGGTCACATGATCGAAGAATGGACCGCAAACAACGGCACTCAAAAGGTCTTGCCGGATGCCCAGATACTCGCAGCCTACAAACACTTTGCGGGAAACAACCCTGACGCCGGCGCGAACATGTTGGACGTCCTGAAGTATTGGCGAAAACATGGTATCGGCGGCGACAAGATAACCGCTTTCGTCCAACTGGAACCCAAGAATGACATCCAGGCCAAAGACGCCATCAATCTCTTTGGCAACTGCTATATCGGCGTAGCACTGCCGGACTTTGCCGTCGCCCAAGGAACCGATTTTCTGAAGACGCCCTGGGTGGTGCCGCCGAAAGGCCCCGTCGGAGATGCCGCGCCCAACCCCAACAATGGACACTGCATACCTGCGGTCGGATACGACGAGCGCAACCTGTATGTGGTGACTTGGGGCGCGTTGAAGACAATGAGCTGGCAGTTCTACGATGCCTATGCCGACGAAGTGTTTGCGGTTCTCAGCAACGACTGGATCAACGCAAAATTGGGAGTCGCCCCGTCCGGCTTCAATCTCGCCGCCCTAAACCAAGACCTCGCCGCAATCTCTTCAGCCCAAGTGGGAGCGGCGGCTATAGCTTGAGTTGCGTCTCGCCGTGGAATGCCGAGCGGCCAACCACGTTGGCCGCTCGGCGTTCTCCCTCGCCATCCTGATCTTCGTGTGTTCGCTGTTCCACCGTCCGCCGAGTCTCCGTTCAAATCTACAAACTCGGGCGGGTGGTGGACGAACGTCATCAGGAGGTTTTACTTGCCTTGAGTCCGGTGTTGTTTCAACCAAGGGTCAAGAGACACGAACCAGATGTTGTACAACGAGTTGTTCCAATCGGCCATCTCTTCGAGGTCATGTTTCCTCGCCTCGAGGCTTTCTGGGAACTTCGTTGGAGCGACGCGATCACTGGCGAAATATAGGGTACGGTGGTCGGGACTGAGTCTCGCCTCTGCATCGGATCCAGGACTATTCACCACATCCCCGAGGTGGATGGGTGTTCCCCATGTGCCGTCGTCCTGAAAGCAAATAAATAAGTCTATACTCCTTGCCGGCGCACGGCCTGATCCGAACACGATGAAAGATTCATCGGGTGCGACGGCAGGATCGACATCGGTCTCCTCTCCGGTGCTGAATGGCAGTGCTTCTGGAGCATCGAAGCGGTGCCCGCTCCAGTGAGCCCGGAAGAGCCGAAATTTGTTCTTCGGCCCATCTGGCTTCATAAAATAGACGCTCCCATTGCCCGCGACGCTTGGTGCAAACACTGTCGGTCCACTGTTGATCTCAGCAGGCAAGGGGTGCGGCTCACCCCAGTCCGTTGCCGTTCTATCGACGCGCCAAATGGCAGAGCCGCGCCCTGGCCAAGACTTGCCGTTGAAGAAGCCATCGGCCGCCTTGTCGCCTTTGTGCAGCGGTCGATTCGATATGAAGAGGAGATACGAGCCATCGGGGGACATGGTGGGCTCCATGTCCTCCCACTCCCCGGAGAACGAGGCAATCTGCGGCTGGCTCCAAGAGTCCCCCAGACGCTGAGAGACGAGGACAGTAGAGGAAGATGTGTTGCTCCGCGAGAAGAAGACCGTCTTCCCATCTGGGGTAAAGGCGGCTGAGGCGTCGTGGGCTGGCCCCGAGATGATCCCGGGAGCGAAGACCTGCGGTGTTATTTGCGCGACTGCCGGCCTCGGCGATGCAAACAATGCGACAGCAAGGGCGGCTGTCAGACGAATAGCGTCGGCCTTGCTGAATGATAACGGTTCGTTACGGCAATCCTTATCCATCTCGCTCCTCGATTCGATGTTCAATCTGCTTCTAGTTAGACGTTGTGGTTGCGAGAATCCGCGGACAATGTAAGCGGGTGCCGGCCCGTTGCTTTGGAAGGGTCCGGGTTTAGAGCTCACCTAACGCACCGGCTTCCCCTTACAACCTTACTTGCCCGGTACGCAGGACGGAAGCGAACTGGAACCCCGGTCATCGGCGTACGTTTCTGGTTTTCAAGCGGTTTCTAACTCTTTTGACTTCGCCGACGCGCCGTTCAACCCTCGTAATTCCCCATTCAACCCCGAAATTCGACCGTTCGATGCTTTTCGATTTACTTCTGAGTTAGACCCGCGCTACCCTTCCCCATGGTCGCCCGGGTCCCCGCCCAAAGTCAGAAACTCGTCCCTCAGCTACCCTCCGACCGCGCCGCAACCCTCACTGCCGAGTCAATTCCTCCTGGTTTCCACGCGTCACACCTTCACGGATCACGATTCACGTATTCTTGCCGCCCCTTTGTTTTCATATTCTTACAAATCCCTTCTCCCGCAACTCCCTTATTTTCACATCCATACAAAACCCCCGGGGTGTCACCCCTCTGCGACCTCTGTGCTCCGATCTCAGTGCCCTCTGTGTTGCGCTTTTTCCCGCCACTCGCCACTTCCCCTTTATTTTCTTCAGCTTGCCGCCTCTTTTTCTCTCTTTGCCCTCTTTTGCAGGCGCGTTCCCTTTGTTTTCAATCGCTTGCAGCCTCTTTTGCCAAAACACCCGGGGTGGGGGTGGGTCGACACAGCTCCGCCCTACCCACTGCCCACTTTCTTTCTATCCAACAGCCTGCATGGTGGAAACAAGTTCGGGGATATCAATGCGAATAACGGTGCCTTCACCGGTGCGGCTCTCGATTTCCAGGCGGAAATCGGTGCTGTACAGCACGCGCAACCGCTCGCGCACATTGCTCAACCCGATGCCCTCGACATACACGTGCGGCATCTTCTCTTCGGAAATGCCCACGCCATTGTCTTCAATCTCGATATGCAAGCGCCCGTTGCGGTTCGTGGTGCGCAGTTGGATCTTGCCACCGTCGATTTTCGGCGCCAGCCCGTGCTTCAAGCAATTTTCCACGATGGGCTGCAGCAACATGCTGGGCACAAAAGCCTCGAGAGCCTCTTCGTCAATATCTTTGACGATTTCCAGATTGTCGCGGCCAAAGCGCGCCACTTCGATGTCCAGGTAATCGTCGATGAATTGCAGCTCTTCGCGCAGCGGCACAAACGTTTCGTGCTTGCGCAGCAGCCGCCGCAAAATGTTGCTCAGCTTCAACACCACGCCGCGCGCCGCGTCCGGATCAAACCGGATCAGCGACGACACCGTATTCAGCGTGTTGAACAAAAAGTGCGGATTGATCTGGCTCGAAAGCGCGTCCATACGCGCCTTGAGCAGCAACTGCTGGTGCCGCTCCAGGTTCATCTCGATGCGCGTGTTGTTCCAGATTTTCAGCGGCGCCGCCACGGACATCACCGTCGCCAGCACGCAAAGCGCAAGCCACCAGTCCCAGTGCGGCTCGATCGCAAACAGCCACTGCGGTTTGGTGGCCACGGCGATTGCCACGCGGCCAAGCTCCAGGGCAACACACGCAAGCAAGGGCAGCAATTCCCACGACATCTTTGTCTGCCGCACAAGGCGCACCAGGTCGCGTGGGATGTTCAAAAATGTGAACGGCCCGAAATTCCACAGCTCCTCTTTGTTCGGAATTGCCTGGCGCATCAAACCGCCCAGCAGTCCGGCCGTGGACGCCGCCGGCATCGCCAGCCATTCGTGCGCGGCCAGCGCCGGGATCGTGATGATCGCGCCGCCAATCGGCCCCACCACGCGCCCGCCCAGCAAACCCATCAGGAACGCGCCCTCGAGCGAAAGGTCAGCGAAGCGATACGGAAATCCCACCAGGCGTAGCGAAACGCCTAGAATCAGCGGCGGCGTCATGAACAGCATCAGCTTCAGCTTCTGGTCCGGATCGCGTTCCTCGGTGAACAGCACGCGCCGGAACGTGTTCCACCGCGCCAACAACGCCGCGAACGAAGACGCCACGCCCACCTTCAGCAGCAGCGTAAACAGCAGGTCCTTGACCGACGTCAGCGTATCCATCGTGCGTCCGCGCCCATCTTCGCTAACGCTAGCCAATCCCCGCGGCGAAGTAAAGCGCCGCGAAACAAAGTATTGCAAAACAAAGTATCGCAGCGATGTGAAACATCGATGCAACGCGATTGCGCCGGCACCTCAGGCGCCGACAGACAAATGTCCTGAGCTTCGCCGGCAGTTTTATGGAACGCTGGCCGACTGCAGCCCTTTGCGCTTGAGCGGCCCCCACGTAGTATCGCCGCGCAGGTATTGCCAAATGCCCTTCAGCCGCCAGAACATATGCATCTGCCGGTAAGGAAAATGCTCGAGAAAGCAGTAGGTGACTAGGCGCGCCACATCTTGCCAGTCGTTATAACGTTTGTAGGTGATTTCTTCCTGCAACACCGAACCGATAGAGATCACCGTCGCGAACGCATATCCGAACAGCAGAAATTGCAGGAAGAACGCGCGGCTCAAGGCGCCGAGCAGGGCGGCAACAACAATGGTGGCAATTCCGAGGATCTCGATTGCGGGCGCCGCAAACTCAAACACCCACAAATACGGCAGCGCAAAAAATCCAATTCTGCCGTAACGCGGGCGGAACAGCATCGTGCGCGTCGTCCACAATACATCCAGCAAACCTTTTTGCCAGCGTGCGCGCTGCCGGCCGAGCGATTTCAAGTCCGACGGAACTTCCGTCCAACACATGGGGTCGGGAACGAACTGGATCTGGTAATCCGCTTTTTTTTCGCGCAGATAGCGGTGCAGGCGCGCGACCAAGTCGAAATCTTCGCCGATCGAATTGGCCCGGTAACCGCCCACGGCGCGCACCAAGTCCGTGCGAAACAAACCGAAGGCGCCGGAAATGACCATCAGCATATTTCCCTGCGCCCACGCTTCCCTGCCGATCAAAAATGCGCGCAAATATTCAATCACCTGGATGACTTCGATGCTCTTGCGCGGCAAGCGCACGCGTCGCAAATTTCCCTTCGCAATCTCCGAACCGTTGAGGACGCGGATAATTCCGCCGACCGCGACGACGCGTTTGGGATCGGCAAGAATCGGCACCATGATGCGCAGCAGCGCGTCACGCTCCAGCACGGAGTCGGCATCGACAATGCACACGTACGGCGAAGTCGCCGAGTTCAACGCGGCATTCACCGCATCGGCCTTGCTTCCTCCAGGTTCTTTGTCGACCACGAGCAGCCGTGAATCCACGCCGCTGCGATAGAGTCCGCGCACCGGCGCGCTTTTCACTTCCGCGACGTACACGGCGCGGACTGGGCGTAAGCGAAACTCCTCGCGCATCTCCTCCAGCGTGCGGTCTGCGGATCCGTCGTTCACCACGATCACTTCGAGTTCCGGGTAATCCAGCTCCAGAAGATTTCGAACTGCAACACGTATGGAGCCTTCTTCGTTGTGCGCCGGCGCGATGAGCGTGATCGGAGGAGCGAGCGGCGTCTCCCCAATCCATTTCAAACGGTAGCTTTCCAATTTGTGCTGGTGAGCCGCGCTGGTTTTTAACGCAATCAGGAGCATCACCAAGTATGCGAAATTGCTCGCCAGGTAATACCAAAACAAAGTGTGATTCGAAATCTCCAGAAAACGAATCATAGCCGAGCCGCCGCTTTTGTAGCATCGACCGGAGCGGCGGTTCCTTCAGCGATCAAAGAGCCGGAGCGCAGCACATTCTGGAGGCGATCTTTCTCTTCCCCGGTGAGCGACGCGGAGCCCTGTAACTCCTCCTCAAGTTTTGCGAGCACGTTTGCGTTTTCCACGGCGGTCACATACGCGTGCAAGCCGTAGCGATCGCCAGCCGCGACGACCTGCTGAAAAATGGGCACCATTTCCGTGCTGAGCGCAACAAGACCCTCCGCGGCGCGCAAGCGCACCAACCGGTTCGAATCGGTCAGGCCGCGGAGCAGCGCCGGGATGGCGCGCCGTTGCGAGAGCTTCCCAAGGCTCACGATGGCGCGCAACCGCACGAACCAAATGGGATCGCGCGCCAGTTCACTAAGAACGTCGAGCGCCATGCCGGACGGCGACTGCGCCAGGGCTCGCGCGGCAGCCGCCCGCAATTCGTCCAAGTCATCGCCCACGAACTGCAGCAAGTCCAGACCGAGGGACGGCGTGGCGACTTCGCCAAGCACGCGCCCCAGCGCCTCGCGCAGCGGGCCTTGCGCGTTTTGCACGTAAGGCAGCAGCAATTGCGGGCGCTCCGCGCAGCACTGAATCAGCGCGCTCTGAAGCGGCAGCGCCGGCACGACCAACCCCTTTTCGCCGACCCAGGCCAAGATCTCCTCCGCGGCCAGCGGGCTTGCCGTGCGTCCCAAGCCGCGCAGAGCGGCCAGGCGCGCTTCGAGGTCGCTGTCGCGCAACCCTTCGGCCAGGGCCGGAATGCCTTCCGCCGCGCGCGTGCGACCGAGCGCCACCAAAGCCCGCGCCCGGCGCCAGCCGGTTAGGTGCCGCGCTTCAAAGATGCGCTTTTCGATCAGCCCGCTGGCGCGTAAGAAGCGCAGCGTTTTCGCGCTTTCCTCCGGGCCCGCGGCCTCCAGGCCATCCAATGCCATCGTCTCCACAATGCTCCGATCGAAGGTGTTCGCGCGCCACGCGGAGTACGGAATTTTGCCGGAGATCAAGTCGTCCCACTGCTGGCGTAGTTGAAAGACCCGTGCGTCGCGTTTTGCAAAAAGCCGTTTGCGAAGCATGCGACGCAATAGAATGAAGGCGAGCAACAACCCATCTGCAACCACGGCGGCGATGATGGCCTTGAACACAATCGCCGCGGGGCCGAGCCTCCAGATTTTTTCAAAAATGGATTCCATAGCTAAATCCCAAATAGGTATCCGTTCGGTTTTGCGTGCGCCTTTGATACGAACTAACGCAGGTGATGTCTTGCCGCTCCGAGAAACGAAAGCGCAATCCACCGCCATAGGTTTGTGAAGCGAAAGCACCAATCTGGTCGGAGAGCGCAAAGTTTTCCGTGCCCGCGGCGTAGAAAATGTTTCCGGAGAGCTGCGTGATTCGCCAAGTGGCCACCGGAAATCCCAGCCGCATGCTCCCAGACGGCCGCCATTCCACGCCCGTGCCAGAAAAGGCGCTGCGCGCGCCCGTCGCGGCGAGTGAAAACGACCACTCCCGCGGCAAATAAATAATCGCAACTCCGTTCAGGGCCAGGATGCGAGCCGTCCGGTACCAATACCAGTGCTGCCCGTACGAGAATTCCAGGCCGCGCAAGACAGTTCCCTCGCCGGTTTTCCAGCCGTGGTCTAAATCGAAGAATGCTTCGCTCTTGGGTATCACGGCGTTGTCGTGTCCGACAGCGCCGCCTGTCGTGATCGCACCGAAGCGCGGCAAGTGCGCGGTGGCACTTCCTATGAATTTCGCGGCGAGCACTCCACTGCGCTGGTAAGCCACTCCGCCGATACTCGTGGCCCACACGGGCGTCCACCGCGTGGCCAGACTCGCCCAGTTGCCTTCGTTCGCGGCGGTGTAGCTGAGAAGGTCGGTTTCGTTTCCAACACGCAATTCTCGCTTAGGCTCGGCGCGGAGAGATTTCAGGCCGACGCGCGCTTCCGTGCTGGGGGGATCGAGGATCAATGCTTTCTGAAACTCCGCTCGGGCCTCGCCTCGTCTGCCCAGCGCGCGTAACGCTCGCGCGCGGGCCGCATGAAGGTCCGCGCGCCTGGGATCAAGTTGCACCGCAGTGTCGAGCGCGCGCAGCGCATCTTCCTTCTTCCCTTCTCGCGCGTAGACACTTGCCAGCCCAGCCCAGTTGTCTGGGTCTTTCGGCGAGAGTTTCAGAATTGCGAGATATTCCTGCTGTGCTTCCGCGAGTCGTCCCGACCAGGTCAACACTCGCGCACGCCACGCTTTCAGATCCAGGTCGCCGGGGGCGCGTGCGATTTGCTGCTCCAGCACGCGCATTGCGGATGGCCAGTCGCTTGCGTCGCAATATTTGCGTACTTGTCCCTGCCAGTCCAGCTGCCGCTCTTGCGCGGCCACACGGGCAGCGAGCAGAGCCAACAAAACCAGACAGAGTGAGAGCACGCGACCAAACTCACGTAGAACGACATGGCGCCGACGCACTCTCTCGATGCGGGCCAAATAGGCTGTGTGTACCACCATCTGCCTGGGACATGTTGCAAGAACGACTCCATAACAGCAGCGAAGCGGAATCGTGTTGCCAAGCTAAATGCCGTGGCGGCTGGTGTTTACGGGCACAACGAGGTCGAGTCTGACGGTGGCGGCACATCCCTGTTCCAGAAATCGCGGGAACCGTTTCAATCCGGCACACGGCCATTCACAAGGACCAATCCGGTACTGTTCAATTCAAGGGCAGCGAGTACCCCGAAGGCCCGGTCCAACTGTCGACTGCCCAGTCGCGACCAGAAATCCCCACTCGGGTTTGCTAATCTTCGCTGCCGTGAGCTAAATTTCCTGCCGGAAGCGTTTAGCGTGGTCCACCCTGTACCAATCGATACAAACGGACGTTAGGGACGGCGAGCATGGGTAAGTATTATAATTTCCGCACGTCTGCGTGCATGGCCTTCCGAACACGACCCTGGAATTGGCGCTGGCGCTAGGAGGACGGTAATTTCTAATTGATGCGCAGCGCGACTGTTCCGCGTGTTAACCGGATGGAGTCCAATGGCTGCCGTGAATTTGATTGGCTCGTACAACTACCCGCTCGTGGCGCTTTCGGTGTTGATCGCCATGTTTGCGTCGTATGCTGCTCTGGATCTCGCAGGTCGCGTAACGGCCGCGGGCGGTTGGACTCGCGCGGTTTGGCTGCTGGGCGGGGCCGGTGCAATGGGCACTGGCATTTGGTCCATGCATTACATTGGGATGCTGGCGTTCATCCTACCGATTTCCGTGGCCTATCATTGGCCGACCGTTCTTCTGTCACTGTTTGCGGCCATTCTCGCGTCGTTCATTGCGCTGTACGTGGTCAGCCGGCGGAAAATGGGTGCCTCGCGAGCGCTCGCCGGAAGCGTCTTGATGGGTGCGGGAATTGCCAGTATGCATTACATCGGCATGGCCGCCATGCGTTTGCCTGCCGTATGCCATTTTAATCTTTTCCTCGTCGTCCTGTCCGTCGTGTTCGCGGTACTGATTTCTCTCGCCGCGCTATGGATTACCTTTCACTTACGAGATGAGAAAACGGGGATCGGCTCGGAAAGGTTAACCGGAGCCGTCGTGATGGGCGCCGCGATTCCTGTCATGCATTACACGGGCATGGCCGCCGCCAGTTTCACGCCCTCCGGTATGCGATTGGACCTGTCTCATGCCACAAGCATCTCCACACTTGGCACCGCCGGAATTGCCGCTGTCACCTTTATCGTCCTGGGGCTGGCACTGCTGACGTCCTGGGTGGATAGACGATTCGCCGCCCAGACCCTCGAACTGCAGGAAGAGAAGCTGCGGCGGAGCGAAAGTTACCTGGCGGAAGCGCAGAGGCTCTCACATACGGGGAGTTGGGCCTGGCGGGTGGCAGGTGGAAACGCCTTGCATCTCTCCGAGGAGTGGTACCGCATATATGGTTTCGATCCAGAAGAGGGCTTGTCGGCTTGGGAGAAGCAGCTCCCGCGCACTTATCAGGAGGATCGAGCAAAGTGGCAAGCGGCAGTCGATCGAGCAATCCGTGATAAGTCGGACTACGATGTGGAAGTTCGAATCCTCCTTCCAGACGGCACCGTCAAATACGTCCACAACGTCGGCCATCCCGTTCTGAACGCATCTGGGGATGTGGTGCAATTCGTGGGTAGCTCGATGGACATCAGCGACAGTAGGAGGGCCGAAGAAGCGCTGCGTCAGGCGCAGGCGGATCTCGCATACGTCAGCCGGGTGACCACCATGGGAGAGCTCACCGCCTCCCTGGCGCACGAAGTGAATCAACCGATTACCGCCGCCAGCACCAACGCCAATACCTGCTTGCGCTGGTTGGCGAGCGATACCCCAAACATCGAGGAGGCCCGCGCGGCGGCCGTCAGAATTGTCAAGGACGCAAAGCGTGCGGCGGAGATCATCAGCCGGATTCGCCTGCTGTTTAAGAAGGGTACTCCGCGACGAGAGCCGGTGGATGTAAACGAAGTGATTCGAGAAATGATCGTCCTTCTGCACAGCGAGGCAATGCGAAACAGCATATCCGTCCGTACGGAGTTGGCCGCGGATCTCCCGCAGGTCATGGCAGATCGCGTGCAATTACAGCAGGTCTTGATGAACCTCATGATCAACAGCATCGAAGCTCTGAAAGAGGTGGACGGAACCCGGCAACTTGCCATCAAGTCGCAGCGAGCGGAAAATGAGCGACTTCTGCTCTCCGTGAGCGATACCGGCGTAGGGCTGCCCCCGCAAGAGACAGAACAGATCTTCAACGCCTTCTTTACAACCAAGCCCCACGGGACCGGCATGGGACTTCGCATCAGCCGCTCCATTGTTGAATCGCATGGTGGCCGTCTGTGGGCTACCGACAATTCTCCGCGCGGCGCAAGCTTCTGTTTCACCCTGCCAACCAAAACCGAGACAATGGAAGACATACGAAGGCGCTCCGGCAGTGTTGGTCATTCATGAGACTACCGCTGTGCCTCCAGCCATCCGAGAGTAACCCCTTCGATTTTCACCCATTTGCCGGTAGTCTCGCAGCAGGTACAATGGCGGCACGTCCGAAGACCAAAGAGTGGAAACATCGCTGGGTAGCACCCGTCCACCCATGCATCGTTCAAACGATAAGCATAGAGTCATCGAACACTACGACATCGTGAGCCCCTACTATCGCTCCTTGTGGGGAGAGCATCTGCATCACGGCTACTGGATTCGCGGGGATGAATCGAAGGAAAGAGCGCAACTGCAGCTCGTCGAGCATCTCGCGCAACTCACTTCAAGATAGCTCTTCCAGATCGGCACAGTAAGTCCTATCTGGCACAGACCCGGGTGGAAAGATTAGTGGCTGCATTGCCGATGCCCGCTATGTTGTTGACTCTGCACGTTAGACCGTTCAGCCAGCGATCGGTTGCTGGTCCTTCATTTGCTCAGTCAGGGCCCGGGGGATGCTCTGCCCGAACGGGACAGCTACGAAATGAAGATGCAAATCTGGAGGCTGCTTAATGCCGGGACGTGGCTTCTTTGCGCGTCGGTTTTAGCTGTCATGCCAACCCGGGGCCAGCAGTCACAGTCGCCGGACTTGAGCGGAATGAGTATTGAAGATCTCGCGAAACTCAAGGTGGACACAGTCTACGGGGCATCGAAGTTCCTGCAAAAAGCCGCCGACGCTCCCGCTTCCGTAACCGTAGTCACCGCAGAGGAAATCCAGAAATTCGGCTATCGCACGCTGGCGGATGTGCTGCGTAGTGTGCCCGGCTTCTACGTAATCTACGACCGAAACTACACTTACGTAGGGGTACGCGGTCTTTCGCGGCCCGGCGACTACAACGCCCGCATTCTTTTTCTGCTCGATGGCCACCGCGTGAACGACGACATTTATGACGGCGCCTACGTCGGTACGGAATTCCCGGTAAACGTGGACTTGATCGAGAGGATCGAGATCATCAAGGGCCCGAATTCCTCGGTTTACGGCACCGGAGCTTTCGTCGCGGTCATCAACGTCATCACCAAACGCGGGCGCGATCTGGGCGGTGTAGAAGTCTCCGCGGCAGCCGGAAGCTGGAATTCCTATAAAGAACGAGCCAGCTATGGGAAGCGCTTCGACAACGGGCTGGAGACGCTGCTCTCCGGTTCTTTCTATGACAGCCAGGGACACACCAGTTTGTTTTATCCCGAATTCAACAGCCCCGCCACGAATAACGGAATTGCCGAAAATGCTGACGGGGAGCACGCATACAACGCATTCGCCGACATTATCTACAAGGACTTCGACATTCACGTGGTTGACGCGTCGCGCACCAAACACATTCCGACTGCTTCGTTCGGCACCGTTTTCAACGATCCGCGAACGCAAACCACCGATGCCCATGTTTATGTCGATGGGCAATACAGACACGCGTTCGGCAAGTGGGAGACTCTGGCGCGGATATCCTACGATTGGTACGGCTACAACGGGACGTACATCTACGACTATGCCAACAGGGGTGTTCCTCCATATACGGTAAACAAGGATCTGGGCAACGGAGACTGGCTGGACCTGCAATGGGACGCGTCCCATCTATTCTTCAAACGGCACAGTGTCACGATGGGCAGCGAATTTCGCCAGGACCTCCGACAAGACCAGTCCAACTACGACGTACAGCCCTTTGTCAACTATCTCAATGATTATAGATCCGCGCGTGTTTGGGCGCTTTATCTACAAGACGAATTCCGCCTCAATAAGAGGCTGGCTTTTGTCGCGGGGCTGCGCAGTGACTGGTACCAGAAATCCGGAAACACGCTCAGCCCGCGGCTGGGTCTGATTTTTAATCCGACCTCGAACACAAACATCAAAGCTAACTACAGCCGTGCCTTTCGCCCTCCGAATGATTACGAGAGCTTTTACTTCGATTCTAGGGGCGACGCGGGAAACTCATCGCTACGACCGGAAAAGATCCGCAGTTATGAACTGGACGTGGAACAGCATTTCGGCAAGAACTTCTCTGGGACGATTGCGGGATACGATAATCGAATTACCGGATTAATAGAACACCAAGTCGCTTCGATCACCGGCTTCCCAACGTTCGTGAACTCAGGCAATATCCGCACCAAAGGAATTGAGTTGGAGTTGAGAGCGAAGGGGCCGACAGGGCTGCAATGGGCAATCTCGCATTCGATTCAGTCTTCGCGGGACCTGCAGACCGGGGATGTGCTGACGAATTCACCCAAACAGCTAGGGAAAGCCAATCTAACTTTTCCGGTCGCACGGGACGGATTCTTTGCCGGCCTGGAAGCTCAATATACGAGTAGGAGAAGAACGGTTGCGGGAGCAGATATCGGCGGGTTCATCCTCGTAAACGCCACGCTGCTGACGAAGAAGCTGCACAAAGACTTCGACTTTTCCGCGAGCCTCTACAACCTCTTTGACAAGCAGTACGCGGAGTCGGGCGGCGTAGAGCATTTGCAAACAGCGATTCCGCAAGACGGGCGAAGCTTTCGCGTGAAGCTGGTTTACCGGCGGCATCTTGGCGATAGGTAGCGCGGTCCATCTCTATTCGTGAAAATGAATATCCAGCCTCCAATCCGAAGGACGCGCGGGTCCTCGCAGAAGCGGCCGTGTAGGAGACTGCCGCATAGGCGGCCTGGGGCACTGGTGACCCTTTTGGCCGTAGCGAGCGCGCTGACAGTCAGCGTGCCGTCTGCATCCGCACAGAGGGATGAGGTCGGTGAATACGAACTGAAAGCGGCAATTCTTTTCAATCTCAGCAAATTCGTTGAGTGGCCGCCTTCGGCCTACGCCGACTCCCAAGCTCCGACCGTGGTGTGTATCCTCGGGCAAGATCCGTTCGGCGACTCCCTAAAAGCCCTGGGACAAAAACAAGATGCCAACGGCAGACCTGTGTCGATTCGGCGACTGAAAAATGGCGACGAAAGTCGCGATTGTCACGTGCTTTACATCAGCTCATCGGAAAGGAAAACCCTGGCTCAGACCTTGTCGAGATTGAAGGGGTCAAGCGTGTTGACGGTCGGGGAGATGTCTCAGTTCGCGGCACAGGGTGGGATTGTGCAGTTCACGCTAGAAGACAAACAGGTGCACTTCCAGATCAACCTGGACGCAGCTTCTCGAATGACGCTGAAGATCAGTTCCAGACTGCTGGTGCTGGCGCGAATCGTCAAAGACCAAAGGCATAACTCCGATAGCGGAGGACTGGCGGCCGCCGCGCCAGTCGCAAGTGTAAGTGCGCCGGATGGCGAAACGCTCGCAAACGGTTTAGGTGCGATGTCCGGGAGCCGACAAAAATGAAATTGTTCCGGAATTCGTCGATTCAGGCGAAATTGGCAGCAGTGATCTTGGCAACGAGCTGCTTGGCACTTGGGCTGGCGTGCGCGGGCTATACGCTTTATCAACGCGAAATCTTTCGCACCACCATGGTCAATGAGCTTTCGGCGCTGGCAGACACCTTGGGCGCCAATACTGCGGCGTCGTTAATGTTTAGCGACAGGAAGTCAGCCGGCGACATGCTCGGAGCTCTGGGCGGGGAGAAACATATCATCGCGGCTTGCTTATACGACACCCAGGGGCGGATTTTTACAGAATATCGCCGACCAGAACTCGCGCGCTCTTTTGTGATGCCGGAATGGCAAGGAGAGAGCGCGCAGTTTGACGCGGAATACCTGAGGCTGTCACGCACTGTTTTCTTACAGGGGACCAGAGTAGGTTCGATAACCATCATTTCGGACCTTAGTCTGCTTAATGCCGCGTTCCAGCAATATGCCCGAATTTCCGCTCTCGTCCTTCTGGTGTCAATTTTCCTGGCGTTTGTTGTTTCTTCCCGGCTTCTCCGGGTGATCACCGCGCCAATTCTGGAGCTTGCCCGGATTGCCGGAGGGGTCTCTGCGCGGAAAGACTACTCATTAAGGGCGGTGCGCCAGGGAAATGATGAAGTCGGCACGCTTGTGACGTCATTCAACCACATGTTAGAGGGCATTCAGCAGCGAGACGCTGCTCTACAGAGTGCGAATGAAGAACTAGAAACTCGTGTACTGAAGAGAACGGAGGAGATGCGAAGGGCAAAGGACGCCGCCGAAGAAGCCAGCCGCGTAAAGAGCGAATTCCTGGCGAACATGAGCCATGAGATCCGGACGCCGTTAAACGGCATCATGGGAATGACGGATTTGACGCTCGGAACGGAAATTACCACGGAACAGCGGGAGTATTTGGACACGGTCAAACAGTCAGCGGATTCCCTGCTGGTCGTCATTAACGACATCCTGGATTTTTCCAAGATCGAAGCGGGGAAAGTCGAGCTTGAGTTGGCCGACTTCAATCTTCGCGATTGCCTGGAATCCACTTTAAAAATCCTCGCCTTCCGCGCAGATGAAAAAGGGTTAGAGCTGCTATGCGAGATAGCGCCGGAAGTTCCAGAGGTTGTGCGGGGAGATTCCAGCCGGCTTCGACAAATTGTGACTAACCTGGTGGGAAACGCCATCAAGTTCACGAGTGAAGGTGAAGTGGCGATGAACGTTGAGGCAAAGTCGCAAGACGACGACAACCGCACACTGCAGTTCACCGTGTCTGACACAGGGATCGGGATTCCACGGGAGAAGCAAGCCTTAATCTTCGATCCGTTTTCCCAAGCGGATACCTCGACGACACGGAAGTATGGCGGAACGGGTCTGGGCTTGACCATCTCGGCGCGCCTTGTAGAACTAATGGGCGGGACAATTCGCGTGGAAAGTGAAGTTGGGCGAGGAACTAACTTCTTCTTTACCGTTCAGATGAAGAGTTCGGAAATGCCCGTCGTGGTTGGAAGCATCGCTCCGCCTGAAATCCTGCGCGGCGTAAAGGTCCTGGTCGTGGATGACAACCGTACGAACCGGCGAATTCTGGAAGGGATGCTAAGGCGCTGGGAGATGAAGCCGGTTCTGGTCGAGGGGGGAGAAGAAGCGCTCGCGGAATTGTCTGCTGCGCGAAAACATGGGGAGCCATACGGACTAATCGTCACGGATATGCATATGCCAAAAATGGACGGTTTCTCCCTGATAGAGCGGATTCGGCAAATGCCGGAACTGGCCACGGCAACTATCATGATGCTGACCTCCGCAGGTCATCGTGGGGATGCGGAGAAGTGCAAACAGTTAGGTGTTGCGGCTTATCTGCTGAAACCCATCCGGCAATCAGATTTGCGCGAAGCCATTGCCCAAGTCCTGGGGGCGCGCGCGCAGACCGGCGCGATTCCGCTGCTCACGCGGTACTCCTTGCAGGATGCGCGCGATCCCATGACGGTCCTGCGAATATTGGTCGCGGAAGACAACCTTGTGAACCAACAGCTGGTGGTGCGTTTGCTTGAGAAGAGAGGACATCGCGTCGTCTTGGCGGTTGATGGGCGACGAGCCGTCGAGGCACTCAGCCAGGAAGGCTTTGACCTGGTTCTAATGGACCTGCAGATGCCGGAGATGGATGGGTTTGAGGCGACCGCGATCATCCGCGAAAAAGAAAAAAAGACCGGGCAGCACCAGCCAATCGTCGCCTTGACCGCCCATGCCATGACGGGCGACCGCGAGCGGTGCCTTAACGCGGGAATGGATGATTACCTGACGAAACCCATCCGCACGCAGGAACTGGATCAGATCTTAGACAGTTATGTGAATCGACGGGTTTCAGCCTCTGAGGCGGTCAATATCAAGTAACGTACGCTCTGTGGACGTTCAAACCTTCACGCTCGCGCGCGGAAGTACATACGATTTGTGCCCATTTGTTCCTAGTCTCGCCACAGGTACAATGACGGCACGGCCGAGGATCAAAGAGTAGACACATCGCTGGGTAGCACCCGTCCACCCATGCATCGTTCAAACGATAAGCATAGAGTCATCGAACACTACGACATCGTGAGCCCTTACTATCGCTCCTTGTGGGGAGAGCATCTGCATCACGGCTACTGGATTCGCGGGGATGAATCAAAGGAAAAGGCGCAACTCCAGCTTATCGAGCATCTGGCGCAGCTTACGAACGTAAAGCCTGGCTCCGATATTCTTGATATTGGGTGCGGCTTCGGCGGCAGCAGCCTTTACCTCGCCAGGAACTATAAGGCCGCCGTCATCGGCATAACCAACTCCTCAGTACAGGTTCAAATAGCAAATAAGGCCGCGGCGAGGGAGCAACTCAATGCGAAGTTTCTGCTGATGGACGCGGAAGCAATGGGCTTCCGAAAACAATTCGATCTGCTTTGGTGCGTAGAATCCATCTCTCACTATCAGCACCGCGCTGCGTTCTTTGCTTCCGCCGCTAAGCTCCTGAAGCCCGGCGGCGTCTTCGCGATCACCGATTGGTTTAAAAAAGAGAATCTCACTCCGGCGGAGACCAGGAAATTTATCGAGCCCATCGAAAAAGGCATGCTGGTGGAGCTGCAGGTCATGGATGACTATGAGGATTATCTGACTTCCAGCGGCCTGCAAGTCCTGCACCGCGAAATTTTGACCGAGCATTGCGCTAAGACGTGGGACCTGTGCCTTGACATCATTAACGACAAAGCGCTTTGGAAGCTTGCGCTGGAACACGGCGCGCAGCTTGTCGCTTATCTAAAGGCTTTTCAGGCCATGCGCGCCGGCTTCGCTTCCGGTAACTTTATCTACGGCCTCTTCGTAGCGTGTGCCACACCCGGGTCGTCTGCAAATCAAAATGTCTGAATCGATGTGCGGATTTTTGCGGTCAAATTCGACCTGCTATACTGCTCGTTTACCATGCCCGCAAAATCCCGTACTAACCACTCGAAACCAAAATCCGCACGCCTGCGTGCTATTGCTCGCGCCGAACTGCCTACGCGCTATGGACACTTCACCATTTATGGCTTCCGGGGACGCGGGTCGCAGGAGGAGGCCGTCGCTCTGGTGCGCGGAAACTTGCAGGGCAAGGCCGCGCCTCTGGTGCGCGTGCATTCGCAATGCCTCACCGGGGACGTGCTGACTTCACTGCGCTGCGATTGCCGCGCGCAGCTGGAGCTTTCGCTAAAGAAGATCGGAGCCGCTCCGTCCGGGATTTTGTTGTACCTGCCGCAAGAGGGGCGCGGCATCGGCCTGATGAACAAACTGCGCGCGTATCAACTGCAAGACGGCGGGATGGACACCGTGGAAGCAAACGAGTCGCTGGGATTTGCCGCGGACGCCCGCGATTACGACTTCTCCGCAAAAATACTCAAGGAGTTGGGCGCTACAAAGATTCGCCTGCTCTCCAACAACCCCGAAAAGGTGCGCCAGCTTGAGCGCGCGGGCATCCGCGTCGTCCAGCGCGTTCCCTGCCAGCCGCGAATCTCCAATATCTCCCGCGCTTACCTGCAAACAAAAAAAACAAAAATGGGGCATCTGCTCGACGGAATTTGAAGCAACTAACCGCCCCCGACGAATTGCACAATTTCGTAGCGATCGCCGTTTGCGATGAGCGTCTGCGTCCATTGCGGGCGCGGCAAGATTTCCAGGTTGCGCTCGATGGCGACCCGGCCGCTGTCAAGGCCGAGTTCGCGCAGAAGGTCCGTGACGCTCGCGCCAGATTTGGCGTTGCGAGTCTCGCCATTCACGGAAATTGTGAACGCCGTTTCCATAGATTTCATCCTGCCGCTGGAACTTTTGGCTTGGCGCGCAACTGAAAATGCAAGCGCGTCTGCGCCTTGCCGCTGTTGGCTTCAATGACCAGCGCGCATTCGTCGCCGGTAAGCCGCGGCATGTCAAATCCGAGCTGCGCTTTTCCGTCCGTGCCCGTCGCCGTGGAATACTGGGAAGGCCCCGCCGCGCCTTCGATGCGTGCCGTCACGCGCGCGCCGGAGACGACCGCCCCGCCTTCCTTTTGGAAGACCAAAACCTGCAGTGTGGCGCGCTTCCCCGCGAGCCAATCTTTCGCGTTCAACAATCGAAGCACTAACGAGTCGCTCCCTCCCGCCGCGGAAGCAGCAGCACTCGTTTTCGGATTACTGTCCGCAGAAACCTTGGATTCGACAGCAGGCGTAGCGCGCTGCGCGAACTGCAAAGCGCCAGAGCGCAATTCGTCCAATACCGCATGATGCTGCGCGCTGACTCGCTCTTTCAGTTTTTGCTCGCGCGCGGCATCGAGCGGAAGCAGGTCCGCGTAGCTGTTCGCGCGCCGATGCAGCACTCGGCCACTTTGATAGACCATCGTGTCGATCACGGCATGCGAAGCGCCGCGGTCTTCCGTCTGCACGTGATAAAGCGTTTCGCCAACTTTTACGTTCGTGTTGTGACCGAACTGCATCTAAGAATTTGCTCTCTCGTGATGCGCCAAAATCCCGCCGCGTTACACCGCATTTGACCACTCGCGGTTGAATCGTTATTATAACCCTTCGCCCATGAGTGGTTCCGGCCTACATGCCTACGCACCGCTTCTCTTACACCTGCTAATAGCCATTGGGCTAGCCGGTCTCCTCACCACTTTGTCCCTTGTTATAGGTTGGCGGCGCCCCAATCGCGCCAAACTACAAGCTTACGAATGCGGGATGGAACCCACGGGCGACGCGCGCGCGCCTTTTTCGGTGAAGTTCTACTTAGTGGCAATGGTCTTTATCTTGTTTGACGTAGAGGCCATTTTTCTGTACCCGTGGGCTTACATTTATCGCGACATGTTCAAGATTTCGCATAGCTTTGGAGTCTACGGCTTTGTAGAAATGCTCGTGTACATCGCCATCCTGTTGGTCGGGTACATTTATCTGTGGAAAAAGGGCGCGTTCGACTGGCATAAATAGTCGTCGCAAGTGGGGAATTCGGGGACTGTGGCAGAGAACAGCAACCAAAATACTAGTGTTGTGGTCGAACGACTGCGGGGATGGAGCGCGAACGCGATCAGCGAAGTGATCGAGTTCCGCGGCGAGACGACGATCGTGGTTCCCCGCAATGTGCTGCGCGATGTGGCCGAGCGCTGTCGTGGGGACAAGGAACTCCAGTTTAATTTGCTGACCGACGCTACCTGCGTCGACCGCTACCCTCTCGAGCCGCGTTTCGAGGTCAACTATCATTTGGTTTCGATTCCCCGCCGCGATCGCCTGCGCCTGCAGGTCCGGTTGTCTTCGGATGATCCTGCCGTGGATTCGCTCGTTCCGGTCTGGCCAGGCGCGAATTGGCTGGAGCGGGAAATCTTCGACCTCATGGGAATTCGCTTTAACGGTCATCCCGATTTGCGGCGTATCCTGATGCCAGAGGATTGGGAAGGCCACCCGCTGCGCAAAGATTATCCTGTGGAAGGCTATCGCGACATTCCGACCACAGCGTCGCGTTATACAAGGAATCGCCCGTGAGCATTCAGACCGCATCCACTTCCGTCGAGACCGCCACCGGCCAGGCGAAAACCATGGTCCTGAATATGGGGCCACAGCATCCGTCGACGCACGGCGTGCTGCGTATTTTGCTGGAACTCGATGGCGAAAATGTCGTCAAAGCCATTCCGGACATGGGTTATTTGCACACCGGAATTGAGAAGTCGTGCGAAGACAAAACCTATTCGCAGGCCATCACGCTTACCGATCGCATCGATTATCTAAGTCCGCTGGGCAATAATCTCGCGTATTGCCTGGCCGTGGAAAAGCTGCTCGGGCTCGAAGTGCCCAAGCGCGCGCAATATATTCGCGTGATGATGGTGGAGCTGCAGCGGATTTCGTCGCATCTGGTTTGGCTGGGGACGCACGCGATCGACCTGGGAGCGATGTCCGTCTTTCTTTATTGCTTCCGCGAGCGCGAAGAAATCCTGAAAATTTTTGAGTTCGTCGCCGGCCAGCGCATGATGACCAGCTACATCCGCATTGGCGGATTGGCGCTGGACCTTCCCGCGGGTTGGCGGCAGCGCGTCGAGAAATTCCTCAAGATGATGCCGGGCCGCATCGATGAGTACGAGGATCTGCTCACCGGCAACCGCATCTGGATTGGGCGCACCAAAGACGTCGGCTACATTTCCGCCGAGGACGCTGTCGCCCTCAGCATGACCGGCCCTACGCTGCGCGCCGCCGGCCTTGCTTACGACAACCGCAAAGTTTTCCCGTATTCGAGCTATGACGAATTCCAGTTCGACGTCCCCACACGCACCGATTCGGATTGTTTTGGCCGGTACATGATTCGCGTCGCCGAAATGCGAGAAAGCCTGAAGATTATTCGCCAGGCTTTGGACAAGATTGCGCCGGACGGACCTTTCCGGACCGAAGCACCAGGAATCATTCCTCCCGAGCGCGAGAAAATGAAGACGGAGATGGAAGCGCTCATCTATCACTTCAAGATTTTCACCGAGGGTTTTTCTCCAGCGCCGGGCCAGGCGTTCGCCACCATCGAGTCTCCTCGAGGGGAGCTGGGCGTTTTCGTGGCCAGTGATGGGTCGCCGAAGCCGCTGCGCGTGCATTTTCGCGCGCCTTCCTTCATTAATTTGCAGGCGCTTCCGAAATTGATCGAGGGGAAGTTGCTGGCCGACGTCATCGCCTGTATCGGAACGATCGATATCGTCTTGGGAGAAGTCGACCGCTAACCATCATGGAACTTTCGCCACAACTTACCGCCCGCTTCGAGACGCTGCAGAACCGCTATCCCGTGAAGCGCAGCGCGCTCATCCCCATGCTGATGTACGCGCAGGACGAATACGGCTACATCAGCGATGAAATGATCGCTGAGATCGCGCGGCGACTCGAGTTGCGCACGGTGCAAGTGGAAGAGACGCTGGCGTATTACTCCATGCTCCGCCGCAAGCCGATGGGCAAGCATCACGTGCAGATTTGCACCAACGTCGCTTGCATGTTGCGCGGCGGCAATGAGCTTTTGGATCAGGCCAAGAAACGCCTGGAAATCGGCCACAAAGAAACCACGACCGATGGCGTCTTTTCGCTGGAAGAAGTCGAATGCATCGGCGCCTGCACTGGCGCGCCCGCGATGCAAGTCAACTACGATTTCTACGAAAATCTCACGCCGATGAAGTTTGATCGCATCATCGAAGAGTTGGATAACGGCGATCATCCCGCACCGGAGCCGGTGACTGCCGGCGCTTTGCATCCGCGCGATCCTGCGGAGACGCCGGTTATCAGCCGGCGCTTCGGCATCAGGCTTTCGCACAAGATCGATGTCTATCTGCAGCACGACGGCTACAAGGCGCTGGAAAAAGCGCTGCGTGAAATGACGCCGGAGTCCATCATCGACGAAGTGAAGAAGTCTAACCTGCGCGGCCGTGGCGGCGCCGGCTTCCCTACCGGCATGAAGTGGTCGTTTGTGCCCAAGGATTCGCCGAAGCCGAAGTACGTGATTTGCAATGCGGACGAGTCGGAGCCGGGCACCTGCAAAGACCGCCCGCTGATGGAGATGGACCCGCACCAGCTGATCGAAGGGATCACGATTGCGGGACGCGCGATTGGCGCGCATCAAGGCTTCATCTACATTCGTGGCGAATATCGCTATGTCCTCGATATCGTCCAGACCGCTCTCGATGAAGCGTATTCGCGCAACTATCTCGGCAAAAATATTCTCGGCTCCGGTTTTGATTTTGACTTGATCGTTCACACCGGCGCGGGCGCATACGAGTGCGGCGAAGAATCCGCGCTAATGGAATCGCTGGAGGGCAAGCGCGGTTATCCGCGCATCAAGCCGCCCTTTCCTGCGGTCGTCGGTCTGTACGGCTGCCCCACCATCATCAATAATGTGGAAACGCTTAGCACCGTGCCGGCGATCATTCTCGAAGGCGGCGAAAAATACGCCAGCCGCGGCACGCCCAAGAATGGCGGCACACGCATGCTGTGCGTGGCCGGCCATGTCAATAAGCCCGGCATTTACGAAGTTCCGCTGGGCATGAACATGAAGAAGTTCATCTACGAAGTCGCCGGCGGCATTCCTAATGGCAAGAAGCTCAAAGCTGTGATTCCGGGCGGCAGCTCCTGCCCGCTGCTCAGCGCCGGCGAGATCGACATTCCCATGGACTACGATTCCGTCGCCAAAGCCGGCTCGATGCTCGGCTCCGGCGGCATGGTCGTGATGGACGAAGACACTTGCA